>Ga0315289_10001070_pt1 | contig 42769 bp, 37 predicted proteins | sample YL17G11_40_MG_FD_203452 | JGI IMG/M metagenome (GOLD analysis project Ga0315289, IMG submission 203452) | Sediment microbial communities from Yellowstone Lake, YNP, Wyoming, USA - YL17G11_40 | ecosystem: Environmental > Aquatic > Freshwater > Lake > Sediment | place: USA: Wyoming | collected... | reverse complement strand
TATGTATGTGCGCGCCCGCCCGTCGACGCGCGTGCGCTCTGAAACATAGAGGGGAAGAAAGGGTTTGCAGCGTGCGCCCGGCGCTTTTTTGGGGGCGAGGTCGAGCGCGAGCGCGCGCGACGGAGGCCAAGAGATTCGCCCGGGTAGGGCAAGCGGGGGTTGCCGTCCCCGAATTGCCTGGCCCGCACACTCGCCAACTGCACCATCCTCCCATCTACCCCTCACCTTGGCATGCAGGCGGGCCTGGCGTGCTGGGAGGGCCAGGCGCGGGCCGGTGAAGACAGAGACGCCCGTCGCAGCCGGCGACTGCGCAAGGGACGCGGGCGTGCGGCCGGCCCGGCTGCGCCCAGAGGCGCCCACCCTGGCGGGAGGCGAGGAGAGGAGCATGGTCGCTGGCGTCGCCATGAGAGCAGAGTAAAGAGAGAGAGAGCGAGAGAGAGGAAGGGGTGGGAAGCTCTGGAGCAGCAGAGAGGCCGATTGGGCGTTAAGAAACAGAGCTGGTTATCTCTTCCCTTTGCTCCCCCTCGCCCGGTTCCCCACGCTCGCCGCCCGCCGCCGGGCCGCCGCACCGGATGCGGCCGCCAGTGGCATGGCCTTCCTCTTCTGCGACTGCTTGTTGGACAGGCCCCCCGTCTTGCGCTTGTGGCGGGCGGCGGCCGCACCAAACTGGCGGCCCTCCCGCCCTTCCATCACCTTGGCCAGGCGGGCTTCTTTGTCCTGGCGGCCCCGGCGGCGGGCTTCCAGGGACGCCGGGTCCAGGGCACGCTCGCCGGCGGCCGTCCGGGCCGCGGCAGCCGCCTCAGCTTCCTCCGCCTCGTCTTCCGCGGCGAGCTCCAAGCGGGCGCGCTTGGAGGCGGAGGGAGCGGCCAAGCCGTGTTTGGCCATCGCGGCCGCGACCCGCGCCTTGTGCTGTAGAGCACGGATGCGCGCAAAGTCGGCGTCATCCAGGATGCGGCCCTGCTCAATGGGCATGGTGGTGGTGGGGGCGCCGGGGGTGGGGGTGGGCGGGGCGGCCGCGGCCGCGAGGGCGCGGCGGAGGGAGGTCAGGCTGCCCGGTTCGGCCTCCCGTTTTTTTGTCGAAGGGGTAGGGGCGGGGCCGGGGGCGGCGCCGTCCTGTGCGCCGTCCTCGCCCTCCTCGTCGATGACGTCGCCATCCGCGGGGTCGGAGGAGGGCGCGGCATCCTCCTCGTCACCGGACGACGCGGCGTCCTCTCCATCCCCGCCGTCCAGGCTCTCCCAGTCGCTCCCACTCCCACCGTCCTCCCCATCGCTGCCGCCTTCACCCGCCGCGACGGCCGCCTCCAGCAAGTCCGCACCGGGCACCCGGTCCGCGATCGGGGCGGACCCGTACGCGAGAGGCACGGCATCCATGTCCGCGCCCCGGCCCCGGTCTTTCTTGGCCAGCATCCCGGGCGCGACCTCCCTGAACAGGCCGACCAGGCCACGCGCCGCGGACGCGACCTCCTTGTCCCGGGCCTTTCGGTACAGGGCCAAGTCGGACAGGAGGTCCGGGTCCATGATGGAGGGCGCCCGCGAGCACAGCTCCCGCACGGCGTTGAGGCCCAGGACGGCGACCTCCGGGCGCGCGCGGTCGTGCACAAAGCCGTCCACCAGCTGCTTGAGCACGGGCGCCAGGGCGTCCGGCGGGACGAGCTCGTGCGTGGCCTGCACCAGTGCGGCGATGAGCAGGGACACGTCCCGGGCGTGCGGGGTGAGCGAGCGCTGGACGTGAGGGTAAAAGTTTAGGAGGAGCAGGCGGTGTGTGCCAACGACGCGCGAGACGACCCGCAGGGCGGCCGTCCGGGCGTCCGCCCGGGTGAAAGGGCGCGCTTGCGGGGACCCGTCCGTGAGGCGGGGCGCGGATCCGGGTTTCAGGCGGGCGAACAAGGATTCAGCAAAGGTCTGTATGAAAGAAGGTGGGTGGGGAGAGAGGGGGCGAGAGTATGTGGGAGTGGGAGAAGGTTTGGACCCTTCCGAAACCTTCGGAAACCACCTCTGAGTGGGGAATCAGTAATCTCGTGTAGTTAGACCGACAGCGGTGGCCCGTTGGGTCAGTCAGCCCCGACAAAAGGGCAGGTCGTCCCCGGGCCCCCGAATCCGTAGGAAGGCAACAATAATTAAAATTGTATTCGTCATTTTCCCGGGCACGCGCGCGAGCGCGTGCATTTTTTATTGACGGCGTGAGACGGGATATTTGCACTCACCTGCGGGTCGTGCAACAACTGGATGGCCGCAAAGCCCTCGCCCGCGCCGGCCGACCCTTTGCGGGCCGCCTTGGCGACGGATCGCCGCACCCGGGCCAGCTTCTTCTCCTTCTTCTTTTTAGAGGAGACAGTGCCCAGGGAGGTCATGCGGTGGACGTCGCGGCCCGATGGGGCGACCGGCCCACTCTTGCCGGCCGCCCGGTCGGCGTGGCCGCCGTCGTCATCCGAGTCCGAGCCCGCCGCTGCTTCGGCTGCATCCTCGCCCAGGAAGAACTTGAGGGCGGCCAGGGAGATGGACTCGTCCGGGTGCAGGGCGGCCGCGGCTGTGCGGGAGAAAAAAGGATGAAGAGGTGAGGATGTGAGAGATGGAGGTGGGGGAAAGGAGAGTAGCCGTCCATACCCCGCACACCCCTTCTTCACGCCCTTTTCCATCTCCTCACCAATGCCGTTGGCCGTCCGCGCGTCCCGCCACACCCGGCGCCGCCACAGGTCGGTGAGGATGCCGAGCGCGCACCGGGCCGCCCGGGGCTCGGCCGCGGCGGCCCCCCGCGCACCCGCGCCGCGCCCGTCCAGCGCCCCGCGCAGGGCGCCCTGGGCCGCCCGGTTCAAGCGTTCATCCCGGCCTTTGGCATTCCGGCGCTTGACATCGGCGATGATGTGCTGGGAGACGAGCGTGCGCAAGGCCTTGTCCGGCAAGGACAGGAGGGCCAACCACAGCGGCAGCGCGGCAGCCGGGTCGAGGCTGCCCCGGTTGCGCAGCAGAATGAGGGCTTTGGCGCAGGCGGCCCGGGTGGACGGGTCCATCACACGCCCGTGCGTGGTGAGCAGGGTTGCCAGGCCAGGGGCAAAGTCGGCCGTGGCGTCCGGGTAGCAGCGGGCGACCTGTGGGGAAAAAATGATGAGGGGCGAGGGTCAGCGCAGGTTGAGGAGAAGCCTTTTTTTTTTGCTCTCATCTCCTTTCTCTTTTCACCTGCGCGACAAACATGGCCAGCTCGCCCAGTTCCTTGGCGGGGCGGCTCGGGCTTAGGGCGAAGACGTCGAGGCAGGCCCTGTAGTGGGCGAGCTGTGGAAGGGAGAGGAGAGGAGAAGGAAAAAAGTGAAGGCACATGCGGCGGCCCACGTGTGCTCGTGTTTTCCATTCACTTCCTTCAAACGCTTCGTGCCTGGGTCTTGAATTCGTCGACATAGCCCGGCGGGTCCACCTTGATACAGGCCTGGCATGGAGTGAAAGGTGTGATGTGCGGGTGAGTGTGTGGGAGAGAGGGCGCGGGACGAAAGCTCACACACCTAGCCGCCGACGACTGGAGAGACGGAGACGCAACCGCAGATGGGGAGATATCTTAAGTCTTGTCCACAGCTTGTGCTCTTACCTGCAGGGCCGTCAGGTCGGCGGAGTGTCCATTCATCGTAGAAGCGTGTACGCGCCGCGAGATGTGTGTGCACGTTTTACCGCGCGGGGCGGGTATTCTAGGAAATGAGAAAAAGAGCTCATGTATCACATCACAAAAACGAAAACGCTTGTGCCGATGGGCTCGGCGTTCTCCTGCCTCCGGCCACCTCCAGCCGGTGGCGGCCCCACCTCCTTCCCGGAGCAGCCACTGGGTGCACCAGCAGGCTTCCAAGGCACATCTTTTGTCGCCATCAGATTGCTGGGGCGAGGTAAATAGAGGAAATGGAGAGAAAGAGGCTTGCTTGCTCGCCCCCGTCATCCCCTCAACCTCCCCAACGCTCTCTCTGTTCGGACGGACTGCGGACAGACTGCGGACGGACGGGCTCCACTCACGGGCACGCCTCTCCCACGCCTCCCCCTCCTCCTCTACTCCACGCAGGCGCCTACGCCGACACCTGGCTCTTCCGAGACGTCACCAAATCCCGCCTCGTCGCCATCAAGCTGTTCAAGCGGGAGTCCCTGACCCGGGAGATGCTGCCTGTCATGCTGCGGGAGGCAGGCATCCAGGCGGAGCTGGGGGTGACCTCCATCCACCTCATCGAAATCCACGAGGCCATCTTGACGCCGACGCACGTCGGCTTCGTCATGGAGTACGCGGCGGGCGGGGCGCTGACGGGCTACATCGCGGAGGCGTGGGTGAAGGCGGCCCCCGGCGGCTGTGTCCTGCCGCGCGACACCGCCCGTTTCTTGTTCATCCAGTTTTGCCGGGCGGTCTCCCACTGCCATGACTTGGGCGTCGCGCACCGAGACCTGAAGCTGGACAACACGCTGCTGGACGGGTCGTCGCCGGTAAGAAGAGAGTGGAAGAGAGAGGGGAGAGGTTTTGGGTGTGGAGAAGGGACTGCACACCCCCCGCCTCGTACTCCGTGTTCCATTTCCAACCTCCATCCATCTCATCTCATCTCTCATTCATTCACACAGCCCGTCGTCAAGATTGCCGACTTTGGGTTCGCCCGCCGGGTGACCACGATGGACCGAGCGACGAGCCACCTGGGGACGCCAGAGGTGAGGGAGATAACATCGAGGACAGGCGGCAGGGTCACCGCCTGCTTTTCCCCGCTCACTTTTTTCTCTTCTTTTTTTCTCTCCCCAGTACATGTCCCCCGAACTCCTCCACCCGGCCGGCGCCCCGCCCCCGTCCTCCTCGACCACCCGCCCCAACAACACCTCCTCCCTGGGATCCACCACATCTGCGTGGCCCCCGCGCCAGGCGGGGTACGACCCGCGCGCGGCCGACGTGTGGGCAGCGGGCGTCTTCCTGTGCGTCGTCCTCCTGGGCGCCTTCCCCTTTGACCACGCGGGCGGGGCGGACCCCCGGGCGGCCTCCCTGCAAGACCATGAGCTGGAGCTGTACACGCAGGAGGTGACCCGGCACTGGCGGGACTCGCCCTTCTTAAAAGGCAACATCGCCGCCCTGCCCCCCGACGCGGCCGACCTGCTGAACCGCATCTTTGAGGTCGACCCCCAGAAACGGCTCACCTTTGCGGACATCCTGGCCCACCCCTTTGTCTCCGCGCCCCTGACCGCCGCCCGCTATGCGGACGCGCTGGCCGCCCTGGACGCGGCCCAGGCCCGGGTGGACGAACACATCCGGCACCGGGCGGTGGACCCCTCCAAGATCAGGGCCCGGATCGCGGCCCTCCGCGCCCTGCTGGACGAGGGCGCCCGCACGCCCGACGCTGCCAGCCTTGGCCGGGCACACATGCGCCCGCTTCACCAGCTGGATGCGGGCGCCTTCCTGGCCCGGGTGGATCTGTGCGACGGGGGCATCCTGGTGGACGGGTCGCACGCCTGTGACTGTGCGGGCGCGGCCGAACGGGAGCGCCTGGCGTCCGGGCTGCCGCCGACGGGCTCCAGCGCCCGGGTGGATGAGATCGCGGCCGTGGAGGCGGCGCGATAGCACGTGGCGACGCCTGTGGCGACGACGCCCTTTGCGGAAGCGTCGGGGCGGGGCTTCAGCGTGTCGAGTGGTGGGGGTGGGGGCGGCAGGGAGGCATGATTGATTTTGGGGAAAGCACCGTGAAAACAAAAAGGCACGACACAAACAGCTGTGGAATTACCTCTCTCTCTCTCTCTCTCTCTCTCTCTCTCTCTCTCTCTCTCTCTCTCTCTCTCTCTCTCTCTCTCTCTCTCTCTCTCTCTACTCTGTCCCTGTCTCTCTAAGCAAATGCCTGCCCATGCACGTCAGGCACACCCCGAGGCGGCGCGTCGCTGGCCCAGGCGATATCGCCCGGACCGTACGGCGCGGGCGGGACAAGGTATGGGAGCGGCAGGCTGACGACCTCCACCGCCGGGGCCGGCGGGTCGCCGCCGTCGCCGCCACCACCATCACCCCGCCCCACCCGGAGGCCGGGCGCCCGGCCTTTTGCCCAGAAGTGGACGGTGGGTGGGGCGGCGCCGGGCGCAGCCGGCGGGGGAGGGGGCAGCCCAGCCCCCGCGGCTGCCAGGGTCGAGCGGGGAGGTGCTGGGACGGCACAAAAGCCTCGGTGCCGGTGGGCCCGGTACGCCGCCTCCCGCCCCGGCGTCAGGGCCACACTGACCTCGAACGACCTGGCGTACAGGCTGGCGGGCAGGCGGCGCGGGTAGGCGAGCGCAGCCTTGCCCACGGACACGCGCCCCCAGGCCGCCTGGCTCAGGTTGTGCGAGCCCAGCACGACCCACGCGCACGCGCCGCTGGGCGCGACGCGGGCGACCGACTTCATGTGGGCGACCGCCCGGGACCTGCCCACGGGCTCCCCGCCCCAGGCACACAAGCGCGGGCGCAAGCCCTCCGCCCGCGTGTATTGGGCTTGGGCCGGGATGGACCCGCCCGAGGCCCACCCGCCCAGGCTGAGCCGCACGTTTTCGGTGGTCGGCCACACGATGCGCAGGGGGAGCCGCGGGGGGCCGAGCGCCTCGCCGTCGGCGGCCACCCCGCCGCTCCAGGCCACGTCCAAGCGGTCCAGGGTGGCCACGGCCAGGGAGCCCAGCGAGGAGCACTGGGCGATGAGGGAGGAGCCGCCACCCCCGCGGGAGAGGGCGGGGTCAAACACGCGCGCCGCGCCCAGGACGGCGCCCAGGCGGCCGTGGCCCCATCGGGCCACGTCAGGGCCGGCGTGCCTGCCCGGGACGGTCGCGATGAAGTCCGCCCGGGCGGACGACCAGTCGTGGCGACCGATCTCCGCCGCCAGGTCCTCGGCAGCGCGCCGGGGCAGGCCCCGGCCTCCCAGGGCGGCCGCGTACGCCGCGAACGCCTCCTCAAACCCGCCGTCTTCCGGGCACGGCGACGCGCCATCCTTGCGGGGGAAGTCCTGCCACCAGGCGCCCTGGGTGAGGCCGCCGCCGTACTCCCCCGGCACGAAATTGCCGGTCAGGCAGATGAAGCGGCACCCTGCCGGGTAGATGAGGAGCAGGGCTTTCGTGTGGTGGGTCCCGAACGCGTCGACGGACGGCTGGGCGACGGTGATGGCGTCGCCGTTCAGGGCGGGCGAGGTGGTGCCGGCCTCGAAGTCGGCGTGGAGCTCGCCCACCTCGGCGCGCGCGGCGGCCCAGTCGACCCTGCCGCCCGGCACCCGCCCGCAGTGCCCCACGCACACGATGAGGCGTTCCCGAGCGGCCCGCACCGCCGGGATGGACGCCAGGGTCCACGCCGGGTCCACCATAAAGTTGGAGGCCCACACAAAGGTCGCGCCGGGCGGGGCGAGGTCGGCCAGGGCGAGGCCCAGCGCGCCGTCGTTCCAGGGCGCGGGCAGCCCGGCACACGCGATGAGGCCAAACCCAGTCCGGGCGAGCGGGTCGGAGAAGGGCGGGCGGGCGGGCGGGCGCGGAGGGGGCGGGGGCGGAGGAGGAGGCGGGCGGGGGTCGTCGTCATCGCTGGCGTCGTCCTCCGAGCTGACCAGGATGACGGTGGCCGCGGGCGAGGCCGGAGCGGGGCGGGGGGGGGGTAGAGGGGGGCGGCCCGCCGCCGCCGCCGCTACCCCTCCTCCGGCCGCGGCCGCCCGAGCACGCTGCTCAGCGGCAGCGGCACGCGCCTCCCGGAGCGCGCGGGCGGCGGCGTCGTCCTCCCTATCCCGTTTCATGGCTGATGCTGCACTGGTGACCAGGGGGCGCGCGCGGGTCCCCGTGGCGATGACGGCGCGGGAGAGGAGGGCCGCCAGGGCGGGCGATAGGGAATTGGGCGCGTCCAGGGAATGAACGAATGCACACACTTCCACTTTATCTTTCGGGTCTCCTAGTTCACAACGCCCTGCGTCCGCCCCGCGCAAACTCTTGCCACACTCACGCGCCACACAGAAACACCATGCATGCCCTCTCAGCTGCCAGGTGCGTGTGTGTGGACAAGAGGCCTGCCTCTCGCCGCGCCGTGTGAGAGGAGAGACGCAAAACCTCTCCGCGGCCGCCAGCGCGCTCGGGCTAGCCGGCGCCTAACTCTTCTCACACAACACGCCCCACACGTTCTCAATAGGCACGCGCACACCATTGATGCACCCACGGTCTCCTGTTCGCCCCACTGCTGGGGGGCAGGCGTGAAGAGGCCGCCCCATCGCCCCGCCACACGCCTCCTCCGCACCCGGCCGGCCGCGGCCGCATTGCCAACCTCGCAACCGACGCCCCAACCTCCTCCTGCTCAGGCCGCCGCCGCCGCCGCCGCTGCCGCCGCCCCGTTACTCACCTCCACCACCACCACCCAAGCCGATACCATGGTCGCCTATGCCGAGCTCAAGATCCGCATCTCCCGGCGGGCGCGCAAGGCGGGCGCGGGGCTGGCTGCCTACCTGCTCCTGACAGTGTCTGGCGAGGCGGCCGCGGCCGCCCTCCTGGGCACGGCCGCCGGCGCCGCCTACCTGGCCCTGCTCTACCGGGACACGGACGCGCTCAATACGGACTCCCCCGTGCCCCTCATGGCCGCCCAGGCCGAGGCATCGCCCTTTGCGCGCAGGGTAAAGGTCCTGGGCGCCGCGTACTGGCACGCCCTGGCTAACCCACGCCTGGGCGTCGTGGTCGCCCTGGGCGCGGCCATCGGGGCCGGCACCGCCGCGTCGGGGCGGGCCGCCGACCCGCCCTTACTGGAGGCCGGCTGCCTGCTGCTGGGCTTCCTCTCGTACAAGATCGCGTTGTTGCTAGAGCTGTGGGACGACTTGAAACCTAAAGTCGACCCAGAGGCGGGCCTGCGGGGGGTTCGCCCCTCCATTCCCGACCTGCCGTCCGTGGCGAGGTGGGATGAAGTGGAGAAAGAGGAGATCGGAGTGGGTGACCCTGTTGCTTCTGAAGGTGGTGGTGGTGTGGGCGGGCTGTTCAGGAAGGTGCTGCCGCCCAAGCAGCCCTGAGGAGTGGGGGGTGAGAAGCGCGCGAGAAACGTGGGAAGATGGATGCCAAAGGTTGAGAGAGGTTTTTTTTCTGTAGGAAGGAATTTTTTACACGCGGCCCAACACTCTCACCACCCACCCCCGGACGGCCTCTCACTCCCATTCCCAGAGCCCGTCACAGCGGACGCGGGGGGAGGGGGCCGGGGCGCGCCACCACCGTCATCCACCACCTCCATCGGCTCCAGCCCCTCATCTTCCTTCCCGCCGCCAGCCCTGCCGTCCCCACCGCTGCCCGCCTCCGCGTCCGGCCACACCTCCGGCGCGAGGCGGACCAGGGCCCGCCCCCCCGACACGGTCGGCGAGCCCAGCTCATCCGCCCCGGGCGGCGAGGCGGCCTCCAAGCAGCCAAGCCCGCTGTCCAGGCTGACCTCCCCGTCGGTGCCCTCATCGTCGGGCGCCGCCCCTGCCGGCCGCCGCACCCCGCCCGGCCCGGGGCTCTCGGGCGCGGGCGACCGATCAAACTCGTCCTCGCGCTCCACGTACTCTTCATTTTCCGCTAGCTCCCGGAAACCGGGCGCGAAGGCAGCCCAATTCTCACGGGAAGCCCGGCCCCATAAAAAGACCTCGCCTGAGATTGCAGCAATGCTGGCCAGCTCGCCTCTGCCCTGCGGCCGCCACGCCGCGCCCAGCGCGCAATCCCGGGGCGGCCCCTGCAGGACGCGGTCCGCGGCGGCAGAGGTGTCGGCCGGCCAGATGAAGACGGCGTGCTCGTCGCGGGACTAAGGAGAGAGAGGAGGGGGCGTGAGAGGAAGAGGAGAGAGCGCGCAGGGGGGAGGGGGGGGGGGGCGGGGTTAGGGCAAGAGAGGGGTTGCTGGCCGCTGGTCTCTCTTTTTTCTCTTTGTCCTCTCTCTCCCACACCTGCGTCGCCGCCGCCACGAAGCCGCCATCCTCCGACAGGCTGGCCCCCCGCCAGGCGGTGCGGTCGACAGCCTGCGACAGTTCCGCGCCCCCGACCAGCAGGGGTGAGGCCCGGCGGAGGAGGGAACCCGGCGGGCCGGACCGGGCCTTAAGGGCGGCGGCGCAGGAGGGGCCGCCCGCGCGACCGACCGCCTGTGCGTCCAGCCCCGGCGTCGCGTCCGGGGAGGTGAGCGCGCCCGGGCCGGACCCCCTCCGGGCGGCCTCGTACACGCTGACGGAGGCTAAGTCCGCCAGGCGGAGCGCGCGGTCGTGGCAGGATGCCAGGAGGCGGTCCGGCCGGCGCGGGGCTTGGGAGGGCGGGCCCCCGCCCCGGTCGGCCCCGCCCCCGCCCGCGGCCAGAGCCAAGGCGACCGTCCGGGTGCCGCCCGGCAGGCGCACCACGTCCAGCACCCGGTGGGTGACCCCGTCCAGGACGGTGATGAAGCCCCGGGCCTGGGCCAGGAAGATGACGCCCCGGGCGGGGTCGGCCAGGGCAGGGGCGGCCACCGCGTGTGCGCCGGCGGGGCCTCCCCCGCCCCCGCCCCCGCCCCCGCCCCCACCATCATCGCCGCCTTCAAGGGACACCGCCGGCAAGGGGGTGACCGCCCCGGTCTCCAGGTCCACCACGCAGGGTTCGCCCGCGGGGAAGCAGGCGACCAGGGTGGAGGCGCGGGGTGGTAGGACCCGCCCGGCCGCGCCCCGGCCGCCCAGGGCCAGGTCAGCGACGGGGCCGACAAACGAGACGCCCGCGACGGGGCCGCCCAGGGCCGGCGACCGGCCGACCACCCGCCCCGTCCGGACCTCCACCAGGCAGACCGTGCGGTCGCAGCCGCCCGAGGCGATATACCGGCCACAGGGCGACCAGGCCAGGCAGGAGACGCCGGACGGGGCGGCCGGGTCGACCCGGCTGGGGCCAGCGGCCGCGGTGGCGCTGGTCATGGCGCCGGCGCCGGCGCCGGCGCCGGCGCCCCCACCACCCCCGGCACCGTGCGGCACCGCCCGCCGGGCCTCGCCCGCCGTGTCGCAGTCCCAAACGCCCACGCTGCCGTCCTCGCACCCGATGGCTAGGAGGGTGCCGTACGCATTGTAGGCGACCACCCGGGCCTTGCCGGGCACGTCCAGGACCTCCCAGATGCGTTCCGGCAGGTCGGCCCGGGCGAGGGGCGGGGCTGTGTGTGGGGGTTGAGGGTGAGAGAAAGGTTTAGCGCGTGGGCGTGCGTGGGGTCGGCGCTGGTGGCACGCTGCTGACTGACCCACGTGCACGCAACTCAATGTTCTCTCTCACCTGATGTGGGCATGGTGGCCGGCGCGCGTGCGGCGTGAGAGAGCGTGCGGGGGGGACAGCGCCGGTGCGTCTAGTTTTGCTGCGCAAGAAAAGGAGTGCGCGAGTGTGTGCGCGGTCTCTCTGTGTGAGACTGCGCCCGGGGCGTGCGTCTGTCTTGCTATTTAGCAGAGGGCAGCGTTTCGCCTCAGGGACGGGGTGACAAGGACGTCCCGCAGCGTCTGCTGGTGGGGCGGGCGCGCTTGCAAGAGAGAACCCGGTGCGTCTTTTTCTTTTTTGTCTCTTTTGACCGCCCGCCCTCTTTCCCCACACTCTCTTTCTCTTTCTCTTTTTGTCCGCGCGCCTTCTCGCGCACCCTCCCACACGCACCCGCGCACGCCCCGGCGCTCGATGTCCTCCGGTTTCGGCCTGACCGGCTCTGCCGGCCGGTGCGTTGATTCGAGAGATAACGCGAGAGAGCACGTGCGGCGGCGCGACGCCGGGAGCGCACCCTCTTCTCACACACCTCACGCCCCTCCTTCTCCATCTTTTAGGTGCTTCCCCATGTGGAACGACTTCACGGAGGTGCGCATATGGATGGACGCGGGGGCCGTGTGCCGTGTGACGTGTGAAGGAGCAGCGCACACAGTCGTTTTCGTTTGCGGGGCGGCGTGACCTCAATCGACCATACCCCTGCCTGACCCCCCTCTCTCATTTGCATTGTCTCCCACCCAACCATTAGTGCGTCCGCGCTACGGACGACCCCAGGAAGTGCAAGGCCAAGCGGGACGACTACCTGGAATGCCTACACCACCGGAAGGAGGTAAGGCCAGGATGGAGCGCGGGGAGAGAGCTGCGGGGGTGCTGCTGGGTTGGGTTTCTCTCCAGGCACACCTCAAACAAAACACACCCCAACCTCATCTCTTACACACACAGTTCACCCGCCTCAACGCCATTTACCGGGAGCAACAGCGCCAGCAGGCGGAGGGTGGTCGGAGCGAGGCCAAGGCGGGGCATTAGAGAGAGTGTTTTAGAGAGCGAGAGCATGATCTTGTTATACGAATGGAGAATGGATGGAAAAAAATAAAACCTTGTCCTTTCTTTCCTCGTTTCAAAACGCGGCATACGACCCCCAACCCCCACCGCCACCGTCCTCCGAGGATGCAACGAACGCACAGAGCCCGCTGCCCAGCAGGAGGACGCACTGAAGCACGGTCGCCACGCCCAACCATGCCCCGCCCAACCAAACGACTTGGCCCGCCCCTCCCACCACGGCTGCAAAGGCCGCACAGAACGCAAAAAAAAGGGAGACGGACGCGCCCGTGGACTGGACGCCGTCAGAGTATGATTCACCATCCTGCGAGGCGCCCACGGCCGCCATGAGGATGGCCGCAAGCGTGGCCAGGAGGCCTGGAGTCCACCTGAGGAGTGGGGTCGAAGGAAGCGGCGTACCCGCCGCGTGCGGGAGCGTGAGGACAGCATCGGCCCACACCCACCAGCCGGCCGCAAACAGGGCACCAGAGGCCGTGTAGCCCTGGGCACGCAGGCCGTCGGACAGGCGGGCCGAGCCGAGAAGGGCGGACAGGGCGTGCGCGAAGGCGGCGCCCCCAGTTTCGGCAGCAGCCCAGGCGCGCGAGGGCAGGTCGGCGGCGGGCGACGCGATGGGAAAGGCGGGTCCGTCAGCCGTCGTCGTGGCGCCGCGCATGGTGTGTGTGCGTGAGTGCGCGTGTTCTCTCTGCGTGTCTCTTTTTTTATTTGCGCTTGTAAGCGAAAACGGAGATGAGGGCAAGATTGCACATAAAATGGTTTGCGACGAAACGCTCGTCGCCTTCCTTGCTGCCCACGGCGCGCCTGCCAACGATGACGAGTTTTTGGCGTACGTGAAAGCGATCGTCGTCGGCGCGCGTGAGGGCGACGATGATGACATCGAAGACGCGGTCGAGGCCCTCGTCGGCCTGACAGGCGCGCCGCAGGGAGCGGTGGCCGGCCTGCTCTCTGCCTCTCCCTCCACGCAAGGCGGCCAGATTGAAGGCGCCTCAGCCAGCCCGCGCGCCGCCGCCGCCGCCGCCGCCGACCTGTCACCCTCTGCTCTCATCCGGGCCATCCAATTGCGGGGGGTGGGAGGAGGGGAAGGCGGAGAGGAGGGCGATGACAATAAGGAGGTTGAGGACCCGCCCAGCCCTGGTTGCCTGGAGGCAACCCCTAAGGCCCTGGCCGCCCTGGCCGCCCTGGCCGCCCTCTTCCCCGCCGCGGCCCGTGCTTTCCTGGAGCACGCCCTACTGTGCTCGTCGTCCGCTGCTGATGCGCCCCTATCCCCTGCCGCGCCCCTATCCCCAGCCGACGCCGCTTCGGCCGCGGCTGCCTGGCTGGTGGACGCGCCGGGCGGGGCAGGCGCGGCCGAAGCCCGCTGGAGGGCCGCGGCCGCCGCCACGGCCGCTGCGTCCGCCGCTGCGGCCATTGCGGAAGCCGCCGCCAAGGCCCGGGTCTTGTCTAAGTTCGACCAGGAGGTGGTGGCCGGCGGCGGGCGCCCCGCCCAGGCGTGGGGCGCTGAGGGCGGGAGCAAGGGCAAGCAAAAAGGTGGGCCTGCTGTTCCCGCCGTGCGTTACCACAACGGCGCCGTCGTCTCCCGAAAAGGGGAGAAGTACGTGGTGACAGATGAGGCGGAGGCGTGGGATGGCGGGAGCAAGGGCAAGGTGTTCACGGAGGGGAAGCGCGGGAAGGGCGTGGTCGGGAACTAGTGCAGAGAAGAAATAAACTCCACGCCCGCCCTTCACGTCCCTCGCCACTCACGATGGGCGGCGTCCTCTCGGCCGACGCGGCGCTTGATCCCGGCCCCGCCCGTGGCGCCGGCTCCACGGCACCGTCCGCTCTCGTCGTGACCGGGCCGTCGGGCGTGGGCAAAGGCACGCTCATTCGTAGGCTCCTGGAGGGCGCGCCGGACAGCTACGCCTTCTCCGTGTCCCACACCACGCGATCTCCGCGGGAGGGGGAGGAGGTACGGAGTCGGGGCGGCCATAGTGAATGCACTGAGAGAGAAAAAGTGTGGTTTCTGTCGCGCGCGGGGCTGAGAGAGGAAAGCGCAAGCAAGCGCGCCGATCGGTCTACTTTTTTTTCCTCAACCCTGGCCCTCACCCATTCTCCCCTCCCTCTCTCCATTCCCATCAGGACGGCGTCCACTACCACTTTGTCTCCCACGCCGACTTCGAGGCAGGCGTCACGGCCGGCGCCTTCTTGGAGCACGCGTCCGTGCACGGCAATCGGTACGGCACCACCCGGGCGGCGGTGGAGGCGGTGGGCGCGGCCGGCAAGTGCTGCGTCCTGGACATCGACGTCCAGGGCGCCCGGGCGGTGCGGGCGGGTTCTCGGCTGCCCGGCGGCCTGCGGGCGGTGTTTTTGTTCGTGGCGCCGCCCGGCCTGGACACCCTGGCGGCCCGGCTGGCGGGGCGCGGGACGGAGAACCCGGACCAGGTCGCCACCCGCCTGGCGGCCGCGGCCGGGGAGCTCGCGTCCCTGGGCGAGCCCGGCCTGTACGATTTCGTGATCCTGAATGATGACGTGGGCGTCGCGGCGGCCCAGCTGGCGGGCGTGGGGAGGCGGGCCCTGGAGGGCGGGGTCGGGAATGGAGTGAACAGCGCGACCGGCGATGCGGGCGGCCCGCTCGACCCGGGCGCGCCGCTCCCGCTGGAGGACGCGTGCGAGGCCGCGGCCGCCGGCCTCTCACCTCTCACGACGGCGGCCGCCGGGCCTTCGTCGCCTTTGCGGCCTGTCGTGGCCGGCGGTGGGCGCCTGGCCGGACGCATCGCCCTCGTCACGGGCGCCTCTTCCGGCATCGGCCGGGCGGCCGTCGTCGCGCTGGCCACGGAAGGCGCGCGCGTGGCGGGCGTCGCGCGCCGTGGCGAGAGGTTAACTGCTTTGGCGGCCGACCTCATCGCCCGCCACGGCCTCCCACCCGACGCCTTCCTGGGCATCACCGCGGACGTGACAGAACCGGCCCAGGTGGCCCTCCTACCGGCCCTCATCCATGCCCGGTGGGGTGGGGGCGGCCCCGACACGCTTGTGAACGCGGCGGGCGCCTCACACGCCGACTCGGCCCTGCTGGACGGCGATCCGGCTGCTTGGGCGGGCATGGCGTCCCTCAACATCCTAGCCCCGGCCAACCTGACGCGGGCAGTGCTGGCCGCTTTGAGTCCCGGGTGGGAAGACGCCAGTGGAAAGGGCGGGCGCCCAGGCACGATCATTCACGTGGGGTCGCTCATGGGCCACCGTGTGTATCAGCCGTCGCCTGGCGTTGGCGGCTTCTATGCGGCGACCAAGCATGCGCTGCGGGCGATGGCCGACGGGTTGCGCCTGGAAATCACAGCAAAGCGCTACCCCTGTCGTGTCGCGGTCGTCAGCCCTGGGCGGGTGGCGACGGAGTTTTTCGAGGCCGTCCAGGCGAGCGGGCGTGCCAAACTCCACCCGCTCGCACTCGCGCCCGCGCCCGGGAAGCCCGCCCTGACGGCCGAGGACGTGGCGGCCGCCATCCTGTTCGTGGCGGCCGCCCCGCCGCACGTGGACGTGAATGACGTCCTGGTCCGGCCCCTGCACCAGGCGATGTGACAAGAGAGAGAGAGAGGTGTGTGGTGGTGGTGGTGGCAAGCAAAAGTACAACATAAAAACTTCATCGTGCCGCCACCGCCGCTCATTCAGCACCGCCCGCCGCCGGCGAGACGGCCGCCATCAACAGCCGAGCCGCCAGGGCAAAGGCGGCGGCGGCCGTCGCCAGGTCCGCCGCCGCGGCCAGCACCCCGCCCACCGCCCGCCCAGCCCGGCGGGCGCGTGCGGCCAGCACCCGCGCCGCGGACGCCAGGGACGCCGCGGTTTCGCCCGCCCCGCCGCCCGCCCCCCCACCCCGCGTCGCGGAGGCCAGGCCCCACCGCCGCCGCCACCGGCGCACGCCCGCCCGCCCGCCAAAGGGCTTGCCCATCACCGCGGCTTCCAGGCGGGCGATGACGTCCGGGCCCCACAGGGTAGAGGTGGATAGTCGGCGGCGCATGAGAAATGAGGAAGCAGAGGCAGCGGGTTGAGGACGTGTTATTTTGTCGTCCGCCACCACACCTCCAAATAACGCCGCCGCGCCCGCGGCGTCGACGTGGTGGTACACCGCATGGACGGCCGCGATGGTAGGGGAGGCGGCGGAGGACGGGAGGCGGGCGGAGGAGGAGGCCCCTGCTTTTTCAGGCGGCCCAGGCGGCGGCGGCGGCGGCGCCGGCAGCCCACCCGCCTCTCCACCTCCACTCACAAACGCGGCCAGGCGGGCGCCCGCCGCCGCCGCTGCCGCCCGCAGCCAGGACTCCAATTCGCCCGGCCCGCTGAACCCGGCGCGGGAACCGGAAAAGGGCTCCAGCCGGACGCCGTCGCCGTACACGACCCGCGGCGGTGGGCGGCGGGCGTGGTGGGGGTGGGGGTGGTGCGAGTGGTGGTGCGAGGAGGCAGCGTGGTGGTGGTGTGCGCCGCCGCTCTCGTCGTGCGCAAACGCCCGGGATGACGCGCCAGCCGTGCGTGGGGAGGCGAACGCGGCGGCGGCGTCCTCGTCGTCCGAGGAAGGCGCAGAGCAGCTGGGCGACGCGCTGGCGGCTGCTGCGGCAGGCGCGGTCGCCGCCGGCCGGGTGGTGGGGGAGGAGGGTGAGGGCGGCTGGTGGTGGTGGTGGTGGTGGGGCGAGCTACGCCGGCTACTCCTCCCGCCCTCCTCGTCCTCGCCCTCCCCAAACGCGGCGGCGTCGTCCACGTCCGCCGACGCCCGGGTCACGGTGGGGCGGGACACGACCGTCACCCGCTCCAGGCGGCGCCCCGCCCGGGCGGCGCAGCGGAGCATGGCGGCCGCAAAGGCGGGGGGGCCGCCCGCAAAGTCTGACGTGTCCAGCTCCAGCTGGGCCCAGAATTCGGGGCGCCCCAGGACGCGCGCCCAGGAGGTGGAGACCGTGCAAAGGCGGGCGCGGGACCGGGTGGCCGGGGCGCGGTCCAGGCCGGCCATGCTGAGGACGAGGGCCAGGCAATCGTCGGGGAGGTCGTCGATGTGCGCCGGGCGGGCGAGGATGAGGGGGAGGTGCGTTGGTTCCGGGGCGTCCCGGCGGCGGGGAGGTGGTTGGGTAGCGGATGCGTTCTTGAAGGGCGAGGGCGGGGCTGTAGTGTGATGGGATGGGCGGGAAGGGGAAAAAAGTGAGGGTGGTCCCGTGCGCGCGAGCGCGCGCCATGGGCGAGGTCGACGCCCGCTCTCGGTCAAATGTCTCTTCAAGAGAAAAATGCGCCCTCCTCGCACCCCTGCAACTCACCCGCCACCACGCCCGTCAGCTTGCGGCAAGCGTCATCACCGACCTGAGGTGGATTTTTGAGGAAAATGAACGCATGTGAGGGGGTGTGAAACGCGTCGAATTTGAGGGCCAAGCAGCGGGGCGACGACGCGTCACAGCGGGGATGTGTGAAGAGACTCTTAACATCCGGACCGTCGACTGCGTCGCCCTGACCCTGAAAAGCCATCCAGACCGCGCGCCGTCCATTTCGCATGGCCAGCGTGAATCGCGTGCAAACCGCAGCTTTGGCGCCCCCCGCATCATCCCAAGCCCACACTCTCTCACCGTGCGCGCGAGCAGTGGGAGCGTCTCCGGGAGCACGAATCCAGGGCTACTGGGCGTCGGCACGGCCGGCCAGCCCACCAGGGTGGATTCACCGGAGACAGGGTCAGGCGTGGGTGGCGAGATGGAGTCAGAAGAGGACATGGCGGGCAAACGCGGGCGCGCGCTCGAAGACTGGAAAAAGAAAGAATGACACACATCAGCCAACCTCGCTCTCTCTAGGCACACACTCACGCCCTCCTCTCTCTCTCTCTCTTTCTTCACACCCCCGCCAACCCCACCAGCCCCGCATTGTGGTGCCCAATCGCCAGGCCCGTGCACAGCAGGCCAAACACTAGGAAGGGCTGGGCCCGGGCCTGGTAGGCGACATCGTTGGCGACGGGGTCCTTCAAGAAAAACGCAAACTGGGCGTAGATCTGCGGGAGGACGAGCGCCGCAAGAACGGCCCCGTACACGGGCTCCTGCAGACCCCACACCAGGTAGGCCGCCACCGCCAGCTGTGTGGTGTCGATTGTGCTCACAGTGATCCATTTGGCCGTGTCAATCCCGAAGGCGACGGGCAGCGACTGCAACCCCATCGCCCGGTCGCCCTCGATCGACTTGAAGTCGTTGACGATCGCGATGCCCAGGCCGGCGACCGAGTAGAGCATGGTGAGGACGACCACGTCCGCCGTGACCGTCCCGAAAAGCGCCTGCCCCGCTAGCCAGGGCAGGGTGATGTAGGAGGAGCCCAGCGCATAATTCCCGATCCAGCCAGACTGTTTGAGCTTGAGGGGCGGGGCCGAATAAATGTAGGAGATGCCGGAGCCCAGGAGGGCCAGGGCGAAGAGGGTGGGCGTGTCATGCCCCGCCCAGAGGTCCAGCACACCCGCGACGGCCAGCCCGCCGCCCAGCAGGACCAGGATCTGGGTGACGACCTGGGCCTCCGTGATGCGCCCAGACGGGATGGGGCGGTAGGGCTCGTTGATCGCGTCGATCTCCCGGTCGTACCAATCGTTGATGGTCTGCGTGTACCCGGTCAGCAAGGGGCCCGACATTGTCATGCACAGCAGCGATTTGGCCACATCCTCCGGCGTCCACTCGTACCCGCCCGACGCGGCCGCGCCGCAGAGGACGCCCCAGATGAGCGGCACCCAGGTCACGGGCTTGGTCAGCTGCAGGCGGACCTTCCACAGGGGCTCGTCCGCCGTGTCGGCCGCGCCCTTCATCCCCAGCAGCTGGCGGGCGCCGGAATTGGCGGGGGCGGGCTTGGAGGCGGGTTTGGAGGAGGGGACAGGCTTGAAGGAGGCGGTCTTGGTCTTGGTGGGTGGGAACTGGAAAGGAGAAAAGAGAGTGGGAGGTGAGAAAGGGTGGTTGGGCGGGTCATGCTCTTTGCCCTCCTATACGATACTCCGTACTTACGTTCTTCTTGATGATCTTCTGAGAGGCCGCGGCGTGGGTCGGGGCGCGAGTGGTGGTGGTAGGAACTGTGTGCGATGACAAAAAAAGGTGAGAGGGTATCGAGGGCGAGGTCGGGGTCGGGGGGGAGCGACGGCCCGCGTCGATTGTCGACACGTTTTGAGTCTTGGGCTTTCTGATGCGCACTAATCACGCTCTCCCGCACCCACGCTGAGTTGCATCAGGAGGCAAATAATGTAGGGACCGGGTCTGTAATGGGTAGAGACGCGCTCTCAACACGGGCGTGGCTCGTCTTTTTCTCCCCTCTAAAAAACGCACCAGCGCCCGCCCGGCGGGGCATGGCGACGCCCGGGACGGGCCGGCCCTCGGGCCCGGCCCGGACCGAGCAGGCGGGTGACGTCACCGACCGGGAGGCGGCGGCGGAGAGCATATCTGGAGTGCTTACGTAGAGAAGTGGACGCGGGCGTGTTGGTGTTGAGGGGACACGGCGGCCGAATTGGTTCTAGCCTAGGATGATTGGCGGCAGCAAAACAAGAAAAAGGAAAAGGGCGTTTCGCCTGGGCTGTTACCCGCCGTGCACGCCTTTCTCACACCTCATCCCCCCTGCCAGCACCTATCATGCACCTCGCCCACCTCCCCGAGCGGGGCCGGAGCGCCCAGCCTACACACCCACACTCGTCCCCTTCCACACAACGCCTGCCGCGCCTTGCCCCGACCCGCGCCCCGCCTCCTGCTGCTGGAAAGACATCGTCCGACGCATACGACCCATTCCAGGACCCGCCCTCCACACGGCAGCCACCCCCCAGCCGCCGTCTCGGTGGCGGCCCCGGCCCCGACCCGGACGCCGACCCGTACTGGACAGCGTCCGCGTCGGTGGAGGATGACGGGGTGTTGGCGGAGGCGTCCCGCAACCCACACCACGGCAGCCACCAACACGCCACGGCCGAGCGTGCGTCCTCGTCGCCCCTGGCCCCGGACGACGCGCTCCTGGCGTCCGCGCCCGGCACCCAGGCCGCCCGCCTCAGGGACCTCCAAGCCGCGGCGGCGGCCCGGCGGGACCTGCATTGGGCGATGTATCGGGCGCACTCAGCGAAAGCCAACCTGCTCGCGACGGCTGTGCTGCTCTCCACGACGGCGGGCGGGACGAGCGGCCTGGTGTCCCTGGTGGGAGGGGGAGGGGTTCCGGGGGCGATGCCGGGCCCGCCGGGGTGGACGTACTCGCCACAGCCCCAGGGCGGCGGCGGCGGCACGTGGGGTGGGGGCGGGGGCGGAGCCAACTACAGCCCGTACGGCGGTGGCCCCTCCTTCTCGCCCGGCGGCTTCTCCAGCGGCTTCTCCTCGCAGGCCCCTCCTCTAGGGTCGGCCGTCCCGCCGCCCCAGCCGCCCGCACCCTCAACGGCCGCCCTGCTGACGCCCATCCTGGGCTTTGCGTCCACCATCTTCTCGGGCTTCCAATCATACTCAAAACCCTCCACCGCCGCCTCCCGCCACCTGACCGCGTTCAAGCGCTATCAACTGCTCGCTCGCCACGCCCGGGACGCGCTGGCGTACGGGAGGGCAGCCACCCTGGGGCGGGTCATCCAGGCCGTGGAGAGGAAAATTGATCAGTACTGCGATGAGAGCCCTGTCATCGGCCTGGGAGAGCCGGGCAGTGAAGAGGGCGGGGAAACAGGCCGCTACCCGCCGCCGCCGGGGACGGGGCGGGCGTTTTACATGGCGTTGACCGAGCTGCCGGAGTAGAGAGAGAGAGAGAGAGCGCGCGCGCGAGAGAAAGAGAAAGAGAGAGCCAGAGTGGGTCTGTGCGTGGCGGACCACGCGTGAGGTATTTTTTCAGTGTAAGAACGGAGAGAGCGTTTACACACACTCGCACACTCATTTCCCCTTCATCATCGACGCCACTTGCGCCTCGGCCTGTTGCGAGAAAGAGAGAGAGAAAGCGGTGAGAGTGTGGTGGGGAAGTCGCTCCGCACAAACCTTACCATCCATCCATCCATCCCATCATCAACTCCCCATCTCTCTTTCCTTACCTGGCTCGACAGCTCCGCAAAGCGGACGCCCACCCGGGAGGAGTGCTTCATGTACTTCTCGCAACATTTTTGGACGCACTGTGTGTGTGAGGGAGTGCGCGTGCGTGCGTGAGCGCGCTGGAGAGAAGGAGAGGCGCCCAATACCCAAACCCCATCAATCCTTATCCTATCTTCCCCTTTGCGTCTTACTTTTTCCTCGGCCGGCTCCAGGTCTTTGCGCCGGAATGTCTCCACGCAGTCCCGGAAGCAGCGTTCGACAAGCGAGTTGTACATGCGCAGGCTGCAAGGGAGTCGTGCACGTGAAAAGTGAGCGAGGGAAAAACAGCGCGCTCTTTGGCGGCGAGAGGGACGGTCTCCTTTTCATCTTTTACCTGTCGCGGACTTGCATCTCGTCGATCTTGGTCATCAGTTCGGCCTGGTGTGCGGCGGGGACTTCGCCCGGAGAGGCGTTCATGGTGGGAACGGGGGGTGGGGCGGGCTGGGGCGGAGGCGAGGACCGATGTTTTTTTTTTTTCTAGCCCCACTGCTGGTGTTTGTTGACACAGCGTTCACGGTCACGTGACTTTGAGGGTGCGGACGTATGCAGGGGTGTGCAACTAGGTACCCGCACGCTCGGGGTTTGAATATAATGGAGAGAGAATGATCAGCACTCCTCGACGCGCGACACCACAGGGACGAAAAAGTGGAGACTTGTGTCGGCGGCAGGGTGCTGAACAGACACTATCGTGTTCCGCCTCTTTTTCCCTCCCCTTCCGCGTTCCCTTCCCCACAACATGCTGACCTCCGCCACCACGCGGGCGCGGGCACCTGCCCTGCCCGCCCGCTCGACGGCCACCCGCAAGGTGGTCCGGGCGGCGGCCCTGCCCAACAACAAGGTAAGGAGCGAAAGAAGAAACGGGCAACTGCAGCGCCGAGCGAGCAGGGAGCGTCGTGGGTGGCCTCTCCTCTTTGGGGGTGCCGGTCGGAGGGGGACCGGGTGTCGGAGACGTTGTTCCGGCGCTCTGAGCACGCTCCGGCCTCTCATCTACACGGCCACGGGAGAGCGACGGCCCCGAAGCCACCGGAAGGCGGCGTGGTCGACCGCTCCCTTCCCTCACCAATTTCCCTCCCACCGATCCCTCCTCTCCTCTCCTCTCCTCTCCCTTAGGCCGCCTCCAATCTGGCCCTCGCCGCCGGCCTGGCCGCCGCGCTGGCCTCGGCCTCCCCCGCGCTGGCGGCGGACACCATGCCCCCGCCCCCGACCGCGGAGGCCACCCAGGCTGCCCGCCCTTCCATGGCCTTCCCGGCCGCGACCGCGCCACCCGTGAAGGCCGGCGGTGAGTACGCCCTGCCCGAGGGCGCCCAGTGGCGGTACTCGGAATTCATCAACGCTGTCAATGCCGGCAAGGTGGAGCGCGTCCGCTTCTCCAAGGACGGGTCCCAGCTGCAGGTGAGAGAGGGTGGCGAGAGCGAGAGAGGAACCGCGGGGACGGAGCAAAAGACGCGAGAGCGTGAGGCCAGCGCTCGCGTTCGGGGTCGGGTGTCTGCCTTGGGAGGCCGGCGGGCGCGTGTGGCCCTCGCATACACACGCATTGCGTAGCCTAGCATCGGGCATAACAGCCTGGCACCTAAAACAGGGTGCCGGAACGGGGGGCTGGAGGGGCGGGGGCCCCCCGATGCGAGCAGAGAGCGTCGCGAGAAGCTGAGAAGGGGGCGTCGTGGCTGCGCCTGAGGCCCCGGGTGAAAGCTCACCTTCTCTCCAACCTTTTTTTTTTTTTTTTTTTTTCCCACAGCTGACCGCCGTTGACGGCCGCCGCGCCATGGTTGTCCTGCCCAACGACCCGGAGCTGGTGGACATCCTGGCCAAGGCGGGTGTCGACATCTCCGTCTCGGAGGGCGACGCCCAGGGCAACTATGCGGCGCTGCTGGGCAACCTCCTCTTCCCGCTTGTCGCGTTTGCGGGCCTCTTCTTCCTCTTCCGCCGGTCCGGCTCCGGTGGGGCGGGCGGGGGCGGCCCCCTGGGCGGCGGCGGCGGCATGGGTGGCCCCATGGACTTCGCCAAGAACAAGTCCAAGTTCCAGGAGGTGCCCGAGACGGGCGTCAAGTTTGACGACGTCGCGGGCGTGGACGGCGCGAAGCTCGAGCTCCAGGAGGTCGTCGACTTTTTGAAAAACCCGGAGAAGTACACCGCCCTGGGCGCCAAGATCCCCAAGGGCTGCCTGCTGGTGGGCCCTCCCGGGACGGGCAAGACCCTGCTGGCCAAGGCCATCGCGGGCGAGGCGGGCGTGCCTTTCTTCTCCTGCGCGGCCTCGGAGTTCGTCGAGCTGTTTGTGGGCGTGGGCGCGTCGCGCGTGCGCGACCTGTTTGAGAAGGCCAAGGCGAAAGCGCCCTGCATCGTCTTCATTGACGAAATCGACGCGGTGGGCCGCCAGCGCGGCACCGGCATGGGCGGCGGCAACGACGAGCGGGAGCAGACCATCAACCAGCTGCTGACCGAGATGGACGGTTTTGAGGGCAACACGGGCGTGATTGTGCTGGCCGCCACCAACCGGCCCGACGTCCTGGACGCCGCCCTGCTCCGCCCCGGCCGTTTTGACCGCCAGGTCACTGTCGACCGGCCGGACGTCCAGGGCCGGGTCCAGATCCTCAAGGTCCACTCCCGGGGCAAGACCATCGGCAAGGACGTCGACTACGAAAAGATTGCGCGCCGCACGCCCGGCTTCACGGGGGCTGACCTGCAGAACCTGATGAACGAGGCGGCCATCCTGGCGGCCCGCCGGGGCCTGACCGAGATCTCCAAGGAGGAGGTCGGCGACGCCCTGGAGCGCATCGTGGCGGGCCCGGAGAAGAAGGGCGCGGTCATGACGGAGGGCAAGAAGCGGCTGGTCGCGTACCACGAGGCCGGCCACGCGCTGGTCGGCGCACTGATGCCGGAGTATGACCCCGTCACCAAGATCTCCATCGTCCCGCGCGGCGCGGCCGGCGGGCTGACCTTCTTCGCGCCGTCCGAGGAGCGCCTGGAGTCGGGCCTCTACTCCCGGTCGTACCTGGAGAACCAGATGGCCGTCGCCCTGGGCGGCCGGGTGGCGGAGGAGCTGATCTTCGGCCCTGACAAGGTCACGACGGGCGCGTCGGGCGACTTCATGCAGGTCTCGCGCACGGCCAAGCTCATGGTCACCTCCATGGGCATGTCCAAGAAGCTGGGCCAGGTCGCCTGGTCGGGGGGCGGCGGCCCCTCCTTCCTGGGCCAGTCCATGGGCCAGCCGGCGGAATGCTCCGGCGCGACGCAGGACGAGATCGACGCGGAGATCAAGGACCTGGTCGACCGGGCGTACCGGCGGGCCAAGGACCTCGTGTCCTCCAACATCGACATCCTGCACGCCACCGCCGCCCGCCTGCTGGAGGTGGAGCAGATTGACGGCGACGAGTTCGCCCGCATCGTGGATGGCTCCAAGGCGGAGCAGTACCTGAAGGAGGACGCGCCGGGCGTGGCGGTGCCTTACCAGTGAGAAGATGAAGAACAGTGGAAAAATGGTGGGAGAGGAGTTGAGTGCGCGGTGTGGTGCTGGGGGGCATTTCGAGTTGTTTTGGTTGTGTGTGGGTGAGTGGGTGTGTGGGTGAGTGTGTATGCCACCAAAACGAGTGTGTTCCTTGGCTTCTCGGTTGTCACAATGGCGTGAGGGCGTTATCTCTTTAAAAGGGGATGGGATGGATGGATGGATGGATGGAGAAAAGCGGGCGCGGGGTCGCCCCACCTCTACCTTTTTTTTTACAGGCAAACCAAACCACCGCTGTTCAGCCTGCAAGGGCGCGCACACGCGCACGCACCCAACACCATCCCTGCCGGACTGGGCGTCGGCGGAGAGAGAGCTGTATGGCTTTTTTCTCTCTCCATCCTCTTTTTTCAACCTCACCTGCCCGGTCTCACCTCCTCTCTCCTCTCCCACCCCATCAAAAGCTATGTCTTTGCCGGCGGGGCGATTCGAACGCCCGAGGAAGTGAATCCATCGCATACCAAACGTGAAGGGCAGGCACGGCGTGGGGCGTGTCGGACAGTGTGGTTCCGCCTCTCACTGTGCGGGCAAGAGGGGGAGATAGCAAAGCCCGGCCGTGTCCGCTGTGCTTTTTGCTTGCCTTCGGTCTTAAGTGCGACGCCATGGACCGGACTAGGCGACACCGGCGGCTCTACTCTGCTCTGTGAAGGCAGTAACCATCGGGGTTTTGATTGTAAGTACAATTCGAATTTCCGACGCTTTATAAAAGCAGCGCACTTTTTTTGTGAGGGTAAGTTGAGGGTCAATTCTCTCCCTGGGCGCGCCCCGTCATCCCTTTTCGTTTCACCGCCATTCTCACACGCACACGCCCCACAACAACTCTCACCGCCCCGGCATCCCCCCCCACGACCCCGCCTTCTTTTCCGCCGGCGGTGCGGCCGGCCCCCCGCCCGCCCCGGGCAGCCCGGGCAGCCCCCCCCACGACCCCGCCTTCTTCCCACCCCCCTCCGCCTCAACCGCCTTTTTGGCGGCCGCCTCCTTGGCCTCCCGCTCCGCCTGCTCCGGGCTGGTCACCCGGCGGAAGGCCAGGGCTACCTTGTATCCGCCATCGATAGAGTCCAGGACGTCCTTGCGCAGGCGGTGGTTGAGGCACATGCCGATGACCCGCCTAACATCATCATTCGTCACTTCCGCCCGCCCCTCCAGCGCGACCAGGGCCCGGGCGGCCTTGTTCGTCACAATGTCCCCTCTGATGCCGTCCACGTCCAGGAGTGAACATATCTTGGAGATGACCAGGCGGACCTCGCGCGGGACGAGGACGGACGGCAGGCGCGCCCGGGCGGCGGACAGTTTTTCCCGGAGCGCCTCCTGCTCGCCCTCCGCGGCTGCGCAAAAGGCGGCCGGGTTGGCGTCGTACGCCAAGCGGTCCAGCACCATGCGGGCCCGGGCCTCCAGGTCGCCCATGGTGCCCACATCCACGGCCAGGCCAAACCGGTCCAGCAGTTGCGGGCGCAGCTCGCCCTCCGCCGGGTTGCCGGAACCCACCATGATGAACTTGGCGGGGTGGGCGATCGACACGCCCTCCCGCTCCACCGTGTTGACGCCGCCCGCCGCCGCGTCCAGTACGACGTCCACGAGGCCGTCGTCGAGGAGGTTGACCTCGTCCACGTACAGGATGCCCCGGTTGGCGCGGGCCTGGGGGTGGATGGGACGAATGGGTGGGAAAGATGGGAGGGGATGGACGCGGTTGTGAAAGAGAACAAGGAATGGTCGCTCCCCTCTCCGCGCCCCACCCGCCCCGCCCCCCGGGGGCCGCCCCTCTCTCTCAACCACCACACACTCACCAGTAGTCCCGGCTCGTACGCCTTCACACCCTCACTAAGCGCCTTCTCGATGTCGATGGTCCCGCAAATGCGGTCCTCAGTCGCACCCAGGGGCAGCTCAATGAGCGGGGTCTTGACCGTGCCAGCCGGCAGGGCCTCGCCCGATTTGAACCGGGCCAGGCAGTCCGGGCCCATGAGCTTGGGGTCGGTCGGGGAGGACTGGAAGGGGTCGCCCGGGACGACGTCGATTTCGGGGAGCAGTTCGGCGACGGCGCGGACCTGGGGAGAAAAAAAGGGACGGGAGAGGAGAAAGAAAAAAGAGGGTGAGGTTGAGAGGGTCGGGAAAAAGGGGCGGCACGGCTAAGTTTTTTTTTTTGGCGCCCGTGCGCCGCACTACGGCTCCCACTTCCAATCCACTTGCAGCCCCGTGCACCATCAGCGTCCCTCCTTCAACTCACTGCCACCGATTTTGCCGTCCCCCGGTCCCCCATGACGAGCAGGCCGCCGCAGCTCGCGTCAACACAGTTGAGCAGCAACGCGAGCTTGAGCTCATCCTGCGCGGCAATCTTGACGAAAGGGAAAGGCTGCGTCTTCTTGGTAGTCGGAACGCTCGTCGGTGCAGCAGCAGCGGCGACGGCGGGACGGGGAGAGGGAGCGGCGGCGCGGCCGAGAGACCGAGTGGCCCGGCAGGCAGCGGCCTGCGGCGGCTGCCAGGCGCATGCGTGCGCGGCCGCCCGAGCATCGCTGCCACCGCCCACCCGCATGGCTGGGCGGACGGTCAAGCCGGTGGATGGGACCATAGTGGTGTATGCGCGCGACGATAAAATGGCCACACACGCACAACGCAGGGCGAAGTTGCGAGTATATGAAAAGAAGACGGCTTGACCCGACCCCGACCTGTTGCATTGTTTTTGCAACCTCTCTTCCTCACCACCGCTGGTTGGTCGGCGCCAGGGCCGGGCGCACGGTGGGCCCTGCGGTGGACTGGCTGGCGGCTGGTTCAGCACCACCCCCACCCGCACCCCCGGCCGCCTTTTCCGCGCCATTCTCTCCCTCCTCCTTTTGATTCTCGCGGCGTTTGCACGCCGATCGCGCGACTGCCGCCCCCAGCAGCTCATTCGCCGCCGACCGCGCCAGCGCGTCCAGAGCCCCCGCCGCATCCACGGCCGCTGCCTCCGCGGCCACCTCGAGCAGTCCGACACGCACGCACGCCGCGTCCACCGCGTCCAGGAGGGCCAGCCGGGCCGAACAGGCGGCTTCCAGGCGAGACGCTGCGCCCTCACTCTTCTCGCCTTCCGCCTCCACGCTGGCTTCGGCGGCCTGGGCGTCCGCGCCGTGGCGGCGTGCCAGGAGCTGGTCCAGGCGTTTAGCGGACCGGGTGGCAGTGGACGCGGCGGCGGAGGCGGCAGACGTAGCGGCCGCCGCGTCGGCGGCCTGAGCGGCCAGGTGACGCGGAGGCGTGGCCGCGAGAGAGGCGACGGCGGGGCTCAGCGCGCCCGCTGTGCGGGCGTGGCCGGCGCCCGCCACCGCGATGGCGGCCCGATCCAGGGCCCGGCGCAGGAGGGCGGCCGCCGCTGCTGCGGGTGGGGTGAGAGGCTCGTCGGCCTCGTCCTCTTCCTCCTCCTCTCCCAGTACGCTGCTGCTGGCCAGGCTCAGGGGCGCCGCCACCTCCTCTCCCGCCGCCGCCGGCCACGCCTCCTGCTCCTGCTTCGGCGCGCGGTGAGGCACCCACGCACGGCGGGTGGCACCCACGCACGACGAGAGCGGGGTGGGCGGCAGGGCGGCGTCGGCACCAAAAGAGGCAGCGGCCTCCCCAGCCACTGCCAGCGCGCCTGCCACTGCTGACACCGCCTCCACGAGGACCGTCGCCGCCCGGGCGGCGCCGCCCGAGTTTGGCGCGCGCGTGGGGCTGAGCCTAGCCCCTGAAGCCAGGAAGGCGGCCCGGGCGGTGGATGCCGCGCCCTCCAGGCGGGACGCCCCACCGCGGGCCGCGCTGCGGGAGGCAGCCAAGTCGCCCTCCAGGGCGGCCCGTTCGCCTTCGGCCCGTCCCAGGAGAATACCCATTTCGAAGAGGTCCTGCAAATGGGAATAGGAATGGTAGAGAGTGTAAGAGGGGACGGGCGGGGGCGCGTGGAGGAGCAAAAGGAACGGGTAGGGACAAAGGAGGTGGGAGGCGGGAGAAAGCTAATTAAGAAATGTGACACAAATAGAATGGGGCGCGCGCGCACGCACGCGGGCCGGGGCGCGCTGCAGTAAATTTAATCATTGTGTGGTGTGGGTGGCCCGAGGCGGGGCCGGGCGGGCAGGTGTGACACACGGGCGGCATGCAAGCCGCCCGGCACCCTTTCAACCTCCACAGCCCAGGCGCGGGGGCGGGGGCAGGGGGTGTCTCTCCTCCCCGCGCACACACGTCTCCTCAACCACATCTCAATCCCGGGGCGAGGGCGGGACCGGCCCGCCCTCCCCGTCAAACATGCTGGCAAAGGTCGGGGTGTCGCGCCACTAAGAGCGAGTGGGCAGGTTCGCAGCGGGGAGCAAGAGGGGGGAGGAGAGAGGAGGGAGAGGGATAGGAAGGCGGGGCACGAGCGTGTGGGGGTTATGAAGGGGAAGGGGGGGGGGGGGGGTACAAGAAAGGCAAAGAGGGCACGTGAGTAGTGGGTATGCGGTGGGAGCAGGGCGTGCAAGGAATGGGAGCGGGGTAAACACGGGGAGAGGAAGAGAGAAAGGAAAGGTCGGGGGTGGAGGTGGAAGATTGGGAGTGGCCCTTTCTCTCTCGCGCGCTCTCTGCTCCATCCCCACCCTCTCTCCGACACCTTTCATTTGACCTCTCACCTGCTGGTACTGCCGCAGCTCCGCCACGGCCGCGCCCCGCCGCCCCTCCGACTCGGCTAGGCTGGCCGTCACCTGATCCAGCTGGGCCTCCAGGCGGGCCACGGGTGCGCTGGCGGCCGCGGGCGAGGCGGGACAAAGCAAAGGGGGTGCAGGCGCATGCGGGCTAGCAGGAGTCGACAACCCTGCCCCACCCCCCATCGCGGCCATGGCCTCCGCCGCCAGCGCCAGGGCCTCCTCCCGCCCGGCTTCCGCATCAGCCACCCGTGAGAGGGCGGCCTGGGCGGCCGCGGCGGCGGCGGCGACGCGACCGTCAGAGGCGGCGACCGCGGCCGCAGCTTGGGCGGCCGCGCCCGCTGCGGCCGCCCGCAGCTCTTCCGCCTCCGCCTGGGCCGCGCCCGCGGCCGCGCGGGCGGCGGCTGCATCCATGCGCGCCGCGGCTGCCGCGTCAGAGGCGGCAGCGGCCTCGGCCGCCGATGCCGTCTGGGCGGCCGCAGCCGCGTCCAGGGCGGCTGCGGCCGCGCCGAGCGCGCTTTCTCTCTCATCCGCGGCTGCGGCCGCCGCCGCCAGATCGGCCCGCAGGCCCAGCACGGCCTCCGCATCCACGCGGGCGCCCTCCACCAGCAGGGAGGGCACAGGAGGGCCCCGAGGAGAGGCCGCGCCCGCGGTTGAGCGGCGTGGGGAGGAGGCAGGCAGCGGGGAGCGTGCGCGGGGTGGGGACAAGGCAAAGGGCGGCTGGGCCTGCTCCTCGCCACCACCGCCAAAGCCGGCGGGTGAGTAGGGTGTGGGCGTCGCACCCCCGCCCACAGCGGCAGGCAGGGGAGGCAGGTCCGCCTCTGTCAGCATGTAAGCCAGGGGCGAGGCCGGCCCGGACCCGCAGGGCTCGCTGGCGGGCGGGGTGGGGGTGGGGGTGGGGGTGGGGGTGGGGGTGGGGGTGGGGGTGGGGCAGCCACCGGAGACCCGCCTGAGGACGGCCGCCACTGCCGCGCCCGCCAGCACGGCCGCGCCCAGGGCCGACCCGCCGCCCAGGTTCAGGAGGCGGTCCGGCAGGCCGGGGAGCGGTAAAGGAGGGGGCGGCCTCGCCGCCGCCGCGGCGGCTTCCGCCCGGGCGGCCGCGGCCGCGGCCTCCGCCGTGGCCTTGCCAGCCTCCGCGGCCGCGACGCGCCGCTCCGCCTCGATCCGGCCGGACGACGCCCGGGCGGCGGCCTGGCGGGCGGACGCCGCCGCGGCGTCTGCCTTTTGAGCTTCCACTTTCAGCGCGGCCAGCTCTGCTTCCAGGGCGGCGGTGGGTGGGGGCGGGGCAGCGACAGGCAGAGGGGGTGGAGCGACGGCAACCGCTGGAACAGTCCGAGGCACTGCCGCGGCCGCGGGCCGGCCCTTCACCATCGCGGCCCCGCCCAGGGCCGCCGCCAGCAGCAGCGCCACCAGAGCCGCCACGACCCGGCCAGCCAGGGCCCGCTTGGCCCGGGCGGTCGTGGAGGCGTCCCAGGCTTGGAAGGCAGGAGAGCGGGCGAGCCTGGAAAAACAAAAGGGGGATGGTGAGGTTGAAATGATGATGTGTGGGGGGCGAGTTGAGAAGTGTGTGCCCGCGGAAGTGCCCCTCCCCTCTGTAGCTACCACCCACTCAATTGTTCAAACCCGCCCCTCTGATGGCGCCCACATCCGATGCCCGCATCGATGAATCGCACGCGTGACAGGTGCGCGCACGTGCCCGGCGTGACGCATGCAAAAAACAGCAACGCCCGCCGGCGCGCGTATCCAATGCCCATTTTCCCTCCCTCACGCCCCCACGCCCTCTCTCTCTCTCTCTCTCACCACTCACTTTTTCATCTCGGCCGCCGTCACTGTGGCCGCCCGGGTCTGGACCCGGGACCGGGTCATTGGGCGGCCCCCAGACGAGACGGCGGGCTCAAAGGGCGGCGTGTCGTCGCGGTCACTCGGCGGGACGGCGGGGCGGGTGGGGGTGGAGAGGGGGGACGTATCGCCGGCGCCACCGCCTGCACCGCCAGCGGCGGCGGTGGTGGTGGTGCCGGTCGCGCCGGACCGGGTGCGGGGACGGGAAGGCATGAGATGGGCGTTGACGTGCTCAGCTCAGAGGACGGGCGCAGCGCATCTTTTACTTCGCGCGGTGGTTTTATTGCCCCCGTTTGGTCAAGAGAGTGCAGGCCACTGCCTGCCCTCGACCAACACCCACTTTTCTTTTTTTTCGTTCCACGTCGACCCCTCAAAAACAGCAATAGCCATGCCCTTCGCGCTCTCCCGCGGCCTGGCCCAGGCACCTGTCACCTCCGGCGCGTCCACTGTGAGTTTGTGGGGAAGCAGACACGAGCGCATGGGCTCGAAGGCGGGGGAGAGAGAGACGCAGTGGTCTTGGGCTGCCGCCGCCGCCGCCGCACGGGAATCAGAGCCTCCTCCCTTTTGTGCCGCGACTGGACAGGCCTTCGTGTTCCCCATGCGCCCATGCCGATGGAGCACACTCAGGCCAACGCCCAACACGCGCATGGTGCTGAAACCTCAAACACACGCACCGCACGCCCCCTCTCACCCCCAACCGGCGTCTCTAATTCTCACACCCCTCCCGCCCCCTCCTCCCCTCCTATAGTCCACCGCTCCGCGCTCGCGCTCCGCCCTGACCGTCGAGGCCAACAAGAAGGTGGTCAAGAAGACGCAGGTAAGGAAGGCGTGAGAGTGCGAAGTAGGCAGCCGGCTGCGGCACAGGCAGGAGACGTGAAGAGGGGACGAGAGGCCGCCCCCCACCCACCCCTCGCCCGGCGGCTAGCTCGCTCGCGGGCGGGGGCCTCTCACCCTCTCATCCTCATCCTGGCCCCGCCCCATGCCCTGACGACCCCCGCACCCCACCCCCCTTCCACCCTTCCCTCTCACCCCCCCCTCCAAGGTCGTCCTCAACACGCCCGTCGCCGGCCTGGGCGCCAAGGGCGACCTGGCGACCGTGCCCCTGGGCTTTTACCGCAACTTCCTGGCCCCGACCCGGGCGGCCTCGCGCGCGACGGCCGGCATCCTCGCCCAGGCGGACAAGGCCAAGGAGGACGAGGTGCGCAAGGCGGGCGAGGTGAAGGCGAAGGCCGGCGCCATGAAGACGGCCCTGGCCACGATCGGCAAGTTCGTCATCAAGAAGAAGGCGGGCGAGGGCGACGCCATTTTTGGGGCGGTCACCACGGCGGAAGTGATTGCGGCCATCGAGCAGCAGACCGGCCGGGTCCTGGACAAGCGGGGCGTGACCTTGCCCGACATCAAGACCCTGGGCACGTACGACGTCACGGTCCGCCTGCACCCGGAGGTGGTCGGCGAGTTCAAGGTCGTGGTGCAAAAGGAAAAGGCGGCGTGAGAGGGAGTGGGGAGAGGGCACGCGAGAGGGAGCGAGAGTGTGGGGGGTTGAGTGGCACTGTGTGAACAATCTCTTACTTATTCTTTTTTTGAGGAGGGGGGGGCACGGACCTTGTCGTGTGCGCCCAGGCAGAGAGCGCGCCCATGAGAGGGCTGGCGACCCTCCGCGCGGGCGGCGGGTCTCGAGCGTCCATCTTTTTTTTTCTCCAGTGGTCTCTCTCTCTTTCCCCTCCTCCTCTCAAAGCTCGGCCTCGCTCATCTTGTCGAGCTCGTCTTCAATGACGCCAATGCACTCGCCCACGCTCGCCCCGCGCTCCATCGCGCCCGCCAACGCCGCGTGCGTGACAGCGTACCGCCGCAGCAGGGCCGCGTCATTCAGCACGGCCCACCGGATCTGGGAATCCGCCTTCGCCTGGGAGAAGCCGAGCGCGCGCAGCAGGCCGTCCAGCTGGGCGACGTCGTCCAGCCCACCCTCCGCCGACCCGAAGCCCAGGTACTCTGCGGTGACGCCCGCCAGGGCCACGCACACGGCCGCGTCGACCGTGGCCGCCCTGATCTTGCCGGACGCGACCTCCGCGCGGAATGCGCTGTCGCACAGGCGGGTCCCCGCCTGGGCGGCCGGGCGGGTGATGCCTGCCAGGGCCGCCCCCAGCCCCCGCGCCCGCGCCTCCGCCGCCCAGGCGGCCGCCGAGGACAGGGTGTACCCCCTGGGAATCAGCCCCACTAAAAAGGCGATCAGGAAGTGGCCGGCCTCGTGGGAGGCCACCCGACGGGCGTAGGACGGGGCGAGGGCCCGCCCGGCCACGTCCAGGGCCAGGGACGCGAGCGCGCCGCCCGTGCCGACCGCGTCCGCCACCCACACGCCCGCCCCGACCACGCCCGTCACCAGCACGGGCGTGGGCGAGGCCGGGTGCGACACGGCCAGCAGGACCGCGGACAGGGCGATGGCCCCATTCCTCAGCTTTCTCCGCACCCCGTCCAGCGTCGCGTCTGTGGGGCTCAGCAGCGCGTCCGGCTCCACCTTGTTCAGGCGCAGGTCCGCCAGCGTGTACGCCCGCTTGGGCACCTGGCGCGCCCGGCCAAAGCCGCGCAGGAGGATGGTAGGGATGGTGGTGGGCGGCGGCGGCGGCGGGGCTGCAACCTCTTCCCCCTCGCTGGAAGAGGCCGAGGTCGAGGTCGAGGTTGACGCCTCCCCGGGCGCCCGCCCCGTCCGCTCGTCCTGCCCCGCCAGGCGGCGCGCAAGGGCAATGGCCTGCCCCTCAGCAGCATCCGCGTCGGCGGGCGGGCTGGCCGGGTCGTCCGCGGTCGCCAGGAGGGACGCCAGGGCAGAAATGGCGGCGGGGCGGGTCGAGAGGACGGGCGCGCTCGTGCTTGCCGCCTCGACCGCCCGCAGCACGCTCACTCTACGTGCACGTGTCGCAGGTGGGGGGCGCAATGAGTGGGCTCCCCGACGGGCGTGCGGGCCGGGCGGGCCAGGCTGTCGGGTGGTCGGAGGATGGCGCGGGAGGGCGAGCATCGGCGGCGCGACTCTCTCACTCTTTTGTTTGCAAAAGTGAGGCTGCGCTGTCGTCGGCAGGGTGCGTTCCCTCTTTCTGAAGCGCACCGGACGCGCACTCTCTCCCTAGCGACCGCTCACACGCTTAGTCCCCCCATCACACACACGCACGCACACACATCTCTTTGGCCCGTGCGAAAAAAAGAAAGAGAGTGCCCCTGCACGCCTTCATTCTGTCCACGCAAGGTCAACCTCTCTCGCGCAAATGGCCTGGCTCATCGGCCTTTGGGTCGTCGCCTTTGCCGCCCAGGCAGGCTTGCTGGGCGCCAACATGTGGGGTCTGGTCGTGCTGTCGGATCTGGAGGTACAGATGGTGGATGAGTGCGCAAAGACGGCCCCCCACCTTTCTCTCTTGCTCTCCCAAACAAACACCACCCCCTCTCTCTTTTTTCCATCCATTCACACAGGCCGACATGATGAATCCGCACGATTCCGCGGCATCACTGAACACCTGGATGGTGAGCCTGGGCCTCGAGTCATTTGTGTGTATCGCTGGATCTCCATATTTGCCGTGCCCTCTCAAGAAAAACACCCCCGTTACCTCATCATCATTTTTTTCTTCATCCACTTTTCACAGAAACCCGAGTACGCCCTCCAGGGCGCCCTCGCCGCCCTCTTCCTCCTGTCCGGCCACTGGGCGCCTGGCCTCGTCCACTCCGCCCTGGCCGCCCTCCACGCCCGGGCCCTGAAGCGAGGGGAGGCGGGCATTGACGTCACCGAAATCTTCAAGCAGGCGCCCGCGGAGAAGCGGCGGCGCGCCTGGCGCCTGGGCCTGTACCTGCTGACCTTCATTTACATCATATACCGCCTGGTAGAGGCGGCGGTACATGCGCTGTTGACCCCGGACGGGAAGGCTCTGGCGCAGGAGTTGCTGCACCAGGCGGCGGCGACGATTTGATTGGGGAATGATGTGAAAGATGTGATGAGAGAAAACGGGCAGTGTCTACGCGGTTGGTGTGGGCGAGGAGTTGCCTTGTGCGAGGAGACCTAGGGGTTGATCATGAACAGAGAGTGGAGGGTGTGGTGTAGCTTTGGTGTGGTTGCGTCTTTGCACGCGCCTGGGCAGGTGCGACAAAAGGTGTAAGAAGGTTGACGCGTTGCGCGAGCGCCCGCTCACTCAAGAAAACACTCGGCGCGCTGCTCTCCTCCCGAGAGATGCCGCCCGCACGCCCCTGAAGTGGACCAGGCACGCCTTATTCACCTGAGCGTGTGTGCCGAGCCGCCCCATCTATTCCCGCTACCCGCTCCCGAGGGTCCGCCAGGCGAGAGAAGCTGCAGCCTGAACCAAAAAAAAAAAAGGCAACGCCGCCAGCGTGGACGCTCTCTCCCCCCCCCAACAATGACCGCGCCCGCCCTATTCGCCACCCGGGACGGCCGCCTCGGCCTGCTTAGCATGCTTGCCCTGGTGTTCCAGGGTACCGCCCTGTCCTTGGTGCTGCGGTACTCTCGGTAAGAAGCGGAGAGAAATGGAGAGAAATGGGGCGGGCGCGTCGGCCCAACCGGTTTTGTGCTGGCGTTGTGCCCGGTGATAGGCGGGCGGCACACCTCCCGGTCCCGCTCGACACCCAGGCATGTAGGACGAGCGCGCGTGCACGCAGGTGGATGATTCATGGGCGGCTCAGACCCCTCCCTCCTTAATCAAGGCCCGCCCTCTCGGCCTCTTACACACACAAAAAAAAACGCACGCCGCTCTCCCCCCTCTCATTTTCTACAGCACCCGCCCCGGCACCCCCTACCTCGCCTCCGTCGCGGTCGTCCTCACGGAGACCATCAAGCTGGCCATGTGCGCGATCGCGCACACGGTGGCGGCCGCCCGGGCGGCGCCCGCGCACGGCCGGTCCGCGGCCGCCGAGGCGCGCCACCAGGCGGCCGAGGTGCTCGGCAAGTCGCCGCCCATGCTCGTCCCGGCCTCGCTCTTTGTCGCCCAGCAGGTCCTCGTGATCGTCGCGGCCTCCCACCTGGACGCGGTGACGTTCCAGATCTGTTCCCAGTCCTTCAAGATCGTCCCCACCGCCTTCTTCGCGGTCTGGCTGCTGGGCGCGCACCTTGAGCCGCACCAGTGGGCGTCGCTGCCCGTGCTGGCGGCCGGGACGATCTTTGTCACCCTCAACGGCTCGCCGCCGCTCGTGGGCAGCCCGGCCGCCGCCGCCGCCGCCGCCGCCGCCGCCGCCGCCCACACCAACCTGGCCCTCGGCCTGGCCGCCTCCGCGCTGTCCGGCCTGTCCTCCGCCTACGCGGGCGTCCACTTTGAAAAGTTCGTTAAGGGGCGCGCCTCCCAGTCGCTGTGGGTGCGCAACCTCCAGCTCTCCGTCTACGGCGCGCCCCTGGCCCTGGCGTACGCCCTGGTCCGGGATGGGGCCCGCATCCGGGAGGGGGGGTTCCTGCAGGGCTTCGACGGCCTGGCGTGGGGGGTGGTCGGGCTGCAGGTGAGCAAAGAAGGAGCGCGGGCACATGAGAGAGGAGACAAAACGCGCGTTGTGCTCTCGACCCTGCGGCAGCTCTCCTCATTTTTCCTCGTCATCTCTCTCCGTGCTCATGCCTCTTCTTCTCTCTCTCTCTTTTTATTCTCTCTCTCTCTCCTTCCTTAGGTCTTTGGCGGCCTCATCGTCGGCCTGGTCGTCAAGTATGCGGACAACATCCTGAAAAACTTCGCCAACGCGCTGAGCGTAGTGCTCACCGTCGTCGGCGCGATCCCACTGTTCGGCCAGTGGCCGTCCTCCTGGTTCCTGGCGGGCGTCGCGTCCGTCCTGCTATCCGTGTCCATGTACAGTGGTGCAGGGCCGGGCCTGCCGGCCCCCTTGGCGGCGGGGCTGGCGGCGGTGGCGAAAGCCCACCCGGGCCTCGCCCGGGCGGCGGGTGATGTCGCGACGGCGCTCGGCCTGGCCAAGCCCGCGTCCGGCTCGCACGCGCACGCGCCCGCGGGGGCGGCCCGGCGCGCCGCCCGCATCCGGGTCCTGGCCGGCACGGCCGTCGCCCTGGCCCTGGTCATCGGGGCGGGCGTCGTGTCCCGGCACGCGGCGGGCGGGGCGGGGTCGGGCCAGCCGCCTGCACAGGTGGAGGAGGTCGGCGCGGCGCTCGGGCGGCGGGCCGGCTTTGGCGTCGGCACCCTGGGCCGCCGGGACCTGGGCGCCGCTGTCGGAAACACCGCCGCCGACGTGGACGCGTCCGCCCGCCCCGCCACCATCCCGGGCGACTCGGACGGCGATCTGAGCTGGTCGGGGCCAGTGGATGGAGAGGCGAAGGGGGGGGGGGGCAGGGGGGGGGGGGCGGGGCGGCGGGCCACGCTGTCTGTGCTGCCCGATGCCGGCTGGGGTGATCCGGTATCCCACACCAGGGCCACGGCTGCGGCGTGGGCCCAGCCGGCGGGCAAGCTGAGGCGGAGGCGGAGGCGGAGGTGAAAAGGGTTACAAAAATTAGATAGGGGGTCGCTCACTCGCGTTTTGTCTCTGAGTGCGGCGCCAGGCAGGGCAGCGCCCGACATGTCCGACGCCCCGCCTTGGCGCGCCCTGCTCCCTCGTCAGAGTGATGGAGTGCCCGTCCTGCGGGCCAAAGTGGCGGGCCTGCGCCGGCTGCTGAGGGTGAGACGACAGAGAAGAGGGGATGAATTCGGCGCGTGCAATCGAATTTATCTCGCCTCTTTCACCCTCACCCTCCCTTCCCTCCTCTCACATCCATTCATAGGCCCACGACCGGGCCATCCAGGCCATACCCGCCCCCCGACCCGGCCGAGGTGGGGCTGTGGAGGGTGGTGGAGGCCCCGCCACGTCCGGGCGCGGCGGGTTGGGCGCAGCTGTTGTGGGAGAGACAGCGGCGCCCGCGAGGACTGGCGCGCCTGCCCCCGCCCCACCCATCTCGCCTCCCCTCCGCCGCCGCACGCTGGCCGAGATCCTGCTGCCGGGCGGGTGGGGCGGAGGTGGTGGTGGCAGCGGGCGAGGCGGAGGCGGAGGAGGAGGGAGTGCGCCGCTCCTCGTGCTGCCCCACCTCTCTTCCTCACCCGTGGCCGAGGCAGAGGACGCGGCCCTCGCTGAAGCGGGCCTGCTGTCGCAGCAGCAGCAGCAACAACAACAACAACAACAACAACAGCGGGTGGCACAGGCGGACGATGGCTGTGTTGCCATGGTGGAGGACTCGCCCGCGGATGCCGGCGGTGTGCTGAGCCAACGGCAAGCGGGCGCGGCGGTGGTGGCAGTGCTCGCGGCGCCTGGCTGTGGAGACCGAGCCGCCGTCGACGACGACGACGACGACGCCATCTACAGCGACGACGGCGACGACGGCGGCCACCTGCCTCCCCCTGGTGCTGCTGCCACAGCCGCTGCCCGGCTGGGCGGCGGCGGGCGGCGGTACGGGGCGCTGGCACGAGCGGGCGCCCCGCCGCCCGCCGAGGAGCACCCCCAGGGCCCACCCCCTCCGCCTCCCCTCCCCACCACCACCAGCGACGGCGCCACTGCCGTCCCGCCCTCCGCCGCGGCCGACATCGCCTGGGCAGAAGGCGAGGCGACGGTGGGTGGGCGGCCCCGCCCTGCACGGCGGCGGCCGGCGTCGCCTGGAGGGGAGGAGGAGGATGAGGAACCGCCACCCCTGCCTGCAAGCCCGCACCCTCCGCCACCGCCGTCCGGCCTCGAGCTGCGGTTTGCCCTCCCCCTCACCGCCCTGGCGCTGAGCCCGTCGGGGCGGTACCTGGCCGTCACCACCGCCCCCGCGGGACCGTCCCCGGCCCGCCTGCTGGAGGTGTGGGCCCTGCCCGCGGCCAGCAGGGTTTTTTTGGGCGGGTCGCCCCCGCCCGCCCCGCCCCGGCGCCTGGTGCGCTTGGCCGCGCGGGTGCGGGGCGTTGGCGCGGGCGCGGCCGCCGGCGGCGAGGGCTCCGCCTTCGCAGTGGACGACGCGGGTGTCCTGTGGGTCGCTACCGGCGCGCTCGCCCTGGCGGCCGCCCCCGCGGGCGAGGGAGTGGCCGCCGTGGCCCTGCTGGGGGCGGAGGGGGGGGGCGGCGGCACGTGCCCCCACCCCCCGCCCTTTGCAGCCTTCCCACCGCCCGGCGAGGCCTCCACGCCTGGCGCGTCCGCGACGTGCGTGGCCCTCCTGCCCAGCCTGCCCTCCTCCCCCCCCTGCTCCCGGGCGGTGGCGGGCGGGGCTGGCGGGGCGGCCGCCATATATGCCCTCACAACGAGCAGCGGCGGCGCGGGCGGACCGACGCCCCCACCCCCGGCCGACCTCTCGCCCGGCCCGGCCCGGGCGACGCTCACAGCCCTGCACGCCTCGCCCGGCGGGCTGGTGGTGGGGACGAGCGTTGTTGGCCGGGGTGCCCTGACTGTGTGGGACAGCGCGTCGGGTGCCCTGGTGGCGGGCGGGCGGGGCGGCGGCGGCGGGCGGGCGGCCGGGGCCCGGCGGGCGGCGGGGGGCGGCGGCGCTCTCCTCCTCCTGCTCCCGCCCGCCCCGTCACTTCCCGCCGCCGCCGCCGCCCTCACAGTGGACGGCCTGGCGTCCGCACCCTGGGCGGGGGTGCCCCTCGGGGTGGCCGCCCTCGCCCTGGGCGGCGGGGCGGGCACGCCGGGGCAGCAGCGCCTGGTGGCGGGCGCGCTTCTGCGGGCAGCAGCAGGGAGCGGGGGCGGCGGAGGGGGCGGGCGGGCGCCCCCCGCCCCCGTCCTGCGAGCCTGGAACGCGCGCACCGGCGCGCCCCTCCTGGCCGCAGCCTTGCCGCCTGGCGTGGCTGGTGGGGGTGGGGAGAATGTGGGTCCGTGCTCGCTGGCAGTGGCGCAGGCCGGGCGGGTGGTGGTGTGCCGGGGCGGGGGGGTGGTGGTCGTGGTGGACGTGTGAACGTCAAAAAAAAAAAAAAAGCGAGGGCGGCACTTCACCGACCGAACGCGCCGGGCGCGGCTTCCTTCTTTTGCCTGCACTTGTTTTCGTTTTGGCTCGCCCACTGCGTCCGCCCTCTGCTCTGGGGTCAGTCTGGGACGTGGCCAGCTCACTCTCTGTCCCAGATCACACACTGACAGCATGGAGGTGCGTGGAAAGGAGGAAGGGAGGAGGGGGGAGCGAATGGAGAGTGTTGCCTACCTTTCGGCCCCCCTCACCCCGCCCCCACCCGAATCAACGCCTCAGTCGCCCTTCGACTCGCCCGCCGGCACCAGCCACTACCACACCACGCCCCCCGGTACTGGACCCTCCTTAGTCACGCCCCCTATGATGGACGGGTGGGGCGGCGGCGGCGCCCACGCGCACGCCTACGCCGCCCTGACGCCGGTCGAGCACACGCTTCCGAGCGGCAGGCAGGCCCCACCAAAGGGGCGGCGCAAGGCGAGTGGTGGGGCGCGCGCCGTGAAATCGCCGCCTGGAGGGGAGGGGCTGGGAATAGCAGGTGAGATCTAAAGGGCCGGAAAGGGGGTTGGCGGCACGGTAGAGGCGGCGGGCGGCAGGCTAGGGGGCGGTCTGCTCGCGCGCGCCCTGCGACTTTTTCTCGCACGCTTTGTTTCCTGCAGAGGTGCCCTAGACCAGCTGTAGGCGCGTGCTCTGTCGCCCGCCGTTGCCTGCCACTCCACCCCCTCTGCGCCCCTCATTTGGACCCCCAGGCGCGGGTTGTTAATTTTGGCACACGCTAATGGGGGTGCGGGTGCGCCATCGTGACGGTTGCGTGGGCAGTCGTGACCACCAGAGACATTCCTATCTTTTCTTTTCGCTTTCCCGGTTTTTTTTTTTTTTTTTTTTTCATCCGCCTGCCTAACCTCCCTGTCCATCCGCATCACAGCCTCCCCGGCCCCCCAGCCCGGCGGCTGCCGGTACGATTCCTCCCTGGGCCTGCTGACCAAGAAGTTCATCGCGCTCGTCGCGGGCGCGAACGACGGCATCCTGGACCTCAACCGGGCGGCGGAGGCGCTCAACGTGAGTTCATGATGAAAGGAGAGCGCGCGTCTTTTTGTTTTTTCCGTGTTTCTCTCTCGCTCAACCTCCATATATTTTCTTCTCCTCTTTCCATAGGTCCAAAAGCGGCGCATTTATGACATCACCAACGTCCTGGAGGGCATCGGCCTGATCGACAAGAAATCCAAAAATCACATCCAGTGGGTGGGGTCGGAGCTGGGCGCGGACGGCCTGCCCGTGCCCAACCGGGCGGGCGGCGGCGGCGGCGCCGGCGGGGGGGGGGGCGTGGACCGGAGGGCGGCGCCCGACCCAAACGACCAGGCCGCGGTCGCGGCGGCAGCTGCCGAAGCCGCCGAGGAGGCGGCCCTGCGGGCGGAGGTAGCGGTCTTGCAAGTTCAGGCCGACTGCTTGGACGCGCACGCGGCCATGGTGCAGGCGGCGCTGGCGGAACTGGCGGAACACCCGGCCAACAAGGAGCGGGTGCGTTGGATGTTTTTTTTTTTCTTTCTTTCTTTCTTTTTGCATGCGGATGTGGGGATGCGGATGGGGAGAGACAAACACACGCGCGCGCCTTTTCCGCGCTCGCGCTCACTTTTCTTCACCCTCTTTATTTCATTTTCTCTCTTTCTCTCTCTCTCTCTCACTTCAGCTCTACGTGACGAACGAGGACGTCATGGCCCTGCCCGGCGTCGCGGCGGAGACAGTCTTCGCCGTGACCGCCCCTCAGGGCACGACCCTGGTCGTCCCGGACCCGGCCACCCCGGCCGCCCCGGCCGCCGCGGCGGCGGGCTTGCCCTCGCCCCCGCACTCCGGGCCGCACTACCGGGCGCACCTGACATCGGATGGCGACCCGATCGAGGTGTGGCTGGTGTCGGGGCCGCAACAGCAGCAGGCGCAGCAGCAAGCGGTGGCGGCGGCGGCGGCGGCGGCAGACGAGGCGGCCGCGGGCGAGGCGCCGGCGCCCGGGGCCCGTCCTGCTGCGGCCGCCCACGCTGGCGCGGCCATCGCGTCGTCTGGCGCCAACGCACCCGACGCGGTCGCCGCCGCGATGGACGCGGCGGGCGGCCACGGGGTGGGCGGCCTCAGCGGCGCCCACCACCACCACCCGCACTCACCCGGCGTTGCTGTGGGGTGGTTGGACGGCGGCGGCGGCGGCAGAGACGTCGCCACCGCCGCCCACCACCACGGCGGAGGTGTGGACGGGCATCCTCTGGGCGTGGCGGACCTGTTTGCGGCGCCGATGGCGGGTGGGTGAAGAGCGGACACCCCCTCCAGCCCCTTTCCCTCCCCCCCCCCCTCCCCCCTTCCATTTTGGCTGCTGTTTCTTGTACACACCCTTTTTTACTACCCCCTTCTTCTACCAACAGACCCCTTTTTTGAAGCGATCTCTGTAGGGTGCGGGGTTTACGGTGGGACAGGTGTGGTGCGCGTGTGCGCGTGTGTGTGTGCGTTTCGGCGGTCGGCCGCTGGCGTGCACACACACGCACACCGCCACCGCGGCCTCTCCTTCCTTTGAGAGAGACGTCGTCTCTCTCTCCTCTTTTTTTCTTTCCTTTCCTCTTTCCAGGCTTCCCTCCGCTCCGCCCGAGTGATACCCTCTCCGTGCATGAACTCCCCTCTTCTTTCCAGAGCGCATGCGCGCGTGCTCTGTGTGTGCTCAATTTGTTGGTTGTTTTTTGCCCTCTCCTTGCCCCCCGCC
>Ga0315289_10001068_pt1 | contig 42820 bp, 31 predicted proteins | sample YL17G11_40_MG_FD_203452 | JGI IMG/M metagenome (GOLD analysis project Ga0315289, IMG submission 203452) | Sediment microbial communities from Yellowstone Lake, YNP, Wyoming, USA - YL17G11_40 | ecosystem: Environmental > Aquatic > Freshwater > Lake > Sediment | place: USA: Wyoming | collected... | reverse complement strand
TTGATCAGGACCTCCTCCTTGCCCTGGGCGTATTGGTTGGCGTGATAGTGATTGTAGAGAATCGCCGGGCCGCGGTCTCTGCGTCCGGTCGGGACGAGCGTGTAACCATACACGGTGTCCCCGATGCCGTTGTCGAAGGTGAACTTCTCGAGGACGTATCCTCTCCTCTTTTGCCGCTTGGACAGGACGGGCTCCGGCGTAAACAGCGGCGGCAGGTCACCCAGCAGCCGCCCAATCTTCTTGCGCAGGACCGCCTTGCGTTTTTCCCACTGGGCCGCATGGCGGGGCCTCGGGGTCTCAAACGCTCGGAATCCGCCTTTCAGAAGAGGCGCAGAATCCTGTGTCGCCATGGTCATCACCCCATGCGGACCCCAGGACCCGTAGACACGAGTGCCGGACATACGCGGCTGTACCTCCATCCAGTTGTCATCATGAATCTGCCGTTTACCAACCCGGGTCGTCGAATCGTGCGAGGCTCGCCCCCTCTTCCAGAACGCCGAGTGTGATGATGGCGAACGTGAAGACGGTGGTGCCCGGCTCCAGATGGCCTCCCAAACCCTTCTCGTCATCGGAGAAGATGATGTGGGCGTGGATTCGGCCGTCGATGACACAACCGTTCACATTCAGCAGGTCCTGCGGGCCCTCGGCCTTGTAATACACGTTCCGGGCCGGAAAGGTCGTGTTATCCACCGCGTGGACGTGATAGCTCGTGAGCGAGCCGACCCCGCTGAGGATGGCCGCATTGCGGATTTTCTCCTGCTCCACGGCTTTCTTCAGACCGTCCAGCAGATCCGTGCCGCGTTTGAGCCGCACGACGACCACTCTCGTAAAGCCGCTGCTGACGGTGTGAACCTCGGGGGCCGATGGTTTCATCATCGTCCCTTGCCTGTCATCCGAACCCGCCGCCGGCTTGTTCTCGCGTGACGGGTCGGCATAGACGACCATCGCACCGACGACCGCCGCGAACACCAATGGAAACCAGGTCTTCATCGCAAAGTACCTCCAATGTGCACCAGAGCGAATCCCAACGACACAGGGATATTCTACGCCGATTGTCCGCGACTGCAACCGTATGCGAATTGACGATTTACTATTTGCGATTTACTATTTGGTACGGCTGCCGGGGTTGGCATAACCACGGCGCTTGGCGAATCAAGTGTCAATCGTAAATCGTAAATAATAAATCCTAAATTCCATGGCACTCAACTCTCGTGGAGGTGTCGGTTATGAGCGGATTGCCGGTTGCAGCATTCATCGTGTGGACCGTCCTGAATTCTCTCGGCGCCGGTGAGGGGACGCGCCCGGAAAGCTGGGTGGCGACGGGCGATCTCGGACCGAAGCCACAGCGCAGCACCGATGCTTCTCCGCTGTCGGACCAGGCCAATCAGGGCCGTTGGAGAATCTATGAGCCCATGTCCGATGAGTTCACCGGCGACACGCTCGACCCGAACAAGTGGTGGCCGCGGAATCCCGAATGGCTCGGGAGAAAGCCCGCTTATTTTTATCCGGGCAATGTGAAGGTCTCCGACGACAAGCTGCATCTGACCATGCAGAAACAGGAGGTTGCGGAGATGCCCAAAGATAAGGGATACCACACGTACACCTCTGCGGCGGTCAAGAGCAAGACGAAGGTCTGTTACGGATACTTTGAGGTCAAGGCCCGGCCGATGAAGTCCCACGGCTCCAGCTCGTTCTGGTTCTACGACGGCACGCCCGAGTGGTGGACGGAGATCGACGTGTTCGAGATCGGCGGGGCAGCGCCGGGCTTCGAGCGCAAGGACAACATGAACGTCCACGTCTTCCGGACGCCGCAGGAGAAAAGGCACTGGTCGGTCGGTGCCGTGTGGGTCGCCCCGTTCGACCTGGCGGACGACTATCACGTGTACGGGCTCGAATGGGACAAGGATAGGATCAAGTGGTATTTCGATGGCGTCCTCGTCCGGTGGGTGCAGAACACACACTGGCACCAGGCTTTGACCCTGAACTTCGACAGCGAGACGATGCCCGACTGGTTCGGCCTGCCCCGGGACAGCGACCTGCCGTCCACGTACAGCCTTGAATACGTCCGGGCGTGGAAAAAGATGGACGAGTAACCGTCGGCCGCTCTGCCGTGTCTATCGCGGCAGGCCCGTGCTCACCCATTGAATGGCGCAGCGCAGAAGCTGGTTGGCATCCTCCAGGCCAAGCTTGTCCTTGATGTGGGCGCGGTACGTCTCAATCGTTTTCACGCTCAGGTGCAGTTTGTCGGCCATCTCGCGCGTGCTGAAGCCTTCCCCAATCAGACGAAAGACCTCCAACTCGCGGTCACTGAGCGACTCGACGGGCGAGCCGGTTTGCTTAGCGCCTCCGCCCACGAACTTGCTGACCATCTTGGCGGCCATGCCGTCGCTGACGTAAACCTCGCCGGCCAGCACCCGCCGGATGGCCGTGACCACTTTCTCCGTGGCCTCCTGTTTCATGACGTAGCCGCGGGCCCCGGCCCGCAGCGCTCGCTCGCCATACACGGCCTCGTCGTGCATGGACAGCGTCAGCACGGGCAGATTCGGGTATTGCACCTTGAGGTCCTTGATCAGCTCCATGCCGCTCGTGTCCTTGAGCGAGATATCTGCAATGACCATGTCGGGCGCGAGGGCGCGAATGGCCTGCATGGCCTCGTAGGCATCCTCGGCCTGTCCGCACACCTCGAGGTCCTTCTCCTGGTTGATCAATTGCGCCAGACCCTGACGGACGATCGGATGGTCGTCCACGATGAGAACCTTTCGCTTGCGAGACGGAGCGGTGCTGTCTTGTGTCCTTCGCGGCATCACGTTTTTCCCTTTGTGCGGATAGAATCCCCGCGACAACGGCCGGCCCTCCATTCGTCACGATGGCTGGTTTTCCCAGCAGGACGAACAGACGCCGGCACGCGCCTGCGCCTCTATCATAGGCGCGGCGGCGGCGAAATCAATAGAAATCACCCTGCTCCGCCTTCATGGCCGGGTTGACGCTGTCCCAGGGCAAACCCGGCGTCCTCATAGGGGATTTCCCGATAAGAAAACCAGCATTGTGCCGGATAGCAGAAGCAGAGAAGCCCCGATTCACTGGATTTGCGCCCCTGATACGATGGCGGGTGATGATAACTTTTGGAAGGGGATCATTATGAATGACACGGAGCTTATGAAACGGTATGCAGCGGGCGACGAAGGAGCTTTCCAGGAGCTGGTAAGCCAATACAAGGACAGTGTATATGCGTTCCTGCGCAGGTTTCTGAACCAGTCGGATCTGGTGGATGATGTCTTCCAGGAGACGTTTATGCAGTTGTATGTGAGCCGGGACACCTTCGACCAGTCGAGACCGTTGCGCCCCTGGCTGTTCACGATCGCGGCCAACAAGGCGAAGGACGCCCTGCGCCGGATGCAGCGCATCGACTCCGCGAACCTCGGGAGCATGTTCGACAGTGAAGATTACTCAATTGACGATGTGCTCAATGCGCTCGATTGCGACACGCATATGCCGTACGACGATCTGATTCGGGATGAGACGGCGGAATCGGTCAAGCGGATTATCTCCCACATGCCGGCAAAGCTTCGCGAGATTCTCATCCTGGCCTATTTTCACAAATTTTCCTATGCGGAGATTGCCGGGATTCTGGGCATACCGGTCGGCACGGTCAAGAGCCGGCTTCACACGGCCGTCGGCCGCTTTGCCGAAGATTGGCGAACTGCCATGGTGTGCGAGACCGCGAACTGAAAGGCGGACGCGTGGGACAAACCGTGGGGGCTGCACCGCAGCGTGCGGCAGAGGGATTCGACGCGAACTACTTGTGCCGAGCCGAGGAACCAGAGGGGCACTGGCCGGAGTCGAGGGCTACTTCGGCCGTGCCCCTCGTTGTTCTAATAGGCTCTGGTTGAAAGCCGCCGGAGGATTTCCACTTTGTTCTCCCATCGGTGAGAGTCAACCTCCGTGGTCCAGTACAGGTCACACCCCCAAAACTCCCGCCACCACTCGCAAAACTTCCTTAGCACTCCCATGTTCTACTCCTTTTCTCCTGGCGTCCGGGTTGCCGCCGGCACTCACGAGGACCGCCGGCTCTTGAGAGCGTTCTCTACACTCTAAAGGCACCCAGCCGGTGGGAAGTAACGGGCCGGCAGCAAGAATTCCAGGCGTACGTCAACCGCACCTTCCGGAATCCCTGGGCGCCTGGCGGGGCCTTCGGGCCGGGATGTGTCCGATAATGGTTTGCAGAGGGACGTCGCGCTGCGTAGAATACCTCGCGATTGCCGAGGCACGGGCCCACCGGGGGTGCGGATGCCTCGGCTTCACGATTGACTGGAGGTCGGAACCGGATGTGCAGAGCGTTTGACGAATCGTGGCGCTGGGCTCTTCTGCTGTTCGTCGGCATCACGATAGGGGCATGGGCAGCACCATCTCTTGCCGCTGACTGGCCTCAATGGCGCGGACCAAACAGAGACGGCGTCTGGGCCGAAACGGGAGTGGTGGAGCGGTTCGAAACCGGGCAACTGCCGGTCAAATGGCGCCTGCCCATCAGCAGCGGCTATGACGGCCCGACGGTGGCCGGCGGACGCGTGTTCGTCATGGATCGCGTGACCAGCCCCGCCCGGCAGGAGCGCGTCCATTGTTTTGATGCCGGGACGGGCGGCATGCTCTGGTCGTATGCTTATGATTGTGTGTACGAGCGGGTCCAGTACGAGGCGGGGCCGCGCGCATCCGTCACGATCAGTGAGGACCGCGCCTATTCCTTGGGCACGATGGGACACCTGCACTGCTTCGATGTGAAGTCCGGCAAGGTGCTGTGGAATCACGACTGTCGGAAGGAGTACCGTGCCCGAGTCCCGGTGTGGGGGATTGCCGCCGCACCGTTGGTGGAAGGCGGTCTCGTCATCGTCCAGATTGGCGGCCAGGACAACGCTTGCTTGATGGCGTTCGACAAAAGGACTGGGCAGGAGAGATGGCGGGCGATGAATGACCCGGCGTCTTATTCGGCTCCGATCATCATCGAGCAGGCGGGCCAGCGGGTGCTTGTGTGCGTCACGGGCCAGCGCATCGTGGGTCTCAATCCGCTGACGGGCAGCCCTTATTGGGAATATCCCTTTCCGCCCAAGGAGACGGTGATTACCATCGCGACACCCGTCTTCGACGGCGCGCACCTTTTCATCACGAGCTTCTACGAAGGCTCGCTGCTGCTGAAAGTGGATCAGGACAAGCTGGCCGTGGAGCAGCTCTGGCGCCGGCAGGGGGCCAGTGAGACAAGGACCGATGCTTTGCATTGCTGCATCTCCACGCCGATGATCCTGGGTGGGTACATCTACGGCGTGGACAGCCATGGCGAGCTGCGCTGCTTAGACCTCAAGACCGGCGACCGCGTTTGGGAGAACCTGACGGCGACGCCGAAAGCCCGCTGGTCGAACATTCACATGGTCCGCAACGCCGACAAGGTCTGGATGTTCAACGAACGCGGCGAGCTGATCATCAGCCGTCTCGCGCCCGATGGCTTCCACGAAATCAGCCGGGCCAGGCTGCTCGACCCGACGAAAGAACAACTCGACCAGCGCGGCGGCGTCTGCTGGTCCCACCCGGCCTTCGCGAATCGCTGCGTCTACGCCCGCAACGACAAAGAACTCGTCTGCGCCGACCTGTCCGCCAAGCCATGACAGGGCTTTCATCGCCACCGGCGACAGAGATGCCCGCGCCTCAAAAGAGGTCTGAGTTTGCAGTATGAACGACTCGCAATGCTCTACTTGGCCTGGTTTCTTCCTATCGTGCTATGGTCAGGTTCGGGAGGCTCTGCTTGAGTTGTTGTGCACCTGCATCGGTGACCTGGGTTTGGGACAAATGCAAGTACAGCAGTCCAGTCAGGCCCCTTATATGCTCCAGGCCTCCGTCCGTAACCTGGGTGCGCGACAAATACAAGTACAGCAGTCCATTCAGGCCCCTTATACGCTCCAGGCCTGCGTCCGTGATCTTTGTCCCGTCCAAGTCTAACTCGTGCAAACCGGTCAGGCCCTTGAGATGGGCCAAGCCCGCATCCGTGACCTTGGTGTCGGCTAATCCCAGCGACTGCAATCCGGTCAGACCCTTGAGATGGGCCAGACCTGCGTCCGTGATCAGGGAACCCTTCAGCCACAGTTTCCGCAATCCGGTGAGACCCTTGACACTCTCCAGGCCCGCGTCCGTGATGGGGCTGCCGTGCACAGCCAGGGTCTCCAATCTGGTCAGATCCTTGAGATGAACAAGACCCGGACCTGTGATCTTAGTGTCGTACAATTGCAGCCACTCTAGCGAGGTCAATCCCTTGAGATGTTCGAGTCCTGCATCCGTGATCTGGGTGCTGCTTAATGACAATTCCTTCAATTCGGTCAGGCCTTCGAGATGGGCGAGGCCGGCATCCGTGATCCGCGCTTCGTTCAAAAATAGGACCTGCAAAGTCGTTAGGCCTTTGAGGTGGGCCAGACCCGCATCCCCGATCTGGGTGCCGGGCAACCACAGGGACTGCAATCGCGTCAGGCCCCTGAGATGCTCCAGGCCTGCGTCCGTGACCTTGGTGCCGCCCAAATTCAGATATTGCAGTCCGGTCAGGCCCTTGAGGTGTTCGAGGCCTGCATCTGTGATCTGGGTGCCGGACAATTCCAACCGCTGCAATCCAGTCAGGCCCTCGAGATGCTCCAACCACGCATCCGTGACCTTGGTATCGGATAATCCCAGCAACTGCAATCCGGTCAGGGCCTTGAGATGGGCCAGGCCCGCATCCGTGACTTGGGTGCGCTCTAAAGACAAATCCTGCAATCCGGTGAGGCCTTCGAGATGGGCCAGGCCCACATCCGTGATCCGCGCTTCGTTCAAGAATAGGACCTGCAAAGTCGTTAGGCCTTTGAGGTGGGCCAGACCCGCATCCCCGATCTGGGTGCCGGGCAACCACAGTTGCTGCAATCCAGTCAGGCCCTTGAGGTGCTCCAGGCCCGCATCCGTGATCTTAGGGCCAGACAAAGACAGCCCCCGCAATTTGGTCAGGCCCTTGAGATGGGCTAGGCCCGCATCCGTGATCTGCGTGTTGGCTAAAGCCAGCCCCGTCAATCCGGTCAGGCCTTCGAGATGGGCTAGGCCGGCATCCGTGACTTGGGTGCTGCGCACGTCTAGTCCCTGCAGTCCGGACAGGCCCTTGAGATATTCTAGGCCAGGATCTGTGATCTTTGTGCCCTTCAGATTGAGCTGCCACAGTCCCCTCAATCCCTTGAGATGCTGCAGGCCGGCATCGGTCACCTCGGTGTCGCCCAAGTTCAACCACTGCAACCCAGTCAGGCCCTTGAGATGTTCCAGGCCCACATCCGTGATCTTGGTGCCGCCCAAATCCAGGCGATGCAATCCAGTCAGGCCCTTGAGATGGACCAGGCCCTCATCCGTGATCTGGGTGCTGGTCAAATCCAGGCTTTGCAGACCTGTAAAACCGGCCAGATGCCTCAAATCGGAATCTGTGGCTGGTTCCAGTTTCAGACGGGGAATGCTATTTCGGCTCATCTCTCTGATAAGCAGGTCCCAGTCCTCCACCGGTACCGTGGGTTGTACCCACCAAAGCCAACATGCAGGGATCTTGAGCGGAGCGGCACTCGGCGTACGCCCAATCCACCGCAGATCGGCCCGCCAGGTCTCTGTGTCTTGAACAAAGACGTCGAATGCCACCTTGGAGTTGAAGGTCCTCGCGGCAAAACGAGGCTGTTCCTGCTTCTCGCTGTCTGCGGCGTTCCCGGGGAGTGATTGGGCGGGCTTGTCCGCACCCTGGGCCGTTGCCTGCGCCTCGCCTCTGGCGGTCAAGACGAGCGCGGTCGGGATGGTCACGAGGGCGATAAGCAATGCGACTGCTGCGGCCACCAGACTCGGGCGTCTACGGAATGTCTTACCTGGTTTTAACATGGTTCTTATCCTTTCCTCGATGTCTTTGACGGAACCCACGATAGCTAATGAAGGGATACGATGAGCCGACCGGCGCTCTGAAGCCAAGGCGTCCACGATAGCCCCGGTATAGTGCTCGGGCGGCGTGTTCAGGTGCACGATGGCCATCTCATCACAGCATTTCTCCCGTTCCAGGCGGATCTTTCTATTGGACCACCATACGAGCGGATGAAACCAATACACCGCCTGGGCCATCACCTGAAGCAGATTGACGCCCGCGTCAAAACGGGCGATGTGACTGAGCTCATGGGCCAGGATGCTTCGCTGCTGATCTGAGCCGCTCAAACCGACGAAGTCGGCCGGTAAATAGACACTTCCCCGAAGCACGCCCCATACGAAGGGCTGCCCGATATCCTCCAGCAGCCAGATCTTCGGTAACTTCCTGAACTTGAAGCCTGCAGACAACTCCTGGATGGATTCCTGCAGAGCGCGCGGAAGCGGCCTGCGTCGGTCACGGAGCCACGCGGTATACCGAACCGCTCTGCCGCCGACCCAGAGCAAAAAGAGGAATACTCCTGCCGTCCAGGCAAGGGCTATCAACTCACGGGCGCTTGGCGCGGCAGGTCGCAATTCCTGTGGCGGTGTGGCGCCCCCGGTAAAGACGGGGCTTTCGCGTGCAGAATGCTCCTCCGGCAGGGCGATCCCCGCCATATATGGGCTCGAATCCTTCTCCGGCAAGACCGCCAGGGATACGGTCAGGAAAGGCGGCACGAGACATTTGGCCAGAACGATCAGCCACAGCAGATAGCGTAGGTGGGCGCTTCGGTTCCGGAGGGCGAATGACACCAGCCCCACAATCCCGGCCAGAAGCGCTATCTGCCAGCTCTGCGCGAACAAGTAGCTGACCACGTGATCTGCGTACGCATTCATGGCAATCTCCCCACAAAAAGCTCCCCAACTACTGCTTTTTCTTTGCCAACCCCTTCAGCCTCTCGATGTCCTCGTCGGTAATCCCGCTGTGCTGCGCCAGGTGCTGCATGAGAGGCACGGGATTGCCGCCGAACAGCCGCTCCACCAGGTCGCTGATCGTCCGGCGGATGACCTCTTCCTTCCGGGCGGCCGGGGCGTACACGAACGCCTTGCCGCGCACGTGGTGCTTGAGGTACCCTTTTTCCTCGAGCCGGCGCAGCAGCGTGGCAATGGTCACATAGGTGACCTTTCGATTGGGAGGCAGGCCGTCGTACACCTGCTGCACCGTGGCCTCCCGGGATTGCCAGACCAATCGGAGGACCTCCGTTTCGGCGGGACTCATGGCAGGACGTTTGCTCTTCGCCATCGTATATCTCCTATGACAAGTGTCATAACTAATGTATGACAGATGTCATAGATGTCAACGGGAATTTGGGAATTTCCGAAAAATTTTGTGCATGGCTGGCGGTCCCCGCGCGAACGCCGGGCCACCCGGAGAGCCAAACGTGGACCAGTTCTCCGTTGCGGAAGCAGCCGGAAGGGGGTAACATCATGGGAAAGCATGCTATCGTAGGCATGGCTGGTTTGCCGGATAGCGAAGGAGGCCGACGATGACGACACAAATCACGCGACGCACTCTTCTGACAAATGCAGCGGCAGGCGGGATGGGCCTGGTGCTCTTGAAGAACAGCCGGTCCGCGTGGGGCTATGACGCCAACGGCAAGGTGAATATGGCGCTGGTCGGTGTCGCCGGGCGGGGGAGTTGGTTCTCGGATACCATGCCGAAGCTCTCCAACGTCGTCGCCATATGCGATGTGAATGAGCGGAAGGCGGGGCCGTACTTCAAGGCGATTCCCGAGGCGAAGAAGTACTACGACTTCCGCAAGATGCTGGAGGAAATGGATAAGCAGATCGACGCGGTCATTGTTGCCACGCCGGACCATACGCACGCGGTCATTTCCGCCCTGGCCATCCGCATGGGCAAGGGCGTGTACTGCGAGAAGCCGCTCACGCACGACATCTACGAGGCCCGGTTCCTCCGCGACCTGGCGGCCCGACAGAAGGTCGCGACCCAACTGGGCAATCAGGGGACGGCCAGCGAGGCCTTTCGCCGGGCGACCGAGTTGATCTGGGCCGGCGTGCTCGGCGAGATCCGCGAGGTGCACGTATGGAACACCAACGGCGGCACGGGCGACCGGCCGCTACCGACCCAGGAACACCCGGTGCCGGACTACCTCAAATGGGACTTGTGGCTCGGTCCGGCCCAGTGGCGGCCGTACAACTCCCGCTGGGTCGAGTGGTCCACCTGGCGTGATTTCGCCACCGGCCAGCTTGGCAACTGGGCCTCGCATACGATGAACCTCGTGTTCAAAGGACTCAGGATCGATTCCCTTTGGCAGGACGGTGCGCCGGCAATGCCGTCGCGGGTGATACGCATAGAGCCGGAAGTCTCGGGCGTCCATCCGCACAACTTTCCGCAGTGGGAGATCCTGCGCTACCGGATTCCGCGGCGCGGGGAACTGCCTGCGATTACCGTGAACTGGTACAACGGCGCGGGCAAGGCCCCGCAGTGCCGGGAGCGAATCGAGGAGATGCTCGGGTACCGGCTGGATTGGGGCGACACCGGCGAGAAGAAGTGGGCGGACCATGCGGGCTGCCTGATTGCGGGCACCGCGGGCATGATTCATGCGACCGGGCACAATGCGACGTTTTCACTTTTGCCCGAGGACAAGTTCAAGGATTTCCAGGGGCCGGCTCCCTCGCTGCCTCGTTCGCCCGGGCACGAGCAGGAGTGGCTCAATGCCTGCAAGGGCGGACCGGCGGCGCTGTCGAACTTCAATTACGGCGGGCCGCTGGCGGAGTTCGTCCTGCTGGGTAACGTCGCGACCCTCGTCGGCAAGACCATAGAATATGACCCGGTGGCTATGAAGATCGTGAATTCTGCCGAAGCGAACGCGGCTCTCAAGAGAGAGTACCGTGGGGGCTGGTCACTTTAGGGTGCCGGTATGAGAGGCGAACGAAAAACCACCCGACGCGGCTTTCTGAGGAGTGCGGCGGGCGCCTGTGTCTTCCCGTATATTGTCTCGGCGTCCGCTCTCGGCCAGGGCAGTGGCGAGGCTGCGAGCGATCGAATTACCATGGCCTGCATCGGCGTCGGCGGCCGGGGCAAGGAGAACCTGCGGAGCTTCATGGGGCACACGAATTGCCGGATCGTCGCTGTGTGCGATGTGAACGCCAACCGGGTCCAGGAAGCGAGGAAGATTGTTGACGAGTACTATGGCGATGCGGCTTGTGCCGCGTACAGCGATTACCGGGAGGTGCTCGCGCGAGGAGATATCGACGCCGTGTCCATCGCGACGCCGGACCAGTGGCACGTGCTGCAGTCGGTGGAGGCGGCGCGGGCGGGCAAAGATATCTTCCTCGAAAAGCCGCTCGGGCTCAGCGTTCGGGACGACATCGCGCTGCGCGAGGCGATTCGCGGTTACGATCGCGTCTTTCAGTTCGGCACGCAGCAGCGGTCGGACCGCAATTTCGGGTTTGCCTGCGAACTGGTCCAAAACGGGCGAATCGGAAAGCTCCGGAGAATCATCGTGACGACGCCGGCCAGCCGGGCGGTCGGCCTGGTTCCGCCCGCGCCCGTGCCGAGTTGGCTCGATTGGGAGATGTGGGTCGGGCCGGCCCGCTGGATGCCCTTCACGCAAGGCGTCATCGGCAATTGCGGCGAATGGGGGCACATCAGCAACTTCTCCCTGGGATGGATTACGACCTGGGGCATTCACCACGTGGATATCGCCCAGTGGGGCAACGATGCGGATAACAGCGGACCCGTCGAGGTCGAGGGGACCGGCGTGTTCCCGGGCGAGGGCCTCTACGATTGTGCCACCGAGTGGGATATGACCCTGAAATATGCCAACGGCGTTATGGTGAGCTTCATCGACAAAAGTAAGCGCCGCCAGGGTGTGCTCTTCGAGGGCACCGACGGCCAGGTTTTCGTCGAGCGCGGGGTCATCGAGGCCGAGCCCAAATCCCTGTTGCAGGAACGGATCGGTCCCAAGGAGCGGCATTTCACCATTAGCACTGACCACTGGGGCGGCTTCCTCGACTGCGTCAAAACGCGCAAGACGCCGGTGTCGTCCATCGAATCGGCGGTGCGGACGGACACGGTCTGCCACCTCTGCGACATCGCGATGCGCCTCGGCCGCAAGCTGCGCTGGGACCCGGTCGCCGAGCGGTTTGTCGGCGACGCCGAGGCCAATCGCCTGTTGACGCGCTCCTGGCGCAGCCCTTGGCACCTGTAACCCCGGCCGTTACTCAGTGAGACAGATGCTCGGCGGCTGACGACCGAACACCGTTACCTCTGAAACTTGTCGGCAACGTACTTGCGGAGCGGGCATTTGCAGACGTGGCCCCAGCCGAAGGCCGTGCGAAACTCGCACTGCGGGTGCGTATCGTCCATGCACTCGATCATCTGCCCGCCCGCAAAACTCATGACCTTGCAAAGGCTCTCGAGCCCCGATGTGTAGCATTCGAAGCCTTTTGAGCAGCTTGTACTGTTGATGATTTCCTCGATTTCCTGCCGGTCCCGCAATCCAAGTACCATGACGTCCATTCCTCAGTCATGCAAAGTCCCATGTTTGAGAGATTCACTTCTGAGGCGGTGCTTCTGCCCGTATTCGCGAAAAGCACAACGCCTCATGGCTTTTTCGGACGGCGGGCGGCAATTCAATCAGTTTCTTCTGTGACCTGTTTTGCTATCGCGACGCCTGCCGGGTTCAGTGCTGAAGCCGGATCAGGTACCAGGTCGTGGCCGGCTCACCCAGAGCGATGCGCCAGCCGTCAGGCGTTCTCGCAGCCGCGACCGGCTTTCCGAGGGGCTTGGCGCCGCCGTCGAGGGGAATGGCCTCGACCAACTTTGCGGATTCGATGCCTCGGAGCGTGATGAATCCTCTTACCGGCTCAATGGTGGTGGGCTCGGTCCCCCAATCGGTCAGAGAAGTCCTGCCATCGTTCCACTTCATGCCGGTGTTAGCCGCGCGGGCCGTCGTTGTGAGGAGCAGCCGGTCCGCCTGCGCGATCGGCTTGTCGTCCAGTGCGGTCAGGACGACCGAGCAGAACTCGTTTTCGATGGTCGCTGCGAGATTCTTGAGTGGCTCGACACGTTTGAGATGCCCGATGAATGCTTGGGACCGGTCCGTCTCCACCGTGACGAAGCCCTGTCCCTTTTGACCATGATGCCACGCGAGTTGACCCGTGTCGGAGATAATGGATTCCTTCGCGAATACATTGGGATAAGATCCGCCGGACGTCGTGAAGTCGCGTATGCGCGTCGCGTGCGTCAGGGCAAGGGCCGGGCTGAAGCCGGGCGTGAAGAACGGCCGCTCGGAGGAAGAGGAACGGATGCTCTCGCGCACTTGCTCGGGCGAATAGGACCGCCCAATGGTCTCTTTTGCCGGCTGCACGTCGCCGCGCAGGAACATGCCGGCCGCCGCGGCGATATTGGTCATCTTCACAGGGTCGGGACGAATCTCGAAATGGCTCGGCATCCGTGGCTCCCACCCGCCGGGAGCTTTGTGCTCGAAGGTGTAAAAGAACACGCCATCCCAGTCGTGAAACGCCGCATAGGCGGCGAGAATGGCAATGCCTTCACACGCGTACTCGTTGGGAAACGGGTGGTTGGTCTCGGAGACCGTGTAGGGTTTCCCCGTCGCGGCCGAACGCGATAACTGCACCACCGTGGAGTTCAGCGGCTCGTCCACCATCAGTGTGTTCTCGATGGAGAAGCCCTGCTTGCCTGTCTTGGGATCGGGGAAGTAGCGCGGGTGCTGCCAATAGACGTGGCCATCGATCACGTCGCATTGGGAAGTCGAGACCAGCAGTGGATAGCCGCTGTTGTAGTGATTGTGGTCGCTCGTGCCGACGACGAGAGACTTCACGCCGAGGTCGTCTTTGAGATACTTATACATGCCGCCGAAATACTCGTGTTCGAGATGCATATAGAACGCCGCCTCGGTGTGGAAGCGTTTGGCCGGGGCATCCTTAAATTGGGCCTTGGTCAAACGCGGGACCGGCTCGCCTTCCGCCACGCCCGCCATCTGCCGAAGCTCGCTCAAGTCCTGGGCACTGAGGGTCTCCTGCAACCACTTGTTGTATTTGGCCGTGAGCTGCTCGGCGTACGACGCCGTGATGTCGGTCCACGTGCCGGGATTTCTCTGGGTGCTCTTGCCCAGCAGCCGGTCGCTGAACCATGCCTCGACAATCGAGTTCTCATTGACCAGCTCGACAATGGCGACCGCCGGCTCATGCCGGTACTCGGCCCCGGTGTACGGATTGCGATGGGTCAGGAGCTGCTGGGCGTATTCCTTGTGCAACATCTGCACCTGCTCATCGAAGTAGTTCACGACCTTGGCAAAGCCGAGATATTCGTAGTCCCTCACGCCGTCGCCCCTGCGAAAGGTCCGCCCGACGTTGAGGTTCAGGTTCGTGTAAATGCCCCGTTTCTTCAACTCGGCGACGAAGCAATCGAGCTTGTCCAACTGGTTGGGATCGAGCGCCCGGGTGTCGTCCCGCCCTTTCACGAACACGCTCTCCGACCAGTTCGAATCAAGGAAATGGAACCGCACGCAGTTGATCCCGAACCGGGCCAGATGTGCCGCGACGACCGGTGCATCGCCCTGTGACGGAAAGCACGCGGCCCCGGTGACGTTGACGCCCCAAATCCTGAATCGTTTCCCCTCCGGCGTCACAAGGTGACCATCCCTGACCCCGACGGGCCCATCCTTGCCGGCGGGAGCCTCCAGGAGCCCCGACATATCAACCAGCGGAGCCGCGTTGTCTCGCCAATCCATAACGAACGGCTGCATCGCCACTTCCGCATCGGCCACAGCCGACATTGCGAACGTGACAAGCAGTGAGGTCACAAAGCATCTCATAGTCACATCCCTTTCATCCGTAGAGAGTAGAGTGGTCATCCGGTGATACCATACATGTCCCAACTCCCACTGACAATACCTCGCGAGAAGGCCTGTAACAGGCGGCCCGATTCCCGGCCTGCGTATCCGAGCCCGGCCCATCCGGGGTATTGGGGCCTGGAAGTTGGCTTTGTTTTCGCAGAGCAATGATTGATGCTTTTTCGTCATAACTCTTTTTCCAAGCTGCAGTTAGTGCTGATTCCGCCTGATAGGAATTGGCTTTGTTTTGCACAACGGGTCCGGCTTGTAGTGCCGCAGGGGGGCGTCTCTTCGTAGGTCGTGCGTCACCGCACGACATCTTCAGGCGAGCGGGGACGCTCGCCCCATGCGGGCAGATATGTGCGGAGAATTGGCTTTGTTTTTGCGGAGACACAACGCGTGCAGTCTTCTCATAACCCTTTTTCTGGACAATGGTTAGCGTTCGTCTTGCCTTTTTGAAATTGGCTTTGTTTTGCATAATTGCCTCCTCCTGTCGCGCCCGCTCGCTCCTCCCGAATGGAATGATGGAATCGCGGAATGATGTCAGCCACTGGCCGCCGCGCGAGGGGGATACGCTACGGAGTCTTTCGGCATTCCGCCGGTCGGCGAGGATTTGCGTCTCGTTGATCACTGACGACCCCTCCGAATCAACCATTTACGACCTGCTGTGTGGCTTCGGCTGGCCTTAACACAATTGCATCATATTCGTTGTGTATATATCATACTGTCCCGGCGGTCAGCGTCAAGCAAAATCCGGAGAATCTTGGGCCACCGAGAGTACAGAGGCGTTCCCAGAGACGGCGTCTTAACTTTGCGACTTCAAGGTAGGGAGAAATGGGGATATAAGGACCCTTCTTGCTGCTCTTCCGTTGCTTGTCCGGACGCGCAGCATTATCATAATTGCGGCAAGACTGCGACAGAAGACAAGAGGAGATGTCAACTTCTTGCACGGATGGCGACAGTCTGTGTTTCCCGCCTTATGCAGATTATATGGTTACTGTTAGAGGTACGCAATGCCACACGTGAAGGAGGTAGTCGTCAAGGACTGGGCGGGCTTCGAAGATGAAGTGACGCGCATTCTCGACGGTTTTACGGCAGGTCGTGCGTCCGGCAAAGGCTACATGTCTAATCCCCTCTTCCGGGGACAAGCCGATCATCGTTGGATGCTTGAAACCACACTCGAACGGTTTTCAGCCAGGGCGTGGTCCGTTAGTCGCTATTACCGACTCCTATTGTCTATTGCGCCTGCAGTCAGCTCACTGACCCAGAGAACATGGTCTCTTGACCCTCATCTGCAGATAGACGAAAGCTACCATGGCGCGCCACCTGGGTACGAATTCATGATTTACCTGCGTCATCACGGCTTCCCATCGCCGCTCCTGGACTGGACACGCTCGCCATATGTAGCCGCGTTCTTCGCGTTCGCTCCTCGGCCGCACTCGGGTAGTGAAGCGGTCGCTGTGTATGCCTTTCTTGAGTATGTTGGGCGCTCCAAAACATGGCTTGAAGACGGGCCCCGCATCATCGGCCTTGGACCGTATGCGATCACCCACGAGCGACACTATGCGCAGCAGTGCGAATACACGATCTGCAAGAAGAAAGACGGTGAGAGCTACCTCTACTGCAATCATGAGGAAGCCCTCGGTTCGGGTGAGGGTGTACAGGATGTCTTAACGAAGATCCTCATCCCAACGACTGAGCGAGGCCAGTTCCTGCGCAGACTTGAATCGATGAACATACACGCGTACTTACTGTTTCGAGATGAGACTGCACTCATGCAGATGCTCGCATATCAAGAAATTGAGAAACACGACGGCCTATAAGTACGGGCTTGGGTGTCCTGAGCGCCATTCCGGCCACTCAGCCTTAGAGTTCATCGTGGAGGGCAGAGAAGGCACGTCATTATGCTTTCTCGGAAAGGCGCGTCGGAGGGAAGAAATGAATCCGCAGATTGCGCAGATTGACGCAGATTCAAGAGACCCACAGACGCGTGCGATTATCGGCGCGGCGATGGAGGTGCATCGACAACTCGGCCCGGGTTTCCTGGACGCAGTCTATCAGGAAGCACTGACGATGGAATTGGCGGACCAGGCAATACCATTTCAGCGGGAAGTGGAACTGCCGGTCGACTACAAGGGCCGGCGATTGTCCTGCAAATACCGGGCCGATTTCCTGTGCTATGAAAGCATCATCGTTGAACTCAAGGCGCTGCAAGACCTCACCGGGGTCGAGGAAGCCCAGTTACTCAACTATCTGAAGGCTACGCGCCTGGAGCGAGGTTTACGGCTGAACCTCGGTCGTCCGAGCCTCGAATTCAAGCGATTCATCTTCCCGAATCTGCGCAAATCTGCGAAATCTGCGGACTGAACTGCCTTGGAAGGTCTTCCTCTGCGTCTCAGCGTCCCTGCTTGAGAATCAAAGGAAGGTGGGTTTTGGGCGGCTTGGCGATCACAGAGAATATTCGCTTGACGTTTAACACCGCGCGTTATATCCTTCTTCTATGATCCGGACCTTTCACAGTAAGGATGCACAGGCATTGTTTGAGGGCAAATGCCCCCGCCGGTTCAAGGCGATTGCACGCGTTGCCGAGCGCAAACTGCAGATGCTGGACGACGCTTATGCGCTCGAAGACCTTCGCGTTCCGCCCGGCAACAGACTGGAGGCTTTGCACGGAAGGCGCAAAGGTCAATGGAGCATCCGCATCAACGATCAATGGCGCCTGTGCTTTCGCTTCGAGGCTGGCAATGCCTTTGATGCTGAGATCGTCGATTACCATTGAGGAGACTGAACCATGAATGCGAAGAATAGGATGCGCCCCATTCATCCGGGCGAAGTTTTGCGTGAGGAGTTCCTCGTACCGTTGGGGATGAGCGCTCACGCACTGGCGCTGGAACTTAAGGTACCTGCCCCGCGCATCAATGAGATCGTGCGTGAACGGCGTGCCATTACACCTGATACGGCTCTGAGATTGGCACGCTACTTTGGAACAACGCCGCAGTTTTGGCTGAACCTGCAAACCAGTTATGATCTAAGAATGGCAGAACGACAGGTCGGTTTGAAGATAGCGAAAGAGGTTCATACGCGGCTTGTTGCATGATTCTGGCGAACCAAAAGGAGATATTGGTATGCAGAAGATTCGCACGGCGGTGGTGGGGGCGGGGTTCATCGGGCCGGTTCATGTGGAGGCACTCGGCCGGATCGGAGTCGAAGTCACCGGAATCCTCGGCGTGTCGAAGGCGGAGTCGGAATTGGCGATGAAGACGCTCGGCTTGCCGAAGGCGTACCAGGATTTCGACGAGGTCCTGGCCGACAAGAACGTGCAGGTGGTGCATATCGCCACGCCGAACCGGCTGCACTACGCGATGGCGAAGGCCGCCCTGAATGCGGGCAAGCACGTGATGTGCGAGAAGCCGCTGGCAATGAATTCGACGGAGTCTTCCGAGCTGGTGGAGCTGGCCTGGCGGGCGGGTCTGGCGGCGGGCGTGAACTACAATATCCGATACTATCCACTCAACATCGAAGCGGCCGACATGATGAAACGCGGCGACCTGGGCCGCATCTACTCCGTCTGCGGCAGCTACGTGCAGGACTGGCTGTTTCATCCGACCGACTACAACTGGCGCGTGTTGGCCGAGGAGGGCGGCGCGCTGCGGGCCATTGCCGACATCGGCACGCACTGGCTGGACCTAGTGCACGCGATTACGGGCCTGGAGGTGCAGACCGTCTGTGCCGACCTCTCGACCGTTCATCCCGTGCGGCAGCGGCCGCTGGGCGAAGTCGAGACCTTCAAAGGCAAGCAGGAGAAGCCGGCCATCAGGACGGAATCCATCGACATTGCGACCGAGGATTACGGCTGCGTGCTGCTTCGTTTCCACGGCGGGGCGAGGGGGTGTCTGTGGGTCTCGCAGGTGACGGCGGGCCGGAAGAATTGCCTGCGCTACGAGCTGGCCGGCTCCGAGCGGGCCTTGGCCTGGTGCAGCGAGCAGCCCAACGAAATGTGGATCGGGCATCGGGACAAGCCGAATGAGAGCCTGATTCGCGATCCGGCATTACTCGGCGACAAGGCCCGGCGTTTCACCAATTATCCGGGCGGGCACAACGAAGGTTTCCCGGACAGCTTCAAGCAGTGCTTCCGGGCCTTTTACGATTACATCAAGGCGGGCGACCTCGCCGCCCCCACGACCTTCCCCACCTTCGCCGACGGGCACCGCGAGATCGTGCTGTGCGAGGCGATTCTGCAAAGTCACCGCCAGGGGCGATGGGTGCACGTGAAAGGAGAACGTTCATGAAACTCGGATTTGTCAGCGCGATTTTGCCGGAGGCGCCGCTGGAGCAGGTAATGGAATTTGCCTTTGAGACGGGCTATTCGTGCGTGGAGCTGATGTGCTGGCCCAGGGGCAAGGCGGAGCGGCGGTACGCGGGCGTGACCCATCTCGACGTCGCCGCTCTGGGCCGCCGCGAGGCCTACAAGGTGCGCAGAATGCTGGAGAACTCCGGCGTGAGCATCAGCTCGCTCGGATATTACCCGAACTATCTCAGTCCCGATGCCCAGGAGGCGAAGCGGGTGCTGGACCATTTCAAGAAGGTCATCCAGGCGGCGGCCCTGCTCGCAGTGGGGCGTGTCACGACGTTCGTCGGCCGCGACTGGACCAAGACCGTGGACGAGAACTGGCCGCGGTTCCTGAAGGTCTGGAAGCCGCTGGTGAAGTTTGCCGAGGACCGGGATGTGCGGATCGGCATCGAGAATTGCCCCATGCTGTTCACGAACGACGAGTGGCCGGGCGGCAAGAACCTGGCGACCAGCCCGAAGATCTGGCGCCGCATGTTCGAGGACATCCCCTCCGACCACTTCGGGCTCAACTACGACCCCTCTCATCTGGTCTGGCAGCAGATGGACTATATCAAGCCCTTGTGGGAGTTCAAGGACCGCATCTATCACATCCACGCCAAGGATGTCCGCCTGGATCGCGATCAGCTCAACGACGTGGGCATCCTCGCCACCCCACTGCAGTATCACACGCCCAAGCTGCCGGGGCTGGGCGAGATCAACTGGGGCCGCTTTTTCTCCGTGCTGGGCGACATCGGTTACGCCGGACCGGTCTGTGTGGAGGTCGAAGACCGGGCGTATGAAGGCTCGCTGGAGACACGCAAGGCCGCCCTGCAACAGAGCGCACGGTTTCTGCTGCAGTACATGCCGTGAGCGCCGGGCTGGGTGAATAGGTCCCATTCGTCCCGTAGGTCCTATTGGTCCTATTCGATTCTTGACAGGAGCATGCGATGGATTACACGTATCAGGATATCGCCAAGATGATCGATCATTCCTTGTTGAACCCGACCCTGACCGACAAGGACCTGGAGCAGGGTTGCCGGCTTGCCCTGAAGTATGACACGGCGAGCGTCTGCATCATGCCGTACTACCTCAAGAGGTGCACCGAGATTCTCCAGGGCAGCACGGTAAAAGCGAGCACGACGATCGGCTTTCCGCACGGCGGGCATACGACGGCGATCAAGCTCGCCGAGGCCCAGCAGGCTCTTTCCGACGGCGGACAAGAGCTGGATATGGTCGTCAACATCAGCAAAGTCCTCAGCGGCGATTGGGATTACGTCCGCTCGGATATCGCCGCGGTGATCAACGCGACGCATGAGAAGGGCCAGAAAGTCAAAGTCATCTTCGAGAATTGCTACCTGAACAACGAGCAGAAAATCAAGCTGTGTGAAATCTGCGGACAGCTTGGTGCGGATTGGGTGAAAACCTCAACCGGCTACGGCACCGGCGGGGCGACCATCGAAGATCTTAAGCTGATGCGGCAGCATGCGCCCAAACACGTGCAGATCAAGGCGGCCGGAGGCGTCCGCGATCTCGACAAGCTCCTGGAGGTGCGTGCGCTCGGTGTCACGCGGGTGGGTGCGACTCGTACGGCGGACATTCTCGACGAGTGCAAAAGGCGGCTGGGCATGGCGCGCTGACGCCGGCCTTTCCGCTCCTAAGAAACTGAGTGCTCGGGTGCCATATCTACGCTCGCGTAGACATGTTTCGTGCGATGGGCAAGGCATGCTTACGCCAGCGCAAGGTGGACGCGCGGCTCACGACTCGGAAGCACTCCTGGCCTTTGATTGTCATTTCGACCAAGGCCGGAGGCCGCGTGGAGAAATCTGGCTGCGAAGGGGCGCTACGTCGGATTCGAGGCCGGATGTCTCGACTACGCTGCGCTTCGCTCGACATGACAAACGGGACGAGAGTTCGTCGACTTGCCTAATGAGATTCGATGGGCTCTTCGATCTCGGAAAGCGTGACGTTGGGATCGTGCTTGTCAAAGTCCCAGACAGTGGTGACGCCGCTGCTTTCCTTGACGACGCAGACCTTGTGGAGGATGAACTTCTGCCCGTCCCAGATCCAGCGGTCCGCGACTTCGCCGTAGAGAACGTCCTTGTAGTTCAGGCCGTCGCAGTTTCTGGCATCGACGACGCCGATCCGCCTGAACTTGGGCTGGGCCGGGACGGCCGGTGCCGTGGCATCGGGCGCCGAAGCGGTGGCGGCCCCGGCGGACGCTGTGGCATCCGGCGAGGACGGAGACGATGGAGATGAGGAAGAAACGGCGGATTGCGGCGACCTCGACTCAGGTTGAGTTTCCCGCGTTATTTGCCCGGTGTCGAGGCGGACTTCCGCATTTCCGGACCTTGGCGCGCGGTTCCAGAACAGCAGGACCAGCAGCGCCGCTGCGACAATGAACAACTCCAGTCTGGTGGTTTGTGAGAACATGTTCGACAATCCTACTGGTGGCTCGTCATCCGCCGCTTTCCTTCCGATAATCGTGGCGATCCCGAAACAACAGGGCGATACACGATCCCGTCGTAGAATATCGGCAATTTCCGGGCCTCAGTTAAACTATACCTAATAACCGCGGTCGAGCCAACCGGCCTTCGTGCGGGTGGGGACTATTGCTTGCCGGATGGGTTCGGCATGTGGGGTTCGGCGGGACCGAAGTAGTGGAGAGGGGGGTGCGGCCCCTCGCTGATGGTGAAGTAGCCGGTGCCCGTGCTGTCAAAGCAGATGGCCTCGCCCTGGGGCTCGTCCATCAGCGGCAACGACAGGTGCTTATCGGAGAAAGCCCGCCACAAGGGCACGCGGGCAGGGCGTTCCCACAGGGAGGCGTTGAACATGCTCCGGACAATCACGCGCCGGCCGTCGGGTGAGACGTCGCCGCCCGTAGCGAAGCCCCACGGTAGAACGGCGACCCGCTTCATCTCGGTTCGCTGTGTCGTCGACTGTGGGAAGGCGGCGAGGTACACCTTTGAGAATATCTCACGCTTGGAGATGATGTAGAGATCCCGCGTCAACGGATCGACGAGGAGTGTCTCCGCGTCCCGCGGCCTGTCCGGGTAGGTGAGTCGGATGGCATCCGCCGGCCCCGCGGTCATCGTGCCGAAGGGAGCGGCCGCATCCACCTTCGGCTCCGCCACCCGGTAGACAATCACCTCGGGGTACTTGCCGCGATTATCTCCGATGTCGCCGATATAGAGAACCTGCCGATTGGGATCGGGGCCCGGGCCGATCGCGATGTCTTCCCAATCCCGTGCGTTCGCACCGGCGATATTGCACACGCCGAGGAACTCTGCCTTCGCGTTGATCGCATAAACTCGGGCGGCATCGCCGGAATCATTATGCACCCAGAGCACGCCGGGATTCTGCCGGCTGGCCACTATCCCCGAGGCTTCGGCCACGAGCTCGCTGTTCACTACCCCCATCCGCCGGCCGGCCGCGAACTCGCCGGATTTCGCGAGCGCGGCACACGAGCAATTCACTAACACCAGCGATAAGATGACGTAGATGCAAGCACGCGGTTCGAGAATCATTGGCTCAACTTCTCATCTTTTTTAGCGTAATCGTTCTCTTCGACTGCGGTTCACCTGCATTCTACCCCGCGCCGTCCCCGCAGACAATCCATCGCTAAGCGGTCTGGTCGTGCGTGCGCGACTAAGTTTGGTGAACTCGTGCCCCGGTTTTGTCATCCTGAGCGACAGCGAAGGATCTGGCCACGGATCTGTACGTGGACTTGATGCGCCGGGAGCTTTTCCTACGATGCCCAGATGCTTCACTTCGTTCAGCATGACAAATGTAGTCGGCCCGTCCGCGACAAAATGTAGCCGCACACAGCGGTCTGGTTATGCCTTCAAAAGTGCTGCCGCCTGTGTTAGAATCCATTAGCTGTTCCGAAATCCGAAAGGAGGTCTCGATGAGCAGAGCACAGTTCGCATGTTGCAGCGCGCGTGACGTGAATCGGCCGGCCACTTCTTACTCGCCCGGCGTTATGCTGTGGGGTCTTCTCCTGCTTGGTGCGGCCGGCGTTGCAGGGGCACAGGCGACGGACCAACCCTACGTCCGCGTCAGCCCGCGGGACCCACATTACTTCGAGCTGTCGGACGGGCGGCCGTATATCCCCATCGGACTGAATATGATTGCCCCGCCCGGCGGCCGGGAGAAAGAGGCGCTCGCCCAAATGGAAACGTGGATGCGCAAGCTTTCGGAGAATGGCGGCAACTTCATCCGCATCTGGTTGAGCAACGATTTCTTCGACGTGGAGCACGCCAGGAGCGGGGTGTACGATGAGGGAAAGGCCGAGCGCATCCGTGCGGTGCTCGCATTAGCCCGCAAGTACGACATCCGCGTGAAAATGACCCTGGAGCATTTCCGCCACCTCGGCGACGGCAGCCAGCGCTGGGCCGCCAAGCCGATTCATGCCGCGTCCAATGACGGACCGGCAAAAGATATTGTCGATTTCTTCGCCAGTGACGCCTCGCGCGAGCAGTTCAAGGCGAAACTCAGTTGGTACTCGAAACAGTTCGGCGACGATCCGACCGTATTCGCCTGGGAGCTTTGGAACGAGTTCGATGCGGTGCAGAAGATGGGGGCCGCCCCGATGTGGGTCGAGGGCTCCGGCGTGGCGCGGGATTGGACGCAGACGATGCTCGCCGCCTTGCACGAGCGATTCCCGAAGAACCTGGCCGTTCAGAGCCTGGGCAGCTTCGACCAGGAGAGCAAGACGCAGCAGTACCGGTCGCTCTGCTCCATCCAGGGCAACGACATCGCGCAGGTGCATCGTTACCTCGATCTGGGAGCGCGTCTGGAAGCCTGTCACGGCCCGGTCGATGTGCTGGCGGCGGATGCCGTGGCGACTTTGCTCGGGTTCGATTCAGGCAAGCCGGTCCTGCTGGCCGAGAGCGGGGCGGTCGAGCCGAGCCACAGCGGCCCATTCAAACTCTATGGCCAGGACAAGGCGGGCATCATTCTGCACGACGTGCTGTTCGCGCCGTTCTTCGCCGGGGCGGCGGGGCCGGGACACTGCTGGCATTGGGATGGCTACGTGGCCAGGAACGATCTTTGGCGCCATTTCGGGCGATTCGCTCAGGCTGTGAAGGACATCGACCCGCCCGCCGAGCAATTTCGGCCCATCCGCATCGAGCATCCACGGCTGCGGATTTACGCCTTGTCGGGCCGGCACACGCTCCTCGCCTGGTGCCGTGACATGGAGAACACGTGGAGGACCGAGTTGGCCGAGGGCAAGCCCCCTGAGGACTTGAAGGGCCAGTCGATTACTTTGCCTCAGGGGATCGCGCCGGTGCCGGTCGCGCACGTTCATTTCTACGACCCATGGACCAACACATGGTCCGAAGGCAAGGTCCAGGACGGCAAGCTGCCGCTGCCCGCGTTCAGCCGGTCCATCGTCTTTCGCATAGAGCGATAAGCACCGGCCGGCGCGGCATGCATTTGTACAGACGCAAAATCTCGCGTCCCCACGTATCCATAGAGGTTTGTTGACTCTCAGGTTCTGAGATGGTTTCTTCCCATATCGGGTGCCATGCTTGGGACCCCTTACGCTTGCGTAAGCACGTCTTGTCTATCGGATCGAGCATGTCTACGTGAGCGTAGACATGGCACCCAGGCAGTTGGTTTCTTAAGAGCCTCTAACACAATGAGTCTGGCGCGGCATGCACTCGCCGCCCTCGCAAACGCGGACCCGCCCGACGCGACTCTGTCATTCCTGCGCAGGGGTGACAGGCCTGTGCCTGTGGAGGCAACGACGGCAGCGCCTGACCATGGGCCTATTCTGTTAGAGGTTCTTAAGGAGGAACTTGGTTTTGCGCGGCGGGGCGGTTATCATACCGTGCGGTGTGACAGTTCAGGGTCAAGGCAACCGGAGCACGGCACATACGGGAGGTCGATATGAGAACGCGTAGAGAGACCGGCAGCAGCTCGATGGAATCCACGTGTCAGCTTTCGCGGCGGGAGTTCCTGGGGACGTGCACCGCGTGTGCCGCGGGATGGGCGGCGGCATCCGTATTTGCCGCGACGCCCGCCCTGGGGCAGACGATGCCGGAGTGTCCCAAGGCCAGAGTGAGACTGGTCTTCTCGCATATCCCGCCGGGACAGCCGACGTGGCCGAACATCGGGTACGACTATGAGCACCGCAAGAAAGAGCTGACGCAGAAGCTGGAAAAGGCGTGCCCGGACGTCGAGTTTCTGCCCGTGACGGTGCGTGATGCCGAGACGGCCAAAAAGCTCTTCGAGCCGGACAAAGACGTGGACGGCTATCTGTGCTGCACGGTGGGCATCTGGACCGGGGTGCCGCAGGCGGTGGCCGCCCTGGGCCGGCCGACGATCTTCGTGGATGACCTGTACGGCGGCTCGGGCGAGTTCCTGGTCGCGTATGCGGCGGCCCGGCGGAACGGCTGGAAAGTGGCGGGGGTCTCTTCGAATAACTTCGACGACGTGGTGGCGGCCGCCAAGTGCTTCTCGTGCCTGAAGAAGCTGCGCTACTCCAATATCCTGCGGATCGGCACCGGCTTCGGCTGCTCGCCGGAGGGGGTCGAGAAGGTCTTCGGGACAAAGACGGTATACAAGGAGCACAGTGACCTGAACAAGTACTACGAGAAGGCGGACACGGCGGAGGCCCGCAAGTGGGCCGAGCGCTGGATCGGACAAGCTGAGGAAGTGGTCGAGCCGTCACGAGAGGAAGTCATCAAGTCGGGCGCGATGTACCTTGCCATCCGGGAGATGATGAATGAACACAAGGCGCAGGCGGTGACCATCAACTGCCTGGGCGGGTTCTATGGTGGTCTGATCACGGCCTATCCGTGCCTGGGCTTTTTCCAGCTCAACAACGATGGCTACGTCGGGGCGTGTGAATCCGACCTGAAATCGACCATCACGATGCTGCTGATGGGCTATCTGACGGGCCGGCCGGGCTTCATCTCCGATCCGGTCATCGACACGTCCAAAAATCAAATCATCTATGCACACTGCGTGGCGCCGAGCAAGGTCTTTGGACCCGACGGCAAGAGCAATCCGTACCACATTCGCAGCCACTCGGAGGACCGCAAGGGAGCAGCCATACGATCTCTCATGCCGCTGGGCGAGATGACTACGACACTGGAATTTGACCCGGACAAGAAGCAGGTCCTCATGCACCGGGCGAAAACCGTGGAAAACATCGATGAGGACAAGGCCTGTCGGACGAAGCTCGCGGCCGAGCCCGTGGGCGATATCAACAAGCTGTTCAACTATTGGGACACCTGGGGCTGGCACCGCGTGACCTTCTACGGCGATCTGAAGCGCCCCGTCGAGCACATCGCGGCCCTGCTCGGCTTCGAGGTTATCCAGGAGGCATAGGAAAGCTTTCGCCCCGGACGTGTGGCTTGTCGATGTTGGGTGCCATGCTTACGCTCGCGTAAGCATGTTTCCGGTCCAGCGTGTCCATGCAAGGGTATGATCTCTGATTATCAGCCGAAGAGGTCCTTGCGGCGCCGCAGCTCGGCCAAGACCTCCTCGGGCGGCGCACCGGGCATGCCTAGTGCGGCCTTTATTCGTGGACCGTTCGCCAACAGGAAGAGGTTGGCCGCTTTCTCCTGCGCGATCGTGGACGGGACCGTGGGCCGGCCATATTCGACGAGCTTTTGCACCTCGGCGAGGCGCTCCCGGAGGCGCCGGTTGTCCGGGTCGATTGTCACGGCAAATTCATAGTTTTCAAGTGTGTAGTCGTGCCCGCAATAGACGAGGGTATCCGCGGGCAGGGCGACCAACTTCCGGAGCGACTGCCACATGGTGGCCGCGTCGCATTCGAGGAGCCGGCCGCAGCCGCCGACGAAAAGTGTGTCGCCCGTGTACACAATCCCGCGCTGCTCGTTGTCGGCAGGAACGTAATAGCAGACGGATGTGCGTGTGTGCCCCGGCGTGGCGATCACATGGATTCGGGTTCCGTCGAAGGTCAGGACGTCGCCGTCCGCTACGGTACGATCGGTCGCGGGCATCAGTCTGCGATCGACCCCAATCACCTCGCAGTGGGTTTTCGACCGGAGATCCGCCGCACCGCCGACATGGTCCCAATGATGGTGGGTCGCCAGGACGGCAACCAGAGCGAGATTGTGCTCCTGCATCGTGCCAAGCACCGCGGATGCGTCGCCCGGGTCCACGGCCAGCGCGCGACCATTGCCGCAGGGATGCAGGTAGATGAAGTTGTCACCCAGAGCCGGGATGGTAATCACTGTCGTCACGATATGGGTCCCTCACCGACCGCTTCGATGACTTTCTTCGCCTCGTCCGCACCCACGATCCATTCGAGCCTCTGCCTCGTCCAGTCTGCCTCGTCGTCGAAGCCGGCTTTTCGATAGAACCGATAGAGGGCGGCATAGCGCCGGGCCACATCGAACCCGATGCTGTGGTGGAGCTTGCGCAGGTCCACGGGGCACTCGTGCATCGGTCGGGCATCGCTCTCGGCCAGGTGGTTCGAGCCGTTGAGCACGCAGCGGAAGTGGATGCAGTGCAGCAGGCCGAACATATGGCCTGTCTCGTGGACCAGGACCTTGCCGCTTCGTCGCAGGAGAATCTTGTCGTAGTCCTTGCCCCGCGGCTCGCCATAGAATGCCGGATCGTACCGTGCAAAGCTGTACACGCCGACCCGCTCGCGCAGACTCGCCTGCCCGAACACGAAATTCCACGACGGCTCCGGATACAGGTCCTCCATCGTGATTCCGAGGAGGCAAAAGGCATCGTTCGGGACCATTTTGCGCAATCTCTCCAGGATATCCGTCGTGAGGAGCTGGCGGTTGGCCGTTATCGGATTGCGGCGGGTGGTGATGTTCTGCCCGCTCAGACTCAGCGGCGGCAGCACTCGAACTTCCATCGCAAAATACGCGGCGGCGTATTCCCGGAGCATATCGACGGGCGGTGCTTCGCCTTTCGGGAATTCCCCCAGCGGCTGCAGGTAGATGATGCTCCTTTTCTGGTCCGGCCGGTTCGGTCCCGATTGCACAAACTGCGCGAAGGTCTGACCCGGCTCCGGATGTGCCGCCAGCCAGTCATGCGGCCCGGGCACCGGCAGCGGCTCGAAATCATCCGCCGGGTCCAGCGCCTTTTTCAGAACCTGTGGCAGACCCTCCGCAGACCCGATCGCCTGCCGCCTTTGCTTTTCACCTGGTGTCTCGAAACCCATAACACTCACCACCCCAAGCAGCACCGAAGCCGTGGCGAGCCAGCCCATGCGGACCCTGTTCTCTCGCAATCTGCCCATTATCCTTAGAACCTACCAGCCGCATCCTCGCGCGTCAAGCAGAGATGCAGGATCTGGCGTCGCGATGACTCTGGACATTGTGCAGTCGGGCTCCACAAAAGCCGACGCCCGACATGTGGTCGGGCGTCGCTCGTCTGGGAGGACGTTCGCACGAATGTCCTCATTCCTGCATAGGCCCTCGACGAAAGGGATCAAAGGCCGGACGGTCGTCAAAAGCCATAGACAACGCGGAGTTGTTCGTTCGTAGGCATCCCGGCGTAGTACTCGCCGCGGGGGCCGATGTACCAGCGACCCTCGCGCGTAAGCTTCACGGACGTCTTGGAGCCGTTCGAGTTGGTGATCCAGACCTCGACCGGGCCGTTCTCGACAATCACGGGCGGCACGACTGCCGGACGGTGCACGATGACGGTCTCGACTCTCTGCTCGGGCGGGCACCCGATACGGACGAACCGCTCGCGCCACGGACGAGTGACCACCACCTCTCGGTGCACCACCGGAGGACGGCGATGCTCCACGACCGGCCCGCCGATCCAGACGCCCCAACCGTGGGACCCGATGACCACCCCGGCGGAAGGGCCGCGGACCTCGCTCGCCTGCGCACGCGCTCCGAGCCCGAGGGACAATACCAGAATCCCCGCCACACTCGCCAGTAATAGTCTTTGCCGTTTCATGGTCGTATCCTTTCCTTGATCCAATCGACGTCAACCACAGTCTCGGGCACCCCAACATCACGGCAGCTTCAATGGCCTGCTCGTCCGACCGGCCCCGGCCCATCTGCACCGGTCCATTGTTCTTACCCTTCACCTAATAAAGGCCGCAGGAAGGCCGCCGGTAACGTTTTGGGAGTGCGCAAAGCCTGGTGTGGGAGTGTGCGTGCCCGGCCGCGGGCGCCGCAATGGAGTGGGGGAAAAAACCGGGGCCTGCGTCGGAAAGACACAGGCCCCGCATTCGTGCTGCGTGCGACGGATGCATCAACGAGCCGACCGGCCATCGTGCATTCGCCGCGTCTGACTGCTTCACAGGCTACTGGCCGGAGGCAGCCTTGATCACGCGGATGTCATCGACGTAGATCAAACCGGCGCCGTCCTGGGCCGGACTCGCAGGATTCCCTACCCCGATGGTCATCTTCTTGACCTTGCTCAGGCTCACGCCGGCCGAGGTGAACTCACTGAGCGGGATGCTCCACGGCGTCCATTCCGTGACGTTCACCGCCAGCGGATCGGCATTCGTGACCGCCTTGGACTTGCCGGCGCTATCCTCGACCACGACGTACAAAGGCTGCGGGCTGTTGCCCGGGTGGTCCACACCGACCTCGGCCATCTGCCAGGAGCCGGTGCCGTTGGTGGCCGCCACGCCGGAGAACTTCGACGTGGTCACCAGGGCGGCATCATGGCTGGTCAGGCATAGACCGATATAGATGCTGCCGGACATCAGAACGTTCGTCGAGGTGACCGTGCCGTCCGTGTTCTTCATGTCGGTCCAAGTCTTGCCGTCGGCCGAGTACTGGGCCGTAAAGGCGTCGCCCGTGCGGGTGAGCTTGACCCACACCGGAATCTGCACACTGGCCTGCTGGACCTGGCCGCAGTTGGTGTCGCTGGCGATCTGCCGCCAGCCGAAGGACACACCCTGTCCCGGCGTCGCCACCATGTAGGCCATCTTGGAGCCCGGATCGAGGCTCTCGCGGATCATGACACCCGCCTTCGCCCAACCGTTGGTGTTGCCGAGGCTCTCCACTTTGGCCACGATGGAGCCGTTGCCGCTCAGACGCTTACAGGCAAAGCGGAACTCATCGGCGGCGTTCCAGATATCCGCGCCGGAGGCACTCATCAGGAACGTGCCCGGAGGATTCTCCACGTAGTCGACCGGATTGCCCCGGAGGTAGAGCACCAGGGTATCGACGGCATTGAGCGTCCAGTTCTGCACGGGCGAGAACTCTCTCTCGGCCTCGGCATAGAAGGGCGACCGGGTGTTGTTGTAGTCGATCGGCATCGACTGCCGGCCGGCATGGACGATGCTTTGCTCGGCAAACGGCGGGTCCCAGTGACCGACCGTGGACGTCGTCTGGTTGGTCAGGCCATCGATCCAGGTCTCATAGATGCGCGTGCCCGTGTCTTCCTCGTCGTTGTAGCTCTCGAAGTTGTCCACGACGATGAAGTTGGCCGTGGTGAAGCTCCACACGGAGCCCTTCCACGGGCTGTCGGCCTCAGCCGGGTTGACCTCGTCGATGCGCCAGTAGTAGGTCTTGCCCCACTCCAGCGTCGGTGGATCGAAGCTCGTTGCGTCGGTCGCCTGTTGCCCGCGATAAACGCCGGAGCTGGCCGTCGTGGCGTTGGCCACCGCCTCGGGGTCGTCACCGAAGTACACGTCGTGCTTGGTGGCCTTCTCGCCGGCGCCCCAGAGGAGGGTCACATCCTGCGGGACATCGACGGCATCCGGGGCCGGATTCATGGCCCGGGCCCGCAGCGGGGGCTGCAGCGAGCCGGCCCGGATGAACTGACGGGGCAGACTCGGTGTCTCCCAGGATAACTGGGCGACCGCACTGCCGGTGTTCTCGTAGTACTCCATCCGGAGGGAGTAAATCGCGGGCTTCAGCGCGATGGGCTGGCTGGTATCCGTCACAACGGTGTGGCCGGTCCAGTTGTCGATGATCAACTGGTCGTTGAGGTACAGACGAACGCCCTCATCCGAGCTCGTGACGAACGTGTAGGTGTCCGCGACCGCGATTTCGAGGTCCGCGGTCCACAGGCATGAGAACTGGTCGGTGCTGACGGCCGGATCGGGCGAGCCTTCGCCGCGAACGGTGCTATCCGGCCAGGTGAAATCGACCTGGCTTTCGATGCGGGTGGCAGCCGGGATCCCGAGCGGGGTCATGCCGTTGAAATACTCCCCTTTGATACCGCCGCCCGGGCCCATCGTGGTGAAACTCCAAACATCGCCAGCGGATTTGACATCGGCGGCGGTGTACTCATCCACGGCCCAGTAGTACGTGGTGGCCGGTGCCAGGACGCCCGTGGCGTACAGCGGCACGATCAGGCTGCCTTTCGAGGCGCCGGCATCACGGTTGGCGACCGCGTCGCGGTCCGTGCTGAAATAGAGGTCGTGCCTGGCGGCGTCCTGGCCCAGGTTCCACTTCAACGTGGCATTGGGATCGATCCACTTATCGCCGCTGCGCGGGTTCGGGCTATAAGCGTTCGTGGGCGCCACAGTGAAGCTCCACACTTCGCCCGTGTGAATGGTGGTGGCGTCCTTCTCGACCTCGTCGACCCGCCAGTAGTAGGTCACGCCCGGTTGCACGCCGAAGGCATGATAGTACATCGTGAACATTTGCCGGCCCATGAGTTGCTCCGGCCCGAGGTCGGGCGTCGTGCCGAAGTACACATCATGCCAGAGGGCGGTCTCGCCGGGCGTCCAGATCATCAGGGGCATGGACACGCCCGTGGCGCCGTTCGCCGGCTCGGGCTTGCGGGCCAGGTACTGGTAGACGCGCTCCGGCGACAGATATTGCGCGGGCACGATTTGCTGGGCGATCCCCGGACCGGACCAGTACAGCTCCATCACGGCATCGCCGCCGTTCTCATAGAACTCCACGGTGATTCCGTACTTCTTGCCTTTTTCGAAGGCGATGGGCGGGCTGTAGTTCCAGGTCGCACTATGGTCACTCCAGTTATTGATGATGAGCTCGTCGCTGAGGTAGACGCGGACGCCGTCATCCGTGCGGGTGGCAAACCGGAAATTGCCGGTCTCCGGCGCGGTCACGCCTCCGGACCAGCGGACGGAGAAGGTGTCCGCTCCGACGGTGGGATCCGGGGCAGCGCCGCCCCAATTGAAGTTGACGTTTTCGATGCGGGTCAGCACCGGTGCGCCGGTCAGGGTCATGCCTGTGAAGTACTCTCCCTTCAAGCCTTGGCCATAAACGGCGGCACAGGAGAACAACAGGAGCCCGATGATTAGAAGTGACTTGAATTTCCTCAACATTGTGGCCCTCCTTTCAGGTGGAGGCGCAGGATATTGCGTCTCCCCAATATTGTGTTGTCGTTCCCGGCCACGTACCAGGAACCGTCCCCACCCGGGTCACTTTGTTGCGGATTAGCAGCCTCCAACGGCCTCTGGCCCGCTGCGTCGGCCCACGCGCGACGCACCAACCGGATATCCGCAGCCAGTGAATCGGGACTTCTTCCGCCATCCCTGCAGAACAAACACCTCCTTTCAGGCAGAGACGCAAGACGTTGCGCCTCTGCAATGCTCCGCGTTATGCCAAGAGGAAATCAAAATCAATTATCGCGAAAGCAGAATGCCCGGCGTGCGGGCAGAACCTCCTGTTTTCCTTCTGCATTTTGGTCTTCGATGTCCTCAGGTCAAATTCTCCTTATACCACATCGGCTTTCAGGGGTCAAGGGGCCGGTAGGGATTTTCCGCTTGCCGAGCGACCCTTGCGGCTCGATTTCCAGCACGAATCCGCCAGGACTTCCATAGAATCGGGGCCTGCGCCACCGGGACGCAGGCCCCGAATTCCTACAATTTGTGCCGGAACGCCCCGAGGGGACGTTATCCCATCCCGGCCTTCCCGTAACGGCTTTCGCTGTTACTTCAGCACGCGGATGTCATCGATGAAGAGCTTCCCGGCGCCGCCCGCCACGGGCTGCTTCCGGTCGCCTACGCCGATGTACACCTTCTTGACCTTGCTCAGGCTCACGCCCGTGATATCACTGAGCGGAATCTTCCACTCGGTCCAGGCGGTCACGTTCACCGCGCCCGGATCCGGATGGGTGATGACCTTCGACTTGCCGGCGCTGTCCTCGACGACAAAATACAGCTTCTCCGTGCTGTTGCGTGTCAGGCCGATTTCCTTCGTCTGCCAGTCGCCGCTGACACTGCCGGTCGTCTTGACATTGTCGAATTCGAAGGTACGGTACTGACCCGCGGCATGCGACGTGACGCACAGGCCGATGTAGGCCGGGGCCGTCATGCTGATGAACTGGCCCGTGCCCTCCTGGGTCCAGGTGGTCCCATTGGCCGAAACCGAGGCGGTGAATGTATCGCCCTTGCGCTCGATCTTGACCCAGTACGGAGGCGCTACGGCCGGCACGGCGCCATCACTGCTCGCCGAGTCCAGGTCGGCCGCGAGACGATACTGGAAACTGCGGCCATTGCCGTCGCCACCGGTCATGTCCATCGAGGCATGCACGGAGCCGGCATCGAGGCCGTCGCGAATCATGACGCCGCCCTTGGCCCACCGGTTGGAGCCGGTGCCGTTACTGCTGACGCGGGCGACGAGCGAGCCGTCGCCGTTCAGGGTCTTGTAGACAAAGGTGAACTGATCGGAGGTGCCCCAAATGTCGGCGCCCTCGCCGCTCACCGTGAACTTGCCGGCGGTCTCCACGACGGAGGCGACGGAAGCCGCATAGCCGCGGAACCACAGGCTCAAATTGTTTACGTCACCAACCGTCCAGTTCTGCACGGGCGACAACTCCAGCTCGGCCTCGCTGTAGTAGGGCGAGTTGATGTTGTTGTAGTCCATCGGCATGGACTGCGTGCCGCCGTGAATAATCGTCTGCTCGGCGAAGGGAGGATTGAGGTTCCCGACCGTCGAGCCGTTCGCGCCGGTCGCCCAGCCATCGAGCCAGAAATCGAAGATCCGGGTAGGTTCCGCATCCGTGTAACTCTCGAAATCATCCACGAGGATACAGGTCGCAAAACTCCAGACCTCACCGGTCTGGACCGTGCCCGTGACGTCAATCTCGTCCACGCGCCAGTAATAGGTCGCGGCAGGCTGGAGCTCGCCCGGCGCGAAATTGGGGTCTTTCCGCAGGCCCTTATCGGCCTCGGCGGTCCCCTGGGTAACCGCCTCGGCATTGTCGCCGAAATACAGATGATGCTGGACCGCCGCCAGGCCCGGCATCCAGGTCAGGATCGCCGCCCTGGGCGAGACGGTTTGCTCGCCGCTGGCCGGCTGGGGATAATAAGCCGTGACGGCCTGCATGACAAAGCTCCAGACGGGGCCGGCATGGGTGGTGACTCCGTCCGCCTCCGTCTCGACCACCTTCCAGTAGTACCTCACGCCAGGCTGGGTGCCCATCACGTGGTAGTACATGGTGAACATCTGCATCGGACTGACAAGGGGCGGATTCGGGTCCGTGCCGAAATAGACATCATGGAACACCGCGGTGACACCGGGATCCCAGGTCACCAGGGGGGCCTGCACGCCGATAGTCTCGTTCGCCGGATTCGGGTTCCGGGGCATAAGCAGCGGCTCCGGATCGCGCAGGAACGCCACGCAATATTTGCCTTGGAGGAGGATGGGGCCCGCACCGATACCGGGACCGCCCCAGGCCACGGAGACACTGTCGCCGCCGCCGCCTTCCTTCATCAGGCCCTCGATGTAATACTTCTGGCCCGCTTTGAGAGACCGGGGCTTGGATTTCTGGGCCGCCGCATCGCCAGCACCGCCGCCGGTGTTCAGCCAGTCGTGCGCGGGGGTCCAGCCCGGGACGGTGGCGATCATCTCCTTATTGTTGGGACTGGCATCCGTGCTCATCCACAGCTCGCAGCCATCATCGCCGGCGATCCAGAAGGTGTAGTCGCCTGTTTGCGGCGGGATGACATACGCTCGGACCCGGGTGCCGAGGTTATCCTTCCAATCCACGCGGCTGTCGAAAGCATCCCGCCACTCGTAGTCGGACGGATTGTTCGGATAGTTCGCATTGCCGGTCAGGTCGGTGACCGCCGTTCCCGTGACATCGTACCAGTACTCAAAGAGCACCTTGCCGCTGCCGGGCTCTGCGGCCGCGCTGGGACCGACCAGAGCCAAACCGGCAACAACTACCAAAAGACAAATTGTTTTTTTACTCATAATCCCCTTCCTTTCCAAGGAACCGGGGCCTGCGCCGCGCGGCGCAGGCCCCAGGTTCGTGCCATTTCTGTCACGAACGCCATGACGAGAGGAAATCTCATCCTGGCATTCACTCATGGAGACGCCACTTCCGGCGTCGCCACCGTGTCGCTAAGGCTGAGGCGCCTCAGCGGGCTTGACCACGCGGATGTCATCGATGTAAATGCGGCCGGCGCCATCCGCCACCGGATTCTTCCGGTCGCCCACACCAATGTACAACTTCTTGACCTTGCTGAGATTCACGCCGGTGATGTCACTGAGCGGAATCTTCCACTCGGTCCAGGCGGTCACAGTCACCGCGCCCGGATCCGGATTCGAGACCACCTTGGACTTGCCGGTGCTGTCTTCCACGACGACGTACAGGGTCTGCGGACTGTTGGCCGGTTCCGGATCGTCGCCGATCTCGGCCACCTGCCACGAGCCGGTCACGTTGCCCGTCGTGGACGGTCCGGTGAAGACGCCGGAAGTGACCAGAGCGGAGTCGTGGCTGGTAACGCACAGACCGATGTAGACACTGCCGGTCATGGCAACCGTCGTTGACGCAGCCGTACCGTCGGCGTTCTTGATATCGGTCCAGGTGGTGCCGTCCGCCGAGTACTGGGCGGTAAAGGCATCACCCGTGCGCGTGAGCTTGACCCACTGCGGGGCCGGAATTCCGGCCTGGGTCGCACTGCCGCAGGTGCCGTCGGCCGTCTGGCGCCAGCCAAAGGACACGCCCTGGCCCGCGCTGACGATCGTATAGGCGAACTTCGAGCCGGCCTCCAGGCTCTCGCGGATCATCACGCCCGCCTTGGCCCAGGTGTTCGTGTTGCCGATGCTCTCGACCTTGACGATGATGGAGGCATTGCCGCTCACCCGCTTATAAGCGAAGCGGAAATCGTCGGCGTTGTCCCAGATGTCGTGGCCGGAGCCGCCCATGGTAATCGTGCCATCGGCCCCTTCGACGAAGGTCGGCGGCCGACCCCGGAACCACAGGCTCAGGTCCGTCACCTCGTTGGCCGTCCAGTTCTGCACGGGCACCAACTCCAGCTCCGCCTCGCTGTAGTAAGGCGAGTTGACGTTGTTGTAGTCCATCGGCATGGACTGCTTGCCGCCGTGGACAATCGTCTGCTCGGCAAAGGGAGGATTGATGTTCCCCACCGTCGAGCCGTTCGTGCCGGTGGCCCAGCCGTCGATCCAGATATCGAAGATACGACTGCCCTCGTTGTCCGTATAGCTTTCCATGTCATCGACGAGTTGGAAATTCGCCGTGGTAAAGCTCCATACGTTGCCTTTCCACGGGCTCTCGGGATCGCCGCTGGCAACCTCATCGACGCGCCAGTAGTAGGTCTTGTTCCAGTCCAGATCCCCGGCCGCGAAGCTGGCGTCGGCTTGGCTGCCCTTGAACAGGTCGCTGGAGCTGTCGGCCGCCGCAACCGCATTGGGATCGTCGCCAAAATAGACCTCATGCTGCTCGGCCTTGGCGCCGGCACCCCAGCTCAGGGTCGGCGACTGGATGACATCGACCGCGCCCTCGGCCGGCTTCGGGCTGTAGGCCCTCAGAGGCGCCAGGACAAACGGGTTCACATACTGAGCACTCAGCACTTCGCGGGCACTGCCCGGACGCTGCCAGGCGACCGAGGTGCTGTCACCGCCGGTGCCGTCCTTGCCCAGGGCCTCGATATAATACAACTGGCCGGCCTTCAGCGTGACCGGAGTGGACCTCTGTCGGACCGCATCCCCTGAGCCACCGCCCGTGTTATCGAAGTCACGGAACGGCGTCCAGCCGGGGACCGTGGCAATCATCGTGGCATTCGCCGGATTCTCATCCGTGCTCAGCCAGAGTTGCTGCTCATCATCGCCGGCGATCCAGAAGGTGTAATCGCCGTCTTCCGGCGGCATCAGCCAACCGAAGAGACGCTGGCCATAGTTGTCATTCCAATCCGCCAGGCTTTCAAACGTATCCACCAGTTGACTGCCGGTGGGGTTGGCGGGGTAATTCGGACTGCTCGTCAGAGTGCTGACGGCCGTACCGGTGATTCCCGACCACCATTGCCAGACGACCTTGTTGCCGCTGACGGTGGTGAAAGACCAGACGGGGCCCTTCAGCTCGCTGCCATCGCCCTGGACCTCATCCACGCGCCAGTAGTAACTCGTCAAGCCGCGCAGCATGTTTGGATCGAAGCTTGTCACCGCGGGGTCTATCTTGCCCTTATCCGCCGCGGCCGCACCATTCTCGACGTCGTCGCGCTTATCGCTGAAGTACACATGGTGTCCGGTTGCCGCCTTGCCGCCGGCCCAGCTCACCGACCCCAGCACAGCCACGTCCTCGGCGCCATCGGCCGGCACGGGCAGATAGGCCGTCAACGGTGTGGCCATGGCGTTCCAGACATCGCCCTGATAGAGAGTGCCGGTGGCGTCGATCTCATCCACACGCCAGTAGTATTTCGTGCCCGGCTCCAGCGGCTGCATGTGGTAATACATGGCAAACGGCTGGTGGCTGGCCACCTTGGCCATCTCGTCCGGGCTGGTGCCGAAGTACACGTCGTGGAAGATCGCCGTGTCGCCCTTGGTCCACTGGAACAGCGGCATGCTGAGATTCATCGCGCCGTTGGGCGGATTGGGGTTCCACGCCTTCAGAAGCGGCGGCGGTGAGTCGGTGACGTTGCCCGTGACCACGACATGGTCGAACTTGGCCGTAACCAGCTCACCGGTGGTGTGCGAGGTCACGCACAGGCCGATGTAGCAACCGGCAATGGTGCCGGTCTTGTCCCGCAGCGGCATGGTCACCGTTGAGCCTTGCTGCGTCCAAGTCACGCCGTCCGGCGACAGGTAGCCGTTGAAGCCGTCGCCGATTCGCTCGATCTTGACGTAATACGGCTTGGTGATAGTAGCCCCGGCATCCGTGTTCGTGCCACCGCCCCCGGTCGCCTGTCGCTGCTGGAAGCTCGCCCCATTGCCGTCACCGCTCGTGACGACCTGCATGGCGTGGCGGGACTCGCCGGCCAGTGTTTCACGCATCATGACGCCGGCCTTGGCCCAGGTGCTGGAGCCCGAGGTCATGGATACCACGCGTGCGCTCAAGCTCCCGTCGCCCGTCAGGTACCGGTAGACGTAGCGGAAATCATCCGCGTTGTCCCAGATATCATGGCCGTCGCCCTGGACCGTCCAGGTGTCCGTGGCGGCGTCGTAGCTATTGCTGCCGAGCGGCAGGTCATCGCCCACAGTGACGCCCGTCCATGCCGCGGACGCACTCGAGACGAGGCCTGCCACCAGGCAGAAGGCCAGTAACCACAAACATTTTCGATACATAGTACTCCTCCCGAAACCAAAGGTTGGACTTTTTCGTGTCCCGGCCATGTGCCAGAACACAGAACGTCCCGGCGGGGGAGAGAGGCTCACCATCCGCACGGGACCGCGGCCGTGTGACCGAGCCGCCACGAATTTCTCTGCCAAATTGTGAAACCGATTGCGCAGACACTCCTTGCCCGGTTCACCTCCTTTCGACAAATGCCCGTCCTGATATGCCAAGTGGGATATAAAGCCGAGTTTCAGTGGTGCGGGACGCCCATCCCAGAGACTCCTTCCTCCGGATCATCCACCATCCTTTCGGTTCGGACGTTGCCGTCAAACCGTTGCACCCACGATGTCTTTGCCTTTATATCCGACCAAATCCCTGTATACCATATCGGCTGTCCGGCGTCAAGGCTTTTTCGACCCACTTGCCGGGGCGGATATTTTTTACTGGGCCCGATATTCGTGCCCGGCGTGACGTCTGAGGGCCTCCCGGTAATGCCGCAGGGGGGTACTCCCCAGACCCGGGAAACACCCCGGTGGCAGCTCTGACGGGGCCGTCCAGTCGGCTGTTTGCCAGCCATAAAGGCCCCGAACACACCTGTCACAGAGCAGGGGTTGCCGTCCGAGCGGTTGTCGGCCATAATACCCGGCATGGCACAGGCCGCGAGGCCCGGACCCGCTTCCTTGGTCCGCCATGGGAAAGAGTACGGAGACCCTTATCGGGACACGTTCGACCAATGTTATTCACAAGGAGACCTGTCATGAAAGCCCGGAACCACTTCTCAAGAGCGTCCATGCCCCTGTTTGCCGCTATCGGGGCCTTGCTTGTGCTGCTCGCATTCGTCCCCGGCATCTCGAAGTCACAGGCGGCGAAAAACGAGGACGGGAAGCTTCGCATCATCGTTTTTGGGGCCCATCCGGACGACTGCGAGTTGAAGGTGGGGGGGACAGCCGCATTGTGGACGGCCCAGGGACACCACGTGAAGTTCGTCTCCACGACCAACGGGGACATCGGGCACGCTGAAATGGCGGGTGGGGCCCTGGCCAAGCGTCGGACCGCCGAGGTCAAGGAGGCCGACAAGGTCCTGGGCGTGGAGAGTGAAGTGCTGGATATTCACGACGGCGAGCTGATGCCGACGTTGGAGAACCGCAAAACATTCGTGCGGCTGATTCGCGAGTGGAATGCCGACATCGTGATCGGGCATCGCCCGAACGATTACCATCCGGACCATCGGTACACGGGCATACTGATGCAGGATGCGGCGTACATGGTCACCGTCAAGTTCTTCTGCCCGGATGTGCCGCAGATGGCCAAGAATCCGGTCTTCCTCTATATGTCCGACGGCTTCCAGAAGCCGAATCCGTTCAAGCCGGACGTCGTCGTGGCTACCGATAAGACGAACGAGAAGAAGGCGGACGCCGTCTGGCTGATTCAGTCGCAGATCGAGTCGCTCTGGGCCACCGGCAACTTCGAAAAAGTGGTCCCGGTCCCGAATGACCCCCAGGGCCGTGAGCAGCGCCGCAAACAGCAGCACGACCGCACGGCGGGGCGGGACAAGGCCGTCGCCCAGAGGTTCCGTGACAAGCTGACCGAGCTCTACGGGCCCGAGAAAGCCAAAGACATTCAATACGCCGAAGCATTCGAGCTTTGCGAATACGGCCGCCAGCCCTCCGCCGACGAGCTCAAAAAGCTCTTCCCCGTCGCCGACCCAAAGTAGCCCCCCAAGGGGTCTATGAGAACTTGGTTCCTCGTGGCGCGGCCAGCTCCCGCACAAGCGGGGCTGGCTCCGCCCATGAGCGACACCCCTCTAATTCTCCTGGAGACCACTGACCTCGTCCTCCGAGAAAATCAGCCGCATGCAAATGAGGTCAAAAAAGGTACCTGACACCTTTAATTCTCCTCCTGACACCTTTCATTTCCCTCGGAGGTTCATGCTACGGGCTCATTGGCATCGGCATGGGACCCACATAATACGGACGCATCATCTCATTGTCTTCGTGCTCCAGGATGTGGCAATGCCAGACGTACAGTCCGGCCACATCGAATTTGGCTTTGATCCTGGTGACTTCCCCCGGATAGGCGACCACCGTGTCTTTCCTGCCCATCTCCCAAGGCTCGGGCGGACGACTGACGCCGCCGGGAAGACCGTCATGGGTCACGCGTTCGAGCACCTGAAACAGCACCAGGTGCAGATGGACCGGGTGGGCGTCCATCGTGTAGTTGTGAATGACCCACTCTTCCACGGAGTCCAGCACCGGATTCTCCGTGATGTCCGCCATCCAAGGCAGCGGCGTGTTCATCCCCTCCACAACCGTGCCCAGCAGGGCGGCCTGTGGCCCAAACGCCTCGCCCTCCGCGCAGTCGAGCGTGATGCTGCCGTCCGATAGGGGCTTGGCGAACACGCTATTCGAGTCAGCTTCGTTCAGGCTGATATGCCGCGTGTTCGTCGTCGTGCCAACCTCCTCAATCGCCGGGAGTTGCAGCTCGTCGGGCGGCGTGCTCGTGTCCGGTCCCATGGCCGGAACGACCTGGAACATCATGACCCGGCCGGTGGTCGCCGGATTGGCCGGCTCAAGAGCCATGCCATTATAGGGCACATCCGGACCGATGTTTTGCAGGAGGATGGAGGTGCCTTTCTTCACACCCGTGAAGTCCACGAGGACGTCGGCGCGTTCGGCAGGAGCGAGCAACAACTGATCGAGCGGCACCACTTCCGGCAGAAAGCCCCCCTCGGACCCGATCTGGTGGAACGGCAAGCCATTGGCGAATCTCAGGATCAGGAATCGGGCGCCGCAGCCGTTGAGAATCCGGAAGCGATACCGGCGTTTCTCGACTTCGAGGTAGGGCCACGTTCGCCCGTTCACCATGATCGTATTGCCGAAAAACTCGGGATTCCAGATCGGCGCGATATCGCTGGGGTTGCCGGCGCAGGCCGGGTCCGGAATGAACGGGATCCCGAGCACGCCTTCCCCGGGGAACTGCGGAGGCGCCCCGGACTGGTTCAGTCCCTCGAAGAACGCCCGGTTATCAGGATAGAACAACTCGCCATTTTTCTGGAAGGAACGGTCCTGAATCGCCAGCGGGATCTCGTAGTACCTGGTGCCCGGGGGGTCGCCGAGCTTGGGCGCAGGCCCCGGCAGCTTCAGGCTGCTCTCGCACGGGCCGCGGATGAGCCAGAATCCCGCCAGACCCGCATAGACGTTCAGGCGTGTCATACCGAGTGCGTGATCGTGGTACCAAAGGGTCGTGGCCCGCTGGTCGTTGGGGTACTGGAACACGGCGGCGCCCTCCGGAGCCGGCGCGACCGTACCATAGTGAGTGCCGCGCGTGAAGTATCCGTCCGGTATGTTCGTGGCAGCGGGCAGGTACCACGCCTCCGGATACCCATCACTGGCGGGCTTAACATGGGCGCCGTGTACATGCGTGACGAGGGGGACCGGCCCCGTATACGGCGCGGGGTCCGAGCCTCTCGTATCGGGGGGGCCCGGCGGGTTCGCCCAGTGCAGGGTCTGGTCCACCGGCAGTAAATGCGGCAGATAGGCGCCGGTATCATCCACGAGATCGTTCCTCCACGTGACGCACACGCACTCGGATTGTTTCACTTCGACGGTAAAGGACGGCGAATGAAACGAGGTCGCAGGACCGCCGGCCGGCCCATAGCCCCAAACGGTTGTCGGCCCGTAAGGAGCCGGCAGGATCTGCTGCGGAAACTGCCTGACGGCAATCTCGTACTTCGTGGGCGCCCCGCACGTCTGGGAGGGAGGCATCGCCGGTGGGATCACCAGAGACGTTGCAAACTGATCGATAGGCGTGTTGGGATCGGTAGGATCGAGCAGCGCGGCAGAGCACGTCTCGCCACTGCCCCGGATCGTGAGCACAGACAACATGACCAAAACATTCCGCACAAGGTGTTTTTTCGTAGCCATGGTGGATCTCCCAATAATGGATGGTGATCGTCTCGTTGCCATGTGCCACCAGCAGTTTCGGTCTCACCTCCCTTCGCGGCTGATGGATTTCGAATCTTCATTCTTCCCTGCTCGCGCAGGTAACGGGAATGCCGCGAGCATAGTCCTGCGGTCATCAGAAAGAATTAAGGAAAACACGCATTGTGGCGCAGTGAAACCCTCACGCTCACGCGAGGATAATGGATAATAGGGACGCACCTGCTCTGTCTCGATCCTCGTCGAATGAGAGAATCATCCCTTAGCGCCACGGCCCCGATTCAGTTATATGCTGCAGGATGGAAACATGCAAATCCCCACGGAGGGTGTTGATCGCCGCCTATGAA
>Ga0315289_10001067_pt1 | contig 42836 bp, 53 predicted proteins | sample YL17G11_40_MG_FD_203452 | JGI IMG/M metagenome (GOLD analysis project Ga0315289, IMG submission 203452) | Sediment microbial communities from Yellowstone Lake, YNP, Wyoming, USA - YL17G11_40 | ecosystem: Environmental > Aquatic > Freshwater > Lake > Sediment | place: USA: Wyoming | collected... | reverse complement strand
ATAGAACTCAGGATTGTTAACCCATTCTAAGACCAGCGATATGTCCTCTTTCTCAGCAATTCTTAGATTGACATTCTTTCCTTCAAGCAATTCCAATCACTATCTGCTCTATTTTCACGCGTGAGTGGTTTTATGTCTAGCTCACAATTAGCAATCACAGATAGCCACTAGCGCGCACGGAAGGGCAGGGATGGGTGGCCAAATTATCCTTCATCGTCGTTGTGTGTGGGGGGGGGTAAAGTTTTATCCAACCAACCAAAACGAGCGTGCGCTATTTGCTTAGTATTGGGTTTACGGGCTCGACCAGCAAACTAAATATCCCAAGTTAGGACAAGATATCCTGATGTCTTTGTTGGCCAAACCGTCCATGGAAACTGACCTGGAAAAAATGGCGAAAGAATTAGGAGCTGACCTATTTGGAGTTGCAGACTTAACAATCGCTCAGGATTTTGTGTGTAGGCAGGGTGGAGAATACTTAAGAAAGTTTTCGAGGGCTATATCAATCGGCGTTCGCTTATTAGATGCAGTTGTTGACGAACTGTACAGGCATGAAGATCCAGCAGTCATTTACACCTATACAGCACTTTACAACTCTGTTAATTCGCATTTAGACCATGTTGGTTTGTTGTTAGCAAAAAGAATTCAAGAGAAAGGTTACCAAGTCTACGCTATACCTGCTTCTCAAACTGTTGATTCTAACAAGCTCATCGGAGTATTTTCTCATAAGCTTGCAGCAAACTTGGCTGGTCTAGGTTGGATAGGAAAGAGTTGCCTTTTAATTACACCAAGCTACGGTCCAAGAGTAAGGTTTGCAACTATCCTCACAGACGCGCCTCTAAAAGCAGGTTCGCCAATTGGTGAGAAGTGCAGTGATTGTAGAGAATGTATGGACATTTGCCCCGTTAAAGCATTCACTGGAGCCTCATTTAATCCTTCAGAGCCTAGGGAAGTCAGGTTCAATGCCCATTTGTGCAGGAGTTATCGTAAGAAGAGAGAAGAAAAGCTAGGAGAAGGGTATTGCGGTTTATGTGTATACGTATGCCCTCACGGTCGATCCAATAAAAGCTTGCCTTAAACCCGGTTATCAGCAATATCTATACAACAATAGCCTACTATTTCCACGAAAGAATTTGGAACGGAATAGGTTGGGGAAAAACAAAGGAAAAATGAAAACGGTCATCAACCGAAGACTTCACAGAATTCTTCAGGAGTCAAGACAGATAAGTTTACAGTATCTGCTCTTAACAGCTGATCGTCTTAAGCTCGCTTAACAGGTAGTCCTTGTCGCCTTTTTCCTTGATTTGTTCCGCTGCTTTTCTGGCGAGTTCCATGTTATTCTTGCACTCTGTTTTCTGTCCTGCAGTGGCGTGGGCTCTGGCCATGGCTTCGTATGCAAAGGCGATGTCCCAGTCTGCTATGTTGTTTTCTTTGCAGATCTCAAAGCATCTCTTTGCATGATAGAGTGCAGATTGGGGCCTGTTGAGAACGGTGTACATTCTGGAAACCTGCCATTCGCCTCTTTCAAGGTTGACGGGTGCTCCAATTTCACCCCAATGAAAACGGGACGCATGCGCCGCATGTATCATCCTATCATCGTCTGCTTTAGTTCTGTCCTTCTTCTCCATCAAGTTCCAAACCAGGTTGAAACAGTCCACAGCAAACTTCTTGTGAGCTTCTTTCTCCGTGAACTTTTTCTCCTCAACCATCTAACCACCAGTGGCCATCAATTCTCACATTTTTGCTATATAAAACAAGTGTACATCTGAGGACCGCTTCACGGTAGGACAATTCGTTTCGAATCCTAGCTCCTTAAAGGCTCTCTCTTTGAAATCCTAGCGCGCTAAGAGTGTGCTTAACGTCTGAGCGAGTCTCTCTTTTCTCTGGGCTTTGCGGGTTTTGGGGCAAAACTTTACGCCAAACCCTTCTATTTAGTTGACCATGACCTTCAGCTTGAAATCCAATTCCTTAGGGTGCGTGCTACTCGTCGTTATTATAGGCTCAAACCCCAACTTTCTCCAGAACCCCTCAGCTTCCCTATTGCCGATAATGTATCTCACAGTCAAGTCCTCAGCCTTGTTTGAACTAAAGAATTTACAGAGTTCCTTCACCAAGCGTCTTCCAACGCCCTTTCTTCTAAACTGCTTCACAACGTACATAAGCGAGACCTGACCAACAATTGTAGGCATATGGTCACTTCTGCGCGTAACTTCGCCTTGGACATACCCTATTATCTCACCATCTGCTTCAGCAAGCAATACTTGAATGTTGCTGTCCGCCAAGTCATTCTCAACTTTCTGTTTCAGAAGCTTCTTTCCCTCTTTAGTTATTCGCCAAATCAAGGGGTTGGACTTTTCAGCGTGCTCCTGTGACAACAATCTTAGCTCAACAATTCTCTCAACATCCGAGGAAGCTGCTCTTCTAATTGTGAGGTTATCCATAGGATTCACTTGTACAGGAGAGAAAAAGATAAAACTTTACCTCTAAACCCAAACGCAAAACTTGACCCTTACGTGTGAGCGCTAATGCTACTGAAGTTAGTTCTCTTTACTGGTCGACTGAAGCAAGGATGAACTCGGATAGCAATTGCGTATCTATTCCGATTTTCCCCCGCAGCAAGCGTCGGTAGGCTAACGACCAATCGCGGATTAGAAGACGGAAAACAGAGCCTTCTTCCTCAGGTTCTTCTCAATCTGTGCGAGCGTAACTACGCCCACCATAACATAGATAATGCCCAGAATGAGCAGCGCAAGAGCGTCATACGTCGCGTCGACGGTTCCCATGCCTAGCAGCGAGGCCCGCATCAACCTTATCCCATAAGTCAACGGCAAAGCCTTCGAAATCCACTGAGCCCATGACGGCATGAGCTCTACTGGACAGACTAGACCACAGAAAACCATGAACAATATCATCAAACTGTTGGCCGTCGTTGTCCGATCTCGAAACGTCAGCGTTATCGCATTAGTTATCAACCCGATTCCGAACAATCCGAAGGCAGTAAGAAACAAACTAGTGAAAAATACTGGCGCGTTAAACAGGGCTATTCGGAAGCCGAAGGCCAAGCCCAACACAAAGACGGCCACGAAATCGATCGAAGCGTTGGCAGCTGCCGCCACCATGATTCCTGACATGTAGGCCAAGCGGCTCATAGGCGTCATGAACGTTGCTTCAATCGTGCCCGTTGCCCGCTCCCAAAACATGACCCTGCCGACGACGAAGGCAGCAGCAAAAACAAACACGTAGAACGCGTTACCTACCACTATGAATGACAAGTAACTAGAACCGCCGACAGCCGTTCCAAACTGAGGAGCCAGCTTACCTGAATAAACCACGTTGTACAATACCCACGCGGCTCCAAGCGTCATTATGGGCGTGAAGAACCTCAGGGAGAAACCCATCCAACTGAAGAATCGCCAAGTCATGATCAAATTCACCTTGGCTGTCGAAACAACGACTCTGAGGCTGTGACTGGCTATGCTTTCTTCCTCCTCAGAATTCGGTCAAAGTGGCCTTTTGTTTGGCCCTCTTTTCAGCATAATTCGCCAACAGCATAGACAACGCGAAGAATATGATGGACATGAAGGCGAGCGCAGCTAGAGCAGTCGCCACGTTAAGCATTGATGCTCCGCCCAGCAGAGTCAACCTGACGGCCATGAGGCCGAACGTCAACGGCAACAAGTAGCTGAAAGGCAGCAGAAATCCCGGCATCGACTGCAACGGAAAGACTTGACCTGAGAGAAACATCACCGGTTCTTGAAGCCATCCCGTAAGTATGCTTCCTCTCTTAGAATATATGTCAGCAGTCGCCAAACACATCCCAAGAGCGACCATTGCAAGGTAAGACAAGACCAGCGACAGGACGAGGGCAAAGAAGTCCGTAACCAGAATATTCACGTGAATGATGAATACCCATGACAGAACCAAGGCAATGAGCACCCACATGTAATTGACAGCGTTTGCCAAGGCTCCACCTAACAGTATTGCAACGCGGTTAGCCGGCGAGAGCAAAACCGCTTCCAGAGTGCCCTGCCACCTTTCTGAGTCAAAAGATGCACCTGCCAACAGCATCATCGTGAAGAAGGAGTACAGCAGCTGCCCAACTATCGTAAAACCCACTAAATTCAAAGTATAGGTTCCAGAATTGAACTGAAGACTAACTGAGCTTGTGGCGAAAGGCAAATACAAAAAGTACAGGTAAAGCCCATTTCCAAGCGGGAGAGCCAAAGCCCAGAACAGTGTTCGTGCGCTGAAGAAGTAAACCCTGAGGCTCTTCACTGCTTCAGCCAAGACTACTCGCGCAAACATTCATTTCTCCCTCGTATAGAACATGAAGAGGTCCTCCAAAGTTGGCCCACGAAGGTTGAAGGAAACCACTCGGCAGTGCTCGGCTGCCATATGGCCCAACACTTGCGGCACAGCCTTTTCGTTGTCAACGTTGACTATCAGCCTGTCGACTTTTTCGCCTTCCGCTTCGCCCTCGTAGTCTGTCGTTATCACTTTCTTCACAAGTTCCAATCGCCTCAGACTGCTGATGGCCTCGTCCGTCAGTTGAGTCACAAGTATTTCCATAGAGAATCCTGAAGGCATATTTCTCTTAAGCTCGTCCGGTCGCCCGATTGCGACAAGCTTGCCCTTACTGATGAAGCCTACTCTGTCGCACATTTCCTCCGCTTCATACATGTAATGCGTAGTCAACAAAACCGTCTTGCCCTGTTCTCGAACAACCTTTTCACGAATGAAACTGCGCAAGTCCTTCGCAATGTTTATGTCCAGTCCCAAGGTTGGCTCGTCGAGAAAAAGCACTTCAGGATCGTTGATCAGCCCTCTGCAGACTTGCAGACGCTGTCTCATTCCTTTGCTGTACTTTTCAACCTCGTCATCGGCCCTGTCAGAAAGCCCCATAAGCCCCAACAGACCGTTCACTCTAGCGGTCACCTCTCTCCGGGGAACATCGTAAAGGTCCGCAAAATACTTCAGGTTCTCTCTGCCCGTCAGCCTATAATAGAGCATCCGCTCACCGCCGGCCACCATGTTCACAATTTTCCTCACGCATTCGCCCTGCTTCACCACATCATAACCCTTGACAAAAGCACGACCCCCAGTTGGCTCAAGCAGCGTGCAAAGAATCTTCACGGTAGTAGTTTTCCCGGCGCCATTCGGCCCAAGCAAACCGAACAACTCGCCATCCTGAATTTCAAAGTCAACCCGGTCAAGCGCCCTGATAACAGTTGTCGATTTTTTCCCAAGAACGTGGCTCCTCCTGTTTGAAACATAATCCCGCGAGAGCTGGCGCGCTTCGACCGCAAAATTCCTGTTCAACCCACCATCACGTTATAAGAAAACTCGCCTAGAACGAATTTAAGCCTTCTCTGAAAGCTCCGATGACACCAAAATCATCACACGTTAAACTAGGCGCCCATTCAATTTACCAGGCATCGGAAATCACCTCGAACTGCAAAAAGACTCCAACTGCAAAAAGCGAAGAACCAAAGTGCCTTCAGACGCCCCGATTCTCGCGCGCCCTTATCCGAAGTGCGTGTGAGCTCAAGTTTTATAACCAAAAATTACTTTTGAAATTACTATGTCAACCAACCCCAATTACCGCAAATATCCGTCTTCATGGAGGCCTGTGGCGACGATCTTATTGCTTCTTGGAGGAATGACTCTATTGATATTTGGCATTTGGAGTCTTTCTGTGGACATTACTGATGGAATCGTGGAGCTATTATTTGGCATATTGTTCTTTGCCGTGTTTGCAGTCTTGTTTTCCGTTAAGAGAAGATTGTTTCCGCCGTCTGAGAGATGACTGTTATTGACCGATTCAACGTTTTCTTGGAGGCCACCGATTAGTTGTTGACTACGCATCTAAAGTGCCCAAAATGTGGTAGAGTTTGATTTCGAAGAAATTCCACATCTTCGTCCCGGAAGCGCCTATTCCACCGTAACCTATGACTGACACAAGCTCGCAACCCGAGCGTTCGGTTTTTTTGGCGTCCGCTACATCCATTGTCCACATTGCGGCAAACGATCCAAGTTCAAGGTTAAATCCAATCCAAGCCTATAGTCTGACGCGAGGCAGCGCGTTAGGTTGTTGCCAAATTCAAACAAAAATAGATCTTGATGGATCTGGTTTTCTGCGGTAACTTAACAACATCCGCCCGCGTCGAACACAGGGCCAAAACAAGGTTGAACAGGGCCAATGCCGAAACATCCACTCGCGCAACCAACCTACGCTTGAAGGCCGACGCATACACGCCTAAAAAACCGACCTAGGAGGGGGGTATCAACTGTTCGCGTGATTTCAACCCAACAGTTGGGTAGGTCATCATCGAATCGATAAGCCGCCGAGCCCAAGATCTGAAAAACCGACCTGTGAGGGGGTAGGTCAAATGTTCGGATGTCACAACATCCCAAAATACAGATAACACAAGTCAGCCTTCCTAAACCCACATAGACAAACAGTGAAAATCAAGATCAGAAAAACCGACCGGGGGAGGGAGGAGGGGCCGTCTCTCTCTGTCCGCGTGTTATCAACCCTAAACCGCAGGTCAGCGAGGGCTCTCAACATAAGCAAAGAGCACAAGCGCTGAGCCTAGAACAGTTCGATCCAGATTCCGTCCGGATCTTCTATGTAAGCCCATCGACTGCCATCTGCCTTCATCTTCAGGATCACCGGATGTCCCGCCTTCTCGGCTTCTTCCAAGGCCTTGTCCAAATCATCGACTTTAAAGGCCAGGTGATCCAGTCCCTCGCCTACGCTGTATTTCGTATTGTATGGGCTGCCCTCCTCGTAATAGTTCAGTTCAAGGATAAAACCGTCCTTTTCGCTCTGCAAGCCGACGGTTTCCCCCTTAGTCTGCTCGATCTTGCCTCGGCCCGTGACTTTCAATTCGAGTATTCTCGTGTAGAAATCGATAGATCTTTCCAGATCTGTCACTCTTATTCCAACATACGTGAACTTGGACCTCATGATGATCATCCTATGATGCCTGAAGCCCTGATATATGGATAACTGTCCATCCCTACGATAGATTCCGCGTTCTTTCACACAGACAAGATGGAACCTATTGTCCGACTAGCGGGTGAGCCCTGCTGATTCTCCGAAAGCATATTACGCTGGTTCATTCAAGTACTCGGTCGACTGGACGCGTGCTCAATGACTCCTATTAAGCCCCACGGTGGATTTGTGAGTCTGCGTGACTCCTTCGATTCTGTCTGGATCCTTCTAAGTCAGGCAGGCGACGTTTCTCTCAAGACTGAGAAGAAAAAGACACGCTTTGTTGCCAGGGCAACTATGATAGCCCCCAAGGGCTTAGATGAAGGCAGAAGGGCAATAGTCTTTCTTCGCCGAGCAAATAACAGGGGAAAGCTGAAACCCGTGGCCACTTGCCTCGAATGCTGTTGGAGGTTCGACACCACTTGCCATTCTCAAAGGACGGGAACGTACTGCAAAGCCTTGAACAGGTGGGCATCATCACCAGAGACCCTTCCGGCTAAGCTTCCGTGAAACCTCAGTGCACGTCATCCAAGCGGTTCCCCGCGTGCAAATCTGCTTCTCGTTCCCAGCCCAAGTTGCGCATCGAGTATGCACTGTGGGAATCCAGGGCTCAACAACAAACGTTATCTATAAAAGGCGACGGTTCCATTCTATAGTGTCGCAAGAGCCTGCAAAAACATGGTTGAAGAAACTGATGCTAAAGAGCCGGCTTCGCCGGAGAAGCTTTCAATCGACGATCCGTCAAACTTTCAGTATCATGCCGCCTTTCTGACTTACTCTGACATCTACGACAAAATAACCGACCCCGAAAAGAAGAAAAAACTGAACGAGAACATCATGGCTCTTCAGCAGAACCAAATTGAATACAGAACTTTCTATGAGAATATCGATCAGTACCGAGGAGGGGATGTCCCTCAGCGCGGCTACGGCCGAGCTTTCATCAAAACGCAGAAGAAAAGAGAATGGCGCCGAAAGACACAGAAACATGAAAGGATCGAGCGACACCGTAGATAGTGGCATGCTGCTTCACAATAGAAACCGTAATCACGTATGACTTCGCTGCCGACGCGGAAAACGGTAGAAGCCTGTTCTAGGCAAGCAGCTTGGTGATTCTGTCGAATGTTTCTAAGAAGCTCTTTCCCTTCGCTGTCGTTTCGAACAACGGTCTCCGACCGTGGTCACTTACGGCCAACAATTCGGATCTCAAGAGAAATTGCAAGTACTTCTTCAGTTGAGCAGAGCTAAGACCGACTTTGCCCATCATTTCACTTTTTCCCACTCCCTTAACCGCACACAACAGTATCTCTGAAACTATAATGACCGAATCCCTTCTATGGTTCATCGGCTGCAGGGATGGGCTACGGTTGAACATCACGTAGTTTCAAACGATGCAACCTATTTATCCTTACAGTTCAGCTTTCATCAACATATGTTTTGAATGATTCAACGACCTCGTACAAATTCGGTCACAATAAATCCCAATTTGCGATTTTAGCCTCATTGAAAAAACGAATCCAACATGCTGGGGCTAGGACGGAGCTTAGGAATATGAAGCCTCAATAAATCAATCCATCTCTGAATAGCCAGAATCTCAGTTTCATGAATTATGTACTGCACACACGTACAAACATAAGCTGCTGACATGGTTAACGTCATAACCCTGTCTAGGGCACTTTTTCGAATTTTGAACTTGGAGCTCCACAAATCGGACAGGTCTCTGGCGCTTTGCCTTCCGATAGGTGACCGCAAACGGTGCACACGTAATACTCAGTTGACCGTTGAGCTATGAGGTGATTAAGTGCCCTCTTGTAGAGCTCCGCATGCTCAGCCTCAACATCACGGGCTTGCGAAAACACTAACGCGGCGGCTTCGTCGCCATTTTCCTCAGCATCACGCAGCATTTCAGGGTAATGAACACCGTTTACCGCCATTTCAGATTGAAACGCTCGTTCCAAGTTAGTCTGCGTGTCAGCGACAGACTCAAGCAGGGCAAAGTGTCTTCGGGAGTGAACACTCTCCGCCGCAGCCACCGCTCTGAACAAGTGGGCTATCTGTGGCAAATCTTCCTCTTCAGCTTTCTTTGCGAACATGAGGAGCCTCTGGTATGCCTTCGCTTCCCCGACAAAGGCAGTATGCACGTTCATGGTCGTTTTTTCTTTCAACTTCGCTCTGTGCCTCGTTTTTACAAGGCTACAGTTTCTGTTTTGAAGGATTTAGGATTTACGCACACATTCCACAGTGCGCGCGCTGAGTCTTCTGACTGCCCTCAATTTGGCTGCAAAGGTAATATGACCTGATCGAATGATCATATTCTCGCGAGTTCTAAAGATCAGCTTTCCAAAGTCGACCGGGACTTTCATGCTTCTATTAGACGTAGGTTTTTATGGAAGTTTCTCACTGCTAGTCTCAAAGTCAATCATGCAAGGTGAATGATAACTTGGGGAACATGAAATCGATTGCAGCTCTAGCCTTAATCTGTGTAGCGTTGGCTTCAGGTTTGGCCGTTGTATACTTTGATTTGAAGGCGGACATTGCCACTCTGAAGGGTGATAATGCAAATCTAGCATCTGAGGTTGAACAGCTTACACACTTGTTTGAAGAATCACACGTCAACCAAACATACAACCTTTCGGCAGTCGAAATCTACAATCAAACTGAACCCTCAGTCGTGCTCGTAACGAACGATCAGACAGACGGTTCAACAGTTTACGGCACCGGTTTTGTCTACGACACGCAAGGAGACATCATTACTAACAACCACGTCATAGAGAATGAGAGAGCCATCACTGTGACGTTTTTCGATGGAAGCACCGAAACAGCCCAGATCGTAGGAACCCCTGATGTTTACAGTGACCTGGCGCTGATCAATGTGAACAAGCTGCCTGCACAGTCGCACCCGCTGCTCATCAGAAATTCAACTCAGCTGATGGTCGGAGAACCGGTCTATGCAATCGGAAACCCATTCCTGTTGAGCAGCTCAATGACCTCTGGCATCGTGAGCCAACTCGGAAGAGTGCTGCAATTGTCATCTCTCGGGGTTCCGGCACCCGAGGGAAACTACTCCATTGTCGACGTGATCCAAATCGACGCTCCAATTAACCCGGGAAATTCAGGCGGGCCATTGCTTGACAGCTCAGGTTTCGTTATCGGCGTTACATTCGCCATAGAAACTGGCAACACGGGCGCAACAGGCTTCATAGGAATAGGATATGCTGTGCCATCAATGCTCGTTTTGCGGGTGATTCCAGCCCTTAAGTCGGCAGTTGGACACTATTATCATCCATGGGTCGGTATTGAATACAATCCGACTTACACAGACGGATTGCACGTAGCTGGCATAACAGCTGGAGGACCAGCGGACAATGCAGGCTTGAAAGTGGGTGACGTGATCAAGAAAGTGGATAACGTGCAAGTCAATCGAGGAGATGACTTAGTGATTTACTTGGAAAGATACAAGAGCCCAGGCGACACAGTATCCTTAACCGTCGACAGAGGCGGAAGCACGATTACCAAGATGCTCACGCTGGGAATAAGACAAACCACTTCTTAGAAGCGGCTGCAGAAGACAACGGTGCAGGCGGCACGAAAACTGGCCCATGTTTGCGGAAACATCAGTGATCATTTTCTTCTGTCGATAATGTCGAGAGCTTCTGGACCTGTGCCTATCAACATAGCAGGTATTCCTGTCTGCTTCTCGATTTCATCGATAAAATGTTTTGCTTCTCTTGAAAGATGATCAAATTTCCTTATGCCCTTGCATTCAGGGTACACGCAGTCAAGCTTTGTTATTGCTGCTTGAGTGGCTCCATTGATCATCACCGCCTTCTTTGCCACTTCGAAGTTGAAAGGAGCTGAGCGTCTTTCACGGCCTGTTCCAGCTGCGATTTCAAACCATCCGCGTTTCTGTGCTTCTTCCTTGGATATTTCTCCAGGCAGAGGGCCTGTTCCCACGCGTGTCATGAAAGCCTTAAAGACTATGAGTACATCATCAATTCTTTTCGGACCCACGCCTGCTTCCGAGCATATTGCAGACGCGCTCGTGTCCCTGCCAGTGACGAATGGGTACGTCCCATAAAAGAGCGAAAGCATTATCCCTTGAGTTCCTTCTAGCAGCACGTTTCTTCCCTTTGCGATCGCGTTGTTTGCCTCTTCTGGCACGTCTGTCAAGTAGGGCTTCAGTTCAGGCGTGTCTTTCGCAAGCTTCGCAGTTCTTCGAACGTGCTCTTCGATGGCAGGTCCCACGCCCCATCCTGTCGTGCCCAAGCCCTTCAGATGTGCGCTAGACTTGTCTTGAACCGAATGCTTCTCCTCGATTATTGAAGCCTGGCTATCCACTCCTATTCGGTTCTTGACTCCTGTTTCGTCAACTTCCTCAAGGAATTTTGCAACGTGAATGTTTGTGCCGGGGCCGACCAACAAGCGGCATTTCTGCTGTACAAATCCGCCTGGAACCATGTGCAACGCGTAACGTTTGCCGCCATGCCAAATAGTGTGCGCAGCGTTGACAGAGCCGGTTCTAATACACAAATCGAGCGGTTCTTTCAAAGCCAGATATGAGATTATCTTCCCTTTGCCCTCGTCGCCCCAAAAGCCTCCAGCTACCACAGTGCAGGGCATCACAACACCGTTGAAGAGTTCGTCAGATCTTATTTAAGACTGATCGAAACCTTCATGTAAAACCTATGATTGGCGCCGAGACAGTAGCATTTTACAGTCGGTGTGCATCGTGAAGAGATTGAAAAAGCAGGAGCATCAGAAGTCGTGGCTAATGGACTTTTTTTGGTCGCTTCTGAAAAGTGAGCGTTTCTATCCGCCTATCATAATCAGGTTCAGGTTGAGAAGTTCTGCCCATGCCACGCTTTTCAGAGGTATTTTGAAGGTGCTTCTTTCTCCGTAGGGAGTGCATTCTACGAAAGCTCGTCTCTGATACTCATCCTTGTCAATTCTGGATAGCAGAACGTTCACAATTACCGAGCCATCCTTCAAATGGAGATTAACGTTCTTTCCAAGTAGGGACCTAGCCGTGTTCATGCCAAACCTTTCCACGTTCTCACCACTCCAAGTCTTTCTCAGCCAGCTTACCCCAGCATCGTTTGCAAATGGGAAGCTTCTCCCCCTTAAATTCAATGTAGACTTCAATATCTTGATTCTTACATTCTAAGTGCCAAGGATTCTTACAACGTTCCATAAGAGCACCTCGTCAGCACTCAGACACGCGTCGTTTTTTGCTTTTAAGCCTCGCCTTCGAACGACACTTGGCTCTAGCGGAGAGAGATGAGTTAAAGTGAAATCTTTTATACACTTCGTGATGAAAACATATTGTTCAACACGTTGGACTCTAGGAGACCGAGCGATATATGGGCTTATTCAATCCGAACGCTGTTTTTCTTTCCGATGTGAACCTGTTATTACAATTGGCCATTCTCGTCGTCCTGATTCTGGGCTTCTCTTTGAAACATTCACGCATTTATCCGAAGCACGGCGCGACAATGGCAATTGCGGTTGCACTGCATTCGATCTCCATCTTTGCAATAATGCTGCCCTCACTGTTGGCACTCACAGGTTCATGGGTGAACTCGCTTGCTGTTCCGCTGGTGGTTTTGCCACACGCAGTTCTTGGGAGCCTGGTAGAAATACTTGGTGTGTACCTCGTTCTGACATGGGCGCTGCGTCATCGCGAGGTCAAAGTCTGCTCTAGTAAAAAGAGGTTTATGAAGCCAACCCTCGTTCTCTGGTTGATAGAGCTGGCTATTGGCATATGTGTGTACATTTTGCTCTATGTTCGCACGTAGCGATTCGCTAATCCAGAGGCGCGACGAAACTCTTTGGTTCATGCGTGGGTTTCATGCTCACGATCCTGCTGATTCTTGCTTTTGAGTTTGGGATTCTGAGGGGAAACCTTTCACTTGGGGAGAGAATAAAGTCTTAAACAGATCGACATCATACACTTAGCAAAGGTGAATGCTGAATGCGTGCTAAGCCGTTTCGAGAAGTTCAAGAGGAAGTCACGGATTTTCTAAGCGGGTTGATCCGCATAAACACAACCAATCCGCCTGGTAACGAAACCGCGGCTGGAAAATACGTGGCAAAAGCCTTGGAGCAGGATGGTTTCAAATGCGAATTGTTCGAGTCCGCACCTGGAAGAGGCAGCGTAGTGACTCGTCTCAAGGGAGAGAGTAGAAAACCGAGTATGCTTCTGCTTTCACACTTAGACGTTGTGGCCGCAAACCCTAAAGAGTGGAGCGTAGATCCATTCGGCGGCTTGGTCAAAGACGGTTTCGTTTGGGGCCGGGGCGCCTTGGATATGAAGGGAATGACGGCTGTTGAAGTTATGGCTTTGAAGCTTCTGAAAAGAAACGGTGCGAAACTGAAAGGGGACATGCTGTTAGCTGCAACTGCTGACGAGGAAAAGGGGGGCGAAGCAGGCGCGGGTTGGCTGGTTCAAAATCACCCTGATAGAGTTGATGCTGATTACGTTCTCAACGAGGGCGGAGGCATGGCGATGCAAGTGAACGGAAAAAACATGTTCACCATAAACACTGCGGAAAAAGGCATTCTGTGGTTTAAAGTCGAGGCGACTGGTACCCCTGGTCATGGCTCCGTGCCCGGCGCTGCAGACAACGCCATCTTGCGCATGAACAAGGTTGTGGAAATACTCGGTCACTATCGCTCTAAGATCTCGCTCGTCCCGACAGTTAAGCAGTATGTGGCCAACATTTCGAAATCGAGTGGCTTGGGAGCGCTTTCGACACTGCTTCACGACCCATCGAAGAGCGATCAGATCTTGGATGCATTGGCCCAGAAGGACAGATACCTAGCTGAAGAACTTCGGGCTAGACTCAGAATGACCGTCACGCCAACAATGATCAATGGTGGCGTGAAAGAGAACATAGTTCCGTCCCAATGCGACACGGTCTTTGATTGTCGAATACTACCTGGGCAAACCACGACCAAAACTTTTGACGAGATCAAGAACCTCTTGAAAGATGCTGACTCGGATAAGCTGACTTTCGAGACAATTCAAGCGAATGAGCCGTCCGAATCGTCGCTTGATACTCCGCTCTACACGGTGATCGTCGAGGCTTTGAAAGAGTTCGAACCCGGATGCAGCGTTGCTCCTGTTATGCTTACGGGAGGGACTGACTCTCGCTTCTTTAGAAAGTTAGGCAGCACTTGCTATGGTTTTCATCCAGTTCGCCCAGAGACGTCATACTCAGAAATGCAGAAGACAATTCATGGGATAGACGAGCGCATATCTGAGGAGAACCTCGTGTTTGGAACCAGCGTGCTCTACAACGTCATTGAGCGATTCATGACTTGATACGGGCAGGAAGAACTGGGTGAGAACCGGTCATAACAGCCTTCTTGATGAGCTTCAAAAGCATGAGAGAGGCTTGGAGAGTCATCTTAAGAGGGGCTCGAAGTTTCTGGTTGCTTGCCAAATTGTTGCTCCCTATGTTGAGCGAGGTTTGCTGCACGGTTGTGTGTGTCCTTGGGAGATAGGAGAATCCGCTGAAGAAGGCGCTTTCCCAGTACTCGAAGACTTTCATGACACTCTCGAGGCAATTTGGGTTTGGACACTTTACAGCGAGATAAGTGGAGACATGTCTTTTAGGACCAACATAAATTGGGCTTGGAAATACATAGTCAGCAATTGGAAGCGATTTATCGACGCGGAGAACATGAAGGGCAAAGGTCTTTACGATTGCTCTTACGTGTTGTTCTCTGGAACTCTGTTTGAATCGGTTTTTGGTAACAGTCAATGCAGGAGCCAGCTTCTGCTGGCTGGAAACCGTCTGTCAGAGTGTCTTTGCACACTTGAGTCGATGGAAGGCCGTGAGTACTCTGATCCTTTTTGGATGGTGTGCTGCTTGGGACTTGCCGCGAAAAAGTTGAGGCAGAAACGATGGCGTACCGTCGCAGAAGCCTTCGTTAAGAATACTGTGGTCGATGTGAAGAACCCCTTCACCAGAGTAGATGAAGAGCCTGTTCATCAGGGCCCCGGTGGTCATGACTTCTTTTCGAAGAATGCAAATGTCGCTCTGGCCTTGATATCGTGTTTCGGGCTTCAGAGAGTGGCCAAAGAGATCTTGCTGACCAAGTTTCTGCCCTGCATTCCAGCCGAGTTTGTGATGAGACATGCTGATGAGAATGCTTGGAACGCGCACTTGGCTACTGCGCTCGGCAAGTCTTACGCGTTGACTGGAGAGAGCAAGTTTCTGCGTTGCTTCTTTGCGATTATTGATGAGCTTGCCCGAAGGGATCGTGGAAACTTTGCTGCTCTTCCTCGTTCTCCTTCTTTTGGGCGAAGGGAATCTTGGGTCACTTTCTTCTATGCACATGCTTACGCGTCGATCACAAAGGATTTCATTGGCTGGGTATGAAGTTATAAATACGAGTTTGATCCGTTCTATGCTAGTGCTCTAATTGGGGGCTTTGGCGTGCCAGCTATAGAAATAGGCAGAATCTGCGTTAAACTGGTTGGAAGAGAAGCCGGTAGAAAATGCGTCATCGTTGACTTGGCTGATAAGAGCTTCGTTCTTATCACGGGCCCAAAATCAGTGACGGGCGTCAAAAGGCGAAGAGTGAACATCGGCCACATCGAGCCTCTTCAGGACAAGGTCGAGATCAAACGCGGTGTTTCCGACGAAGAGGTTGCCGACTTGCTCAAGGCTGCTGGCAAGCTAGAAACGATGGCGAAGATGGTCAAACCCACTCTGGCCTAGTTTAAACTCTTATATTTCCAACTCTTTTTCTATTGTGCAAGAGTGTAGATTCATCATGCCCAGAACGGTTGCCCCATGGGAAGCTAAACGGGAGTTGCTGGTGAAAGCTGAGGATAAGACGAGTCCCAAGCATGGACGCAATCCTGAAGACAGGCAGGCTGACGATTACATGTTGTATGGCGTTGTAAATCTGGATAAGCCTTCAGGGCCTTCAAGTCATGAAGTAGCTGCGTGGGTTAAACGTGTCCTCAAGCTTCAGGCAGTCGGTCACGGCGGGACTCTAGAGGTCTGAGCTATAGGCCAGAGAAATCCCAAGGTGACTGGAGTGCTGCCGGTTACGCTAGGGGAGGCTACGAAGGTCGTGCAGGCTTTGTTGCACAGCGGCAAAGAGTACGTCTGCGTTATGAAGCTTCATGCAGATGCTTCTGAGGCGCATGTCATTGAAGTCCTTAGGGAGTTTGAAGACCTTGTTTATCAGCGGCCTCCCTTGAGGGCTTCTGTGAAGCGCCAACTGCGGACTAGAAGAATCTACTACTTGGACTTTCTTGAGATGGACGGACGCAACGTTCTGTTCAAAGTCGGCTGTGAAGGAGGAACATACATTAGAAAACTGTGCTATGACGTGGGCGAAGTGTTAGGTTGCGGTGCTCACATGCAGGAGCTTCGCAGAACAAGAGCTGGACCTTTCGTCGAGGATGGCACAGTCACTTTGCATGATGTCGTCTACTGGTTTGGCGAATGGGAAAAAAGCGGTGATGAGAAGCTTCTGAGAAGGTTTGTTCAGCCTATGGAGAATGCTTTGGCTCTCGTTCCGAAGATCCGCATTAGGGATTCGGCGGTTGATGCCGTCTGTTATGGTGCTCGTCTTGCCGCTCCGGGCGTTTTGTCGGTTGAATCGGGGTTGGTTAAGGGTTCACTAGTGGCGATCTTGACTCTGAAGGGCGAAGCCGTGGCTTTGGGCAGAGCCGTGGCAGATGCAGAAGAGATCATGCGAGTGGAGCATGGAGTGGTCGCCAACACGGAAAGGGTCCTCATGCCTCGTGGAACGTATCCGAGATGTTGGAAGAGCAGCGAAAAAAATAGTGACTAGGATGGGCAAGACTGCAGAGCATTATTTTGCAGAGCATCCAAAGTCAACGCCGCGGTTTGGGTTGATTCGTGCCTATCTTCGCGGAAGACGTTTCGAGTTCCTTACGGCTTCGGGTGTTTTCTCCAAGCGCCGGATCGATCTGGGGACGAGACTGCTGATCGAGTCAATGGTGCTTCCGGAGGAGGGTCGCGTCCTGGACATTGGATGCGGCTACGGGCCTATTGGAATAGTAGTTGCCGCCTTGAACCCATGCCTTGAAGTGACGTTGGTAGACGTGAACAGCCGCGCGTTGCGTCTTGCGAAACGGAATATTGAGAAGAACCGCATCTGCAATGCTAGAGTCAAGCGCGGTCGCTTCTATGAACCGGTCAAGGACATGATTTTCGACTGCATACTCTCAAATCCTCCTGTGAGCGCTGGTCTGGAAACTGTGAAAGCGATAATCTGCGACGCTCCTGAACATATGAAGCATAATGCGAGTTTTCAGGTGGTTTTCAGGTCCAAAGTGGGCGGGAAGAGACTGCAAATGATTTTCAAGGAAGCTTTCGGGAATGTTGAGGTTTTGGCCAGGGCGAGCGGCCATCGCGTGTTGATGTCGAAGAAGCAATAGGTTGAAAGCTTTCTCTCCGACATCGCTATGACAAGTGTGGAAAACCTATAATAAACCATTGTCTGATTAGATTTTTCACGTTCGGAGCCGGGGTCTCCTAGCCAGGTATGGAGCAAGCCTGGAGACGTTGATTTCGAACGCCGAACAGCTTGTGGCCTCTCGGGGCCACGTGGGTTCGAATCCCACCCCCGGCGCCTTCAACATTGTTTTTGTTGAACTTTCGCTGTGGGGATTGCCTAGTTTTTTTCGTGTTGTTTTTTGAGTTTGAGGAGTTTGTGTTTGAGGGTTTCGTATTCTTTGATTTTTCTGAATGCGTTTTCCTGTTCTAGGGCTGATGCTATGGCGCTGGGTTCGATGGTTTGTTTTCCTGTTTTTTCAGCCAGTTGCGCGGCTGTGAGTAGGACTTGGAAGCTGAATCTTGTGTCTCCGGTTTGGCTTGCGGTGTTTGCTATCATGGTTAGCATTTGGTCTGTTATGGTGTTAGGCTTGAAGGCGTGTTCTGCGCGTTGTTTTAGTATGTGTTGGATTTCTGTGGCTGTGTAGGGCTCAGTGTATATGAGGATTGGTTGCAGTGTGCTGAGGGTTCTTTCATGGAGTTTTGTGATGTCGTCTATGTTGTTGCTTATGAGTATCAGCGTTGTTTTGGGTTGGCGGCTTAGATAATATACTAGGGGTTCTTTTTCTTTGAGGATTATGCTGTTGACTTCGTCTATGGCGATGAGCACGGCGTTTTCGGTTAAGACGTGTTCGAAGGTTTGTTTGAGGCGGAACATTTGCCATCCTGCTTCTGGCACGTTTATGCCGAGTTGTTTGATGATTTCTGTCATGGTGTAGTACGGGTTTCTGGTTTTGCCCGCGTTAACGTAGACGGTTTTTGCCTGAATGTTCTTTTCTGAAGCGTGTTTGGCGGCTTCGGCGAGCACGTGTTTGGCACAGATGGTTTTGCCGGTGCCTGGTGGTCCGTAGATGAAAAGGTTTCTTGCTCGGCAAGTCGTGAAAAAGTCTGCGAGGTAACGTGCTATCTGCTTTAGGTAGGCGTCGCGGCACACGGGTTTTCCGCCAGGCGGGTCAGAAAGCGGCATGAGCCACTTTGGCTCTTTAAGAATACCGCTTGGCTCAGAAGCGAATAGGCTCAATTCTCTGGGCCTCGGACCGGCGTATAGTGAGACAGAGAGACGGTCGGAGGGGGGTCCCCCCTCGACTGTTCTTCTTCAAGCAGGTCAACCTTCACGTGAACTGTTTTTCATCATTAACCGCGAACATCTAGCTCGAAGCAGGTATGCATTTAGACCGCCCATCTTCGGGCTGTCCTCAGGCCCGTTTGAGGGTCTTCATTATGAGTCTGCCCATCCAAGACGCGTATCTGTGGCGGGTCTTATTTTTCATGAGGGTTCTTCTTTTTCAAGTTGTCTTGCAGTCTATGCGGATCGAATCGTCGATCGCTTGGCCGACGTATCCTTCTGGGCTGATCCAGTTTTGTTTGAATGCAGGATGGTTGTGGCAACCTCATGGGTTTCAACGTGCTTCGAATGTTTGGATTTGAATGTGGATAGTCTTTCAGACTGATCTTGCGACAGAAGTGCATGTTGCCAGCATGTATTGTCGCTTTCGGTACGGCCTAAAGCCCCGAAATCTCTTGGGGGTGCAATTGGATTACGTGTGCAACCTGCTTTATGGATGATTGGAGAAGCAAATTGCATGGTGAGGTGCGGGACCGCAGTCCCTTGCTATCGACGACGCTTGGAAACTGCAAAAACTTGTAAAGCGCGCTAGGGCGTTGCTAAATCGAATTGTTCGTGTCAATTTTTGCTTACTTTCGAGGCTTAGTTGCGTTCTCATCGCACTTCTACATACTAGCTCGTGGTGTCTGTCCAAGCCCAAGAATGATCGAACAAGTTCATGTCAAATCCCTGAATTCAGCAACACGTTGGCGCGCGCTCTCTCTCCATGTAAATAATGGTAGCTTTGAATTTTCCAACATAACATCTTCTTTGCCAGAACATGCTGAAAGGTGAACGGATATCTTTAAGTAGTTTGCCAAACAATAATAAAAGGTGAACAACAATGCCCGAATACTTGACAGAGTTTAACAAGAGATTGAGATCCTTTAAAGGAAGTTTGGTTAGAGTTAACTCTGTGAAAGGCGTTGAGCCAAACGCCAAGGAATACTTGAACAAATTATCCAAGGAGGCCTTAGTTGAAAGGGTCAAGTGGGGTTGGTATTGGATTCCTACCAAGGTCAAGGATGTCTGGGACTTTTTGGAGAAAGACAAGAACTTTAAAGTAGTCTCAGCCCAGACTGCTGCGTCCTTCTGGAACCATGACTTTGTTCATAGAGATATTTACGTATTAAAGGTCAAGGACAGGTCTTACGGAGAGGCATTGAAAGAGTTCGCAAAGAAAAGAGGTTGGACCTTTGAGATAGAGTATTCAAAAGACTCATCTAAGATTAGATACAGAAAAATGGGAAACTTGTTTGTTGAGGATATGGAAGAAAATGTGATAGTGTGCTTGCAAAACTGGGCTTTCGCAGATGCATTCGCTACCTTGTATGAAAACAAGGACAGAATCAATTTGGATAGATTGTACAAGGAATCATATTGGAAGAGAATCTCAAAGACAAACGTGAGGGTCAAACAGGCCTTAGAGTATGGTTTCCATCAATTAGGCGAATTAAGCGGAGTAGAATTCCGGCACAGAGAAGCAAAATTGGAAGACACATTCGTTAGAAGAGAAATTGATGAAGCAGTAGAGAAGGTTGCTGAACTTGGTTAAACACGCCGACGTTATGAATGTAAGAGAAGAAGAGATTGAAAAGTTGATTGATCACTTTTCTAAGCAGACCAACGGATTTGAAAATCCTAGGATTGTAACGATCGGCGGCTATGCTCTCAGAGCATTCACGACATTTTCAAGGTACACAAGAGACTGCGATTTCGTCCTAAAGAAATCGAAAGGTTGGAATTTGGACAGAATACAAACGTTGTTGCCTAAAGACTTAAGCATCGAAACCTTTGAGAAAAGAGACAATTACGGTTTTCTACGATGTGTCAAGCTCCTCCAGATCGATAGCAGAAGTGCCAAGATATCAATCGATTTCCTGGAGGGAGAAGTGAGAGGAAGAACGGATGAGCAGGTATTCTACATAACTCAGGAGTTCTTGCAGAAGACCAAGAAAGTGAAGATTCCTATAGCTGAAAAGGAAGTAGAGATTTTCGTTCCTGATTATACTGATTATTTGCTCTTGAAGATGATGTCTGCAAGACCAAGCGACATTAGAGACATAGCTACGTTAGTTTGGAGAAACGGCATCCCAGATGATACGGAGGAAAGAGCAAAGAAGGGACTAGCTCATCCAGAGATAATAAGGAAGAATCTGAAACTTATCATTACCGATATTTCCGACAAACGGTTTTTGGATTCATGGAAAGGAACGTTTGTCACGACTGAATTCACAGAAAAGACAAAAGAAGAAGTTTTGAGAGAACTCGGAAAATTATTGGATTAATTCATTAAACCATGCGTAGCGCGCGCGCTATGCTGAAGATTGGTGTGCGTTGGTTCAGGTGATGAGTTAGTATTGGAATCCATCAGGCGTTGATCATGGCTGGCGCTAAACGTGATTTTGTTCTGTATCTCCTGCTAAGATTCTTTGAACAGATGACGGAAACTGTTGTTGCTGATGCTTCCTGACTTGCCGTGTTTGCTTCGTCTGTTTGAATCGCTTGATTCAGAGAATCGAGCACAATTTGCAGGATAGGTGCTATAGAACAAAGTTCTAGTTAAGTTTTAATCGTTGTTCATACCTGTATAAAAATTCAGGTGAGAAAGGAGTAGTTGTGAGGTTCTCTGCTGCTTGGTTTTTTCTTATCCGCTCGTAACAGTAGCCATCCAAATCTACCAAATAGCAGCCTCAACTTAACCACAACATCCAAAGCGTGCAGTCAATCAGCCCAACTTTCTTCTGTGGCGACTGTTCAGCTTCCAGCGAACGCTTTAACCATTCGGAATGCAGAGACCACGAGCACGCGCTAATGTGAAGTATTCTGGGATGGACTCCAACTCGATGGATCAATGAAAAAAGTGGCATGCTTACGTTGGCATGCGCCGAATCCATCTCTCAGGCTCTCCAACTTCTCAAGTGCCTTGTTCAGATATTTGGAAAATTCGATCCAATGATCTTCGAGGAAGCGTGCCGCAGAGCGAAGCTTCCTTAACTTTGAGGCGTATTCGTTAGGCCCATCTTCTGCACGTATGTCGCAATCTTCTTAGCGTACTTATCTAGGGTTTCATCTTTTTTTATACCACTGAAAGCCTTCAGCTCATCCCGGTCAAAACCATATTCATTACCTAATTGTGTGAGTCTCTGAGCCCGAAACCAGTGGTTGTAAAGGCTATCTAATCCAACAACTGAACCATATTCTTTAATGGCATTATGAGCCCACTGACGAGTGTAAGGCTTTCCGGTATAGGGAGAAGGAAATAGGACTTCATTGCCTTTTCTCTGTTCTAAAACTGCCAGCATGTCCATGGTAAGGGCTTCTTTGATAGGGATGTAGAAGGGTAATCTTATCTCAGGAATGCTCTGAGTTTTGCATCGTCGTTTGCCTGTGACCAAGAGGTTTGCGCCACAGGCACCGCAAACAGTTTCAAACTTCGAGCGCGCACACACTCAGATTTCCAAGATTTAAATACCGTCGTGTCCCCTTGTCTGAGTTGACATGCGTTGACTGGTCGATCCTGACTGGAGGTTCCTGATATGGAAATGACGAAGATTCTGATTTCTTTCGATTTGCCCGAGATTTATGTTGAGAAGATCAGGAATGTTGCGCCTGAAGTTGAAGTCGTGCAGAGCGAAGACAAAGAAGAAGCTCTGGACCTCGCCAAGGATGTGGATGGTCTGTTTGCTGGTTTCTTCTCGAAAGAACTGTTCCAAGCTGCCAAGAAACTGAAGTGGATTCAATCTTGGGGCGCGGGTGTTGAGAGGATTCTCATTCCAGAAGTAGTAAACAGCAGGGTGATTGTGACGAATGCTGGAGGCGTCCATCCAACGCCCATCTCGGAACACGTCATCGGCATGATGCTCTGCTTCACTCGAAGATTGCACGTCTTCATCAGAAATCAGACGGAGAAGAAGTGGGAACGGCCCGAAACATGGACCTCGCCAATGATCGAAGAATTGTCAGGCAAAACCTTAGGAATAGTAGGACTGGGCAAGATCGGAACGGAGATAGCCAAGAAAGCAAAGTGCCTGGGAATGAGAGTGATCGCCACAAAAAGAGACCCGACCAGTCCAGCATCGACTAATGTTGACAGGCTCATCGCCCCCGCTGATTTGAACCAGTTGCTCGCCGAGTCTGACTTCGCCGTTCTCTCTTTGCCCCTAACTAAGGAAACAGAAGGAATGATCGGAGAAAGGCAGTTGAAAAGCATAAAACCCACGGGTATACTCATCAACGTTAGCAGAGGAAAAATCATTCAAGAAAACAAACTCGTTCAAGCCCTCAAAGAAGGATGGATCGCCGGCGCAGGCTTGGACACTTTTGAAAACGAACCCCTACCAGAAAACAGCGAACTCTGGAACTTCAAGAACGTCATAATCACCCCCCACATCGCTGGGGACACACCACACTACCCCGAACGATTAACGAAGATATTTACAGAAAACCTGAACCGATTCATCCACAAACAACCCCTAATCAACGTCGTAGATAAGAACCTCGGGTACTAAACCAGACGCGCGCGCACTAAAAATGGTGGTGGACCGGTGGAGACTTGAACCCTAGACCTCCTGAGTGCAAGGAGCTTGTTTCTGGCCAGTTTTGGGAGAACTTTGGTTCTTGGTTGCTTAAAATTCACAGAAGGAAGCATGCAAAGGAGATTCTAAGATATGCTAAGAGATTTGCGCGCGCTTACGCGGTTAAGCATTGCGTCTTGCTTCTTTTAACTGCCCACATCTGGAAGAAGGAAGAATACTAAATCGCTCGCTGAGCGAACGCAACGATTTTGCTCTCTTGCACACGCGCTTGCACCAACGTCTTAGCCTGCTTAGATTGTCCTATGGAAACCAAGGCAAACGGATTATTATATTATATTCGTGGTTTTCTCAATTCCCCATAGGACTTAGTCAAGGCAGCTGCCGCCCTTTAATGGTTAATCGATAAAAATCGCAAGCCATTTCATTATGATAGTCCTTTCGAAAGCAGTCTGTTTTTGGTTAATGAAGACCAAAGGTTACTTTCCACGTACCAGAAGCTTGGAGAAGCGCGCGCAGTGCTGATCATTATGTTGTCGGGTTTGATGTCTCTGTGGCAACGCACACCCTTTGAATAAGCGCACTCCATACCGTGGCAGAACTGTATGGCCCAACGCAGGCTACTTTAGGCTTTATCCTAATAGGTGTCGGTCTCGCAATTTATGTTGCAAAGGAGATCCCTGGAGGCAAGCCTGAAGGTATTACGAAGATCGACACTGGGACAAAGCCAGTAGCGTACGAGGTAGAGATTCTATCGGCGACTAAAGATATGGATTTGCAAGAGATAGAACGTAGAATTGAAAGTGGTTACGAATACGTGGCTACAGTGAACATCGGCGGTAAACAGGACATTGTGTTAAGAAGAAAAAAAGCCTAAAGGTCTCGTCCTTTTGGGCTTTGCTTGAAAAGGAATAAACCTTGGAATAACAAGCCCTTAGCCCACGACAGTTAACACTTATGCCAATCCCATGAGAAGTTAACAGAACCCTCGCTTAAATCAAGAATAAGGTTATCCCACGACAGTTAACACGTCAGACAATCCCATGAGAAGTTAACAGAACCTGATTTAACAACGCTTACATTGAAGACGGGATGAGCGCTCTAGCGCGTACGAAGTTCTGATTCAGATTCTGGCTTCATATGTTTTTTATTTTCGACTTTTTAATAGGGAACTTCTCACCGATTGTAAAAGGAGGTGTATGAGACAGTGATTTTGAAGATTAAAAGATTCCTGCCAGTTCTTGTCCTGCTATTCTTGACCGTCTTTGCTACTGCAGCTTTCTCGATAAACCATACGGTCGACACGGCGTTGAAAGAGCCGAAGAGTGGTTTCAAACATGATGTGCATTCTGGCCCGGTCTTAGTTGGTGATCCGGTTCCCGGTGGCGGAGTTCCATGTGGCGCAAACCAAACGAACGGCTATTGTTAGACAAAAGCTCTAAAAACAGTGATCGACATAAGAGGCAAATGGTGGCGACGTGGTTAAACCGGGCGAAACAGTTAGGCAGAAGAAACTTCGCAGCATCGATGTCAAGGTTTTGGAAGGTTTAGCCCTGTGTGGCCCTAGAAACAAGACGAGACTCGCCGCTCAACTCAACATCCCCAGAGAAACCTTGCGGCATAGAATCAGCTATCTGCGTTCCCATTTTTCTCTGTATCTTCAAGGGAACGTTTACCACACTAATATCGGCCTCAGAAAAGCAATGGTTTTTGCAGAGTCGAAGTCAGGATACGAAGATTTCGTTTATCGATGTCTGAAGTGCAATGATTACTGGCTTTATGTCAGCCGATGTATCGGGGCACCCAAATGTGTGGCGATTTACGGAATACCTGCAGGTAAGGAAAGGCAGTTTGAGAGTTTCATAGACGGTTTGCGGGAACTGGGTCAGGTGTCAGCGGTCAGCTTCTTTTGGTCCACATGCATACATAACGTAAACACTACGAGCACATGGTTTGACGAGGCCTCTGAAAATTGGGTTTTTCCGTGGGACTCATGGGTAGAAGAGATTCAAACTTGCAATGGAGATCTACCCTACACGCTGAAGGAGCCTGATAGTTATGTCCAGAAAGCAGATTGGATCGACATCATGATTTTGAAGGAATTGGAAGTAGATTGCACCGTCCAACTGCAGGAAATAGCAAAGAAGCTCAACATGAGCAAGCAGAGAGTAAAGTACCATTTTGAAAGCCACGTCATCGAGAAACAGATGTTTGAAGGCCACCAAATTCTGGCTGACCACTACAGGGGGCTTTCTCCGGACACTTACTTTTTCATATTCTCCTTCAAGAATTTCGAAAACTTCAGCAAGTTTGGATGCTCACTGTTGAACAAGCCTTTCGTAAGAGTCATGGGAAAAGTCTACAAGATGAATCAACTGTTCGTCCAAATCTACCTACCTCGCGAGCAGCTAAGGAATTTCATTGAAGTACTGGCAAAACTCGTCAGAACAGAATTTCTGGAAACCTACGAATATATGATTGAAGACTCAACCCAGACGCAAAGACAAACCATCTCATACGAATATTTCAAGGACAACGAGTGGCAATACGATAGCGAAAAGTACCTCGGAAGAGTCCAATCAGTCGTTAACGGATTTGCCCTTCTGTCATAGCTCACGCTTTCTTTACTTTCCGCCAGATATTTAGCCATTTTATGACCGAAAGTAAAATATACCGTCGACCACTGTACTAGAAGCAAGTTCTATTTCGGGCTTAGCAAATGCCCAACAAAAACTGTGGCTGAAGGACTGAACGGGTAATAAGGCATGGACTGCTTCGATGCGATTCTCCTGAAAACTGTCGACAGAACAATCAGATATGTTCTAGGAGAACGAAATACCCTCATAATCTACAAGTACTTCGAAAAGAGTTTTTGTCCCAGGCAGGAGATACCGACAAGGTTAGATCTGTTCTCCGTCGCGCTGAGAAATCTGCTGGGAACCGGCAGAGGGCAAATTCTAGGTGTTCCAGCAATATTGGAAGACACAATCGTGGAGGCATTATCGTCGGAGCTAGGACTCAAGCCTGATGAGGAATCAACAACATTCAAAGACAGAATAAGAAGTCTGAAGGAAAAATTCAACAATGGACAAGATGAGAAAGCTTGAGGCTAATAACCGAATAACAAACCAATACATAATAGCTTCGGCCAATAAAATATGGCAAAATCAGCCCAGAACGGTGGGAGCAGTGGCCTCGGAAGCTATAAGGACAGTCGATCTAGCTCACGAGAGGAACAGTGTTTTCTTCAGCGGAAAAAGCAAAAGGGGAATCGTTGGCGGTTTATTCTATTGTTTAGGGCTTGCTCTCAGATCATTCAAAACTCAAAAAGAAATTGCACGAATCCTAGGCACTACTGAAATGACCGTAAGGGCCTCCTCACGCGATTGGCAAAAACAATTTCCAGACCTGATCAAATGCGAATAAACGTTTCAGGCTCAAATTTCCGGGATCGACCAAAAGCATGTGCGTGCGCGCCTCAACTTTGAGGCATATTCGATAGATCCATCTTCTTCATGTATGTTTGAATTTTCTTTGCGTAGATCGGGTTACCGCACGCGCTATGACTCTACGCGTTATCGAGTCACGATGACAAACGCCTAGCAAACAACATACTGTTCGGGCAAGCTGACGCAAGAAATGCTCTACACTGTCACAGAGCGCGCGCGCTATTATCCGGTGGCTCTTAACGACCAGCATACGAAGTCGTTGGAACAGCAACTATACAAAAAACGTTCCCAGAAGAAATGACGCAAGCGCGCGCAAGGCTTTTATTACCCTTAGAAAGCATTTGAGGTTGGAATTCAGCTTGGTAACAATCCTAAATCGTGGCTGTGCACACATCCTTGGAGAATGAACCCTCGCAGACAGGTACATGTTAGGAAGGATCGACACGAAAATCCTGTTCATCGAACCACCGAAAGACTTCTTTTTTGTGATGGGCGAGTACCTGCCGCCGCCATACGGAATCATCCAGTTGGCCGCTTATCTGGAAAAGGAAGCTAAGAACGTCGAAATTGAAATCCTCGACTGCAACGCTGAGCAGGTGGGTTGGAAGGGAATGGAAAAGCGAGTCGAATCCTCTAATCCTGACGTCGTTGCGTCGAGTTCTTTGGCAACCTGCAACACCTACGTCGTTGCTAGGACGCTTGAAACGGCGAAGAAGGTGAACCAAGACATTCTCACCGTCACGGGAGGCCAGCATTTTACAGCAACGGCACAGGAAAGCTTGCAGCAATACCCGGAAATAGACGTGATCGTGCGTGGAGAAGGAGAACAGACTCTTGCTGAAATCGTGGCCAAGTCAAGAGACAGAAACGCTCTACCAAGAATCAAAGGTATATCCTTTCGGCATAACGGAGAAATCATCCACAACCCTTCCAGACCTTTGATTGAGAACATTGAACAACTGCCGTACCCAGGTTACCATCTGGTCAAGGACACGATGGACAAGTACCATTTCACCATGATGGCAGGACGAGACAGCAGGTACGCCTTGATCGAAGGTTCAAGAGGATGCTCGCATGAATGCTCTTTCTGCACCCAGTGGCGACATTGGCAGGGAAAATGGAGACTAAAAACTCCTAAACGCATCGCTGATGAAATGGAGTTTTGCCATAGAAACTTCGGAAGCAAGTTCGTCTGGCTGACAGACGACAACTTCGGCGCGGGCACACGTGCCAGCGACCTAGCCGAGGAGATAATCAAGAATGGAACAGCCGACGAGAAGACGTGGTTTGTCCAAGCCAGATGTGATGATATAGTCAGAAACAAGGAAATCCTGCCGAAATTGCGGAAGTCTGGGCTTACATGGGTCCTTCTGGGAGTTGAGAACACTGAACTGTCAACCCTCGAGGCATTCAAGAAAGGCATAACACCGGAGGATGCAACAACAGCCGTGAGACTTCTCAAAGAGAACGGAATCTTTGCCCATGCGATGTTCATAATCGGAGGACGAAAAGACACCGCGAGCTCTATACAAAAGTTGAGAGAGTTCGCCAATGATCTGGACCCTGATTTTGTGATGTTCAGCGCCCTGACACCGTTTCCTGGAACGGAAATCTTTGAGGAGGCCAAACGAAACGGGTGGATCGAAGACTTCAACTGGTCACATTACGACATGGTTCATGCGATCATGCCTACTGAAACATTGTCAAGACTAGAAGTTCAGGAGCAGCTCTACGAATGCTACAGAAGCTTCTACGGGCCATGGAAAAGGAAGCTTCAAGGAGTCCTTTCCAACAACAAGATGAAAAGAAGGGTTTTTAGGTACATGGCCGGCAGGTCGCTGCTAACGCAGTTCAAGAGCCTGTTCATGGGCGCTCCTCTATGAAAGCACGTGTAAACCTGAATCTCACGTTGGGATTTATGCTTGCTTGTTCGCTCTTCGGATCACTGATAACCCTGCTGCTGGTCGTCTACCCACCTACAACGATGCAAGACTATTTCTGGCGAAAGCCGCTTGTCGGTTCAACCTTTCTCCTGATATGTGCCTGGGGAAGTTTGACTGCTGTTTCTCCCAGAAAGTGTTCGATGGCGCACGAAACACATATGGATAAAGCTTTGATGGACTCGGATGTCAAAACAGATTTTTCTGTTTCTTCAGAAGGGCATCACCCTGATTGCGGAGGATTTTCGGCCCACATCATACGATTCAGGGGAACCAGCTATTGCGCTGCGTGCACGGGGTTGCTTACTGGAGGCGTCATCGCGATGATCGTGGCCAGCCTGTACTTCTTCTTCGGACTCAACGCTGGACCTGTCAGTTTTCCAGCTGTTCTGGTCGGACAATTGGGACTCGTGTCAGGGTTGATACAGTTCAAGCTCAAAAGCTGGACCCGTTCAGCCGCAAACGCGCTGTTCGTTTTAGGAAGTTCCTTGATGTTAATCGGAGTTGATCAACTTGTCGGTAGCGTGTTTGCTGACACCTACGTAATAGGCTTGGTAATCTTGTGGATTCTGACTAGAGTCATGATCTCGCAATGGGATCATCGTAGAATCTGTCTCAGCTGCGGTTTCTCATGCGCAACTGAAAGAAGGGTTCGTGTCCTACCGTCTGCGACTCAACCCGTACAGCGCACCGATGACGATTAGAATACCGAAGATGATTGCTGCAAGCGGCCACACGTTGACCGTCGAAGAAATCATGTTTGCTTGTTGCAACAGCCATATGACGCCTGCCAGCACGATGATGGCGCCTATGGCGATACCTACAATTGCGCCCCCTCTTGGGATGCCGAAGCACTCATATTCCATTCGCCTGTATGGCTCGCCGGCTCTGCGTCTTCCTCCACACTCATCCTCGTATCGTTCTCGCCCTGTTTCTCCTACAGTGTACAAAGGAGCGCCGCATTGGGTACAAATCTTGGCATCGTCGGGATTCTCGGTTCCACATTTTGTGCAGTAAACCACAGATGTTTCTCCAACCTAGTGATTCGCATACGATGTTTTTTAAGACTTTTGGTGAATTTGGAGAAAGCGTGTCTGGATCCTGGTTGCCGATGATGTTCTGACGCTTCGAACCTAGCGCGCGCTGAGTGTGTGTGTGAGTGTGCAAGAAAGTAGTTGATTGAGAGCGTGTAAATGGTCGAGAGCGTAATTGGGTTTGGGGGTAAAGTTTTATCCCGCACACAGAGCTCACTTGGATTTGGACTGCTCACGTTTCTTGAAGAAAATGCCTAAGTTGCGAGGAAGATTGTCAAGGTCCTCGACTAGGCTTAGACGTTCTAGTTTTCTAAGTATCGTGGCTGGTACCTTATCATGCGGCACACCCTCCAAGAGCAAAGCAGTTTCCTCCTCGGAGAACTCCTCTTCCTCTCCAAACCACCCTATGAAATCCTTGTTCAGTGGACAGACTCTCTGGCAATGCATACATCCAACCACGCAGTTATGCCAAGAAGCAGCCATCCAGTCTGGAAATGGAACGTCGCCCTTTTTCTCATTATGGAAAACAATGCATCGCTCACCCCGCAAAAGAAAACGATCTGATGAAATCGCACCAGTAGGACAAGCTCGACGACAAAGCTCACATCCCTCACAGCTTTCCATCATCACAGGTTCCCGCCAACCATCTTCCTCGCAACGCAAGTCAGAGTAAACGGCAACAAGCTGAAGAAAGCTCCCAATACCAGAAACGTAGCAGATGTTATTCCTCCCGTACTGACCCAGACCACTTCGAACAGCTAACTGCTTAAGAGGCAGCATAGTTCTCGCGAATGAGAACCCTTTTCTGCCAAGAATCTCAGCTATAACGTTCTCAAACTGCTCTTGTACACCGTCATATGAAGTGTAAGTAGGCGGAACAATGAGAGCCCGTCGATCCCCATTCAACGTGAAAATCGCTCGGGTCTGAGGTCTAGGTATGGCGGCAACAATCACAGACTGTGCTCTTGGCAAGCTCTCAGGAGCCTGAAAACGAAACCAAGCCAAACGTTCTTGAAAGAAGGCATCGTCAAACAAGCCTTTCTTGCGCAAACCATCAAGCTGTTTGTGCAGCAAAGCCACGCGGTCAATGGAAACCAGTCGTGCTTGATAACCACGTCCCCTCAAATCAGCAAGCAGTTCGCCAATAGACTTGTCCATACCAATGACAACGTGTCTGGAAAAATAAGGATAATGGTCTGGTCTAGACCAGAATTCATAGCTTTCCACATTCGTCGTCTTTTTAGTTGGTTGGGGCAAAAGTCTTGTTTTGGGTTTGAGTTTGGGGTTTGGGTTTGGGGGTAAAGTTTTATCCTAATGCACGCACGCGCACACTCTCTTACTACTACTACCACACACTTTTACGCACGCACTCTTACCTACGTACCTACGTACTCCTTCTTCCTCTTCCTCTATTATACTATTAGTCACTCACACACACGCACAAGATATACTCACACACACACGAGCGCGCACACACTTTTGCGGAAAAGTCATAGCTGAACCGAACGGACTAGGTCTTAGTGGTTTTTGGGGGTTGCTGTTTGTTATAGGAAAATCGCCATTCTGTACTCGTCACTATATTGACCTTCATGATATTTCTCGTTGCGGAGTTTTCCTTCTATTTCGAAGCCTGCTTTCTTATAAACGTGGACGGCTCTATCGTTGCCAGTATCTACGCTAAGAGAGACTTTTGTTAGCTTTTTCATTCTGGCGATATTAAGAAGATGCTTTAGCATTGCCGAGCCTATGCCCATGTTTTGATAGTCGTCATGCACAGCGATGCCCAGCTCAGCCTTATGTCTAAAGATTTTCTGTTCATTGAACCCAAGTGATGCTGAGCCAACGATTCGTCGCTCGTTCTTCTCTTCAATGAGGGCGACAATTGTCAGGACTTTGTCATAATCTATGTTGCTTCTCCATCTCTCTATTCGTTCTCTGGTGAAGGGTGGAGCTAGGTTTGACACGGTTTTCTCTGATAGCGTGGAGAACATTTTCCACAGCATTTCCGTGTCTCCCGACTGTACTGGTCGAAAGTTTACTTTCTTGCCATTTTTCAGTTTGAATACTGTTTCCCATTCACTTGGGTAGTCCATATTCGTACCTCAATTCTCGATGGGGTCTTGCTAAACAGATAAAATGCTCGGTAGAGTCTTTGACTTAGGTGAAGCCATCCTTCTTAAGCCAGTTTTTGGTTTTGCGCGCGCTAATGCTGTAACAATCGCCTTTTTTCGACTATTTCAGCAAGAAACAATGGAACTAATGTTGAGAAACATTCCTGTACAGTCGCAGTAGGGCACGCGAAAAGCTTAACTTTGACTCTTGTTGAATATAAATGGGGAATACGTTGGACTGGCCCTAATCCTTCTTAACGATTTCTTGCCTGTTGTAGCTAGCTTTCCGATCGTGGGCGTTCTCTCCATGGGAGGGAGTTAGCTTTGACAGTAGTTTCTAGAAAAGAGGATTCGATTGACCCGTTCGGAACAAGCTCAGTCGAGGACTATGAACATCTCTACAAGGAATTCGGTATCGAACCTTTCGGTCCACTGCTATCAAAAGTCTCGAAACCCTCATTATACATGAGACGTGGGATAGTTTTTGGACATAGGGATTTTAGCAGAGTATTAGATGCTATGCAAAGCCACAAGAAATTCGCGGTGTTGAGCGGCATAAAACCGACTGGAGAATTCCATCTAGGCACGCTGATGACTGCCAAAGAGATCATCTATTTTCAAAAGCACGGGGCTCAGACATTCTACTGCGTCGCTGACCTAGAGGCCTATGAAGACAACAAGATTTCTCTCGATAGAAGCGAGGAGACCGCGATCGACAACATTGCGGACATGTTTGCCCTTGGGCTTGATCCGAAAAAGACCTACATTTACCGGCAATCCAGGGAAAACAGAGTCAAGGATTTGGCCATACTCCTTGGAAGACCAGTGACGTTGGCTACGATGAAAGCAGTCTATGGTGAACGACGAATCGGTTTATATTTGTCAGCTTTGATTCAAGCTGGAGACATTTTGCTGCCTCAGCTTGAAGACTTCGGCGGACCCAAGCCTACGGTGGTTCCTGTAGGTATTGATCAGGATCCGCATCTTCGCTTCACTCGAGACTTGAGCCAAGCGTTCAAACGGAAGTATGGATTTGTCCCTCCATCCTCAACCTACCACAAGCTCATCAAGGGACTGGATGGTTCTCCGAAGATGTCAAAAAGGCTAAGAAACTACTTTACTCTGCATGATAAAACAGAAACCATCACCAACAAAGTGTCCAATGCTTTCACCGGCGGAAGAAACAGCATTAGGGAGCAGCGTGAACTCGGTGGAGTTCCAGAGATTTGTCCCGTATATGAAATCTGTCTGTTTCATTTTGTCGAAAGCGACGACGCGATCAGGAAAACATACGATGCATGCAAGACTGGAAAGATTCTGTGCGGGGAACACAAAGAGCAAGTCATTGATTGTGTTTTGAAATTCGTGAAAGAACACAAGAGAAGAAAGAGGAAGCTCCTAGAGAAAGCGAAAGCTGCTATTCGGACGTCTTAGTGCATGCGAGTGTGAGAAACCCAGCAAATGTAACAAATTGAAATGCGCGCGCTAGCTGGAACACTCTTTCCACACATCAATTTAGCAGACCACGGGCTAACGCCTAGTTCAGTTGCTCTTCTTAGGAACAGTTTAGCGCGCGCGCTCTTCTGAGAGAATATTAAGCAATTACGTAATAATAAAGACTGCTAGAGGTATCTTCTGTTGTCGTTGCTCACTTTTTCACTTCTTCTTAGATTCGAGGAAGCTGTTTCGTTTCATTCCTGCTCTTGAAGGTCCTTAGTCATGTAGAAGCTTCTATCTTCGTAACCCAACTTGCTGTATAGGCGATGAGCATTTTTGTTAGGAACCAAGACCCCAACTCCTGATATGTTGCAATTGTTCTCTTTGAAGTATTCTTCCAGCTTGTTCATCAGCATGGTTCCAACGCCCCTGCCTCTGTATCCAGCTTTCACAACGATTTCCAACACTTCCCCAAATTTTGAAGGCACATGCTCAAGCTGGTCTTCTTTGGTCTGCTCAGGAATTGTCCCCACGACGACACCAACAAGCTCCGAATCGAGTTCCGCAACATAGATTATTCCGTTGTTTTCAGCGACTTTTTGAAGTGTTCTTTGAGTATAACTTTCACCAAATTCAGGCATACGCCTTGTTCTTTTCAAATCGTCTATAGAGACTATGTAGTCCATCAACTGTTCCATAAACTTCACAAACGCAGTTCTGTCCGACTCTTGATACTCCCTAATCTTCACTTTCATTTCCACATCACTCAACAACTATTTTGTTAATCACACCATATTTAGAAACAAAATACGGATTTTCGCGCGCGCGCTAGAATCAAAAAGGTCAAATTGGATTAAGAAGCCTCAACAGCCTTCTTTAGATTCTCCGCTATTTTAGCGAGCCATCCCCCCACCATCCTTCTAGCCACTAACACATCAAGTAATTTTCCACGAATAGATGGCATTTCATACTCCATAGATATTGTGAATTTGGTTCCTTTGGTGGTGGGTTCAAGTGCATGATAGTTTGTCTGGTCGTGTGTATGCTTGTTTGCCCCTTTAAGAAGCATTGTTAAACTCTTGTTTTTTACAAATTCGGTTACTGCCGCATTCCACTCTTCTCCTTTGTTGTATTTGTGCGTCCCGACATAATACGCAGTTGAACCGAGGCTAATCGGTCCCTCAGAAGTCCATTTGCCCTCATACCATTCTTTCGATGCATCATTCATCTTTTTCATATCGATTACAAAAGCAAAGACCTTTTCAGGAGACGCTTCAATCTCGATACTACCAGTTACCTTTCCCAACCAATCGCCCCTACAAGTTAAACCATAAAAACAGCAATTTCTTCTTCTTTGCTTAAATCGCTTGTGATTCGTTTCAATCTTGACTTTCAATTCCTTTCCACCAAAAAAAGACTTTTCCGCAAAAGCAAAAACTGGCTTAAAAAAACTTGGTATCGAAAGTGCAGAACAGAAAAGACTCGCACAAAACCGTGGCAACTATTGTTTTACTCCAATGAATAATCCCCTGTCTTTCATTAGCCCATTTTTCAGGAATTTTGTCTGAAAGCCAGCCTCCTTCATAATCGCCAGAGTCTCATCAATTTCGAAGAGTCCCAGTTCATGTCTGTCAACAAAATGTGTGACGTCCCTACCTCTCTCAGCAACTAAATAGTGCATGTCCTGAACCGAAAAGTCACCTTTGATTTTGGAAACGCAAAGTCGAGCAATCTTGATGTGTCTTCCGTCATACGTATTCATGTGCGGAGAGTCTTCTATGAACGTTGATTTTCTGAACCATGGTTCAATCAACAAAACACCACCAGTTTTCAGATGTTTGGCAAAACTCCGAATAGTTTTTCTTAGGTTGGCGTAGGTTTTCACATAACCGATGGAACTAAACAGACAAGTAATCACATCAAATCGTTTGCCAAGATTCAATTTTGTCATGTCTGCCTGCTCGAAAACAACTCCTTCAACATTCTTCATTGCAACTTCCAGTATCTCGTTGCTGATATCAACACCCATACAAGAAAATTCGTCTTTCAAGTATTCCAAATGATGTCCTGTGCCACAGGCAACGTCAAGGAGGTCTCTTCCTTCCGACTTCTTGTATTTCGAGACTAGTGCTTTGATTCGAACAGCTTCTTTCTTGTAGTCTTTGAACGAGTAAATCAAATCGTAGTATTCAGCAAGTTCCCTGTAAAGCACCTGCTTCTTCATGAATATCGAATGTGAGCGTCCTCTCTAAAAGACTTACGTTAATCCTTTTGGCTATAACTTTTCCGCAAAACGTGTGCGTGCGCGCTCGCGTGTGTCAGTGTGTGTGAGTGTATATCTTGTGCGTGTGTGTGTGATATGGAGAGAGTAGGTATAGGTAGGTGGAAGATAGTGTACCGACGTCGGTACAGTAGTAGTAGTGAGAGTGTGCGCGTGCGTGCTTTAGGATAAAACTTTACCCCCCAAACCCAAACCCACCTACATTCTTACATACTCTCTTACTCTCTGCTATATTACACCCCTACACAATCAGCTAGGAAAACTAGTAAAATTATAGTTTAGGTATTAGTTTTCGGTGAATCTAGAAATGAGGGATAAAGGGAAGAAAACACCAATTCTTTAAGCGGAGGGTTTGAAAATGAAGGGCATAGTTGTTTATGACACCTCCTACGGAAACACTAAGAAAATCGCAGAAACCATTGCAGAGACACTGAAAGAGTCTGGAATAGAAGTTGATCTCTTCGACGTTAAAAACGTAAAGAAGTTAAGTGCAAAGGACTACAGCTTCCTTGTTCTCGGTTCTCCAACCCGATTTGGCACAATGAGCTTTGCAATCAGAGGTTTTTTAGGCAAGGTGAAGAGTGAGGAATGGATGAACAAGCCTTTCACAGCATTTGACACTGAGAATCCTGAAAACCTTGAGAAAAAAAATTGGAGCGCAGCCGAAAAGATTTCAGAAAAGCTCAAAGATAAGAAGATGAACCAACTGTTGCCAGTTATGAAAGCCCTTGTGTTGGGGCAAAAGGGACCGCTTAAAGAAGGCGAAATCGATCGGACAAAAGACTATGCAAGGGAACTCGCAATTAAATTAAAACCAAACTAGCGCGGGCGTTTTTCATGGGGTTTGGTGGGGATTTTCCTTTTTGTAGGCTTTGACTCCTTTGCGGCAGATCATTTTGCACGTGTTGCTCCAATTCGGCAGCGCACGGTCTTCATAAGATGCGAAAACGTCAGATTACACAAGATAAGAGAGAGGGTAAAGTTTTATCCCCAAACCCAAACTTTTACTGACTAAACTTCTAACTAAACTATACTATTACTCTCTTACCACATAATACAAGACATAATATACACATAACAAACACACACAGACAGCGCACACTTATGACCCTGCTACGGGCACATTCGGAAGGGGTGGCACGACGGGTTGTTGAGGCTTTTTCTCTGCCTCATATATACCTATGGCAACGAAGACCACGCCAGATAATATTGTAATTATTCCTATCAGTTGGTAGGGGTGAATTTGTGTTGCTACAGGAATAGTGAAATCGCCAAATCCATAATTATAAGTCGTATTTATGAAGGCTACTGTAGTATAAGTGGCTATGAGTATACCAATGCAAAACAGGACCACTCCGAGAATAAACAGCATGTAACCAAGAGTTTTGTCAGATTTGTTCATCAGTTTTACATCTTATGTATAGGTGTCAAGTAAGATTTATGAATTTTGAAACAACATAGAAAATCAGAGATTGACAATTCTCGGATTCCAGTCTCTCCGTTCATTCCTCAAATACATAGCCAAGAGCAAAGCCTCTTCGCAAATCAATGTTTCAATTTAGAGCGCGCGCTCAATTCATGTAGGGATTTCTGCTGTCAACTGCGCCGATTCAGCATCAGTACGTCTAGAGAGTTCAGCACGCACTCTGCATCCGTTTCGATGATAGTAGAAAACGCCATATTCAACAGCGTAGGTGGATGCTCCAAGATCTGAAGGTTTGTCACGTGCTTTCTTTTTCATGTTGTTCCAACCTGTCCCGGTTAGCGATAGGTCTGGCTCTTTCTGCTCTTAAATTTTCAGCATTGCTGATTCAGATTCCAAACAGTTGTGCCACACCGTGAATCACGAGGTCTTATTCTGAATTCATAATGCTTAGGCTGAAACGGGGAGAAGTTTAAGCTCGATACTTCTCGCGCGCGCTCTTAGCTCTAGTTTGTTTGGTGAACTGTGTTTTTCTTCCTTGATTGTACTACACGTGGACATAATGTTTAAATTTTCGATGCTCCTATACTATTAGTGAGGAATAATATATCGTGCGAAACAATACACCCGATCCGCTTGACGTTCGCTGGGATGTCCTAAAGTCAATGCTAGATGATTTTCCTCAACTCCGAGATCGGGTGGAACAATACATGCAGGAAAAAAACATGCCAATCCAAACAAGTCCCACTGACCCAGCGGAAAAAGACGCCAGAAAGCTGCTTCAAAAAACACTAAGTGAATATCGCCAAGAACGCTCACGAAAATGAGACCTACTTTTCATCAACGCCTCAGAGAAAGCAGCATGGACTCTGTTAATTACGTGCTTAACACTCGTAATACGATTCCTCTTGGATGTGCAAGAATCAGAGCCTAAGCTGCAGATGGAAAAGTCTTCGTTCAGTTTCAGAGGCCGATACTGTTGATCACACCGCCAGAGTTGCCGTCGATGACCAGGATTATTTTCTTTCCTTTGTGGTCGTAATTGGCAAACCATATCGGCGCGTAGAGTACCTCCGTGTCCGAAGCATCCAGGTCCGTGTGTAACTGCTGAATCATATGGTACTGCGCATGTGCCCTCTCGGATTGCAGCTGGTCAACAAGCGTCTTGGCCTGATACTTGGCCGCTTCTTCTCCAACGTCACCATTCAGGATCTTTATGGTCTTCGGAACCTTTGAAACGTCGAAGAGTTCTCTCCCGTCTAAGTTGAACTGGTAATTTCTGGGCTGATGCTCAGTAAGAGCCTTAAGAGCCACAATCGGAAAATTGTAGTTATTATCCATCTCATACGTCTTCTTCGCGTTGGCCTGACCCCCACCCATCATCGAACCAAGAACCGCGCCCGCAAGAAGAGGCCCCGCCACGCCGCCTCCGCCTCGTCTGCCCCCCATCGCTGATCCCATCACGCCGAAGAGAGCAGCGGTAGTCGCGACTTCTCCAACCTGAACTGCCACATCACTGGCCACGACGCTCGTCCTTGCAGAGACAGAAACAATCCAGTATGGAACAAAACTCAGGTTCATCTCCTCCAGAGTTGAAGTCTCCTGAAGATGCCTGTGCAGCAACCCTCTATCCATAAGATCATGAATCTTCGTGACGACTTGGCTCTTGTCCGCAAATTTGAGCGGCAGCATAGTCTCCTTCTGAATACCCCTCCAACCGTCACTCCCCAACGATACACCTGCCCCGCAGTACTCGCAGGTAATAATCATCTCGCCAAACTTGGGCGCGATGGGCGCACCACAACTTGGGCATTTCAACGCCGTCGCTCCCATAGGAGCTATAACCGGTGCCTTCGGAGCTTCAGCCTCCTTCGGCTGTCCAGCTGAAATGCTCGCACCACACTTCATACAGAAAGCCGCATCATCTGGCAGCTGTGCACCGCACTTAGGACAGTACAAAGCTGTTGCACCTCGTTGGCACGTGCGAATCCAAGATTATAATCAATGCATGTCCCGATAATCTGAAAATATGTCTTCCACTATTATGTCTTTCTTCATTCACAACGAAAAAAGATTCGTCGGCACAGGCCTGTTAATGAACGATTAATCTCGCCTTTCATAAACCATATAATCCTGAAGCGGCATACGTGAGTTTATGAAATGCATGCTTCTTCACAAAACAGCGTCCATCGAGACTTCTCCGTTGAAGTACAGTGATGTCGAGACGCCAAAGATAGGCCCCAGGGAAATCCTCATAAAAGTCAGTGCCTGCGGAGTCTGCCGGTCCAATCTGCACATGATTGAGGGCGACTGGCTTGACATGGGTGTCCCAGCAAAGTACCCCATCGTGCCAGGACACGAAGTCACGGGAACAGTCACCGAAGTCGGAGGCGAAGTCAAAAACATCATCGTAGGCGACAAAGTAGGTGTCCAACCATTGTTCGACACTTGCGGCACCTGTGAGCCGTGTATAACCGGTCATGAGAACATCTGCAACAACTCTCAGATAACAGGGGAAACCGTCGACGGCGGCTACGCTCAGTTCATGAAAGCCGTTGGAGCTCATGTGTACCGACTGCCAGACAACCTTGAGCCAGTCCACGCTGCACCACTTTTCTGTCCCGGGCTAACAGCATACAAGGCCGTGACAAAAGCTGAGCTGCAGGCTGGAAAATCAGTAGCTGTCTTCGGCATAGGAGGCGTTGGCCACTTGGCGATCCAGTTCGCGAAGCTCAACGGCGCAAGGGTCATCGGCGTAAGCCGAAGCAGCGACCACCTCAGGTTAGCAAAAGAGGTCGGCGCAGACGCAGCAGTATCATCTGACGAAAAAGACTTCACCAACCTCGTGGGACAAGTTGATTCGTCAATAGTGTTCGCGCCGTCAGAAGACTTCATCTCATTGGCCACCAAGGTCACAAAGAAAAACGGGACACTCGTCATCGGCGTCAGGGCAAACCTTCCCGATTTTCCATTCACTAAAGAAATCGTAGTCAAAGGAACAGCCATAGGAACCAGAATCGACATGCAGAACGTCCTCAAAATCGCCTCTCAAGGCCTCATAAACGTGAGGGCCACGGCATACAATCTGTCCGAAGCGAACAACGCTCTCCTCAAACTGAAAAAAAGCGAAATCCACGGTAGAGCAGTGTTAGTGCCTTAGGCCCATCAGGCGGTCTTCGATCAGACTAACGTGCAACACGTCAGGCTTTGACCACGAGGACTGCGAAGACTATTCTCTCACTGGCGGCGGAATAGACATCAGAGTCTGAGTTCGAAGCACACCTTTCAGGTGCTGGATCTTCTCTATTATCCTTCCCAGATGATCCATCTTAGCGAACTGCACCAATACAATGGCGTCAAACTGTCCAGTCACTGCATGCGCCATTTTCACTCCTTCAACTTTCAAAGCCGCTTCAGCAACCTGCCACAACGCGTTGGCTTCCGTATTGATCAGAATGTAAGCTTCCAAACTACTTCCCTCACGCGGCTAGTATGCAAGTCATAACATAAAAAACTTCAGCCGTTCCTTTTAAGATCGAGAAGAAACCGGCTCATCGCGAGAGCAGCTGAAGTTGACTACTCTTTCTTAAAAGCGAATTCTCAATTCAAATAAGTACTCTTTAGCTGATTTTCACAATACTTTAATTCCGCTTTCGTTGACCGTCTAGGAGGGTGGCAGTTTGAGCCAGCGTAAGACTAAACGTGAAGACATTTCAAGTGAATTCGATCTGGAAGAGGCAGGGTTCGCAGTCAAACCTGCGAAGGTCGAAATAGGCTCAGGATATGCAGTGGCTCTGGGCTATGACGAGAACGATGAAGCCATCGTAGACGTCAAAACTTACGGAGTGGTGGACTTGGCAAAGCTACGCAAAGAATTGGAAACATTGTTTCCCCATGCAAGGATCAGACACTCAGCCCAGAAATCGTCAGTAGCCGTGGTCAAGAAGGCCAAAAGAAAACGTAAATAGCCATCACGCCCATGTGTCAGCATCTTTATTCTAAGTACTTATTATGAAATCATAAACTTTACCTAAAGCACCTATTACGTTGATTCAGATGGCTCCATAAAGAGCACATTGGCAGTGAAGAGTATTGTCATACGAGGACTGGCTTCAGGGAAAGGCTGCTGAAAGTGCACATAACGAGATTCTCTCTTTCCTAACGGTGATTGCGGGCATAAACATGTCAATGGGAGGATTAATCGTGACGATTATGATACTCGGAGGACCCAATTTTCTTCTTTTCCTGACACAGCAGCCCATCACGGTATCTATTGCTCTAGGGCCCATCCTAACGTTCCTAGGCTTCATGATAGCCGCGTCAGGGTTCGTGCTGACCTTCTACCACAGTAGGAAACGATCTTGGTATCTAGGCGAAGTCCAGAAATCCAACATCTTCGAAAAGAAAAAGGACGAGTCAAAAACTGCCAAAGAAGTTCTCGAAGAATACGCCAGCGGCCAAAGCAGCTAAAACATCTTCTAGTCCGTCAGCCTCGTCAGACCATGAAAGGTTGTACAGAAAGAATATTTAAGAGACGATTAAGAACCCTTTAGTCCCTAGGTGCTGTCTGAATTGAAAGCATTAGTCTTGAGCGGAGGCAAGGGAACACGGCTGAGACCCTTGACTTTCACCTTGGCTAAACAGCTCATACCCGTTGCGAACAGGCCCATCTTAGGGTACGTTCTGGATCAAGTATCAGAGACGGGCATCGTTGACGTGGGCGTAGTGATCACTCCTGAAACAGGAAACTACGTTAAAGAGTACGTTAAGGATGGTTCAGCCTGGGGCCTAAAGGTCAACTATATTCTTCAGGAGCCGCTTGGCCTTGCTCACGCTGTGAAAACGGCCCAAAATTTCCTGAAAAACGACGACGTCGTAATGTGTTTAGGAGACAACCTTCAAGGCCTAGGCATAGTTAATCTCGTGAAGAAGTTCGAGCACGAAGGCTTAGATGCTCTTATCCTGCTAAAGGAGGTTGACGATCCCGCAAGGTTCGGCGTGGCAGTCCTGAACGGAAAAGGTTGTGTCACGAGGCTAGTGGAGAAGCCTAAAGAGCCTCCGAGCAACCTAGCAATCGTCGGCACTTACGTTTTTTCCAGCAGGGTCCATCAAGCCATAGAAAGAATCAAGCCTTCATGGAGAGGCGAGCTCGAGATCACCGACGCGCTGCAAGAAATGATAAACATGGGATTCAAAGTCAAAGCTGAACTGCTAAAGTCTTGGTGGCTAGACACAGGAAAAAAGGATGACATACTGTCAGCGAACGCGAAGATCCTCGACGAGTACATCAAGAGAGACATAAAAGGAGAAGTTACCAACAGCATCGTTGAAGGACGAGTCAGCGTTGACGTTGGCGCAAAAATCGTGAACAGCACCATCAGGGGGCCGTGCGCGATAGGCAAGTGCACCCTTATACAGGATTCTTTCATCGGACCCTTCACAAGCATAGGTGACAGTTCGCAGATTCTGAACTCCAACGTAGAGTACTGTGTGACGTTGGAAGGCGCAGTGATAAAAGACGTGGATCGACTCGAAGAAAGCTTGATTGGAAAAAACGCTAAGGTGACGAAGAACCACAAGAACCGAACGATCAGACTTCACATCGGAGACTACTCAGAAGTCGAAGCATAGGCAAGACAATGGGTCATGGCAATCGCTAAGCGTGGGCTTTGAATAGACTTTTAAATCGGCCAGCGCTCTGAATAGGAAAAAGGTGCTGGGCGAGAGCATGAAGGAATTCGCACTTAAAGGAGTTAAAACACAGGACATAAACGTCCTTCCAGACGAAAGAGGCTTCTTCGCTGAGGCACTGAGGGAAGACTGGAAGGAACTATTCGGAGACGACAAGATAGTTCAGGCAAACGTCAGCTTCAGCTATCCAAACATCATCAGGGCATGGCACAAACACGTGAGAGGCCAGGTGGACTACTTTCTGGTCTTGAAAGGAGCCATGAAGATCTGTGCCTACGAGGAAGAAACCTGCAAG
>Ga0315289_10001066_pt1 | contig 42839 bp, 32 predicted proteins | sample YL17G11_40_MG_FD_203452 | JGI IMG/M metagenome (GOLD analysis project Ga0315289, IMG submission 203452) | Sediment microbial communities from Yellowstone Lake, YNP, Wyoming, USA - YL17G11_40 | ecosystem: Environmental > Aquatic > Freshwater > Lake > Sediment | place: USA: Wyoming | collected... | reverse complement strand
CGGCGGGACGACATGGACGGCCGGCGGCTGGCGGCGCTGCTTCGCGAGCGGGGGATCATCATCGACGCTCGCGGCGGCGACAAGATCCGCCTGGTGACGCACAACGATGTCAGCGCCGAGGACGCTCGGGCGACCGTCCAGGCGCTGCGCGAGATTCTGGGCTGACGCGGGGCACACTGGTGCGGGAACCGTTTGCGCCCGAGGTCGGCCTCGATGGCCCTCACCCCGATCACGAGGTCGAGAAGGCGAACCACTTCGCCTGGAACCTCCGCGTGAACGTGGTGGTGGAGGTCTTCTGGGGCTTCGCGTTCAGCCTCGTCTCCGTCTACACCATCCTCCCCGTCTTCCTCGCGAACCTGGGTGCGTCAAAGGCCGTCATCGCGCTCCTCCCCGGGATCCAGCTCGTGGGCTGGGCGCTGCTGCAGCTTCCCTCCGCCTACTTCACCACGCGGCTCCACCAGCGCACCTGGCCCATGATCCTCGTACACCTGCCGGTCGTCGTTGCGTGGCTGGCGGCCACCTTCGTGGCTCGCGCCCTGGCCGGTACGCATCCGGACCTTGCCCGCAGCCTCTTCCTTGCATGTCTCGGCGTCTCCAGCCTCGTTGGGGGAATGGCGATCCCCATGTGGGCGGACTACCTCAACCGGCAGACGCCCGCCTCGACGCGGGGACGGTTCTTCGGCTGGGCCTTCTCCGTGGGCAACCTCGCCGCGCTGGCCGGGGGCCTGGCGGCCCAGCGAATCCTCGGGCGCCTCGCCTTCCCCGAGAACTTCGGCGTCTGCTTCTATGCGGCCGCCGGGGCGATGCTGGTCGGCCTGTTGCCCTACATGCTCGTCCGCGAGGCGCCTGTCCCGCCGATGGAGTTCGCCTCCCCTCGTGACTTCGCCGCCCATGGCTGGCAGGCACTCACGCGCGAAGGGCGGCTGCGGGCCCTGCTCGTCGCTCGGGCCATCCTCGACGCGGGGATCATGGCCTCGGCCTTCTACGCGGTGAGAGCGCTCTCGGTCTGCCGACTGCCTGACCAGGCCGCCGGCACCTTCACCATGGTCCTGACGGGCACCCAGGCGGCGGGCATGCTGGCGGCCGGCTACCTGGGGGAACGGTGGGGCTTTCGCATCGTCATGCTCATCGGCGGCTTCTGCGGCGCGCTGGGGAGCGGAGCGGCGCTGCTCGCCGGGGCGCCGATCCACTTCGATCTGGTGTTCATCCTCAGTGGGTTGGCGATGTCGTGCGACTTCCTGAGCGCCATGAACATGGTCATCGAGCTCTCGCCCGACCGCGACAAGACCATCTACCAGGCCATCTACAACACCGCGCTCGTTCCGGGGCGCATCGCCTACCCGCTTCTGGCCGGGACGATCGCCGAGCACTTCGGCCTGGCGGCCGTGTTCCGCGTTGTGCTCCCAATGCAGCTCGTCGGCCTCCTCACCACCGCTCTGATCGTGCGTGACCCAAGAGGGCGTTCTAGTTGACGAAGGGAACCGAACCTGCGGGGGTCGCCTCTCGGCACGCCTGCCGTCCTGGCGCCCCTCCTCCACCCATGAACCGCCAACGCCTCCTGCTGTCCGGTATCAGCCTCCTGGTTTTCGCTCGCGGCCTCCCGGCCCAGCAACCGGGCACGCTCCCCCTGGATGACATGGAGGGCGACGTCGCGGCCCGCTGGCAGGATGTCAACGGCACGGCTCTCGCCACACTCCAGCCGGACGAGCGGATCGTGAAGCAAGGAGAGGAGTCCGGGCGCTGGGAGCCGTCGAACGGGGCGACCCAGATCACTCTGGTCCGTCCCGAGCTGCCGCGCGACTGGACGCCCTGGGGCGCCCTCGAGATGTGGGTGCACGCCGAGAAGCCAACGGGCGCCGTCTTCGCCATCGTCGTGGGCTCGGACAACCCGGACACCAACGGCCCCGACTACTACCGGTGCCTCATCCCGGTGGACTGGGAAGGCTGGCGCTTTCTCCACCTAGAGCCGAGGAGCTTCTGTGCCGGCCGGACCCCCTCGGGGTGGGCTCATGTCGACAGCCTGAGCTTCGCGATCGCCGGGTGGAGCGACCTGAAGCTCGTCCCCGGCACCGTGCTCCGCTTCGACGCCATCCATCTGGCCAAAGCAGGGGTGGGCGGGGAGCGCCGCCTCCTCTTCGAGCCGGACACGGACTGGTGCGCCTGGTGGCCGCTCGGGTATGCCACCGAGCCGGTCAAGACCGGTCGGTATGTCGCGGAGTGGGTCCCGGACGCCGAACACGCGACGGTCGTCAACCGCTCGGTGCCGGTGGACTGGTCCGGCATGGTGCACCTCAACGCCTGGGTGCACTGCGAAGGGGTGAAGGGGGCCACGCTGACCCTGGCCGGGGTCTCGGAGAACCTGGCGACCAAGGACACCGATGCCTATGGCGCCTCCGTGGCGCTCGACTGGATTGGGTGGCGGCTGCTATCGATTCCTCTCGCGTCGTTCGCCAGGCAGGGCGAGCCCTCGGGTTGGCAGGCGATCGGCGAGCTCCGCCTCTCGATCCGCTTCGCTGCGGCACCGCTCGCAGACGCCCGCCTCTGCCTCGACGCGATGTGGTTGAGTGTGGAGGCGGAGACGGAGGCGTCATGGGCGAAGTGGGCCGGCGGCGGCTCGGATGGGCCGGGCAGCCACGCGCCCACCATTGCTGCGCCGGGGTCCGGGAACGGGCCTCCCGAGGCGGGGATCGCCCGGTTGCTCAAGGAGGCCCTTGCCGCCAAGAGGGACGGCAACCTGGAGTTGGCCTTCACGCGCTACGTCGCCATCCTGCTGCGAGACGAGGCGTGCGTCGATGCCCACTGGGGCCTGGCGTGGGTTCTGGCGGCTAAGGGGGAGAAGGAGGCCGCCGCGGAGCACTTCGAGAAGGTCGTTGAACTCTCGCAAGATCCCAAGCTCGTCAAGGAAGCCAAGGAGGCGCTGCGACGAGTGCGATGAGACCGCGACACGGTCCACCACCCGTGGCGCAGCCCTCCAGGGCTGCGGCCGTTGTCGTGTTTCTGCTGCTTGTCGCGCCCTGGGCGCAGCCCCAGCCGCCGTCCACCTGCGAGCCACCCCCTCGGTACGAGGCCGACGTCCTCGTCCTGGGCGGCGGTCCTTCCGGTGTCGCCGCCGCCGTGGCCGCCGCGCGGAACGGCGCCCGCGTGCTGCTCGTCGAGCAGTATGGATACCTCGGCGGCATGGGCACGGCGGGCGGCGTCAATGTCTTCATGTCCTACACTCACATCGGCGGCATCTTCCGCGAGGTCATGCGCCGACTGGCCGACTGCGACGGGCGACGCGGCCCTGAGTTCCACCCCGAGATGATGAAGATCGTGCTCGAGGAAATGGTCACCGAGGCCGGGGTGAAGCTTCTGCTGCACACCAAGGGGATCGGGGCGCGCATCGAGCCCGCACGCGCGCCGACGGGGAGCGTGAAGCGCTCCGGCTGGCGCCGCATCACGGGGGTGGTGCTCGACAACAAGTCCGGTCCGCAGCTCGCGCGGGCGAAGCTGTACATCGACGCGACCGGCGACGGCGACCTCGCGGCCTACGCCGGCGCCGAGTGCGAGATCGGCCGGCCCGAAGACGGCCTGACCCAGCCGATGACCATGATGTTCCGGCTCGGCGGATGCACGTGGCAGGGCGGGAGCCTCGCGGGCATCAAGGTCCTCGAGGGCATCCACGTGAGCATGTACCCGATGCCCAACCCGGGCGAGGTCCTGGTGAACATGACCCGGGTCAGCGGGCTGTCGGGGGTCTCGGGGGAGGACATGACCCGGGCGGAGGTGGAGGGACGCAGGGAGGTGCGCGACTGCGTGAAGCTGCTCCGGGGGAACGTCCCCGGCTTCGAGAATGCGTACCTCGTGTCAACCCCCACCCAGATCGGCGTGCGCGAGACGCGGCGCGTCATCGGCGCGAAGATCGTGGACGAGAGTGACCTCATGAGCGCGCGGCAGTTCTCCGACGTGATCGCGCGCAGCTCCTATGGAATCGACATCCACAACCCCGCCGGACAAGGCGCGCGCCTGGTCACGATGAAGGGGCCCTACGACATCCCCTACCGCACGATGATCCCGCGCGGCCTGTCGAACGTCTTCGTGACCGGGCGCGCCATCTCGGCGACTCATGAAGCGCTCTCCGCGATTCGCATCCAGCCGACCTGCTACGCGCTGGGCGAGGCGGCAGGGACGGCGGCCGCATTGTGCGTCCGTCATGGCAGCGGCCCGTGGGACATGCAGCCCTACCTGCGGGAGCTGCAGGAGACCCTCATCGAGCAGGGCGCCAACCTCGGTCCGGCGGCTGCGCGGCGCCTGGGTCTGTACGACGTGTGGCAGGCCAACCTGGCGCGCTATGAGCGCGAGGCCCGATGATGGTGCCCCCTATCGCGGACGGCTGGGGCGACGGCCCCCTCTCCAAGTCCGTCGCGGCGCTGCTGGTGCGTGGCTTCGCAGGTCGCGTCGGCGCGAGTCTGATCAAGCTGCTGGCCAGGTGACTGCCGCCGAACCATGATCGCCCGTTCGTTCATCCATCTGCCGAAGATCGGCCCCGCGAGCGAGCGCAGGCTCTGGCGGCGTGGCGTCACCGATTGGCAGGACTTCCTGGCGCGCGAGGACCCCGTGCCGGGCTTCTCCTCCATGCGCTGGGCTGAACTCCAGCAGGAGCTGGCCGGATCGGTCGATGCCCTCACGGCCCTCGATCACGCCTACTTCAGCCGCCGGCTACCGCCGGGAGAGCACTGGCGCACCTTCGAGCGCTTCCGGCGGCGCGTCGCCTTCCTCGACATTGAGACCACCGGGCTGGGCAACTGGGCAGACGTGACCGTCGTCGGGGTGTACGACGGGGTGAACATGCGCACGTACGTTCGAGGCGACAACCTGGACGAGCTTGAGGATGACTTGGCGCGGTTCGCCCTCCTGGTCACCTACAACGGCGCCACCTTCGACCTCCCGTTCCTCAGGCGCCGGTTCCCGGCGGCGGAGTGGGATCATCTCCACATCGACCTGCGCTATCCCCTTCATCGGCTCGGCTACCGCGGCGGCCTCAAGGGGATCGAGAGGGCCTTGGGCTGCGAGCGGGACCCGGACATCGCGCACTTGGACGGCTTCGACGCAGTGCGGCTCTGGCAAGAGCACTGCAGGGGAAGCGACGAGGCGTTGGCCCTGCTGATCCGCTACAACTCGGCCGATGTCGAGAACCTGGAGCCGCTCGCCGAGCAGGTCTACGACGCGCTTAGCCGCGCCGTCGTGACGGCCACCGACAGGTGAGATGGTCCCCTGCGCCGAAGTCGGGGTCGGCTCGCGAGGAGTCGCGGCCCCCGCCTTCATACGCCCTCAGGAGACCCACCATGTCCGTGATCGTTGACACCACCTCTCGAATCGAGACCCTTCGCCTTCAGGCCCTCAACCCCGGCCCGGTGCGGGCCGACCGTGCGCGGCTCTACACCGAGGGCTTCCGGACGGCCGAGGGCGAACCCGTGATCGTCCGCCGCGCCCTCGGCATCGCCCACTTCCTCCGGCACTGCCACGTCGCCATCCACCCGGCTGAGCTGATCGTCGGCGACGAGTTCTACGGCCGTCACGTGGCCTGCAACTACCCTGAGTTCGGCTGGTGGGGGAGTGCCCCCGAGACCGGCGACGCCGATCTCGATGCCGAGCTTGCGGAGATCGGCGCCTGGTGGGCCGCGCACCCCGAGTATCGCGCCACGGGCACGCTCTTCGGGCACACGGTCCCGGGCTTCCCGAAGCTGCTCCGCCTCGGCTTCGACGGCATTGCCGAGCACGCCGAGGCCCGCGTAGGACAGGCTTCCAGCCGGTCAGCCAAGGCCGTTCGCCGAGCGATCTCCATCGTCTCCCGAGCCGGCGCCGACTTCGGCCAGCGCCACGCAGCCCTCGCCACTGAGATGGCTCAGGCCGAGGGCGAGCCCGCCCGTCGCCGCGAGCTTGAGGCTATCGCCGCCATCTGCGCCCAGGTACCCGCCGGGCCGGCTCGCAGCTTCCACGAGGGCCTCCAGTCGCTGTGGATGGGGCAGATGCTGATCCAGGCCGAGGACCCGCCGAATGCCCAGTCCCTCGGTCGCGCCGACCAGTTCCTCTACCCGCTCTACGAGGCCGACCTGGCGGCGGGCCGCCTCACCCCGGAGGCGGCCGAGGAGCTTCTGAGCGCGGTTTGGCTCAAGCTCTACAAGCCCTACGATGTTCAGAATCTGATGGTCGGCGGCCTGACTCCTGATGGCCGCGACGCCACGAATGCGCTCTCCTACCTGATCCTCGACGTGCAGCGCAAGCTCGGTCTCATCCGGCAGGTGTCGGCGCGGCTGCATGCCGGCTCGCCACCGGAGTTCGTAACGCGCGTGGCGGAGACCATCCGCGCGGGGCAGGGGGAGCCGCAGGTCTTCAACGACGATGTCATCATCGCCGCGCTCACCGACCATGGCGTGCCGCTCGAGGATGCTCGCGACTACGCCATCATCGGCTGCATCGAGGTCACCGTCCCGGGCCGCGATGACCCTCGGGTCGTCGCCGACTACGCCAACCTGCCGAAGTGCCTGGAGTACGCGCTAACGGATGGGGAGTGTCTGCTCGATGGGCAGGTCCACGGCCTGCGGACCGGTGATGCCTCTCAGATGACCTTGGATGAGCTTCTGGCGGCCTACCGGGCACAGGTCGAGCACTGGGTCGCCGAGTCGGTGAAGCGCCTGGCGGCAGCCGAGGAAGCCCAGGTCAGACAGTGCCCTCTGCCCGTATTGTCCTCGCTCGTCGACGACTGCGCGGAGAAGGGCCTGGACATCACCGCCGGCGGGGCGCGCTACAACTCAACGGGCATCTCGTGCATCGGCATCCCGAACGTGGCGGACTCCCTGACAGCCATCCGCAAGCTGGTGTTCGAGGAGGAGAAGCTGAGGTTCGACCAGCTCCTCGCGGCTCTCCGCGCCGATTTCGAGGGATGCGAGGACGTGCGTCAGCTTCTGCTCCACGGCGCCCCGAAGTATGGGAACGGTGACCCGCAGGTCGATTCCCTCGCCCGCGAGATCGGGGTCCATTTCTGCGAGAGCCTGAAGGGTCACCCACACCCGCGCGGCGGCGACTATCGCGCGCACTTCCTGTCCTTTGTGTTCAACATCAGCCATGGCGAGGCGACCGGGGCCTCGGCCGACGGCCGCCACGCTCGACAGCCTCTGGCGAACTCGCTCGCGCCGCAGCCGGGCGTCGCCCGCACCTCGCCGACCGCGGAGATCAACTCGGTCACGACGCTGGACATGCGGCGCGCCGCCGCCGGCTGCTCGTACATCATGGAGCTTCACCCGTCGTGCTTGCCCGAGGGCGATGGCGCTGACGTTCTGCAGTCGCTCATCCGTACCTACCTGCAGAAGGGCGGCTCGCAGATCCAGTTCAACATCGCCGATGCCGCGCGTCTGCGCGAGGCGCAGGAGCGCCCGGAGCAGTTCGCGCATCTCGTGGTCCGCGTGGCCGGCTACAGCGAGTTCTTCGTCCGCCTGCCGCGGGGCAGCCAGGACCACATCATCGCGCGCACCGAACGCGCCGAGCCGGAGAGGCGAACCTGCCTACGCGAGGCTCGGCAACGGGCCATCCGCGCTCGGTTCGCCGTCGGGGGTGCGCCATGGAATGCCCCAACTGCCGCGCCACGGTTGACGAGTCCGCCCACACCTGCCCGAGCTGTCAGGGCGATCTACGGCTGACCGTCCGCCTGCCGAGCGGCGAGACGTACGGCCCGTACACCATGGCCGAGATTCGCCGCTACGCGGCCGAGGGCCGAGTATCGCCGGGCTCGACGCTCGAACGTCCCGACGGGACGGCGGTCACCCTCGCTCAGGCAGGCGTGTCGGTGCCGCCGCCGATGGCTGCCTCGCCGGCCCCTGCTCCTCCTCGCAGGGGCGGGAGCGGCTGCACGACCTGCGGCATCATCGCCGCGGTCAGCCTGGCCGTGCTCGTGCCTCTGATGGCCATCCTGGCGGCGATCCTGTTCCCCGTCTTCGCTCGCGCGCGGGAGAAGGCCCGGCAGACGACGTGCCTGGCCAACCTCTCCCGGGTCTCGATGTCGCTGTTGCTGTACGCCCAGGCGAACGGCGACCGGTTGCCCAATGCCGCCACCTGGCGTCAGGACATCGCCCCGTACGTGCAGAACAGCCAGATCATGGAGTGTCCGTCATCGCGCAAGGGGCAGAGCAGCTACGCCTTCAACGAGAAGCTAAGCAAGAAGAAGGTCTCGACCATCAAAGACCCCGCGAACACCATACTGGTGTACGATGCGGACCTCGCCAGCCACGCGGGGCCACACCTGGGCGGCGGCAACGTGGGCTACGCGGACGGGCACGTGAAGTGGCTGTCGAACGGGAGCTTCGCCCTCGGGGCCACGGGGCCGTAACCTGACGGGTCCGAAGCCGCGCCACCTGCCGTGTCAGACACAGCTCAGCCTCGCCGCGTCGAGCGACTCCTCAACGAACCGGCAGATCTCCTGACTCGGGTCGATCTCCTCCGTCGTCTGGTACTTGCCCCGCAGCAACACGACCGTCGGGAACCTCTGGACGCTCAAGCCACCTACATCCAGGGGGAGGTCGTCGGTCTCCTCATAGGGCACCGAAGCGGTCAGAAGCTGAAGGTTGTCGTTCTTCGCCTCGCTGATGGCCTTCAGCACCTCCGGCACGATTCGCCGCGAGTCCGGGCACCAGACCCCGAAGATGATCGCCACGGTGATCGGTTCCTTGGCGGCCCGCAGCTTCTCCACCACGGCCGGGTCCGGGACGTACGCAGCGTACTGGGTCCTCAGATCGGGGTGCCTGATCATCTTGTCGGTATCACAGCAGATCTCCATGTTCGGCACCTCCGTAGGTCGACAGCGTTGGGAGAAACGTGTCAGCCGCCTACCACTGGCAACACCAGTTGCGAGGCATGCGCCTTTCCGAGCCGCACCGTCTGCTGCGCGGTCCGCACCCGGTCGTTCGCTCGCCAGCGGTCTCCGGTGTTCGGGTTCGGCTCGTACCGAGGCGCGTTGCTGCTGGACACTGCCAGGCGAACACGGTGGCCTCTGTTCAGGACGGTGCTCGTGCTGCCGATATCGAGGTCGAACTCGTAGGCCACCCCCGGCTTCATCAGCCGCTCGCGCGCGAACCCGTTCCGGAACCGTGCCCGCAGGATACCGTCCGCGATGAGCATCGACCGTCCATCCGGGTAGACGTCCGTCAGCTTCGCGGTCCAGTCCGTGTCCCTGGCTGTAGAGGCGGCGAACAGCCGCACAGCGATCCGCCCCGTCACCTCCATCGGCTTCGCCAGCTCCGGGCCGGTGAACAGGAGCACATCGGGGCGGTTCTCGATGCTACGCTGGTCGAACGGCCCTGCCGGCAAGAGCAGCTCGCGCCCCCCGACCGTCGGCACAGGGTTCTTCGGGTCATACGTGTAGGTCAGGACCCCGGCCTTCGGCAGCGACGGGTCGAGCCGATGGTCGTCCGTGAGGTAGAGTGTCGTCTCCCGCGCCCGCGGCGGCCAGGTGCCGGCTGTCCGCCACCGGTTCCCCGGCGCGGTCGGGTTCGTCGGATCGCCCATCACGTAGTACCAGACCGCCGGCAGCGCGTCCATCTCCGTCCCGCCGTGCACCAGGAAGGACTCGATCCACCGACCCTCGTCCGGCGCACCCTCCGGCCACTTCGCGCTGTCGGGGAAGGTGAGCTGCCCAATCTTGTTTTGCTTGATCCCATGCGTCCAGGGGCCCATGATGAGGTGCTGCCGGCCGCGTGCGCCCTTCCCGCCGCCGGTCTGAAGCGCGACGAACGCGTCGATGGTGCCCTGGGTGAAGATGTCGTACCACCCGCCCACGTGCATCATCGGCACGTTCACGTACTTGGCCCGGGTTCGGAGGTCGTAGTGCCGCCAGTGGGCGTCGTAGTCGGGGTGCTTCAGGATGTCCTCCATGGCGTAGTCCGGCCACTTCGCGAGCTTGAGCCACCCCTCGACCATCGACTGGCGGAACACGCCCCCCTCGAAGAACGTGCCGTGGTAGAGGCTGGCGGGGGCCACGACCGGGTAACAGGCCACCAGCCCTGGCGGGGCCGTGCCCGCGAGGAGGTACTGCGTAATGCCGACCGCCGACCCGCCGAAGGTGGCAGTCTTCCCGTTGCACCACGGCTGCTTCACGGTCCACCGCGCCGTGGTCCGGCCGTCGGCCGGGAACGCCCAGCCGTCGGGAAGGAACGGCCTGGCCTCGCCCTGCGAGGCGAAGCGGCCGCGCACATCCTGCACCACGAGGGCGATCCCCTTCGCGTTGAACGCCTCCCCCGTGATGGCGTTCTTGTCGTAAGGCGTTCGCGCGAAGGCGACCGGCCATGGCCCTTTGCCCTTGGGCAGCCACACGTCCGTCGCCAGCCCCACCCCATCCGCCATCGGGACCATGAACGTCTGCTTGTCGGCCGAACAGGACGCCAGCGTCCAGAGCAGCGTAAGCAGCAGAAGCCAGAACCAGCGCGATGGGCAGCGTCTGCGCACTACCTGTCACCTCCCGGGGAGGATCGGACGCCAGGGTGTTCCCGGACGGAGGGGCGACCCGGCGGGTCGCCCCTACATGCGGAGGTCCGAGGTGTGAGGCCTGCCGTTAGCTCACCGCGGGTACACCGATGCCAGCGTGCCCTTCATCCCGCGCAGCGGCTCGATCTCATCAACCTCCGCCTGGCTCCAGCCGAGCAGCGCCAGCTTCTCGCGCTCATAGTACCTGAACGCGTCGAGCGGCACGTACTCCGGCACGCGGTGATCGCAGAAGGGGATGAAGCCGCCATCCTCGAGCAGCGGGGTGAGGCGCTTCAGCTCGGCCAGCACTTCCTCCTTGGTCTTCATCGCGCGCTTGTTCACGCCGCCGAAGATCAGGAGGTCGTGCCCGAACATCTCCCGGAGCATGATCGGGTCGGAGTTGCCCGCGACCTCGCACGGGAAGGCGCCGTTCAGCCCGCACTCGAGCCACACCGGCTGCAGCGCCTGGATGTTCCCATCGCAGTCGGTCAGGATCACATCGACTCCGTGCTGCCGGAGGCACTTCATCACGCGCGTCATCGGCTCCGAGACCAGCTCGCGCCAGAGGTTCGGCCCGATGAGCGGCCCGTTGTTGAAGCAGATGTCCTCCCAACCCCAGGCGAGGTCGACCTCGATGTGCTCCAGCGCCGGCTCCATCATCGCCACGAAGAGGTCGCAGAGATGGTTGACCATCTCCGACACCAGCTCGGGATCATCGTAGCACATGAGCCCGATGTTCGCCGCGCCGACCCAGGTGCGAATCCAGCCCATGAAGGAACCGGAGGAGATGACCACCGGGACGTCGGCTCTGTTGAACTGGTCGGCGAGCGCCGCGTAATCCCACTGGTGCCGGGCCGGGTCGTTGGGATCGAACCTCGGCTTGTACTTCGTCTCCCAGTCCTCGCGGTTCCTCAACCCGTTCTCGACCACGTGCGGGATGGTCCGCTGCCCCTGCTTGATCTGCTCGACGACGTTCCCATCGCCATCGGTGTGGAAGATGGTCCGCTCGGTCTCCTTGACCACTCGGTACTCGAAGGCGGGGTCCATGCCGAGGTGGACCGGCACGCCGATGGTCGGGTCGCGCCCGAAGTGCGCGCTGATCCGCCCCATCCGGTCACCCTCCGGCTTGGCGACCTCCTCCGGCAAGCCCTCCTGCAGCCACCGATCCATCGTCTCGTCGAGATACCCGAAGTCCCAATGGATTCCACGATCCACCGTCTGGAAGTGCATCAACCGGCGAAAGCGTTCACGATGAGTCATGGTGAAGGACTCCTGTCTGGCGTGAGTCGTCGCGTAGGACGGGCGTCTCGCCCGTCAACGGCTAACCGGGATGGGGGATTCGACGAGGGGAGGAGGGGGTCCTTCAACCCCCGGCAAAGGGGTGGGTCCCCTGCACACCCGCCCACACGTTCGCCCCGCAAGCCACCTCGGCCAAGTCCAGGAGGCTTGCGACGGACGCGCTCCCGGACCGGAGGGGCCCGTGCCCGTCCGGGCGGCCTCCTTGCCCAGCCTCCCGCACCTCTGACTGACGCCTGCAGGGGTCGGAGCCTGCGCAGCGCTCGAGAATGCCGGGGGATGCACCTTCGTTGGCCCTCCGTGGCATTGGGCGACGGCGCGAGCTGTCGGCTCTTGTCGGGTTCTGTCAGGTCTGCCGGGACCGGGCACAGGGATTGCGGGCCGCGAGGCGGCCTGTGTCGTGGAGCTCGGTGTCATGACCGCGACTGGTCTGCGAGCTCCCGGACGCGGTTCACTAGCCCCGCCAGAAGACGGCTCAGGAGGTTGAGTCCGGCGATGCTCGCCAGCACGACCAGGAAGGCCAGCATCGCTGACAGGGCCACGACGTTGGCCATTGTTGTCCCGGGACTGAGAGCAAAGCGAAGCATGCTGACCGCGGCAATGCACGACAGTGTGACAAGGACGAAACAGCCGGCGTACATGAGGGCGCCGACCGGCGCTCCGATCTGACCCGACCTTCGCTCGACCTTGCTGACCCCCACGATCCGACCGTCCACCATCACGGTGTCAGACGCGCCCGCAGCCAGGACCTTGAGGGTCATCGCGTCGCCCTGGTTCAAGAGCAGGGGTCCGAGGGTCACCTTGCCGCCCTCGGTCGTCACAGACGGGCGCAAGTCCCGTGGCGTGCTGTCCGATATCTCGGCGGTGAGGACGCGAGCTCCTTCCCCCAAGTCGACCGTCACCGGCGCAACGAAGTCATCCTCGCAGATGGGGACGTTCCCGGCATTCCCGACTCGCACCAGCACAAGGGAGACGTTCCCGACGGACTGGCCCTCGAACTGGATCTGGACTTTGTCCTTGACCTCGCGGCTCACGCTCGTAAGGTGGGTCACGGACGGAACTGAGTATGCGAAAGCCTTTCTGCGGCGCTGGACGAGATGCAGGCAGACCATCACTACTATGGCCGTAACGGCGGCGACCGCGGCGATGAACTGCCACATTGGGTCGCGGAGGAAGGCGTTCTCCACCGTGCATCACTCTCCCGACGCCGCGGTGCGCATGCGGCGGATAGTCGACGTCGCGCGTGCGGGACAGCCTGGCTCGCTACACACGGCACAGCACGAAGGTGCGATCCGCCGCCGGTCGCAGTTCGAACACGGGGGGATGTCCGCGCTCCCAAGGAGCCAGGCCCTGCGACACCATCCACCTGCCTATCTCCGCGGAGTGGAAGTCTGCGCAGGTGTTCCAGAAGGAGCGACCCAGTGTGACGACGATCTCTCTCGCTCCCACGCGCACACAGACCGCGCGCCAGTCCTTCTGGAAGTGGGCGTCGCGGTCCCTTTGCGCGATGATCAGGCCATATCCGGCTCCCGTGCGGCGGTTGGGCGAGCCGTTGTGCCAGCCTCTCGCTCTCATCGTAAACGGCCCCCCCCGTATCCGCCAGCGGGCCCGAACCTGACCCCGGGGCGCACGCTCTGAGGCCTGGTGGACGTCCTCGGCCTCCAGCTCCGGGTAGTCGGGGCGCGGGCCCTCGCGGTCCAGGTTCTGCGCCGCCAGAGGCACAACGCGTTCCACCCTTGAGTCGGGGTTCCTCGTACGTCCCCCTAGAAGCTCGCTAGCGCCTTGATCTTGTCTTCCTCTGTTCCGACCTGTTTCAGCCACTGCAGGAAGTCGCGGTGCAGTCGGTCGGCGACGTCTCGATGGGCCGCGAAGACGTTGCGCTCCTGGGCGGGATCGCTCCTGAGGTCGTACAACTCAGGCGCGGTGCCCTCCTTGTCGCCGATGATGAGCGTCCAGTGACTGTCGCGGATCGTGGTCCTGGGCGACCCCGCGCGGTCGGCGGCGAGAGCCTGCGAGCAGCAGGCGACCTTGCGCGGCCACTCGGCCTTGCCGTCCATCAGCGGCTTCAGGGAGTGGCCGTGCATCTGGTCGGGCAGCGGAACGCTGGCGAGGTCGAGGACGGTCGGCATGATGTCAACCGGCTGCACGAGATGTCTCGGCACGCGGCGCGGCGCGATGCCCGGCGCGCGAATCATGAGCGGGATGTGCGTGATCTCCTCGTAGAGCGGCCACTCGCCCCTCTCGTCGCCGTCGCTCAGGTTGCTCTTGCCGGTGCGGTCGTGCTCGCCGATGTACATGCCGTGGTCGGCCGTGAAGACGACCACGCTGTTGCCGAGTAGACCGAGGTCCTCGATCTTGCGGAGCAGCAGGCCTACGTGCTTACTGACGAGGGTGCATTCGGCAGCGTAGTGCGCCCAGAGGTTGTGCAGCTCCTCGGGTGTGTAGGCGCTCGCATGGCCGTAGTTCGGGTGGAGCATCGGGTCGCCCTGGTAGCCGGGATCGTAGAGGTCGACCAGGTACTCGGGCGGGTCCCAGGGCTCGTGGACATCGAAGAAGTCGACCCACAGGAAGAAGCGCTCGGCCCGGTAGTTCTCCTCCAGCCACTTGTCGGCCAGGCGCGCCGTCTGGGCGGCGAAGCGGTCGCCCTCCCACGTCCACTCGCGGTTGGTCCAGCCCGAGAGGTTGACGAGCGGCTCACCGAAGACGAGCGGCTTCAGCCGCGTCTTCTCGTGCTTCATCCGGCGGGGGACCGGGTAGTTCATCTTGGTGAAGGGGACGTCCCCCTCCTGGCCGCGCACCCAGTAGAACCCGTGGAAGCCCCGGCTGAAGTTGTAGCCATGGCTCATGAGGTGCGGGCAGTCAGCGATGAGCTGGTTGACGTAGCCGTGGCCGGCGAGGTGCTCCGCGACCGTCAGCTGGTCCGGCTGAAGCGGTCGCCACGGGTAGAAGGGGAAGCCGTACCGACCAGTGACCATGTCCGTACGATGGGGGATCGTCGGGAAGCTCGACACATGCGCCTCGTCGAAGACGACCGACTCGCGGGCAAGGGCGTCGAGCTCCGGCGTCCTGATCGGCTTGCTCCCGTGGAACGCCAGGTGATCGTAGCGGAACGTGTCGGAGACGATGAGGATGATGTTCAGCGGTCTCGCTCCTTTCACCGGATGGGCGTCCGGAGAGCGTGTTGCCGACCCAATGGCCTGGCTGACGCGAGAGGCGGCGTCAGTCGGGCCTGTCGCCCCCACCACCATCGCTGCCGCAGTGACGGTCGTACCGAGGAAGGTCCGTCTGTCGATAGGGGGGGGCACGTCCTGCATCAGTACACCCCGCACTTCCTCCCCTCATCCAGCATGGCGAGGAAGCTGCCGACCGGGATGTAGTTGGCGACGCTGTTGCCGGAGCCGAGGGTCCAGTTCCCGTCCGGCGCGCACTCCTCGATGCGCCGGCGAGTGTAGGAGCGCACCTCGTCCTCGGTGCCGCTGGCGAGGATGTGCACGTCGATGCCGCCGAGCGCCGAGACGCGGTCACCGTACTCGCGCTTGAAGTCGGTGACGGTCTGGATCACATCCTCGAAGGAGTGCTTGGCATCGATTCCCACGTCGTCGATCAGGTCGTCCATGGCCTCCGAGAGATTCCCGCACGCGTGGAGCATGACGGGCTTCCCGTGGGCGTGGGCGATCTCGACCAGGCGCTTCTGGTGGGGGAAGATGTAGCGCCGCATCATCGGCGGCGAGAGCATGGTCTGCGTCTTGAACCCCATGTCGTCGTTGAGCCACAGGGCCGACACCCAATCCATGTCCCCGAGAATCTCGTACAGCCCGCACAGGCACTCCCCGACCCTGTCCGCCACGGCCTGCGGCAGGTCCGGGTCATCGACCACGGCGAGGCACAGGTTCTCGAAGCCCATCAGGCTGATCAGGTTCTCGAGGACGCCGCCCGGCAGTATCGACACGCACCCCATGCCATCGGGGAGGAGCTTGCTGTACTCCTCGACATCGGTGAAGTCCGCACTCTTCGGGTCGGGCCACGGGTACCGCTCGAACTCCTCCCACGACGTTATCGGTCCGTGGTGCTCGTCCTGCCAGCCGCGCTGGCCGCGGTTGTAGACCGCCGTATCGTCCGCGATCAGCGTGTCGCGCCCCGGGAAGCCAAACCCGTAGCGCCCGACTACGTAGTCGTAGCCGTGTGTCACCATGAACTCGATCTGGAACTTGCGGTACTCGGTGGGGTCGCCCGGCGCCGGGCGACCCATCGCGGCATTGATGATCTCGCCATCGTGGAACAGCTCGAGGAACGGCACGCGGTCCGGCTCGCCCTCATGCCGGAGTACGGTCATGACCCGCTCGAAGTTCGGCTCCCAAAGGCCCATGCAGTGATCCTCCCATCACCAACGCGTAGGACAGGCTTCCCAGCCTGTCGGTGTCGGGCCTCCCTTCCACCGGCCTTCCCCCCGAACCTCCCAAGAACCGCAGACAGCGGAACCCCTCGTCGAGCCCCGCTGTCTTGGGTGTTGCCGTCCGCCGTTGCCGTTGCGCCTGTAGCCTGAGGTCTGGGGTCCGTCCCCTACTGCTGCCTCTGGCCTCCGAAGCCGCCATAGCCGCCCATACCGGCGGCCTGGGCCGCGCCCGGAGCCGCCAGCTTGCCTCGCATCGCCCCCAGGCCCTGGTAGTTGGTATTGGCCGCGAGGCCGCCGTAGGCGATGCTCTGCGCGTTGTTGGCTGCGTACCGGAGGTCGGCCGGCCCGCTGCCCTGTTCGCAGAGCTGCGCCAGCCCGTCGAGTATGTTGCACTGGACCTGGCTCCGCAGGTCGAGCGTCTGCACGCTCATCTGCGCCAGCTCCAGGATGCGGCCATGGATCAGCGCGATAGCCCCTGCGCGGTCGCCCTTGTCGAGCCGCTCGGCAATGCGGCTCATGGTGTCCGCCGTCGCCAGCTCCTCCGCGTCGAGCTGCACGTCCCAGTTCACGTCCTGCGGCCCGGTCTTGTCCGCCGCCCTGATCGACAGCGTTGTGTCCATCGACGCCGCCTTGCCCTCCGCGAGGGCGTCCTTGTAGTCGATGTGCGCCTGGGCGATCTCGTGCTCGCCGGCCGCCAGCGCGGGCAGCGTGAGCTTCGCGATGAGGAACTTCCGGTCCCGGCTTCTCAGCGTGGGCACATCGACCAACCGGGCCTCGCCGTCGTTGGTCACATCAAACCCGAACACGGTCTCGAGCTTCGCGCCGGGCATGAGCTGCAGCCTGAGCTTCGGCCTCTCGGCTACAGTGGTGAATAGCGCCCCGAACTCGCGCCCGATGATGTCGTTGATGCTCTCCGGTGTCTGGACGTAGTAGTAGCCGCCATTCCCGGCGACGGCGATCCACTCCATCAGGTCGGCATCGTAGTCGGTGCCGATCCCGATGGTCGAGGTAGAGAGGTCCCTGGCATACGCCTCGCGCGCCCAGCTGGCCAGCACCTCGGCCCGGGTCTCGCCCTCGTTGGCCAACCCATCGGAGATGAGAATCGTGCGGTTCACGAACTCGCCGTTGAGGCCCTTTCGCGCCTGCTTGTAGCCCTCCATCAAGCCCCCGCCGAGGTTCGTCGTGTTGCGGTCCTTGATGCCGCGGATGAGCTTGATGATCTCCTGGGGGGCGGTACACGGTCGGTTGGGGACCGGGGTCTCGATCTGGTCGTCGTAGATGACGAAGCTCAAGTGATCGGTCTTCCGCAGGCCCTCGACGACCCGGATCGCCGCCTGCTTGGCCTGCTCGAGCTTGTGGTTCTCGCCCATGGACCCGCTGCGGTCGAGCACGATGGCTACGTTGAGCGGGCTGCGGTTGCTCGAGTCGAACTCCCCGGCGGCGAACTCAAACCGCACGAAGAGCGTGCAGGGCTGGCCGGTAGGCACCCGGGCGAGGTTGGGCCGCGCCTCGAACCGCATCTTCCCGGCATCGGGTTCCGTCCAGGTGCTCTTGAGCTCCTTGGTCAGGTCCTCCGCCTTCAGGAGCGATCGAAGCGCGCGGCGGGTCAGCTCCTCGATCGCCTCGACGGCCGCCGGGTCAGTGAAGTACACCGCGATCGGCGGGTAGAACGCGTCGGAGTCGGTCTCGGCCAGCACGAGCCTCACCCGCGTGGCGTCACCCACCAGCGACACGTCGCCGTAGATCATCGCGTCCGTCTGTGTCTCCTTCGCGAGTGCGCGGATCTCGTCCACCGACTTGACCTTGGGCAGGCCATACTCGCCCAGCTCGAACACGCGGTCGGTGCGCGGCGCGGCCTTCGCCAGGTCGCTCTCCGCCAGGTACGCGGCCAGCGCATCCGGCACTGCCTTCGCGAGCCGCACATGGTCCGTTCGCGAGGCATCCGCCGCGAGGTTCAGCACGACCACCCTGGAGATGTCCGGCTCCTGCTGGATCGCCGCCATGCGAAGCGCCTTCCCCGCCCAGGCCGCCTCGCCATCCTGGTGCTGGAACTGCGCCCCGGCTGAAGACCACGTCACGAGCACGCCAAGCCCGACCATCACGCCCAGCCAACGCTTCATCATGAGTCCCTCCCAAGGCCCTCGCATGGGCAGGTCCCGCTTTGGCGAGACCGACACTACTCCCGACGCCGGGCACGCGGCGGAGGTTTACCGCGGTCGGATAGCCAATAGGTCGGCATTCAGCATTCAGCACTCAGCACCAAGCACCTGTCGCGCGGAGGGGTCTGGCCTTGTGGGATAACGCTCGCGCCCGCCTGTACGCCGTGGAGCCGACGTTCTACGACCTTTCGCAGGGCGAATTCGACGCCGATCGCATCTGCGGCCAGGTGCGGCTGGGGGGAGGCACAGCCATCCGTCTGGGGGTGCACTCCCATCGCGGACATGCGTACTACCCCTCGGAGGTGGCTCCGCTCGCCCCGGGGTATCAGCTCGGGCGGGACTACGTCGCCGAGTTCATCGAGGCGGCGGAACGGAAGGGCCTGCGGCTTGCCTTCTCGATCAGCGTCGTCTGCAACCCGGAGGTCGCTTCCGCGCGGCCCGACTGGCGCCAGATCGCGGCCAATGGCCGCCCTCACACATGGGGTGACCTCGAGGTCCTCTGCCTGAACACCGGGTACTTCGAGTACCTGCTGGACCTCGTCCGCGAGTTCGTGGCGCAGTATGCTCCCGAGTGTCTGTACATCGACAACTTCGTGCTGCTCGATGGCTGTCGGTGCGCGGGCTGCGCGGAGGCGCTGTTCGAAGATACGGGCCTCGACCTGGAGGCCATCCAGCCCGGTTCAGAGGATGCCCGACGCTACGCTGGCTGGCGGCTCGACCGCACCGAGCGCCTGGCCTGGCAGCTCGCGATGGCAGCCAAACACCTCAGGGGGGATGTCTTCATCGTGTTCAACGGGTGCTCGTGGTCAGCGACCCGCGACCGCGCCATCGGGTGGCGTCCGGAGCGCGCCGCCGACTGGATGGACGACACCCACAGCGAGTTCGCCCCACGGTGGTATGGCCACGACCTGGACGAGGCGGAGCTGATCGGCGCCTACCACCGAGCCCTCGGCAAGCCCGGCTGGTGTGGGGTCGAGTACAGCCCCTTGCCCTACACGCGCCTCGCCTGCCCGCCAACCGAGCTTCGGCTGAAGGCCGGGGCCGTCATCGCCTCCGGCTGCCGGCCGTGCGTATGGCCGGTGGTGCCGATGCCGCCGGGCGATGACTCCGGCCTCAGCCACCTCGGCGCGTTTCTCTCGCAGTTCGATGACGATGACACCCTCCGCATCGAGGGTTCCTTCGCCCGAACGGGCATCGTCCACTCGCGGCAGGCGGCGGAGACCGGCCGGATGGAGCACGAGGAGGTGCTGCGAACCTGGTGCCATGCCCTCACTCGCGAGCACATCCTGTGGGAATTCGTCCTCGATCGTGATCTCGCGCTGGGCGCGCTCTCGCCATACCGTCTCCTCATCATCCCGGGCACGCCCTACCTGAGCCCCGAGGCGCTCGGGACGATCGAGACGTTCGTCCGCATGGGCGGGGCTGCACTCTTCGTCGGCGAGGCGACCTGTTTCGACCGCGCGGGGGAGCCGCGGGCTGACTTCGCCGCCGCCAACATGCTGGGGGTAAGCCTCGTCTCTCAGGGCGGCGTGGGCCGACGTCCGGTCGAGGCTGGCTACCTGCGGGTCGCTCCCGCGCCGCTCAACTCTCTCGCGAACAAGCTGGTCCCGACTGGCGGCCACACCCCAGTCAGGCTGACGGGCGCGGAGCCGCTTGCCCACGCCATCCCAGGGGCGGAGCACCACGGGGTGCTGGCGCGCGACGAGGACATGATCGCACCGGCGGCCTCCTGGCGCATGTACGGGGGCGGGAAGGTGGCCTACATGGCCTCCCTTCTGGAGCCCGTCCTCACCGGGGCTCACGGGCCGGCCTTCACCTCCGCCGAGGGGCTGATCGGCGAGCTTGTCCGCTGGCTCGGGGGCGAGCGCGTCCGCATTCGCGCCCCGCGGAACGTGACCGTACAGGTCCACCGTGCCCCGCGCGGCGCCACGGTCCATATCGTCAACCGGCCTCCTGCCAGCCGCCACCTCCACGAGCACGTGGCTCACACGGGCCGCGTGGACATCGTCATCCCCCAGACCCTCCACACGAGCAGTGTGCGGGCACTTGACGACACCGCCGTCCGTTGGCAACAGCAGGGAGATCGGCTCACGATCTCCGTCTCCAACGTCGCCGAGTACCGCTGCCTGAGGATCGAGGGCGCGCTCGGGTGATCGCGTCGCAGGAGCGCACGTCCGCGGCGCCGAACCGTCCGTCCACGAGGTGACCGTTCGTGTAGGTCGGTGCCTCGGCGACCGGCAGAGCCGTTGCCGTGCGACCGCGACAGGAACGCAGGAGGGCGCTGACCATGGCCCCCGACAACCACGACCCGGCAGGCATTGACCGCCGCGAGTTCGTCCGCCGCTCCGCCTTGGGCGCCGTAGGCGCCGGCCTGGTCGCTCAAGGCATCGCCCGTCATCTCGCGCGATCAGCTGAGGCGCAGGACGCGCCCGCCCCCAAGCTCGCCCGGCGCAAGCTCGGCCGCACGGGCCTGGAGGTCTCTGAGATCAGTTTCGGCGCCTTTGGGTTCTCGAACGGCGATCTCCTCGTTGCGGGGATCGAGGCGGGCATGAACCTCGTCGACACCGCGCCCGATTACCAGGAGGGCGCTGCCGAGCGTGCGATCGGCAACGTCATGCCCAAGCACCGGGAAGACGTCATCCTGATGACCAAGTGGAGCGTCGGCCCGGGCACCACCAGACAGCAGCTCCTCGACAGCCTCAATGGCAGCCTCGAGCGCCTGCAGACCGACAAGGTCGAGATCATCCACGTCGGTCTGGTCGAGAGCGTGGATACGCTGCAGAACCCCGCCATCTTCGAGGCCTTCAACGAGGCCAAGGCCGCCGGCAAAGTGAGCTTCCTCGGCGTGAGCTCCCACAGCGGCGAGCGGGCCGAGATCTGCCGCGCCGCGATCAAGGACGGCCGGTTCGACATGCTCTGCGTGAAGCACAGCTTCCCCGAGGCGGATGTGATGAAGGATGTGCTCGACGAGGCCCACGGCAAGGACCTCGGTGTCGTCGTCTTCAAGGTGAAGGCGGGGGCCAAGGATGAGGATGTGGCCGAGTTCGCGCCGGGGAAGAGCTACAACCTCGCGGCCGCCAAGTGGGCGCTGCAGTCACCGGCGGTGCACAGCGTCTGTGTCGCCATCTCGAAGTACGAGGACATCGGCGAGTACGCGAGCGCCATAGGCCTGCCGCTGGACGAGCAGGAGCGCCGCGGCCTCGACGCGTTCGAAGAGAGGTTCGCCGCGACGTACTGCCGGTACTGCGGCGCCTGCGAAGGCTCGTGCCCCCAGGCCGTCGCCATCGCCGACATCATGCGCTACCGGATGTACGCTGAGAGCTACGGAATGCCCGGCGAGGCCTCGCGCCTGTACGCCAAGCTCTCGGCCGAACGGACTGCGGCTGCCTGCCTGGGCTGCACGGGCCACTGCCTCGGCGCCTGCCCGAAGGGCCTGAGGACCCGGGACCGCCTTCTCGAGACGCATCGGATGCTGACCTGAGCGCCGCCGCACATTGGAATGCCTGGCTTCAGCAACGCAGGGAGACCAGGGAGTCGAAGATGCAGAGAAGGCTCAGGAGAGGTGCAGCGCTGCTAGGGTTGGCTCTGTTGCCGTGTACCGTGGCGATGGCCGCCGGCGCTAGCCCTGCCTTCCTCCCCGCTGCCTCCCTGCCGCCCGGTTGGGAACCCGCCGGCGAGGCCCTCACCTACAACGCCGACACCCTCTACGAGCACATCGACGGCGCCGCGCCGGGGTACTTGCGGTACGACTTCCACCGGCTCACCGTGCAGCCCGTGCAGAAGGTCGGCGATCCGAAGACGCAGATTGCGGTCGAGGTCTACGAGTTCGGGAAGCACCTCGACGCCTTCGGCATCTACAGCAATGAGCGCGGGCCTGACCTCACCTTCATCAAGCTCGGCGCGGAGGGGTACTGCGTCGGGCCGGCCTGCCGGCTCTACAAGGGGTCGTACTACGTCAAGCTGAACGCAACGCGCGTCGATGACGCGATCGAGGAGGCCGAGGTCGCCCTCGCGAGGACCGTTGCCACCAGGCTGCGCGGCGAGACCACGCCGCCGTCGCTCTTGAAGGCGATCCCGCGAACGGGTCTCGTCCCGGGCACCGAGCGGTACGAGGGCTCCGACCTCCTGGCCCACGACTTCCTGGGCGCGGGGTTCACCGCCGACTACAAGCTGGGCGGCGAGAAGCCGAGCAAGCTCTTCTTCGCGATCAAGGACTCCCACGCTGCCGCCCGCGATGCCTACTACCAGCTACTCAGCTTCATGCGCAAGCGCGGAGAGGTGGGGGAGAGCGTGCCCCTTCGCGGCGCGACCGTGCGAGCCGTGCGCCACCCCTTCTACGGCCCCAGCGTGGTGGCTTACTCCAACACGGTAGTCTGCGGCGTTCTCCGCACCCCATCGACCGACTCAGCGACCAGACTCCTGGCCGATCTCCTCTGCCGCCTTTCGCACCACCCCTACAGAGTCTCGGGCAAGTAGGGGAACCTGGTACAGTCCCCTTTTCGCCTGGACGACGGCGAAAAGGGTCCAGTCCCGGTTTCTCTGCCTGGATGAGACGCCGCCTTCGTGTTGCTTCGTACCCTTCGGGTCTTCGTGGTCTGCTGTGGAGAGGACCCGTCCTGCGGCCACGCGAATCACCTCTCCCATGGGCACTGCCCCTTCCCCTCCGGCCGCCCGCGCCTTGATCCTCGGTCTCGTGATCGTCGCTGCCTTCACTGTAGCGGGCTGCTTCTCCGTACTCCTGCGCTACGAGATCATCGGCACCGGGTACCTCCCCCGCGGGGCGGTTACGGTCCTGCTCGTGGTCCTGGGCGTCACCGGCCTCCTGCGCGCCGCGGTTCGCCGTACCGGCCTCCGGCGCCGGGAACTCCTCCTGATCTTCGGGATGCTGCTCGCCATGGCGACGATCCCCGGCCGGGACTTCGCACAGCACGTCTACCTGAACCCGCTGGGCATCGTCTACTACGCCACACCGGACATCGCGAAGCCCAGGCTCTACCTGGAGGACCTGAACCCGGATCTCGTCCCCTCCAAGGACCGCCGCGATCCCGTCGTCCGCTGGGCGTTTGAGGGTGTGCCACCGGGGGCGCACGTGCCCTGGCGGCAGTGGGCGCGTCCGTTGCTCATCTGGACACCGTTCTACCTGGCCCTGTACTGGGTAATCCTCTGTGCCTCGGCGCTGCTCGCCCGCCGCTGGCAGGATGAGGAGAAGGTCCTTTACCCTCTTACCAACGTGCCCGCCGAGCTGGTCGGCTCCGACATGCAACCGTGGTCGTCCCTCCTCCACAACCGTCTACTCTGGGTATGCTTCCTGATCCCCGTGGCCATCTACGTGGTCAAGGGAGTGCACACGTACTTCCCCACCGTGCCCAACATCGACATGCAGCGCGACGGCGGAGCCCTGTTCGCCGAGGGGCCGGCCCGCGTCTTCAACTACCTTCCACTGCATCTCTACCCCGAGATGATCGGGATCGCCTACCTCCTGTCGGGCGAGGTCGGCTTCAGCCTTTGGTTCTTCTACTGGCTCCGGCTCATCGAGACCTTCGTCCGCGAGTGCTTCGGTTTCACCGCGAACCACTCCGACTTCCTCAGCTTCCAGACTGTCGGCGGCTATGCCGTTCTCTCCATCGCGCTCCTGTGGTCCGCCCGCCGGTACCTCGCCCGCGCTTTCCGAGGCGGCCTTGCGGCGCTCGTGGGCCGCGGTCGCGCGGACGACCCCCTGCATACCACGGCCGCGCCGGGGCTCATCCTGGGCCTGGCCTTCGTCTTCTGGTGGTGCGCGAAGGTGGGGATGTCACTCGGGTGGGCGGTGGTGATGTACCTGGCGTTTGTCCTGGTGAGCCTGGTCGTGTCGCGGGTGATCTGCGAGGCGGGGATGTTCCTCTACTCGAGCCCATTCCGGGTCCACGAGATGATCTTCGACCTCGCCGGTGTCACGCGTGTGGGCGCACGGAACGTCACGCTGATGACGATGACAAGCTGGACCGAGACGCGCGGCACGGCGGCGATGACGATGCCCTCCGTGTTCATGGGGTTCAAGCTCGCCACGCTCGGCGGCGCCGACCGTCGGCTCATGTTCTGGAGCATGTACGCGGGGATCGTCATGTCAATCCTGGCCAGCCACGTGTCCTGCCTCTACGTCATCTACAACTGGAGCGTGCCCAAGCTCGGCTGGTGGCCGAGCGGCTCCGCGCTCAACACTACCAACAACCTCGCCCGGATTCTGGAGAGCCCCGAGCAGATGACGGTGGGCGGCTGGGCGTCGCTGGCCGGCGGCGCCGGCCTGACCCTGTTCCTGGTCGCGATGCGCCAGCGCTTCCTGTGGTGGCCCTGGCACCCGCTTGGGTTCGTGGCGTGGCTCGGCTGGCCCATCGACCGCTACTGGCTCTCGATCTTCCTCGGCTGGCTCGCCAAGGTCATCGTGGTCCGCTTCGCGGGGTACAAGGCGTTCGCGAGCCTCCGCCCCGCGGCCTTCGGCCTCATCCTCGGGATCTGCTTCATCCTCACCGTGTGGCTCGTCATTCACATGTTCATCCCCGGCCCGCCGCTCCTGATCGAGTAGGGGCGCTTCGCCTCTCCCGCTACTCGACTGCCGCCGCCACGCTGTCCTCGAGCAACCCCAACGCCTCCTCGGCCTCCCCCTCCGCCACAATGAGCGGCGGGGCGAGGCGTATCCCGTTCGTGCCCAACGCAATCAGAATCAGCCCTCGCTTCAGGCACTCCGCCTGGACGGCCTTCGCCGCCCCCTCGGGCACATCGAAGGCCCGGAGCAACCCCAGACCCCGCGGACGTGTGAGGCCTTGGTGCTTCTCGCACAGCGCCTCGATGCCCGCCGCAAGCTGGTCGCCACGGGCCGCCGCGTTCTCGATGACACCCTCCGCCTCCATGGTCGCAATGGTCGCCAGCGCAGCCGCGCACGCCAGGAAGTTGCCGCCGAAGGTCGACGCGTGGTCGCCGGGCTCGAACGCCGCTGCGACCTCATCTGTGGCGAGGCAGGCGCCGATGGGGACGCCTGACCCCAGGGCCTTGGCGAGTGTCATGATGTCCGGTGTGATGCCGAAGTGCTCGTAGCCGAACCACTTGCCGGTCCGGCCCATCCCCGTCTGCACCTCATCGAGGATGAGCAGCACGCCATGTCGGTCGCAGATCTCCCGCACCTGCTGCAGGTAGTCGGGCGCGGGCACGTTGACTCCGCCCTCGCCCTGCACCGGCTCGAGCATGACCGCGCACGTCTCGTCCGTGAGCGCCGCCTGGATCGCCTGCGCGTCGTCCCACGCCACATGCTTGAACCCGGGCACCAGGGGCGCGAACGCATCCTGGTTGTGGTACTTCGCCGTGGCCGCGAGGGTGCCGAGCGACCGGCCGTGGAACGAGTGCTCTGCGGTGATGACCTCCGGCCGCACCGTGCCGTAGCGCTTCAGCGACCACTTGCGGGCGAGCTTGATCGCCGCCTCGTTCGCCTCCATGCCGCTGTTGCAGAAGAAGGCCTTGTCGGCGAAGGAGATGCGGCACAACTCCCGCGCCAGCCGGGACTGTGGCTCGATGTGGTACAGGTTGGACGTGTGGATGAGCGTTGCCGCCTGGTCGGCGATGGCCTGGGCCACCGCGGGGTGCGCATGCCCCAGGCCGCATACGGCTATCCCCGCCAGGAAGTCCAGGTACTCTCTGCCTTCGGCATCCCACAACCGGCACCCCTTCCCCCGCACGAACGCCACCGGTGTCCGGCCGTAGGTCGCCATCACGTACTGCTGTGTCAGCCCAATGATCTCGTCGGTATTCACGCCTGGAGCCTCCTGCCGTCAACCGGAAACGCGGAACTCGAAACGCTCCTGCTGAGTCTCGTGGGGGTAGGGAAACCTGGTACAGTCCCCTTTCCGCCCGGACGGCGGCGGAAAGGGTCCAGTCCCGGTTTCCCTACCTGCCCGAGACTCAGTGAGCGGTGACCATCGTCCCGATCCCGCCGTCGGTGAAGAGCTCTATGAGGAGCGCATGCGGCACCCTTCCGTCGATCAGGTGTGCGCGCTCGACGCCACCTTCGACCGCCTGCACGCAGCTCTCGAGCTTGGGCAGCATGCCGGCCTGGGCCGCCGGGCTCGCGAGCGCCTCCTTGGCCTCGGTGAGCGCCATGAGGCTGACCAACGTCGAGGGGTCCTTCGGATCGCGCATGAACCCCGCTACGTCGGTCATGTTGAGGAGTTTGGCCGCCCTGATGGCCGTCGCGATCTGCCCCGCGACATGATCCGCGTTGACGTTGTAGTGCTGGCCGGCGGTGTCGGCGGCCAGCGGAGCGATGACCGGGATGTACCCACCGTCGAGGAGCTGGTCGAACACATCCGTGCGCACATGGTACACCTCACCGACGCAGCCCAGGTCAACCTCGCAGTCCCCCCGCTGCATCTTCTCCGCCATGAGCAGCCCCGCGTCGATCCCGCTCAGCCCAATCGCCGAGCCGCCCGCCTGGTGGATCGCCGTGACGATGCGTTTCCCCGTCAGCCCGATCAGAACCATCTGCGCCACGGAGAGTGTATCCTCATCGGTCACTCGCAGGCCGTTGACGAACCGCGGCTCAATGTCGAGGCGCTTCATGTAGTCGGAGATCTCGGGCCCTCCGCCATGCACCACCACCGGCCTGATCCCCACATGCTGCAGCAGCACGACATCCGTGGCCACATCGGCCAAGCAGTCGCTCTTCGACATCGCGCTGCCGCCGAGCTTGATGACGAACGTCCTCCCGCGATGCTCCTGGATGTAGGGCAGGAACTCCAGCAGCATCTTCGCCGAGTCACTGGATCCGGCCATCACGAATCACCTGCCAATCGCTGGGCGCACGACACGGTGTCTAGGCCGCGGTTGTTGCCGTTGGTCCGAAGTCCGAGGTCCGAGGTCCCTTCAGGTGGGCATCTCCGCGTTGGCCTCGATGTACCCCGGCGTGAGGTCGCACGTCCACACGGTCGCGCTCTCGTTGCCGAGTCCGAGGTCGACCGCAATGTCGACCTCCGCCGCGCGCAACGCCTGCTCGCCGGCCTCCCGGTCGAACGGGAGTGGCTCGCCATACTCGAAGACCTTCACGCCACCGAGCCAGAGCGTGGCCTTCGCCGGGTCGAGGCCCGCACCCGCCGCGCCCGCTCCCGCCGCGACCCGCCCCCAGTTGAACTCGCCGCAGTAGACCGCGACCTTGAGCAGCGTGTAGTTGGCGAGATGCCGCGCGATGCGATGCGCGTCCTCGTAGCTCGCCGCTCCGCTGACGCGAACGGTGACGAACTTGCTTGCCCCCTCGCCGTCCCGCGCGATGCGCTTGGCCTGCACCGTCGCGCAGTAGCGCAGCGCCTCCGCGAACACGGCGTAGCTCGGGTCGTCCTCGCTCTCGACGACGGGCGCGCCGCAGGCGCCGTTCGCCAGGATCGCGACGGTGTCATTGGTGCTCATGTCGCCATCCACGGTGATGCAGTTGAAGCTCGCCTGCACAGCACGGCGGAGAGCGGTGCGCAGCAACGCGGGGGCGATCGCGACATCCGTGGTGAAGAACGCGAGCATGGTCGCCATATTGGGGCAGATCATCCCCGCACCCTTGCAGATGCCTCCGATCCGGGCCTTCACGGCTCCCAGGTCGAACTCGATGGCGATCTGCTTCGGCGTGGTGTCGGTGGTCATGATCGACCGCGCCACGAGCTCGGGGGCGTCGCGGCCAAGCTCCCCGCCGAGCCGAGCGATGCCCGCCTCGATCTGCTCGATTGGGAGCTGGACCCCGATCACGCCCGTGGAGCAAACGACCACCTCCGAGGGCGAGACAGCCGCGGCCTTGGCTGCCGCCCGCGCCATCCGCAGGGCGTTCTCCATCCCTTGCGTGCCGGTGGCGCAGTTGGCGTTGCCGCTGTTCGCGACGATGGTCCGCGCCGTGCCACTCGAGACAGCCCGCTCGGTGACGTAGGTCGGCGCGGCGCGGAAGCGGTTGGTCGTCAGCGTCGCCGCCGCGCTCGCGGGCAGGTCGGAGTGAATCAGCACCAGGTCCGGCGCCCCCTGTTTCACCCCGCAGTTGCCTCCGGCCGCCCGGAACCCAAGCGGTGCCGTCACATTCCCTTCGATCTCAACGTACTCCACTCTCGGCCCTCCCTTGGCGCTGCCGTCTCATGGCACCTGACACGTGACGCCTGACACGCCGTTCCTACGGCCACATCGCCGCTCCCATGAGCGCCGTGGTCTCCCCGAACCGGCACATGAGGTTCATGCACTGCACCGCAGCCCCGGCCTGGCCCTTGATTAGGTTGTCGATCGCGCTGACCACGATGACGTTCCGTGTGCCAGGCTGGACGGTCAGCCCGATGAAGCAACGATTCGACCCGACCGCGTGCTTCGAAGCGGGCAGCTCTCCCGGAGCCATGACGACGACGAAGGGCTCGCCGGCGTAGAACCGGAGGTAGACCTCGAGCAGCTCCTCCGCCGTCTTCTCCTCGCGCAGCACGGCGTAAACCGTGGTGAGAATCCCGCGGGTCATGGGAACCCGGTGAGGCGTGAACGTGACGCGGACCGGCGTCCCGAAGCCGCTCAACTCCTGGTCCATCTCGGCGGTGTGTCGGTGCGTCCCCGGGTTGTACGCCGACACCGACTCGTTGGCCTCGGCGAAGTGGGTAAGGAGGCTGAGTTTCGTCCGCCCGGCGCCCGAGAGGCCCGACTTGCTGTCCACCACCAGGAGGTCGGTGTGGATGAGCGACTCCTTCACCAGCGGCGCCAGCGCCAACGTCGCCCCGGTCGGGTAGCAGCCCGGCAGCGCGGCCAACTGCGTCGTGCGGATCTCGTCGCGGTGCAGCTCGGGAAGCCCGTACACTGCCTTCGGTACGAGGTCCGGCGCGGGGTGCGGCCCGTAGTAGCGCTGGAACGCTTCGATCGACCGCAGGCGGAAGTCGGCCGAGAAGTCGAACACCTTCTTCCCGGCTTGCAGGGCGGCCCGGATCCACGGCACACCCACGCCCGATTCCAGCGAGAAGAACAGAAAGTCGCAACGCTCGATGGCATCAGGCAACTCCGACGGCTCGATCTCCAGGTCGAGCAGCCCTCGAAGCTGCGGGTGGACGTCGCTGATCCGCTCGCCGGCGGTCTTGTGTCCGCCGAGGTAGACGATCTCGACCTCCGGATGCCCGAGCAGCAGGCGGATCAGCTCGATTCCACCATAGCCCGATGCACCATAGATGCCGACCTTCATTGCAGGTTCACCCCTTGGTGTCCTCGCCTGGGCTCGCCGCAAAACGAAAGATGCCCCCCGATTCGTCGGGCGGCATCTGACAGGTCATGCCTGGGCGTGCGCGGAGTCAGCAGGTTAGGTTGCGCGCCTCCTGGCACGACCGGTGTTGAACGCGGAGATCAGGTCACTGCTCATGTCGCGGGTACTATACCACAGGCCGGCGGGCATTGGCAAGACTCTAAGGAGCCTCGCCGACGAGCAGCATCCGATACCCGAGCTTCGGCACGTCGAGCTGCACGTTCCCGCCGTCGCACTTCACCGGCGTCTTGTCGGGCCATGAGCTGACCCTGTCGAGCGCCAGCCCCAGCCGCTCGCCGTTCAGCTTCACCACCCCCGACCGGTCCTCGCGCGACAGGTTCGCCACGATGACGAGCGCCCTGCCCGGCAGCTGGTAGGCGCTGGCGTAGACGTCCTGCAGGTCGGTGGTCGCCGGCGGCGTCGGGTCGAAGTAGGGGAGGAAGTCGGCGTCGAGATACCCGAAGGCGTCCAGCGCGTCGAACGCCTCGGTGAACACCTGCGCATTGCACCAGATGGCCCACGGCGCCACGTCGTGGATCATCAGCAGGCCCGCGAGTCCTCGCGTCGGCTCGACCTGCTGGTCGTAGGGCGGCTGAAACTCCGGCAGGAAGTAGGGCATGAGTCCCCACTGCCGCCCCATGAACTCGGCCCGGAAGGTGTCGAGCGGGAGCAGGTCCAGGTAGCTATCCTTGACGCGCCCACGGAAGTGCTCGCCGTCGAGGTAGGAGTCGTCGTAGGCCAGGATCGGAATCGTCACCTTCCCCGACATGTGCGCCATCGTGAAGGTGGGCCGCTTCTGGCTCTTGACCATGGCGTACACCCTCCGGTACAGCGAGCGGAACCCCAGGATCGGGTACGTGGGGATGAGTGTGCCGTCGCGCCGGTATCCGCACCCCGTGTTCTCCTTGGTGCACGGGTACGGATGGGTGTTGTCGTGGTAGTAGCCGTCGAGGCCGAACCGACTCATGAACTGCTCGTTCTTCCAGGTGATGAAGTCCCCATAGCCCTCAGCCTTCGGGCAGACCATCTCGAACACCGCGCCGTAGGCCGCGACATCAGATGACCCCGCGTCGCCGCCGCCCATGCCCCACTGCGACCCGAACCACTGGAACTCCCCCGACGCTCCCGACAGGAAGCTCAGACACGAGTACGGGACCACGCTGATGCCCTGTTTGTGGAAGTCGTCAACGCGTGTCTCGAAGACCGCCGGGTCGGCCGCCTCGGGGTATCCGTAGTACTTCATCGAGTCCTTGGTGGGTGTCGGCCACACGATGTGCACGGTCGGTCGGGGCGCAGGTGTCAGCCGCCACTTGCGCCAGTCCTTCGGGATCGGCTTCACCGGGGTGGCCTGCAGCCCGAACTGGTACTTCCAGCCCTCGGGCAGCGACTGACCAGCCCCGAGCAGGTTCAGTCGCATCGTCACCTCAGACGCCGACCTCACCGTCTCGAAGGCGCTCTTGGCCTCGTGGTTGGGCCAGTGCTCGGAGGTCTCGCAGAACCAGAAGAGGCCGCGGTCGTTGTCGCCGAGCCACGCGTAGGGGATGAACGAGGCGCTGTCGATGACGCCCTCACCGGCAGGCAGGTTGCCAGTCAGACCCTCCCAGGTCGGCGCCCAGCGGTGCCGGTAGTAGGCGACCTCCGGGCGCAAGGGGATGTCGAGCGACACGCTGTCAGGCTTCGCGCCGGCAGGAAGCTCCAGGCCGAGATCGACCACGAGCAGCCCATCGTACTCCGCCCTCACACGCGTGCGCAGCGTGGCCGTGCCGCCCGTGCAGTCGGCCCGGGCGCTACCCTCGACCTCGGCCGCCGTTGCCGTCGCCGACCTCACCTCGGCCTTGGCCTGCCGCCACTCGAGCAGCTTCCCGCCCGCCGTCACGTTCAGCGTCAGCGGGCGCGCGAGCATGGGCTTGCCGGCTGACACGATCTGGCCTGGCAGCGGGCTCCCGGCGAAGACGTACTCCCGCCCCCAACAGCGGATGACAGGGCTTTCCCCCTTCTTCACCTCGAGCGCCGTCCACGGAGGCAGGACCGCATCCTCCAGCCCGATCTGGTTGCCCAGCCACTCGCGGGAGGGGACGTCGAGGGGCTTCGCCTTGTGTATCGGTGGCAGGCCTGGGGCGGTCACCGTCACCGCCACCTCATAGCTCCCCGCCTTCAGGTCCTGAACCGGGAAGGTTGTCTCCGCGCCGCCGTTCACGAAGCGCACCGGCTCCGCGGGTGACGCGGCCTGACCGGCCGGTCCGAGCGTGAAGCTCGCGGAGAGAGCGGCCTCGTCCACATCCACGGCCCCCACCAGTTCCGTCACCGCCCTCACTCGATTCACCACCGGATCGACCGCGTACATGAAGTCCAGCGTGTCGGCCGAGAGCGGCGCCTTCTCGTCGTACCGGCCTTCGTAGTGCGCTGCGATCTGGCCCTCCGCAAGAGCCCGGTCGTACACCCGCACGCGATCGACCAGCGAACTCGACGTCCGCTCGATGTGCCACGGGTGATCGCCGATGCGGAAGGTCTCGCCGAGGGAGCTCGGTAGAGCCGGCGTGGTTGTGCCGATGAGCTTCCCATCGATGTACACGCACTGCTTTGCCTCGCGCCACGTGCCGGCAATGTGGTGCCACTCCCCCGGCTTCCAGGCCTTGATGTCCGCCGCGGCTGAGTGGTACGGGCCGGCGACGTTCGGGCAGGTGAGCATCAGAAGCCCGCCCTGGTAGTACTTGTAGAGGTAGAGCGCCCCCTCGCCCCGCACATCGAAGAAGACGTGGAATTTCTCCTCGGTGCCGTCCCAGTCCACCGGGCAGACCCACATCTCCACCGTGCCCCGGTTCGCCAGCACGAGGCCCTTCGTGGGGTAGTAGACGTACCCGGTGCCCGGCCCGCTGAGCAGCGCCTTCCCGAACTTGCCGTCTACCAGCTTGGGCTGCCCCTCGACCGTTGCCTTGACCGGGCCGGCCAGCCCTTGCCCGTCGAAGCCGTCTTCGAACTCCAGCGTGAGCGTGGGCTTGGGCTGCGCACACAACCGACCGACCCCGCTGGCCAACATGACCGCGACCAGAGCGCTGAGCCGACGCATCGGGGCACCTCCTCGGTAGCACGCTTCGCGCGCCTGGCCTTCGCGGAGGAGGTGCCCGTCCCCTTCTCGCTCGAATACTGCGAGAGCGCCCATGCAGCCAGGGTCGACCGGAGACTCGTCATGCGCAAAGCGGTCGTTGTGGAGCCGAACCGCATCGAGATCGTCGAGGCGCCCATCCCCAAGCCCTCACCGACGCAGGTCCTGATCAAGACCCGCGCTGTGGGCCTGTGCACGACCGACCTCTACGTGGTCTCCGGCAAGGACCCCGACGCGACCTTCCCCACCGAGCTGGTGGGCCATGAGCCGAACGGGGTTGTGGTCGAGGTGGGGAGCGAGGTGAAGTGGTTCCGGCCGGGCGACCGCGTGGCGACGCTCTGGGCGGTCGGCGGGTTCATGGCCTTCGCCGACTACTACCTCCAGGAGGAGCCGCACGTCTTCCGGCTGCCCGAGAACGTGCCTTTCGCCTTCGGCCTGGCAGAGCCCCTGGCGGCGATCTCGCGCGCCGTGTTCGGCGCCGACATCCAGCCGGGCGACACGGTGTGCGTCGTGGGCGCGGGCTACTTCGGGCAGCTCATCGCCCAGGGAGCGCGCTACCGGGGCGCGTACCGCGTTGGCGTGGTCGATCTCGTCCCCGAGCGGCTTGCCATGGCCAAGCGGCGCGGCGCCGATGGGGTCTACAATGTGGCGGAGGACGGGGTGGCTGAGGCCGTCGCGGCCCTGACTGGCGGCGCGGGCTTCGACCTCGTCTTCGAGGTGGCCGGGGTCCAAGGCGGGATGGACACGGCGACCGAACTCGTCCGGCACGCCGGAACGATCTACGTCTACGGCCTGCATGTCAGCCGGGAGACTCTGAACATCAAGGCGTGGCACACCAAGTGCCCGCGCATCCAGAACAACCACTGGCAGTACCCGATCGAGTTCGGCGCCGAGCGCTGGCGGCGGCTGGGCGAGATCGGCCTGGACATGCTGGCACGGGGTGTGTACTGCTGCGATGAGATCATCGCCGGCATCACTGCCCTCGAGGACCTTTCCGAGGCGTGCCAGGCCATGCTGCACCGGCCCCGCGAGATCATCAAGGCGGTCATCGGCCCGAAGGCGTCCGGCATCGAGTAGCCTCTACGGCTCGCCGTTGCGCACCGCCATGCACGAACGCAAGAACCCCTACCACGGTGGGAACGACCCCTTCACCTGCGCGAACTGCGGGCTGGCGGTGGAGCCGCTCGTTGGCGGCGGGCAGCGGAACCACTGCCCGCGGTGCCTTTACTCGGAGCACGTCGACGGGCCGGTGCCTGGTGATCGCGCCTCGGGTTGCGGCGGCCTCATGTTGCCTCTCGCGGTGGAGCGCTCGGCGAAGAAGGGGTGGGTAGTCGTCCACGAGTGCGAGCGGTGTGGCCTCATCCGGCGCAACAAGGCGGCAACCGACGACCCGCGCCAACCCGACGACTTCGAGGCCCTCGTGCGCCTGGCGGAGGTCGGGCCGCCGCCACGGCTGAGGAGAGCCGAGTAGGACACGCTCGTCGCTTCTGTGCTTCGGCCGAACGCATCGGCGCCGCACCGCGGCGACGGCATGGGCGGGGGCATGGCGAGCAGGGCACACTAGGAGGCGGCCACCTTGGCCGGCTTCTTGCGACTTGAGCGGGGCGCTACAGCAGCTGAGTGGTCGGTGGCGTGAGGTGGCGCAGGCGGCGCTGGCCGTACCGAGACCGTCGTGTCGCTCCCCGATAGCCTCGACACGATGTACTGGTTCAGAGAGACACCGTCCCGCTCCGCCACCTGGGCAAGGCGGGCGTGAAGGCTGCGCGGGATGCGCGCGAGGAACCGGCCACTGTAGTGCTTCTCCACAGACGGGCGCGGTATGGGCCAGCCCATGTCTCCGGCCGTCTCAATCCACCCCTCGATGGCCCCCTCAGCGTTCTGCGCTGCCTTGGCGACCGTCTCCCCATGTGTCAGACAGCCGGGCAGCTCCGGCACTTCCGCGAGGTAGAGACCGTCCTCCTCGGACCAGTAGATGTCAACGCGGTACTTCCGGGGTGTCATGGCCCTCTCCTCTCCCGCTGAGCCCGTACTGCCTCGCGAGGCTGCGTAGGCGGCGCACCTGCGCCGGGACGGCCTTGCCGGAGGGGCCCGGACTCAGTGTCAGCAACTCCGGCACGTCCTCTCGGGCGTAGTGGTGATGCGAGCCCTTGACGCGCCTGAGGGTGAACCCCAGTCGCTCTGCCTCGAGGCAGAGCTCCCTGAACCGCACGTTGTGTGGGTGTTGCACCCACTCGTCGAGCAGCGACATGGCGGAGCATTCATCCGACCCAGCAGCCAATCCTGCCCGACCGGCGGACATAGTACCATATGCGGTATCTTGCGTCAAACACGCCGGCAACAGGAGAGGCCGCCTGGCGTGGCGAAGTACCGGGTCATGCGACTACCTGCTCTGACCGCTGTAGTCCAGCAGGCCGCGGCCTACCTCATCATGCTTGCGTCGCCGTCAGGAGCCGCGGCTGCCACACTCTCCTGGACGCCCACCGACGCCTGGCGGCTGGAGCGGCGTGGGACGGCGACCCTCGAGCCCGCCGGCGCGGTCCTGCTGGGGAAGATGGCGCTCTGGAAGGCGCAGGAGTTCGGCGACTTCGACCTCCGCTGTCATGCGCGGATCAGCGAGGGCGTGAAGGACGGCGCCATCTGGCTGCGCTTCCGATACCGGAGCGAGAACGAGCACTACGCGCTCGCCCTCCGGGGGTGGCCCGCTGAAGACCTGTACCTCTACCGGTTCGGTCCGAATGGGATGGACCGGCTGGTCGCGCTGGAGCCCCTGCGCTTCAGCCCCGCGCCGGGCAAGTGGTACGACCTCCGGGTCTCGTGCGCCGGACCGAAGATCGATGTCTACGTCAACGGCGAGTCCAGACCGCGCATCTCGGTCACCGACGACCGGCCCCTCGCGGCGGGTCTGGTCGGAGTCGGTGGGGGGTACCGGGAGGCCGAGTACGCGGAGCTGCAAGTGGAGACCACGCTACCGGTGTCGCGGGCACGCACGGACCAGGCCCGGGCAGCGCAGCAGGCGGCGGCCGCTCGCCGTCGGCAGCGAGGCGCGCTCCGCGCGCGGTGCCGGCCAGTGCAGCTCCCACGGGCGGAGGCCGGGAGACAGGTGGTCCCCCTTGACGGGCCGTGGCTCTTCCTGCCCGACCAGGAGCGCGACCCCCGGAAGGACCCGCGAGACCCTCGTGCAGATGACCGGGGTTGGCACGCGATGGAGGTCCCGGCGTTCTGGACCCCGGTCTCCTGGTGGAACTACGGCCCCGGTGAGGGCACGTCGGAGCTGTGGGTCCAACGGGAGCGCGCCCGAATGGCGGCCCTCAGCTTCGACCCGGAGCGGACGCACGCCGCGTGGTATCGGGAATGGATCGACGTCCCGCGAACCTACCAGGGGAAGCGGCTGGCGTTGCAGTTCGACGCCGTGGCCATGGCCTGTGCGGTGTGGCTCAACGGACGATCGATCGGCAGTCATGTTGGCATGTTCGCCCCGTTCGAGCTGGAGCTGCCGCCGGAGGCAGTTCGACCCGGTTCCCTCAATCTCGTGACGGTTCTCGTGACTGATGGGCCGTACCAGACCACCGGTAACCCGGCCGATCTCCTGGGCGCCGAGGTCGCCGGCCAGCTCACTCCCGAGTGGCTGAGCGGCTTGCCTCGCGGCATGTACGGACGGTCGGCCGGCATCTGGCAGCCGGTCAGGCTGGTCGCTACCTCTCCGCTCCACATTGCCGAGGTCTACGTCAGACCTGCGCTGGATGGCTTCGATGCCGAGGTCACGGTCGCTGGGGCGCCCGTCGAGGGCGCCCTGTTGCGGGCGACCGTGACCGATGCGAAGACGACGCAGCAGCTCGTGCAGACCCAGACGAGTCCTGGAACGACGGGCCCTCCCGTGACCCTGTCGGCGCACGGCCTGGCCGTCAACCACTGGATGCCTGATGCGCCGTACCTGTACTCGCTAGCGACTGAGCTGCTTGCCCCGGACGGGAAGACGCTCGACACGGACGACCGCGCCATCGGGTTCCGCACCTTCGCGGTGAACGGCAACCACTTCCTGCTGAACGGGCGACCATACTGGCTGCGGGGCGCCGGCTACCCGCCGTCGGCACTGGCCCCGAACTCGGCGGAGCTGGCCAATGTGTTCCTGGGCCGGATGCACGATGGAAACGAGGTCATGGCCCGGGCGCAGGGCTCCTCGTTCACCGAGCCCTGGCTGAAGGCGGCCGACGAGAAGGGTGTCGGGGTCTCGCTGGAGGGGGTCTGGCCGTGGGTCATGATCAACGACACTCCGCCGCCGGCGCCGGAGTTGGTCGGCGTCTGGCAGGCGGAGTGGCTCGGCGTGATGCGCAAGGTCCGCAACCACCCGAGCGTGCTCATGTGGACCCTCAACAATGAGAGCCTGTGGTACCGCGCGCAGATGGAGGATGTCCGGAAGCGGAAGTGGGAGATCGCCACCCGAATCATCCAGGCGATGCGGCAGCTCGATCCGACGCGGCCGGTCGTATGCGATTCGTGCTACATCCGCGACCTTCAGGTGTTCGAGGCCGAGGTGAAGCCGAACGGGTTCGACGACGGCGATGTGGACGACGGGCACTTCTACTACGGCTGGTACACCGACTCGCCCTGGCGGCTGTACCCCGAAGACGTGGCGGGGCTGGCCCCGGCGCCGCTCGAGCGTCCGTTCAGCGGGATCCGGCCGGCGATCAGCCAGGAGTTCTCAGCGGGCTACCCCAACAGCGATACCGGGCACCCCGCGCGGAAGTACGTGGACCAGCATCACGTTGCGCAGGCCTGGGTGGGCGACTACGCCCACGAGGATCGCGACCCCTCGGTGTTCCTCAACCGCCACGCGTGGCTGACCAAGGAGAGCATCGAGGTCGCCCGCCGACACCGGAGTAAGCTCTGTGGTCTCCTGAGCTTCTGCAACAGCACCTGGTTCCGCCTGCCCTTCGACCCGAGTGCGCTGGAGCCTTACCCCGTGTACGAGGCGGCCCGGACGGCGCTCGCCCCGGTGCTGATCTCGGCGGACGTCCCACGCCGTCACTTCTACGCCGGTGATCCGATCAGCCTTCGGGCGTGCATCGTGAACGACTCGCCCGACGGAGCCGATCTTCCGACGGCCACCATCCAGGCGCAGCTCGTGGCGCTTGATGGGACAGCGCTCGCCGTGGTGGGGGTGCAGGTGCCGCCAGTGCCGTACTACGAGACCCGGTTTGCCCCGCTCACGCTTCAGACACCGGCGGAGCTGCCGCGCAAGGAGCGCGCCGAGTACGCTGTGGTTCTGGGGATGAAGGCGGGGGAGAGGCACCTGGCGGAGAACCGATTCCCCCTGCTCGGGGCGAGCAAGGCGTGGGCGGATGCCGACGTGGCGGCTGCGGCGGCTCGTGAGGGCCTGACGGCAGGCGAGGGTGGGACACTAGTCGCAACCGGAGCCGCCGGGGTGGCAGCCCTGCGCGCGCGGCCCGAGTTGCAGCAGTTCGTGATGGGCGGCGGCAGGATACTGGTGATGAACGCGGGGGAGGCCGCGGAGGGGCTGCTCCCGGATGTCATCGAGGGCGTCGTAGACTGGCGGCCGGAGATTGTCAGCTTCGCGGACGAAGCGTCGCCGGTGCTCGACGGGCTTGAGCCGTGGGATGTCTGCTGGCTGAACACGGAGGGCGGTCCGCCCGTCGCGGCAACCGGGGGGTACCGGCTGAGGCCGGTGAAGGGCGTGAAGGTGATCGCGACCGGCACGCGTCCCCACGGCTACCTCAAGGATCCGGCAGAGGTGCAGGCGTACACGGCGGTTGTTGTGTTGGAGGCCTCGGTGGGGAAGGGGAAGGTCATCGTCTCGGAGATACCCGGGGCCGCCGCTCAGACCGATCCGATCGCCGCAAAGGTGATCTCGAACCTGCTGAAATACCTGGCCGGCGTTGCTTGACTTGCCGCGACGAAGACGGGTATACTCGCCAGAGACAGGGCGCTGTCTCGTCGGGCCTGCGAGGTGATCGACTTGACCGGTCGACGAGTCCTTCTGATTGCCGGCGTTGCCCTTCTTGGTGCCGTCATCATCCTGGCCGTTTTCGTGACCGGCAACCTCGCCCAGGGCCCCGCCCCGCTGTCGGCGAGCGCGGGCGCGTCCTCAGGCGGCGGAGGGGGCCCATCGCCGGGCGGCATGCCCGGTGGCGGGATGCCTGGGGGCATGCCCGCGGGGATGCCCGGCGGGATGCCTGGCGGAGCGGGCGGGGGCGGCGCCGGTGGCGGCGGCGGGCTGACCTATGAGGAGACGGTCCCGCCCGACCACCTCCAGATGACCTACGACGAGTTCCTGGCCAAGATGCACCTGCCCAAGGTGCCCCTGCCCAAGGCGTACGTCCTCGACGACAAGGGGCAGCCGCAGAAGCTCACCAAGAATGAGTGGATCCAGAACTACGACATCTACAAGGAGGGCGCGGTTGCCGAGAAGGAAGCGGAGCGGGGGATGGGCGGCCCGCTGGCCGACAAGGCGCGGGCTGAGGTGGATCACATCGAGCGGGAACGGAAGGCCGTGCTCGAGCTCTACACGTACGCGGTCCAGCACTGCTTTGCGGCCGAGATCAGCGCGCCTGTGCTTCGAGCGGTCTCCAGCACCAATCCCGACAGGGTGTCGGTCGGCTTGGGCGCGATCATCCGTCCCACGTCGAAGGCGTTCCCGGACATGGTCGTGCGGCGGCTCCAACCGTTGAGCGTGCCCGGGTGGCCCTGGCGAAGCACGCCGGGTCCGGACTCCCGCATCGGAGCAGCCTCCGGCCGCGCCCGGTTCGACGTCATCACCCGCGGCGGCGGGTACTACCGGCCGGTGAAGCTGTACCTGGATGCCGGTGCGATCGGGCGGTGGATGACCCTGTGGAGCGGCACCCAGGTCACGATCAACCTGCTCGACACAACGGGCAAGGTCATACAGAGCCAGACCCGCTCGGCCGGTTTCAGCGGCGGCTCGATCTGCCAGGAGATGATCTTCCCGCCGGACGCCGTCCCGGATCGGCTGATCCACCACTTGCCAAGCGTCAGCCCTTGGGGCACGAAGCTCAAGCTGTTCAATGGAAGCATGAAGGACCTGTACGGGACGAAGGGGTGGCTCCTGGGCGGCGCCGGGTTCTCCGGGCTGCTCGACTTCGATTTGCCTACCTCCGCACTCGCCTCGCTCAACGGCGCGGAGGTCGAGCTGATACCTGCAGCTGAGAGCTCGGTGCCGGGGCTCGTGATCGGCCATGTGGGGACCAAGAACGCCACGCGGGAGAAGAAGCACTAGGCGGCAAGTGGGTGGACGACGACGATGAGCGACGGCCGACCCCGAGGGGTCGGCCGTCGTCATGCTACGGGGACGGAGCGTGCACACTGAGACTGCCTACGCGTGGCTTCTCTGATCACCGCCGAGGGCGGCCAGGATGAGCCGTAGGGCAACCTCCGCGCGCTGCAAGACAGCCTGGTTGCGGAGCCGGACAACCCGGAAGCCCTCCCTCGCCAGCTCCTCGCCACGCAGGACGTCGTACTCTCCCTGCTCCTCTGCGTCGTGAATGCCCCCGTCCAGTTCCACAACCAGGCGGTGCTCGTGGCAGTGGAAGTCAGCGACGTACCGCCCGATCACGTGCTGGCGACGGAGCTTGGCGCCCCCTAGCTGGCGATTGCGCAGGCACGCCCACAGGATGGCTTCGGGCTTCGTCCCACTCGCCCGCAGTTGGCGGCACAGGGCAACGAGGTACTCGGGAACCTTGTACAGCGGGCGACCTCGTTCGTCTGACCCGTGGTAGGTCATCTGCTCGGCAACGTCAGCGGGACTCCGCCTCACGGTCAGACCTCTCCCGTGCCCTCACCCCTGGCCCCTCTCCCAGAGGGAGAGGGGGACCGAGAGGGGGAGGGGGACCGCACACGCGCCGCCCCCGTTCCCCTCTCCCTCTGGGAGAGGGGCCAGGGGTGAGGGCGGCGTCATCACTCCACCGTGACCGTCTTCGCCAGATTCCGCGGCTGGTCGATGTCCTCGCCGCGAATGTCGGCGATGTGGTAGGCGAGAAGCTGCAGCGGGATCGCGACCGTGATCGGCGACACCAGCTCCGGGCACCTCGGGACGCGGATGACATTGTCGCAGTGCTGCTCGATGTTCTGGTCGCCGTCGTTGACCACGCCGATGACGGGGCCGCGACGGGCGCGAATCTCCTGCATGTTGCCCACCATCTTCTCGTAGACATCACCACGGACGGCGATGGCAACAGTGTACAAGTCGGGTTCGACGAGCGCGATGGGGCCGTGCTTCATCTCGCCCGCCGAGTAGGCCTCGGCGTGGACGTAAGAGATCTCCTTGAGCTTGAGAGCGCCCTCCATGGCCGAGGGCAGATTCACCCCCCGGCCCAGGTAGAGGGCGTTGTTGAGCTTCCAGTACCGCTTGGCGACGCGAACGATCTCCTTCTCGCGAGTGAGGAGCTCCTCGGCCTGTCCGGCGGTAGCGATCAGCGCCTTGCGCAGCCTCTTCAGCCGGGGTTCGGGGAGAGTCTTTCGGACCTCGGCGAACCGGAGCGCGATCATCTCGAGCGTGAGGATCTGGAGCGTGTACGCCTTGGTGCTGGCGACGCCGATCTCGGGGCCGGCTTGAATGTAGACCACGCCGTGGGCCTCGCGGGCGATGACACTGTCAACGCGGTTCACGACGGCGACCACCTTGGCGCCCTTCGCCTTCAGCTCGCGCATCGCGAGGAGGGTGTCCATCGTCTCGCCGGACTGGCTGACGACGATACCAAGGGTGTTGTCCAGGACGACCGGATCGCGCGCCTGGAGCTCGGCGGCGAGATCGCACTCGGCCGGGATGCGCGCGAGCTTCTCCATCAGGAACCGTCCGACCAGGCCGGCGTGGTAGGCGGTGCCGCAAGCGGTGAGGACGACTTTCTTGAGCTTGCGGATCTCCTCGGGGGTCATGTTCAGGCTCTCGAGGACGACCTTGTCCGCCTGGTCGGAGATGCGGCCGGCGAGGCAGGCGCGAATGGCCTCCGGCTGCTCGTGGATCTCCTTGTGCATGAAGTGCTTGTGGCCGCCCTTGCTGGCGGCTTCGGCGGGCCAGGGGATGCGGTAGGGCTTCTTGGTGATCGGCTTGCCCTTCACGGTGAAGAGCTTGATGTCGTCGCGGGTGACGACAGCCGCCTCGTTGTCGTCGATGACGTAGACCCGGTCGGTCTCGGCGCGAACGGCGGCCATGTCGGAGGCGACGTAGTTCTCGCCCTGGCCGATGCCGATGACGAGGGGCGACCTCATGCGGGCAGCGACGATCTTGTCGGGCTCGTCCTGGTGGATGACGGCGATGGCGTAGGCGCCGCGCATGCGCTCGATGGCCTGGAGCGTGGCCTGGAACAGGTCGCCCTGGTAGTACTTCTCGACGAGGTGGGCGATGACTTCGGTATCGGTCTGCGACTTGAACTCGTGACCCTCGGCGGTCAGCTCGTCGCGCAACTGGGCGTAGTTGTCGATGATACCGTTGTGCACCACGGCAACCTTGCCGTCGCAGGAGCGATGCGGGTGGGAGTTCACGACTGAGGGCTTGCCGTGAGTGGCCCAGCGCGTGTGCCCGATGGCGAGGGAGCCGGGGAGGGTCTTCTCTGCTAGGGCTTCGCCCAGAACCTTCAGCTTGCCGACGCGCTTGATGACCGTCATCCTGCCCTGGTCGATGACGGCGATGCCGGCGGAATCGTAGCCTCGGTACTCGAGCCGCCGCAGACCCTCAAAGCAGATGGCCGCGGCGCCTCTTGAGCCGATGTAACCGACTATGCCGCACATGGTGAGGCTGCCTCCGTTGGTGGCAAGATCAGGAACACAGCAGCCGGACCCATGGCCTCGCCCACCTGCCCGGGCAAGCGGATGCGGACGGACCCCGACAGACGTCCCACGACGGTTGCGGGTTGGGGGGAATCTGTCCTCGTCATCAGCCCGGCAAACCGGCCTTTGGTTTACACCATAAACGCGATTCTGGCAAGCCCCGCCACGGCGAGGGTGCAGCCGCAGATTGTAGGTAGTTGTGGCACTGGCAGCGGCCGTGTGCTGCCAGTGGCGCCGTTCGGTCTGCGAGAGAGCACTGGCAGCAGACGGCGGCTGCCAGTGGCACCACTGAGAGTTCTTTAGTCAAGTAGGCGCGTGGTCATGTTGTGGCAGCGTGAGAGGTCGGGT
>Ga0315289_10001065_pt1 | contig 42846 bp, 31 predicted proteins | sample YL17G11_40_MG_FD_203452 | JGI IMG/M metagenome (GOLD analysis project Ga0315289, IMG submission 203452) | Sediment microbial communities from Yellowstone Lake, YNP, Wyoming, USA - YL17G11_40 | ecosystem: Environmental > Aquatic > Freshwater > Lake > Sediment | place: USA: Wyoming | collected... | reverse complement strand
CCAGCCACCCCCCCAAAACCCAAAAACCCCCCGGGCCGCCCCCCCCCGGGGGGGCCCCCCCCCCCCCCCCCCCTTCCCCCCCACCCACCCACCCTTTTGTGTCAGCACGCGCCCTCGACCGCGGCCGCGGCCTCCCCCGCCTGGGCGGCGCCCGCCTGCTGCACCAAGTCCGTGCACGACGGCGTCCGGTCGCCTATTCGCAGGCGGCGCAGGCCCGCTGCCGGCGCAGCAGCGGCGGCGTCGCCCCCCGCCCCCGCCGACGACGACGCGGCAGCAGCCATGAGGGCGAGGGAGAGCGAGGACGCGGCCCGCCGGGGCGGGCGGGGTGGGGGGGCGCCCGCCTCCTCCTCCCCTGCCCGGGGCGTGGTCGCCCCGGACGGCGTCCTCCCGCCCGGCGGGCTGCCCGCCGCCAGGGGCGAGGCAAAGCTGCCGACGGCGACCGCAAAGCCCTCCTCCGTGCGGGCGGCCTTGTCCGCGACGAGGGGAGACGCGGCCGCGCCCGCCGCCGCCCGGGCTGCCGCGCGCACCGCGTCCAGCGCGTCCGGCGTCGACATCTTGACGGCGGCGACCGCCACCGTGACGGCCGCGGCCAAGGGTGGGGGGGGCGTGGGCGCCGGGCGCCGGGGAGGCTGCCCAGGCGGACCGCCGCCGCCGGGGAGGGAGGGCGCGGCCGACGCGGGCGAGGGTGGCGGGGCCGCCACGGCCGCGCTGCTGCCCACGAGGGCAGCAGCCGGCAGTGGCGCCTGTTGCGGGTAGACGAACCGGACGGACACCGCGGCCTGGGGCGGCGGCGAGGGCCGGGGCGGGCCCGTGAAGTGGGCGTGGTGGCGGAAGAGGGATTGAGGGTGGGGGTGCGAGTGCGAAAGGGACGCCGCGCGCGGGGTGGTCGAAGTGCTGGCCGTGCCCCCGCCGGCGCCCCCACGCCACCAGCCGTCCGCGTCCGCCCGGCCGTGGGCGGTGGCAGACCGGGCGAGGGCGGGCGAGGACGGGGCGGGCCAGCCGCCCAGGCTGCTGGCGACCCCCACAGGCGGCGCCGCCGGCACAAAGACTGGGGCGGCCGCCGCCGCCGCGGACGCCACGGGCGTCGGGGGCGGGGCGGCTGGCACGGCCGGGGGGGGGCGCGCCCGCGCCGCCCACGCCAGCATGGCCGCCGCCGCGGCGGCCATGCCCGGTCGGTCGGTCGGCAGGGACGCCCCGCCCACGCCCGCGCTCCCCGCCGCGCCCGCCGCCGCCCCTCGCCCCCCCCCCCAGGGAAAGGGGGCGCCCTCAGAGGGGGGGTAGGGGGCGCCGCCCGCCGGCAGGCTGCTGCCCAGGAGGCCCGGCGCCGCCCCGCGGGGCGTGCCGGGCCGGGCGCAGCAGCCCCCCCCCCCCCGGGCGCCGCCACCCAGGTCCAGGCTGGCGGCCGCCCGGTCGCGGACGCCCTGGCCGGACCGCCGGCCCCGCCGGGTGCGGCGGGCGCCGTCGGGGAGTGGGGACGGGGGCTGGTGGGAGGCCGTGGAGGCAGCGCGCGGGGTGGGCGGCAGGGAGGCGGCGGGCGCGGCGGGGAGCGTGGGCGGGACCGCCACCGCCAGGCCGCCACCGAGGATTGACAGGGGCAGGGGCGTCCCGGGCGGCGGCGGGGCGCGCAAGCTCGCCAAGGCCGCGGCGGCCGCCGCCGCGGCCCCAGACATCGCGGCGCCTGGCCGGGCGCCGCCCGCCGCCGTCGCAGGCGAGGGCGGCGGGGCGGCGGGCAGGGGTGGGGTCAGCCCGAACGGCCCCGCTCCCGCCCGCCAACCCCACTTGCAGGCCCCGGCCGGGACGGGGCGGGCGTGGTGCGCGCCCGGCGGGAGCAGGGCGGCGGCCGAGGCGAGGAGGAGCGCCCCGTCGGCCGCCCGCGCCTCCACCAGGCCGCTCCCGCCCACGCTCACGGCCGCCAGCGCCCGCTCCGCGCGCGCGTCGAACAGGGCAACCGCCCAGGGCGCGCCGGCCGACGCGCCGTGCAGGCGGGTAGCCAGGGCGGGCGGGCCCGCGGCCGGGCAGGCGTAGAGGGCGAGCGCGAGCGCGGCGAGGGAGGAGGGCTGGTTGAGAGACAGAGAGGGTGTGTGAGTTTTGATGTGTTCTTGTTTTTGTTGCCCCCTGTGCGTGCCTCGTTCTCTTTTGTGGACGCACCGTCGGGCGGGCGCCCACCTCGGCTGCCAGAGTCGCCATGGCGGCCGGCGCAAGGTGGCTGTGGGTTTTAGGTCATAATAGGAGAAAGATAAGTGGTTGAGAGCGTGCTGGCTTGTCGTCGCAAGGGTCAGGGCGCTCTCTCCAATTCGCGGGCCCGCCGGGCGGTGATACGACCATTAAACTCACCCGCACGCCGCTGCGACCAGGCCGTCTGGTGAGGAAGCCACGGTCCACTGCGTGCTATCCACCACGACGCCCGCGCCGTCAGAGGTGGCGATCAATGGGCTGCTAAACCGGGCACCGCCCGCCAAACCCGTCAGACGGGCGACCGTCGCCGCGTCGGGTTCCGCCGTCGGCCGGCACGGTCCGGCCTCGCCAACATCACAGCCCAAGCCTTTGGCAGGGGCGCGGAGGAGCATGTGTGCAGCTGAGCTGAGGTGTGCGTATGGAATGTGTGAACGTGCCGAGACTGTCAGCATTCCTTTTTTTTAATGACACCTGCACAGAGCGGGGGCTGCGCACAATGCATGACCGGCCCGGTCTCACACATACACCCACGCGGTAGCGTGGCTTCATCCAGCTTTACGCATTCTTTCTCATCATGTCCTTCCGCCGCCCCGCCGGCGCCGCCTTTGGCCTCCGCTTCTCGCTCGCCTCAAGCGTAGACCGCGGCGAGAGAGACAACGTGGCCCTGGGCCAGCAGCAGCCGCCGCTACCCCCACCTGTCACATTAGGGCCGGGGAGGCGACCAGGGCATAGTGGCCCCGATAAGGCGATACTGAGGCACAGGTGAGGGGCTGTGGAGCGAGCAAAGCGCGGGTGCAGGCATCTCTCTCGACCTTCCCATCATCATGTTTTCTCATCCATCCCCCTGCATTTTCCATTTTAGGGACGAACTCCTTTACCTGGCCGAGGCCCACGCCGTCCTGGTTGTGTACGGGCCGCCCGGCAGCGGCAAGACGACAGTTGTGAGTGGTTGGTGGTGGGGCGTTAGAGCGAGCGAGCGAGCGCGCGCGTTCTATTGTTTCGCTTACCTGCCCTTCAAACCTCTCCATCCCACCCTCCTCAGCTCCCCACCCTCCTCGCCGACGCGGGCTGGGCGCCACCCGGCACCTCCATCGCGGTCGCCCTCTCCACCCGGGGCGACACCATGGCGGCGTCGCTCGCGGCGGCCGAGGCGGCCGGCAGCACGATCGGCGGGCGGGTCGGGTACTCGATCCCATTTGAGAGCGTCCTCTCCACCGCGCCGGCCTCACCACCACCACCCGCCCCAGGCGCGGCGACGGCCATCGTGTTTTACTGCGCGGAGACCCTCCTCCGGTCCGCATTGGCCGACCCGCTGTTCACGGGGTGCAGCGTGGTGGTCGTCTCCCTGGGCGGCCCGGGCTGCGAGCGCGCCCTGGCCACGGACGCGCTGCTGGGCGTCCTATCCCGTGTCCTCGCCCGCCGGCCGGACCTGCGCCTGGTCCTGACGGCGGACGACGCAGGGAACGCGTCGAGTGCGGCCCGCTACTTTGGTTGGCGCCCTGCTGGTGGAGGTGCGACGGCTCCACCCGGCCGTGTAGGTGGTCCTGCCCGGGCGGCGGCGCTCCTGAGCGTGGGCGGGCCCACGGCCGGGGGAGGCACGCCCGCCTCTTTCCAGCCCGCCCTCCAATATACCTCGTCGCCTGTCTCTGATTTCCACGCCGCCGCGGTCGACGCGGTCACCGCCCTCCACGCCTCCGACCGCCCTGGCGACATCCTGGTCATCCTGCCCCGCCCGTCCGACGTGGACGCCGTCGCAGAAGCCTTGAAGGAGGAGGGCGAGGGGGGGCAGGGGGAGGTCGAGGGGCGGGGGGGGTCGTCGTCGCGCAAGCGTGGGCGCCCGCCCCGGCTGGCGGTGACACGCCTCCACGGGGGCGTCCCAAGGGACGAGCTGGCCGCCTCCCTGTCGCCCGCTGCGCCAGCCGGCTCCTCCCGGCGCGCCATCATCGCGCTCTCGTCCGCCCTGGACGGCGGGCGCCTGGCCTGGGCGGGCGTGAGCGCCGTCGTCGATGCTGTGCTGGGCTGGCAGGCCGGGTTCGACCCGGCGTCCGGCCTGGACGCGTCGGGCGTGGCCCCCGTCAGCCGGGCGACCGCGGACTTGCGGGCCGGGCTGAGCGTGGGTGTGCACGGCGACCGGCCGGGAGTGTGCGTGCGGCTGCTGACGGAGGTTGCCTTCGCGGCGCTCCCGCCGTCCCCGCCCCCCAGCGTCCGGCGGCACGACCTCAGCCCCACCCTCCTCCTCCTGGCCGCCCTCGGGGTCGGCGACGCGCTCGCCTTTCCCTGGCCCTCCCGCCCGCCGGCCGCGGCCGCCGCCCGGGCGCTGGAGACCCTTCACGCCCTGGGAGCCTTGGGCGGGGATGGCAGGGCCCTCACGGCGGGCGGGCAGGCGATGGCCGAGCTGCCCCTGGCCGACCCCCGCGCCGCCCGGGCGCTCCTGTCGGCCGGGTCTACCGGCGACCCGGCCGTCGTCGACAGCGTCGCCGCCGCCATCGCCCTCTCCACCGTGCGCGGCATCTGGTCCCGGGGCGCGGCGGGCGGGAGCGCGGCGGGCCTGGCGGCCGCCAAGGCCCGCTTCGCGGCGGCGGAGGGGGATTGGGTGACGCACCTGAATGTGTGGCGGGCGTGGCACGCGGCCGGGAGCAGGGACGGGGGCGGCGTCGGCCGCGGCCCGCCCTCCTCGGGCGCCCGGGCCGCCTGGGCGGGCGCCAATGGCATCGACCACCGGGCCCTGCTACGGGCGGCGGACGTGGCGGGGCAGGTGCGGGCGCACGCGGGGCGGGTGGGGCTGCCGACGACGCCCGATGGGCGGGCCGGGTTGGCACCCCCCCCGGCGGGCGGGGCGAAGGCGGCGGCCGCGGCCATCGTGCGGGCGCTGGCGGCCGGCCTATTTGTGAGCGCGGCGGTGCTCACGGACGCGCATGGCGCGCCCGGCGGCCAGGCGGCCTACCGCCTCGTCCGCCCGCCAGACGGGCCGCCACCAGGCCGCGATGGCAGCGCCACCCTGCCCGCCCAACCCCGCCTACGCCTGCACCGGTCCTCCATCCTCCACGGCTCGGCCCCGCCGCTGGTCCTGTTCTTAGGGGCGCCCCTGGACCGGGAGGGCTGGCACACCATGATGGACGTGCTGTGCGTGAGCCGGGACTTGTTGGTGGGGGTGGCGCCGCACTTTTTCCAAGGAGGTTGAGAGGAGAGAGCTTTTTTGTTTTAGTAAAAAAATGCGTCTAGCTCTCCTGCCTAGCGCCTGCCGCCTGCCCCCGCCCCGGCGGGCCGTCGCCGTCGCCGGCGAAGGCCGGTCCGCAAACCGGGCCAAGTGGAGTGGTGGTGGTGCGGACAGTGGTGGTGTGACGACCACGGCGCCGCCGCCCCCGCCCGACGCTGGCGGGGTGCAGAACCGGCCTCCTCCCCCGCCCGGCGCCAGCCTCGAGTCGCCGGAAGCGCTGGTGAGTCTTTAGTGTGATGGGTCGACAGTTGCTTTACGCATCACACAAAATCCGAGCGAGAGCACCCCCCTTTTCGCCCGCAGCCGGCCGGACGGCTAGGCCAATTCATCTCGCGCTCTCTCTCACCATTCCACACCCCAACCTCACCCTGTCTTCTCTTTCTCCTCACAGGTCGCCGCCGCCCTCGCCTCCTGCGCCGCCGACTTCGCCGCCATCGACGCCCTCATCGCGGTCAACGTCCGCCGCACGCAGGCCGCGTTCGCCGAAGCCCGTATCGGCCCCCACCACTTTGCGGGGTCGACAGGGTATGGGAAGGGCGACGCCGGGCGGGCCGCGCTGGATGGTTTGATGGCCTCTCTCCTGGGCACGCCGTCCGCCATCGTCCGCCCCCACTTTGTGTCGGGGACGCACGCCATCGCGGCCGCCCTCTTTGGTGCCCTGCGCCCGGGGGATTGCCTGGTGGCCGCGGCGGGCGCCCCGTACGACACGCTGGAGGAGGTGATCGGCCTGCCCGGGCGGGGGGTGCCAGGGGCCGGGTCCCTGGCCGAATGGGGCGTCACCTACCGCCAGGTGGAGTTGGGGGCGGCGACGGGCGCCATCGACCATGTCGCGCTGGCTTCTGCCATCACCCCGACCACCCGGGTCGTTCTCGTCCAGCGGTCGTGCGGCTACGCGCCCCGGCGGACGCTGACGGTGGCGGAGATCGGGGCGGCTGTCGAGACTGTGCAGCGCGCCACGGCCGCCTTGGGAGGCCCTCCCGCCTTCAAGGCCGGCCGCACGCCCGTCGTCGCCGTCGACAACTGCTACGGCGAGTTCACGGAGGCGTGCGAGCCGGGCGCCGTGGGCGCCGACCTGGTGATGGGATCCCTCATCAAGGCGCCGGGCGGGACGGTCGCCCCGAGCGGGGGCTACGTCGGCGGCCGCCCCGACCTGGTCGCCGCCGCGGCCGCCCGCCTGACCGCGCCGGGGATCGGCCTGGACGCGGGCGCGATCGAGGGGAGCACGCTCAGGCTGATGTTCCAGGGCCTGCACCTGGCCCCCCACACGGTCGGCGAGGCGGTGAAGGGCGGGCGCCTGGTCGCGGCGGTGGCCGAACGGGCGGGGTGGGGCGGCAGCGACGGCGCTCAGCCCGCCGCCGACCCGCCGTCCGGCTCGCCCGGGCCCTGGCCCTTCATCACGGCCGTCCGGTGCGGGTCCGCGCCCCGCCTCCTCGCCTTCTGCCGGGCCGTCCAGGCGGCCTCGCCCATCGGGTCCTACATTCGGCCGGAGGCCGGCGTCACTGCCGGGTATGCCGACCCGGTCGTCTTTGGGGATGGAACATTCATCGACGGGTCGACGGCCGAGCTGAGCGCGGACGGCCCGGTGCGGGCGCCGTTCGATGTGTACTGCCAGGGCGGGAGCCACTGGGCGCAGTGGGTGCCCGTGCTGGAGGCGGCGGTGGCGGCGTTCCGGAGTGAACAAATATGAAAATATGCATGTTAGTTTTTTCTTTAGATTGTCCGCGAACCCGCCGTGCGTGTCCGTTTCCTCGTAGTGCGTGTCTTACATCTCAGGGGGCTGTTCCCCCATCTTCTGATGGAGCTGCCACCTCCACCGCCGCCCTCTTCGGCCCCGCTTTCAGCGCTTTAGGCGGCACATCCCCAGGAAAGAGCGGGGACGGGTTGGCCAGGGCCTCCTCCACCCGGGCCGCGATGGCCGCCGGGTCGTCCCCAATCCAGTGCTGGGAGGCGGCCAGTAAGCGGGCGGTGCGGGTGTCGGCGTCCTCGGCGCGCACGGCGGCCAACGTCGCCCGCCAGGTCGCGCCCATGGCGGCCGCGGCCGCGGTCGCGGCTGTGCCCGCACCCGCGCCCCTGTCCCCTGCCTTGCTGGCGGCCTTGGCTTTTTTAGCGGCCTTGGCGGCGACCTCGCCCACGTGGCGGATGGACGCCCGAGACACCCGGGCCTGGCGGGCGGCGTCGGCGTTGGCGGTGGCGGCGGCGGCATCTGCGGTCCACTGTTTACGCAGGGCTGTGGAGGAGAGATGGAGAGAAGAAGGTTGAGAGAGCGCCGAGTCGATCGCCGCCGGGAAAGTGTGTGCCGCGCCAGCGCGTGCACGCTGGCCCGCCCGCCCTCTATCAATCTAATTCCAGCGGTCAACACCCTAGTCGCCGTACCTGTCATGGCCGCCCGGTGTGCCGCCCGCGCATCCCGCAGAGCCGGCCCCGCGTCGGAGACGACCGGCGGCGCCGTCGGCGGCGTGGCCAGGCGGACGGCATTGGCGCTGTCGGCGCCCGTACTGTCGCTGCTCGCGCTGGCGAGAGCGGAGCTGGAGAGGCGGGCGGTCAGCGCGGAGGGGCAGGCGGTGGCCCACCAGGCGGTGGTGGCCCGGGCGGCGGCCTGGCGCAGCATTTTGGAGAAAAAATGTTGTGGACCGAGAGCGTGCCACTCCTGCAATGCTCTCTGCCGCTCTCCTCCGCTCCTCCGCGCTTGCTCGTCCCATCCTCGCGTCCTCAAACCCATCGCATCAGGCAGCTGCACGTGTAGTTGGCATTGCACGCGCACCCGGGTCTTTCCTCAACGCGCCCCTCCCTCGCAACAACACTATGGCAATGCACGCGGGCGTGTCGTCCGACCCACCAGCTGCTGCTGCCTTCGAGACGGTCGACGTCAAGGAAGCCGCGGCCCGCCTGGCTGCGGGCACGCCCCTCCTGGACGTCCGCGCCCCCGACGAATTTGCGGGCGGGCACCCGCCCGGCGGCAAGAACGCCAACGTGCAGGGGGACGGGTTCCTGGCGACGGCCACCGCCCTGTTCCCAGGCAAGGAGGACCCGCTCTTGGTCTCCTGCCTCCGCGGCGGCCGCTCCGCCGCAGCGGCCGCTCAGCTGGCCGCCGCGGGGTGGACCAACATCATTAACGTGGCGGGCGGGTGGGCGGCCTGGACGGAGGCGGGCCTGCCGGAGGAGAAGTGAAACAAATGAAGAAAAGAGAAACCCACAACCTGAGGCGCGCCACAAGACACCCCCGTCAGTCAACACCCTCTCTCTCAATCTCTCGTTCCGGTCTCTGCTGCTTGCCTGCAGGGCAGGGTGCGGTCTCTTCATCATATATTCACACCTAAACAAAAACAAAATCAAGGCGCGGCCGTCACCGTGGCAGGCTTGGTGAGAGGACTCGTCGTCGTCGTCGTGCTGTTGACCACAGCCGGCCCCTTGGCAGGCGCGGGCGCAGCGGCCGCGCCGACGGGCTGGGCCGGCTTGGCCGGAGCCACCGCCCCAGCCACGACCGGCTTCTTCTCCGTCGCAGGCGCGGGCGCGGCCGCGGCCGCCGCACCGACGGGCTGGGCCGGCTTGACGACGACCACCGCCCCGGCCACAACCGGCTTCTTCTCCGTCGCGGGCGCGGGCGCGGGCGCAGCCGCCGCACCGATGGGCTGGCCCGGCTTGGCCGGGGCCACCGTCCCGGCCACGACCGGCTTCTTCTCCGGCGCGGGCGCGGGCGCGGCCGCGACCGCCGCACCGACGGGCTGGGCTGGCTTGGCCGGGGCCATCGTACCGGCCACGACCGGCTTCTTCTCCGGCGCGGGCGCGGGCGCGGCCGCGACCGCCGCACCGACGGGCTGGGCTGGCTTGGCCGGGGCCATCGTACCGGCCACGACCGGCGTCTTCTCCGTCGCTGGCGCGGGCGCGGGAGCGGCTGCTGCGCCGATGAGCTGAGCGGGCTTGGCGACGACCGCCGCCCCGGCCACGACCGGCTTCTTCTCCGGCGCGGGTGCTGGCGCGGCCGCCGCGCCGAGGGGCTGGGCCGGGGCGGCCGGGAGCGGGCGGGTGGAGGCAAGGGGGGCAGCGGGGACGGCGTCCACAGACTTGGCGGCGACCGCGCCCTCGGTGACCGCAGCCTCCGGCAGGGGCTCCGCGACGACGGCGACAGCGGCGGGCTTGGTGGTGGTAGCGGTGGTGGCCTTGGGCGTGGTCGGCGCCGGCGCTGCCGCGGGGGTGGCCACCGCGACGGGCGTGACCGCCGGTTCGCCCTCCTCCGCGTCCACCAGCACGGCGGGCGTGGCCTTGAGGGTCGTCGCGGCGGTCGTGGCCGGCTTCTTAGCGGCAGCCGCCACGGGGGCTGCGACGGCCGGCGCGGCGACCTCGCCCTCCTCCTCCCCCAGCGGGGCCGCCTCCCTGCTGGTGGGCCCTGTGGCCGCCGTTGTCGCCGGCGCTTTCTTGACGGGAGCCGCCGCGGTAGCAGTCACCGGCGCCGTCACCACCTCTTTCTCCTCATCAATTATCTCCACCTTCACCGGCAGGGCCGCCCTCTTGACGGGCGCGGCAGCCGGCGTGACGGGCGGCGGCGGGCGGGCGGCCTTTTCCCTGGCCGCCGCGGCGGCGCCCTTGTCTTCGGGGACCGCCAACAGGTCGGCCAGGGACGTCTGGCCGCGGGTCTCCGCCAAGGTGGCGAGCGGGTCGCCAGGGGCGGCGCGGGCGGCGGAGGCGGCGAGCAGGGCCGTGACGGCGACGGTCTGTGCACAGGGAGAGGTTGAGAGATGAATGGTCAGCGCGCCTTCGCTAGGCTTCCTTCTTGCCCCTTTTGGGCTGTCTTCTTGCAGGCGCCAGGGGCCAGGCTTCATGGTTTGCACCCGGGATTTTCGGCCACCAGGTGGGCGTGTTAGCCTGAGGTGCCACCAGCGTGGTGTTTGTGTCAGCCTGGCGGCGACATGAACCCCATCGGGCGTGCCGGAACGCAAGTGAGTTTCCAATCGGCGCTCGCGCAACCGCTTCTTCCGGACGGCCGCACAGCAGTTTTCGTTTCTCCTGAGCGCCATGGCGACCCCCTGGCTCCACACTCACCACACCCTAGCACTCACCATGAGTACACGCATGCTTGGTCAACTGAAAGAGAGAGGGTCAGGGAGGGGTCTGTGGTAGGGAGGTGACGGAAGAGAGAGGAGGAGCGGGTGATGAAGAGGGAAGCTAGCCGGTCTAGTGTGTCGCTTGCGCGCGAGGACGGGGCAGTCCCTGGCTGAACTTGTGCGCAGGAAGGCGTGCCGTCAGTGTCTGGATCATGCAGTCTGCAGCGATCTAGCACCCGCCGGAAGCAAAAGGTCCATCACACACCTACCGAATTGAGACAAGAAAGAAACATAAATGAGAGGCAAACAAAAATGGCGTTGGGTCACTCTCTTCCTTTACAAAAATAGACACGTTTCGCGCCCACCAACCATTCACCCCACCATGTCCGGTGACCAGGAGTTGTTTGAATCCTGGTTTCGCGTCGCGGACGGCGACAGGGATGGCGTCGTGGGCGGCGTGGAGGCGGTCGCATTCTTCGGGCGGTCGGGCCTGCCCCAGGCGACGCTGTTCCAGGTACGAGAGTGAGGGGGGCGCACACGCGGCGCGCGTGTCATGAAGGTCATGTGCGTGGACTCATCCGTCAGGCGCGGGCGCGTGGGCGGGCTCTGCTTGCCGGGAGAGGGGGGCGTGAGAGCAGACCGCCGTCTGCACGTTTCAATGGGGGGGCTGCGCGCCCACGCTGATCCCCCCCCCTCTTTTTTCGCACGTCCCCACGGAGTGGGCTGGCCGTGGGCTGGGCGGCCAGGCGCCGCCAGTGAAGAGGATGGACAGCGTGCGAGGCGCCTGCATGCCACCTTTCAAGCCGTACAAACCCGGGCCCGCCCCCAAACGCGGGGGGGGTTGGAGACGCTCCACACACCGCTCTCCGTCCATTTTCAACCTCGCCCCCCTCTCCTCCTTCTTTCCATCAGATCTGGAGCATGGTCGCCGGCGAGGCCGGCGCCCTGACCAAGCCCCAATTCTACTCCACCCTGCGCCTGATCTCCCTGGCCCAGGCGTCGGGCGGCGAGCTGCCGGAAGCGGCCGCCCGGTCGGCCCTCATCGGCATTGGCCCCGCCCTCCCCGCCCCGGCCCTGGCCGGCCTGTCTGACGACGCGGCCGCCGTCCCGGGCGCTATGCGGGACTCCTGGTCCCCCGCGGGGCGGGCCCCCGCCCCCGCCCGGGCCGCCCCCGCAGCGCCCGGCGGCGGCACCGCCGCGGCGGCCGCCGCCACGGCCTCCTCGGCCGGTGGGTGGCCGCCCATGCCCCCTGCTGACGCCGCGGCCTACCGGGCCGAGTTTGCCCGCCTGGACGCCGACGGCGACGGCCGGGTCAGCGGGCGCGAGGCCGGCCCCGCCCTGGCCGCGCTGGGCCTGCCACGGGAGACGCTGCGCGACATTTGGGGCGCCGTCGCGGGCGACGCGGGCGAGCTGGGCCCCGCCCAGTGGGTGAGCGCCCGCTACCTGACAGCCCTGGCGGCCCGGGGCGTGCGCCCGCCGGCCTCCCTGCCGCCGGGTCCCTTCCCGCCCGTCGCGGACGCGGGCGTTCTGCCTGGCGGTGGCGTTCCCGCCGCCATGGCGGGGGTCGGGGGTGGGATCGGCTCGTCCGCACCCTCCGCGGACCCGGCCCTCCCGCCCGCCCCCTCCCGCCTGGTCCCGCCCGCCCCGCCGGCTGTGCGAGAGTCGGGCGCCCCGCCCTTGCCTGCCTGCGCCGCCGCAGGTGGGCTTGGCGTCGAGCGGGAGGCCCGCCTGGTGGCTGAGCGGGCGGGCGCGGCGGCGGACGACGCGGCGGCGGCCGCCGCGGAGGCCGCCGCCGCGGCGGGCGCCGCCCGGGAAACCGCCTTCCGCCGCGCCCTGGAGGAGCTGACCCTCTTCCGCGCCCGGGCCAGGGCGACCGCGCTCCAAGCCCAACAGCGCGCCGAGTCGGAGGCCCGGGCGGCGGTGGAAGCGGAGGCCGCCTACGAGGCCTCCTGGGCCGCGACGGCGGGCGAGGCGGCCGCCGCGCGCGAGGCGTTGGACGCCCTCGCGTCCGCCCGGGCCCGCCGGGTGGAGGCGTCCGCCAAGCTGGACGGCCTCAAGGCCGACCTCGCCCGCATGGCGTCCCTATCCCCCGCGGACGGGGCGGCCGAAGCGGCGGAGCTGGCCCGGCTGAACGTGGAGATCGCGGGGGCGGCCGGCCGGGCGTCGCGCTCCAAGGCCCGGCTGGAGGCTGGGGCGGCCGCCCGGGCGGACCGGCGGGCCGCCCTGGATGCGGCCCTGGCAGCCGTGGCGGAGGCAGAGGCGGCGCTGGCCGGGGCGGGCGGGCAGGAGGGAGGTGAGCAGGAGGCGGGCGGCGTGGCTGAGCGCGTCAGGGCCCTGGTGGCCGCGGCGGCCGCGGCGGGAGTGGTGGTTGGCGGGAGCGGCGAGGGCGCGGCGCCCGCGCCCGCGCCCGCGCCCGCTGCTTTGGCCTGGTCCCCGCACGCGGCGGCGGGCGCGGGCGACTGGGATGACTGGGCGGACGAGGGGTTCACCACCGTGGACGCCCTGCCCCCGCTGGACAGCATTGTTGCAGCCTTTGCCGGGGGGGATGGCGAGTGCGACGCGCCGGGCGCCGCCCCCGCCCCCGCCTCCTCTGACGCGACCGCCGCCACGCGGGGGCCGTCGCCCGCTGCCGCCGGCTCGCCCACTGGCCCCCGCCCCATGAGCGGGTCGTCGGAGGGCGAGGAGGAGGTGGGTGGTGGTGGGGGTGGTGGGGGTGGGGCAACGGAGGAACCGCCGGCCGGGTGGGCGGCGTTCTAAGGAGGGGGTGGTCAGACACATGCACGATGTGAGAGAGCTGACGACAAAGGCACACACGCACACCGCTTCTCTCTCGCCTCCCCGCCCTCCCGCCCTCCCCTCCCTCAAAACGTGCCGCCGTTGAACCCAAAGTCAGTGCGGGCCGAGTCATGGAAGGACAGGTAAAACCGGTTGGCCGGGACGCCCAGCTTGGCGCTCACCACCTCGCTGACCGCCTTGCAGATGGCCTTGTTCTTGTCCCCGCCGATGGCGCCGATGGACAGGAGCTCGCCGTAGGCGGCCGGGTCCTCCGTCCCGCCGAAACAGACGGGCGTGCCCGAGCGCAGGGTGACCAGGACATATGATTCCGGCTTGCCCGTCGAGGCCGCGACGACGGCCGAGAGGGCCTTGATGGTGTCGGACTCGGACACGGGGTCAGGGGAGGCTAGTTGTGGGTCGATGTGTGTGTGTGTGTGTGTGTGCGGAGAGGATGTGAAGGAGGCGGTGTTGAGCGTGGAGGGCGGGTTTGGGATTGGTTGTGGGTTGAGAAGATTGTTCCTCTCATCACCCAGCACCAGCACCATCGAGCACAGGCGAGGACCTCTCACTCCACGGAGTGCCCTGGTCGCTACCTCACTCACCGTTAGTGATGATGTTGAGGGTCGGCATGCTGGATTGCTGTGACCACGCGCGCAAAGAAAAGGAAGACTTTTGAAAAGCATCGCCACGGCGCCCCTTCTTCTTCATTCACATCTTAAAGAACCGCGGGCGTGCGGCGCCCTCGTGGAGCTCTTTTCCCTAAGCGCCTGGCCGCAGGGGGTACGCCGAGTGTCAACCCCTGCCCTCAGCCAAGCATGGCCGCCTTCCCCCGCGCGCCCCTGGCGCCTGCGCACGCACTGCCGGCGACGCACCCTCACCCCCGCCTAGCCACGCCCCGCGTCGCCCGCCCCACCCCCACCGCCCTCACCCGCAGCTTCGAAGAGCATGTGGCGGCCGTCCCGGCTGCGGATGAGGCGGCGGCCGGCGGACAACCGCCCCGCTCTCTCTACCAACCCCTCCCACCATCATCATCAGCACCGACCTCGACCTCGACCACCGCTCTCCTCCCTGGCTGGCACCCCCTCTCGTCCCCACCCCTCTGGTCGGGCGGTGACGCGTCGGCCCTGGGCGGGACGAAGGCATCGCCGTCTCCCCTGGCTGCCCTCCCCCCTGCCTGGCGCCTGCTGCTCCTGTCGGACGGCTCCGTCACGCGCCACCTGCAACTGCTGACGGGGGCGGCGGTCGTGGTCGAGGTCCTGGACCAGCGCGTGCTGGACGCGCCGTCCGACCTGGCGTCCCTGCCGCCCTCCGCCCGGGAGATATCGGGCCCCATCCTCCAGCGCCGTGTGCTGTTGCGGGTGTCGACCGGCGAAGGCGGCGGGGCGGACGCCCTCAACCAGCCCGCCCTTGTCTTTGCGACCTCCTGGTGGAACGTCGCCGACGCGGCCACCACGCTCGCGTCCACCGCCCGCCCGATTTGGACGTCCCTGGCCAGCACCCGGTCAGAACTGTTCCGGGAGATCAGGGGCGTGGAGCACGGCGGCAATGCGGCCCTGAGCCGGGCGTTTGGGTTGAGGGAGGAAACGGGGGCGCCCGCGCTCTGGGGCAGGCACTACCTGTTCCACCGTGGGGGGCGCCCGCTGACCGCCATTTACGAGGTCTTCTCGCCGGCGCTGGGGGCATGGTTGGGAGTGGGAGGCGCGGAGAAGGGTCTGTATCAGTAGAAGACGCTGTTTTTGAATTTCCCAATCCGTCCCCCCTTTTTAGGCGCTGTGCATGCTTCTCACCGTTTCGCCCGCTTCCCACCCCCGCCACCCCTCAAATCGGGGCTCCGGTCGTGCTCGATGCCGTGCGTCGCCATGACCCCAGGCGTCGCGGCCTCCGCGGCGGCCGCGTCCACGATCAAAAGCTGGCCGTAATCTAGGGCGACCCGCGCAAACCGGTCGCGGTGGGCCGGCTTGACGGCGCGCGCGCGCGCGGCCGCGGCCTCCAGCGCGCCGACCAGGCCCGCCATGCTGTCGATGGCCACCCCGTCCACGGACGCGACGCGCACGTTGGCAAAGTCCTCAAGCCCAAAGGTGACGTCGGAGGCCGAGTCCGAGGTGAGCACGGACGACAGGACGACCACCTGCTGGCCCGGCCGGGCCGGCGAGGCGGACCAGCCGGTCGCGAGTTCGAGGAGCCTCAACGGCGCCTCGAACTCCCATTCCTTGCCGTACTCGGACTTGAGGAAGGGCAGGTTCAGGGGCGTGAAGACGAGGCCGCCCCAGACCATGTAGGAGGGCGGCGCGCCACTCAGGTGGACGGGGGCGAGGCGGGTGGGGGCTCGGAGGCTGGCGGAGACGGCCATGGCGGCCCCATCCCGCAGGAGCGACAGCGCCACCGCGTCGCCCACAAACTTGGTCGAGATGGCGTGCGAGAAGGCCAGGCGCTCGCCCGGGCGGAACGGGATGGTCCCATCATTCCCCAGGCGCACGCCGTCCACCGCCAGCAAGACGTCGCCCGCCCGCACCACCCCCGCCGCGGGCGCCGTCCTGTCCACCCGCCGCACAAACACGCCCGTCTGGGCCGGGCCCATCCCCAGCGCCGCCCGCGTGGACGGCGATTCCAGGCGCTGCCAGTCCACGCCCAGCACGGGGAAGCCGGTGTAGCGGCCGTGGCGGGCGACGTCGCCCAGGAAGTGGCGGACGATGGGGGTGACGGGGATGGCGTGGCCGACCAGCTCCGCCTCGCCCGACCCCGCCATGGACTGGAAGCTGACGCCCACGCACTCCAGGCTGTGCGCGTTGAAGACGGCCCCGCCGGACGCGCCCGAGTTGATGGCGGCGTCGATGGTGACCGCCAGGAGTTCGGACGACCCGTGCGTGTAGGATTGGACCTCCACGCGGGAGACGACGCCCGACGTCGCGGACACGGTGTCCCCGCCCAGGGGGAAGCCTACCGCCACCACCTTTTGTTGGAGGAGGGGCGTGCCGCCGAACCGGACGGCGACCGCGCCCTCCCAGAACGCCGGGTCCGGCACCTCCAGGAGTGCGAGGTCGCACTCCACGCCCACCGCCACGATGCGGGCCGGGAACTTGGTGGCGTGCCCCCGGCGGCGGACCTTGATGCGCCCGTGCTCGACGCAGTGCGCGTTGGTCAGCAGGCGCCGGCCGTCAATGATGAAGCCGGACGAGGTGGACGCGGTCTGGCGCCGGCGCTGCCAGGGCAGGGAGTAGTTGGGCTCTGCGTGCGTGCCGAAGATCTTGACGACGCTGTCCATGAGGCCCGCCGCGGCGGAGGTGGCGGCGGCTTCCTCATCATCCTGAGCGGCCGTGTGCTGGTGCTGGGGCGAGGCGAGGGGCGGCGGCGGGGCCCCCGGGCCTGGGGCGCTGCCCCCGCCCGGGCCTGGGCCGCCGCCCGCGTCGGGTGGGGAGGACGGGAGGAGGCCGCGACGCCCGGTGCGGCCACCAGCAGGTGGGGGTGTGGGTTCCCGGGCGTGGCGGCCGCGGGCGGTGGGGGCTGGGCGGGTGGCGGGCTGTGGTGGGGGGGGGGGATGGACAGAGTTGGTTGGGAGGTGGAAAGCAAGAGGAGAAGCGCGGGTGGGGAGAGTGGCGAGCCTAGTGCGCCGCCCCCGGACGCCACCCCTCACCCTATCGCACACACTTACCGCGTCGGTCGCATCTGTGGTTGATGGCGCAACCTTGCGGCGGGGCGGCATCGTGGGCTGGGGTGTGCGGCTCGCCACACGGCCCGTCCAAAGTCGTATTATTGGTCTGAAAGGAAACACCCATCGGCGCAGATCTCTGTTCCGTTTGTCTTTTGTCCTCTCTCCTCCCATGCCGACCTTCCGCGACTACTCAGCCTCCCTGGCTGCCCTCCGGCTGGCCGGCGATGGAGCCACGGCCAGCGAGATCCGGGCATTCCTGAAGCTGGTAAGATGGAGAGAGAGTGGCGACGGGAGAGGTGGAGGCCAATGCAAGCTTTTATTTATTCTGAGGGGGCAGGGGGCTGTGGATATGGCTTCCGGCGGCCGCCGCGCCACGCATGCCTATTCCCAGGGTGAGGGCGGGTGATGGTGACCACGTGGGTATTGTCGGCGGAAGGACACCACCCCAAGCACGCACGCTCACCACATTTTTAAACCCACGCCTCTCCCATCATCATCAGAACCGCGACCTCCGCGCCCGGGACTCACCCGACGTCGCCCGCTTTGGTGGGGCCCTCCTCCGCCTACACCGGGGCTCGCTATCCGCGGATGAGCGTGAGTAGACGAGTGCGCGCGAGAGGTGCCCGTCAACACCATCCATTACCAATCACAACTCACCCTCCCGTCCATCCACCCATTCCAATCCCCATTTTGCTGCCCCCTTGCCTCAGTCTGGGCCGTCATGGAGCAGGTCGGCCTGGCGGCCATCGACGCTGGCGCCATGCGCTTAGCCGCATCCATCGTGGTGGCCGTCAAATCCCAGTTCCCGGACTCGCGGCGGGCGGCCCGCCTGGTGGTGGTCTTCTTGGAGGCGGTCGGTGAGGCGGAGGGCGCAGACGCGGAGGTCGACGCTGGCCTGGCCACCGCCCCGGACGCCGCCCTGCTCCTGAAACGCCGGGTGGCGGGGTTCAAGACGGCCGGCAAGGCTGGGGAAGCCCTGGACTCGCTGCGCGAGTACTGTGACACCTTCCAGGCGGACGGCGACGCGTGGGGCGAACTGCGGGAAGGGTTCACGGGCGCAGGGCGCCCGGCCGCGGCTGCCTTTTGCGCGGAGGAGGGCGTCCTCCACGCGCCCGCCTGTGCGGCCACCCACACGGCTGCCGGGGAAGCGCACTACACGGCGGGCGCGATCGTGGCCGCCGCCCGCCACTTTGAGGCGGCCATCGCGCTGAGCGGCGGGGAGGACGTGCGGGCGCTCTATGGTGTGTGCTGCTGCTCGGCCGCGGCGGGCGGTGGTGGTGGTGGCGGGTCATCATCATCAGGGAAGAAAAAGGGTGGCGGCGGGGGCGAGGTCGCGGCCGGCGGCGAGGCGCCACCCGACCCCGTCCCTGGTCTAGCAATGAAGATGCTGTTGCAGAAGTACCGGGAGGAGGCGCCGCCGGGGCTGGTGCCGTTTTTGGAGGCGGCGTTGGCGGGGATGGTGGAGAGGTGAGGAAAAAGTAAGGAGAAAGTTTACATCTCTTTCAATTACACACGAGTAAATTTACTCTCCCGTCGCCCGCACAGGCGGGGAGGGCGAGCACACGTCTACGGCTGCGTGGCTGCACCTGCGTGTGTCCTGCGTCACCGCTCGCACCCTCATGGACAACACCGGCCGCGGCGGCCCGCCCGGGCCGCCGCCGCCCCTGCCGCGCCCGCCGGGCCCCACACACGGCGGCGGGTTCAAGCTCAAGATCAAGCTGCCGGGCCGGCCGGCGGGGCCGCCACCGCCGCCACCAGGGGGTGGGACAGGCGGTCCAGGCGGTCAGGCAGCGGCAGGCCCGGGCGGGCTCCCGTCCGCCTGCCCCCCGCCGGGTGCACCCGCCGCATTCGCGGCGCCTCCGCCGCCGCCGCCGCAGCTGCCCTCGCCCGGCCTGCCCCGCCCGGACTCGGCGAACGCCGGCCGGGTGGCACCCAAGATCAAGGTCATGATGAAGAGGTGAGTGCAGAAGAGGCATGGTTGGCGGGGTTGAGCGCGCGTTCTTTTGCTGGCTGTTGCTCTCTCTTTTTGTTGCTCACCCCCTTTCCCTCTCAAAACCTGTCCCTCTCAAAAACCCGTCTCTCCCTGCTAGCCGGGTGCCGCCCGGCCCGCCCCCGCCCCTGCCCCCGCCCCCGCCCCCGCTCCCTCCCGTCCCGTCCGCCACCTCCCTGGCGGCGGCGTCGGCTGCCTTCCCACCGCCGTCGGGGTATGGCAGCACGCCGGCGCCAGCGCCGTCCCCGCCCGCTGTGACGACGGGGCGTGGGCGTGGGCGTGGCAGCCGCGGCGGCGGGCGCGCTGGTGGGGGGCGCGGCCGCGGCCGCGGGCGCGGCCGGTCTTCAACGCCGCAACCGCCGCTGTCGTCCGCCCCGTCCGCCTCCGGCCTCACCGCCCAGGGCGACGCCGCGACCGCCGCCGCCGACGACGACGACGCCCCCTACTCCGACTACTCCCGCGGCTCCACGCCCGGCGGGGGTGGCGGCGGTGGTGGCGGCGGCGGCGGTGGCGGCACCTCCCGCGGCGGCTCGCCCGCCGCCTGGGGGCCGAGCGGGTCGGGGCGGCGCCGCTACACGCCCGCGGCCGCGGCCGCCGACGCGGCCTGCGCCTCCCTCTTCTCGGACGACCCGGAAGCCGCCCGCCCGCCCGTGCCGACGTGTTCCGGGGCCATCAGCGCGGGCACGCCCGACGTGCGGGCCACCCAGCCCGCCATGCTCGCCCTCCTGGACAAGATCTCGAAGAAGGACAGGCTGGCCACGTTCCGCGACCCGGTCTCGGACGTGGAAGCGCCCGGCTACTCGGCGCTCGTCCCCCGCCCCATCTGCTGGCGGTCCCTCAAGGGCGGCATCACCCGGTCCCGCATCAAGGACTGGGGCGCGCTCGCGGCCGAGATGGACGCCATGTTCGGCGCGTGCCGGGCCTACAACGGGCCGGGCAGCGACTGGGCCGACCAGGCCGCGGGCGTCCAGGTCCAGGCCGCCCGCATGCTCCAGCTGGCCCGGGCGGGCACGACGGACATGCGGGGCAAGGTGGCGGCCCTGCTGCGGGAGACGCCGGTGGAGTGGGCGATGATGAAGCGGTACGAGCGCGAGATGGACGCCCGCCTGGAGGAGGGCGGCCGCCTCAAGCGGGGGCGCCGTGCGGGCGGCGGCGGCGGCGGCGGGGGTGGCGAGGAGGACGGCAGCCCGGCGCCCAACAAGCGGCACGCGTCCGCGCTGCCCACCGGCTCCCGCGAAGGCTCGGAACAGCCTGCCGCCGACCCGTACGCGGGGCTGGGCCCCGGCCGGTGGGGCGGGGCGGCGGGCCGCCCGCGCCGGGCGGCCGGCCCCCGCGCCGCGCGCGCTGAGGCCCAGCTGGAGGGGGAGGGTCTCGTCTGCCGGCCCGAGGCCGACCCGGGCCTGTCCAACAAGCGGACCTCCTTCCCCCGCCGCGCGCACGCGGGGGCGTGGGCGGCGGGCGCGGGCGGCCTTGGGCGCGGGCACAACGGGGACGGCATCTCCCTGGCGGGCGTCCCCGCGCTGGCGCCCCTCCCGCGGCCGGGGGGTGGGTTGGGGCCCGCCGCCGCCGCCAGCGGCGGCGGCGGCCCCGGCGGCGGATTCTCGCCGGCCGCGTACGCGGCGTCCGTCGCAAGCTTTGCGGCGGGCTTGCCGGCGGCCATCCGGGCGGCCGTGCTGGCCCGGGTGGCCGGGGTGGCGGGTGGGCGGTGATGATGCTGCAAAGAAGATGAGAGTGTTGTGTTGTTGTGCTGGTGTGTTGTTCATTCATTTTGCATGTGCGCGCACCCCGCCCCGCGGGGCGCCAGCATCAGCAGGGGCCGCCCATCAGGGCCCGTCACCAGGGCGGCCCCGCCCGGCCAGGGGCGGTGGTCGGGCGGTGGTGGTGGGGGAGGGAGAGGGCGGTCCGGCCGGCCACCAGCAGGCATTCCATCACCGCCACCCTCTCCCTCCTCCTCGCGCGCCCCCGCCCCGCAACCGCCCCCGCCCGCCCCCGCCCCCGCCCAGCCCCGGTGCCCACTGCCGTCAAGCAGGTCGGGTGCCCCCGGCGGGTCGGTCATGGTCTCGGTGTGGGGGGCCGGGCTGAACGGCCCGTTCCCCGCCGCCGCGGCCGCCTGGCGGAGGGCAGCGGGCAGGGCGCCACCACCCGTCGGGCCGGCCGGCTGACCCGCCAGGGTCATCATGGATGCCGGCTGAGGAGGAGGACGGGCAGCAGTTGCGGTCGGGGACGGGGCGGCGGCAAGCATCACAGCGGCGGCCGCCGCCCGGGCAAGCCGGGGCGTCCCGTACTGCCATGACCGCCCGGAGGGGCCCGCGATGAAGAGGTAGACCTCGGCGCCCGTGTCGGCGGCCAAGGCGTGGGCGCGGGCGACAAGGGTGGCTTTCTGCTTGTAGAAGGCTTTGGTGGCGGCGCGGTCGTCCTGGCGATTCCCCCCAGGTGTGTGTTGGGAGAGAAGGGGAGGAGGTCGGGTCAGCAGCTGTTTTTTTTTTTCAACCGATGCGTGCGTCGAGAGGCGGAAACGAATGGCGGGGCGCCGAACCCGCCCTCACCCACCCACTCCCACACCTTGTACGGCTCATACCGCCGCCGCCGTGGTGGCTTTCGCCCGGGTGTGGGCGAGCCGCCCTCGCGCGCCGCGGGCGAGGGCGCCGCACCACCAATCCCTGGCGCAGCATTTTCTTCAGCGGGCGCCCGCCACGTCCCGCCCTCCTCCTCCCCCCCAGCCGCCAGGGTCGCCATGAAGGGTGATTCGGCTGCGCGGTGGACGGGCTTGGGGTTGTGAGACATACTGACAAACAACGGGAGAGCGAGAGCGCGGTGCTGCTATTTGCTTTCTCCACTGTGATGACGCGACCTGGACCTCTTTTTCAACACTCTCTCTCTCTCACACTGCCCGCCTCTGCTCACAACCTCTTGTGCCACAGCCCCTCCTGGCTGACCCCCGGCACCGCTAGCAGGCTCAGCACCTCGCGGGGCGGGTCCAGCCCCAGCCCGTCCGCCCGCTCCCAGCGGGCGCGCCGGCTGATGCAGGCGGTCGGGCCGAAGCGGGTGTCCAGGTCGAACAGGCGGAGGGTGCGCTCGGCGACGGCGGCGGTGGTGGTGCCAGAGGGGGCGGTGCCGACTGTGTGGGGGTGGAAGTGTGAAAAGGAGGAGTGTGGGCGTGTGTGGGGGCGTGTGAAAGAGAGGGTGGGGGTGTCGAGGGGGGATGATGGTTGGGAGCGCTTCTCGGCACAGCACCCCAGTTTCCACACCAGGGCACGCTCGCAGTTGCCCTGCCACACACACACACACACACACACATACGCGCTCAGGCACACATCTAACGCACCAAGCTGGCCGAGGCCGACCTCGGCCGCGCCCGGGCCCGCCGTGGCAGCCCTCTTGGAGCGCGTCGATTTCGTGGCGCCCGCTCGCGCACTGTGCGTGCCGAGTGCTGCTGGGGTCTTGGATTTTGGACCCATGCTGCAGGGATTCATACGCTGGGGTGGTGGCAGAGGCAAACCCGGCTATTCTTTTTTAGCAGGAGCTCGTGTCGCCTGTCTTGGGCGAGACCTCTTAGACCGCCGGCCAACGCACAAAAAAAGGGGAGTGTTCTGTCTCGGCCTAGCCTCTTCACTTTCACTTTCTCATCCCTCCGCCTTCTCTTCTCTCTCCCAACAAAATCCCACCAACCAACATGCGCCTCTCGCTCGTCCTCGTGCTGGCCCTATGCCTGACTGGCGCCGTCTTTGCTCAAGGTTAGAGAGGAGGGAATCGGGACAGGTGGGGCGGGCCACAGGAAGGAAGAGACAGAGATGCGGCGGAGAGATGAAGCTTCCCGGCACCAGTTCCCGGCATGGCTTTTTTTTTTCTGTGCCCACGACCACGACCGCGTCGCTCCCTCGGATGAAACATCTGACTGCGCTAGACGTTCGGGCGTCATATGCAAGAGGCAGGTAACTGGCACGCACGCCAGTCTCCGTGCTTTCAGATGCTTTCGGGTGTGCGACTGGAGAGGGAGACTCTGTTTTTTTTTTTTCCACCTCATCCGAACCTCATCCTCGTCACACACACACTACACACAGACGCTGCCACCGCCGCCGCCGCCCCTGCCGACGCCCCCGCCGAACCCGCGGCAGCGCCCGTCAAGCCCGCCACCGGCCCGCCGCCCTCTGCCAAGGGCGCCGTCACGCTTGTCGCGGAGGGCGCCTCCTGGAAGCCCCCTGCCAAGTTTGAGCTCAAAAACATTTCGCCGGTTGCCGTCGCGACCACGTCGAAGGGCGACGCCCCTGGCCGCACGCTGGCCGACGTGTTTGTGAAGGACCTGGCTGCCGCGGGCGGCACGCACGACGCCTTGCTCCTGTGCACGAGCGACAAGACCTCCTTCAAGGTACCCCTCCGCATCACCAACGCCACCTACGCCCCGGGCAAGTTCTCCGCGTCCGCCACCCCGCGCGGGCCCTCCGACCCGGCCCCCGCGGCGGGGGGGGCCGTGTCGGCGGCCCTGCAAAAGGGGCCGGAACTCCCTGAGGGCGCGGCCAAGGGCTTCACCTGCGAGTCAGCGGCGCTGGTGGTGGACGCGACGGGCGAGCGGGCTGAGGCCGGCGGGGACAAGGGCCTCGTCGGCGCGGTCGTCGGCGCGGGGACGGGTGCCTTCCTGTGCGGCGCCCTGTGCGCGGCGGGTGGGGCCTGGGTGGGCGGGGCGTACGGGTGGTGAGCAAACAGTGGGATAACGGAGACCTTGGGTGGTGTCCCCTAGAGGCGGCACTCCTCCCCCCCCCCCCTTTTTTTATAACCCCCTCTGCCCCGCCTCCTTCTTTTTCTTCCCTTCCCCCTCACGCAAGCACGCTCATTTGGACAAAGAAAGGACGCACGCACCCGCAGCGTGACTCGTCTGTGCATGCGCTTTGACTCATCCCTGCCCTTTCCTCCGCCGCTAAATAAAAGAGAAGAGCAATGGGTTTTCTTCAACCTTGCTTTGACTCGCTCCTTCTTTCGTGCTCTATTTTCAATCCCGTTACTCCCTTACCCCTCTCACTCTCACTCTCCTTCACTTATGGCACCTCGGCTTGTTGTGTGTATGCATGCATGTGCGTGCAAACGAGGACGCAACTCTTAGAAAGAGAGAGAGAGAGTTTAAAAAAAAAAACGCACGCCCCACCTCAACCCCAAAAAACCCATGAGAGAGAGGGGTAAGGGAGTAACGGGATTGAAAGGCCGCGCCGCCCACTCACTCATTCCGCACCCCCATTGGCAAGCGTATGGAGCTCTTGTACACCGGCTCAAACATTGTCCCCCGCACCCAGGTGGCGAGCGGGTCCGGGGCGCCGTGGGAGTGGGGCGCAGCGCCATGCGCGGCCGCGGCCGCCCGCTCCAGGGCGCGCCGCGCCTTTCTGTCCGTGACCCGCCCCTCCCCAGCGGCCGCCTCCAAAACGCGCGCCGCCACGTGGGCCGCCACCCGCCTCGGGTCCGCCAGGGACGGGTACACCCGCCCCTCCGCCAGGTCGGCCGCCGACAGCAGGCCTGGCAGCGCCTCTGCGGCCGCTGTCAGCATGCCCGTGCTCACCCGCCCGGTCTGCCCCAGTGAGGCGGCCAGGGCCAGGCCGGGGAAGACCATGGAATTGTTGGCCTGGGAGGACGCAAAGGTGTGGGGCGCAGGGGCCGAGGCCAGCGCGGCGACGGCTGCCTTGGACAGGGGCCGCCAGTCGGCGTCCAGCGCGACGTCAGGCTGGGGCGACCCGGACGCGAAAATGGCGCGCCCGCCCGAGACGGCGCGGGCGACGTCCAGGGAGGTGCACTCCATCGCGCTCTGGGGGTTGCTCATCGGCATGATGAGCGGGCGGGCGGTCCCCTCGCCCGCCGCGGCCAGGACGGCGGGCGTGAACAGGCGGCCCGCGCCCGCCAGGCCGATCAAGCCGGTCGGCCGCACGCGGCGGACGACCGCCTCCAGGCCCTCGCCCTCGTGCTCCGGGCCTTTGGCGAAGGGCGCAATGACCGGGTCGATGTCGCCTCCCGCGCGCGCGGTCGTCACCAGGCCACTCTTGTCCAGGATGAAGAAGCGGGCGGCGGCTTCCTCAAACGTGAGGCCGTGCTTGACCATGCCGGCCGCCAGCATGCGGGTGACTCCACTGCCCGCGCTCCCCGCCCCGACCACCACGAAGCGCTGGGCCGTGATCGCGGAGGCCGGCAGGCCCTGCACGGCCAAGGCGCCGTACACGCCCGCCACCGCCGTGCCCGCCGTCCCCTGGATGTCATCGTTGAAACAATGAAAGTGGTTTTTGTACCGGTCCAGCAGGGGGCGGGCGTGGCGCAGCTCGAAATCCTCAAACTGGAGCACCGCGCGCGGCCAGCGCGCCATGAGGGCGGAGACCGCCTCGTCCATGACCCGGTAGTACGCCGCACCACGCAGGCGGGGCTGGTTGAGGCCGACGTACAGCGGGTCGGTGCGCAGGGCCTCATTGTCCGTGCCCACGTCCACGACCACCGGCAGGACGCGGGCCGGGTGGAAGCCCGCGGCCGCCACGTACAGGGCCAGTTTTCCTACGGAGATGGCCATGCCGTTGAGGCCCAGATCGCCCAGCCCCAGCACGCGCGACCCGTCCGTGATGACGATCGCGTCCACGGAGGGGGAGGGCCAGTTGTACGTCATGGCCAGCATCTCGCCCGCATCCTCCGCGCTGAGGTAGAGCCCCCGGGGCGCCCGGTAGAGCTTGTGGTAGTTGAGGGCGGCAAAGGCGATGGTGGGCGTGTAGACGATGCGCTGGAAGCGGGTGAAGTCGGAGAGCAGGACCTGGTAGAAGAGGGTCGTGTTGCGGCCGGCGAGGTTGTCTAAAAGCTTCCACCGGCGAACATCCTCGCCATCCACTCCTCCATCCTCGACCGCGGCCGGGTCCAGGAAGGCCTGGCCCGTGTCCACGTCGTCCATGACGCGCGCGACCTGGCCCTCAATGGAGACGGAGTGGCGTGGGGGGAGGAGGCCGCGGAGTTTGAGGCGGTCCCGCTCGACGAGGGAGAAGGCGGTGCCCTGGTGAGGTGAGGTTGGCGGGTGGTGAGGTTTGAGGATGGGACGGCGGCGTCTACTCAAAACACTCAAGCAGTCTTTTACCTTGTTCCAAAACGGGTCGTGGAGGAGTTCGATGCCATTGCGGGGAACGACCGCGGCGCAGCCGCCCGGTTCGGGGGGCACGTACTCGGGCAGGTACGTGAGGGAGCGAGGTGAGTCCCAGGCGGCGGCGAGCGCGAGCGCCGGCGGGGAGGATGCGTGCACGCGCTCCCTCAGGCGGCCCGCCCTCCTAGCGGCGGCCAGCATAGTGTGAGCAACGATGTGAGCAGACCTTACCCTCTGCCTGAATCCGGTCCAATCACAATGCCCGCTGGGTGGCGCACGTGCTCTTTCTGTTTTTTCTTTTTCTTTTTTGTGGCTGAGTGTGCGTGGTCGATTGGCCCGGCCCGTTTCTTTTTCATTCTAGTATTGCCCACGCACGGCTCTCCTGTCAGCTACCTACAAAACCATGCGGCGGCCTGTCGCCTTACTCGTACGCCATGTCCGTGCGTCAGTTACGGCCACCACCTCTCCCTGGGCGGCTCCAGCGTTCGCCCACTCCGAAAGCCAGCGCTGTATTGCGTCGTCGTCGGCCTCGCACGCGCCACCATCCAAGCGCCGCCGCGGTCCGACACCGGCCGAGTGAGTGGCAGCTTGGAGAGAAGGGGGCGAGGATGCGCCTAGCCGCCCCTTTGTCGGATTCATCACGCTCACCGCACCCCACTTTTCCTCTCTTCTTTCTCGCGCGCACAGCAGCACCTCGACCGCCGACCTCGACCCGGCTGAAGTCGCCAAATTCGCTGCCGCCTCCGGCCACGACTGGTGGGACCCGTCGGGGCAGGCCGCCCCGCTCCATGCCATGAACCCGGCGCGCGTGCTGTTTGCGAGGCGGGTGCTGTGTGAGGCGCACGGGTGAGTGGGATGCATGGGTGGGGAGGAGAAAGGGGAGGGAGAGAAAGGGGAGGGAGAGAAAGGGAAGGAGGGGCCGCCCATCTCTTTTTTTCCCGTCCCTCTTCCCGACCCCTCAACCTCTCTCTCTCTCTCGTTCACCACATTGACCCAACAGCCTCGACCCCGCCACCCCGGCCCCTCTGACCGGGCTCAAGCTGGCCGACGTCGGCTGTGGGGGCGGCCTCTTTGCCGAAGCCCTGGCCCGCCTGGGCGCGCACGTGACGGGCGTGGATGCGTCGCACGACGCGGTGTGCGCGGCGGCAGCGCACGCGCGCGCCGACCCGGCCGTCGCCCGCCGCGTCTCCTACCGCATGGGGACGGCACCGGCGCTGGCGGCCGCCCAGCCTGCCCGCTTTGATGGCGTCATCGCGAGCGAGGTCATCGAGCACGTGCCCGACCCGGTGGCGTTTTTGACCGCGTGCCGGGCGCTCCTCAAGAAAGGGTCGCCTGGCCCCGTCGTCGTGTCCACCCTGGCCCGCACGCCCCGGGCCTGGGCGGTCGCCATCCTCGGCGCGGAGCACCTGGCCCGCCTGCTGCCCGTCGGCACGCACGACTGGCACAAGTTTCTGACGGCCGAGGAGCTGGCGCTGGCGGGAGAGGCGGCCGGCCTGCGGCTGGACAGCCTGGCCGGGATGGGCCCTGACGCGGGCAGCGGGCTGGCGGCGGCGGTGGGCCTCAGCGCGTTTGGGCGGCAGGCGGGGTCACCCTCGTGGGCGGCATCCCTGGCAGGCTCCTCCGCGCCGTCTGGGGGGTGGAGGCTGACACAGGATGTGGGTATCAACTACATCGGGGCGCTGGTGGCGGTGGAGTAGAAGGTTTGGGGTAAGAGTCGCACACACGCTTCACGCCTCCCCACCCCGTCTCGCCCCCGCGCCTGCCTCTCTCTCATCCTCGCACGCCCAACCCGTCCAAGCGTGCGCATTTGTGCCCTGCTGCCATGCCTGCCTCCCTTCTCATCACCCGGGGCCCGCACGCCGCGGCGTCCCGGTGTGCTGCCGCAACCGCCGCCGTGCCGCCTGGCCGCCCGCTCGCCCTGCCGCACCGCGCTGGGCCGGGCGCTCCCCGCCTCGCCCGCCCAGTCGCGGCCTCGTCCGCCCCGCCTCAAACCGCAGACCGCCGTCCGGGAGAGAAGAAAGGTCAGACGAAATGATGAGAGACGCGTGCTATGAGAGCGTGCGTTGTTTGCTGGCCGATTCCCTCACCCTTTTTTCTCCCCGTCCGTCCACAGGTTTCGTCGAGGAGATGCGGTTTGTCGCGATGAAGTTGCACACAAAGGATCAGGCGCCCAAGGAAGGGGAGCGTGAGGCCGCGGCCAACTCGTGGGCAGAGGTAAGGTGACAGGAGAGGGGGAGAGTTTGCGCCCGCCGCCCCGTCGATGCCCGACCCCCACCCCCCACTAGTTTCCCACAAAACCTCCTCCTCTCTTTTCCCTCACGCACGCGCAGTGGAAGCCGACCCGGGAGGGCTACCTCCGCTTCCTCGCCGAATCCCTGGCCGTCTACGACGCCCTGGAGGCCGCCGTCTCCTCCAATGACGCGTTCGCCCCCTTCCGGGCGACGGGGCTGGAGCGGGCGGCCGCGCTGCGGTCGGACATTGCATGGTTCCAGGCAACCTACGGCCTCACGCCGCCCGCCCTGGCGCCCGACGGCCCCGGCCTCACGTACGCCGCCCTAGTGAAGGGCCTGGCGTCCGCCGACCCGCCCGTCTTCATCTGCCACTTCTACAACACCTACTTTGCCCACACGGCCGGCGGGCGCATGATCGGGGCCAAGCTGTCTGGGTCGCTGCTGGATGGGCACGCCCTGTCCTTTTACGCGTACGACGGCGACTTCCGCCCGCTCCTGGACGGCGTGCGGGCCAAGATCGATGACGCGGCGGCGGGGTGGTCCCGGGCCGACAAGGACCGGTGCCTGGATGAGACGGCCGCGTCCTTCAAGTACAGCGGGGCGCTCCTGCGCACGATCGCGGAGCCGACCAAGAAGGAGTGATGGATGGATTGGATGGAAGAGGGTGATGAGAGACAAAACAAAGATGAGAGTGGGCACCGCGTGAAGTACGTTGTTTGGGGATAACATGGTCACCCGTACATGCGTTTGAGTGTATGGGTGTGGGTGTGGGTGGGTGGGTGGGTGCGTGCACGGGGCGCATGCAAAATGGCAAAAGAGCAGGTTCATCTACACACCAATAAAACTCTCTCTCTCCTCTCACTTCACCTCTCCTCCGCCCCCACCCCCACCCCGACCTCGCGACGCCGCCGCGTCCGGGAACCGCAGCGGCCGGCACGACCCGGGCGTTGCCTCCGCCGGGCAGTACGGGCACTTGAAGGCGCGCGAGGGGCCGTGCGCGATGCTGAGCACCGACGCCCTGCAAAGCGCGTGGCCGCACGGGAGCAGCACGGGTGGGTTGGCCGCCGTCGCCGCCTCCCGGGAGACGGGGCAGGAGAAGACGGACCGGAAGACGAACTCGGGGCCCAGGTCCAGGTCGACGGGGATGGCGTTGGCGTCCGGGTCGGCAGCGGCGGCGGCAGCGGCGGCGGCGGCGGCAGCGTCTGGAGCGCCGCCCTCCCCTCCACCAGGCGGCCTCGCTGCGCCGCCGCCGTTCCCGCCTCCCCCCCCTCCGCCTGCCCCGCCCATGCGCGCGTTCGCGATGGACAGCTTGTGCAGGGTGGGCAGAGCGGCCGCCCCCGCCGCGACGGCCACCACCAGGGGCGACTCGGACGGCAGGCCCGCGAGGGCGGCGGCGGCGCGGACGAGGTCGGCCCCGGCCGCCCGCCACAGGGCAGGCCGGTCGAGGGGCGGGTAGCGGGCGGGCATCATGCCCTGTGACCCGCCGCCGGCCGCGGCGTACACCAGCCGCCCCATCAGGCCCTGGATGTCCGCCATCTGGGTGCGGGCGAACCGGCCAAACTCGGACCGGGCGATCCCCAGGGCGGCCGCCGCACTGGGCGAGCCGCCTCCGCCGGCCAGCGCGTCTAGAAAGGCCGCCCGCACGAGCGCAAACTCAAAGGCGTCCGCGCCCGCGAGGCCGCGCTCCGCGACGAGCGCGTCCCGGTGGGCGGTCGCCCAGGCCCGGGCTGGGGACGCGTCGCCGGAGGCCAGGGCGGCCAGCGCGCCCTCGATGGCGACAAAGGGCGCGGCCAGGGTGGCGGGGAGGGCCGGGTCGAGGCCGGCTTCGGAGGCCAGGGCGGCCAGCGCGCGTTTCCGCCCCGTGCGGGCCAGGTGGGCAGCGATGGCGGCATCCAGTGCTGCCGGGTCCGCCCGGGGCCAGGCCGCGGACGACCGGTCCGGGTCGGCGATGAAGGCGCGGTCGATGGCCTGTGAACGTGAAGACGAAGGGGGGTGGGTGTGAAGAGAGAATGAGAATGAGGTTTGAAGAAGACAATCACCAGTGCTGGAGAGAGGCGGCCATCGTTTCTCTCACCTTGCCAAGCTTGCCAATCGCGCCGTGGAAGTCCTTGGTGACGGCCTCCACCCGGCCAGTGATGTCCGGGCCGCGCAGCGCGTCGACCGCGCCCAGCATGGCGGCGGTGGGCGGGGCGGCCGTGTCCCGGGCCGCGTCGGCGGCGGCGGCCAGGGTCGCCACAGCCCGGTCCAGGGCGGCGGACGTCGACTCGGCACACGTCCGCTGTTTTTTGGCGACCCGTTCGGCCTCGGCCAACGCGGAGCGGAGGCCCCAGCCCTCGACCGAGGTGTTGGTCATATGCTGGATGGGTGGGCGTGTCAGGGCGCGCGGGTGGCCACCCTGGATGAATGGGCGGGTAGGTGGGGGATGAGAGACAACGGGGGCGCGTGCGTGTGGTGGGAACAAAAGGGGCCTGGATCGGAGTTTGCACGCGCTGCATCAAAGAAGGTTGAGAGAGCGCGGGAGGGGAGAGGTCGAGGGCGAGGGAATGCCAGGTCGTGTCGTGTTGTGAGGAGACAAACAAAACGGGGCACACGAGTTGGACGGCCACGCCTCGCACACAGAGCTCGGTGAAACAAGTGCTAGAGGTACCTGGGGGTGAAAGGGCGCGGATGGTCGGACGGGCGTGGCGCACACAGGGGCAGGCAACGGGGTGTTGCACCCCAGCGGCGAAAAAGCAAAGAGTGTGCACTTCACTCTCAACATTTTTTTCTCTCCTCCCGTCTCATGGTCACCGTCTCCGAGCATTCCGCCGGTTCCAAGCACGCCCGCCCCCTGCCCCTAGACGCACTGGCCTCCCTTGAAAAAAAGGCCTTCTCCCGGGCGGACGCCTGGTCAGCAGACGACCTGCGGGCGGAGGCCAAGAAGACGGCGGCGGTGCTGCTCGTCGCGACGGCGGCCGACCCGGCTTCATCTCCTCCGACCCCCCCCGCCGCCGTCCTGGGCTACCTGGCCGCCTCCTCGACCGGCACGGCCGTCCACATTTCCCGGGTCGCCACCCACCCGGGCGCACGGCGGCAGGGCATTGCGTCCGCTTTGGTGGCAGCCGCCTTGGCGCCAGACCCCGCCACCACCAGGCGACGCGCCCCGCTGGCCGCGACGCTCCATGTCGACCCGTCCAACGCGCCTGCCGTCGCCCTGTATGCGCGGGCTGGGTTTGCGGTCGACGCCCACTTGGAAGACTACTACGCAGCGGGGAGGCCGGCGTTGCGGATGATACTGTAAGCTCGAGCATCGGCCTCTCTCTTTTCTCTCCTCATTTTTTTTCACGCGCCCTCTCTCTCCCCTTCTCACACCACTCCCACGAACGCGGCCTCCGCCAGGTCCACTGCCCGCCCCAGGGCGGCCGCCTTGTTGACCGTCTCTTCATACTCGGACTCGGGCACGGAGTCCGCGACCACGCCCGCCCCCGCCTGCAAGTAGACCTTCCACTCCCGGCGTGGGGCGGAACTAGAAGGCGCACCCACCGGCGGCCCACCACCACCACCACCAACACCGGGCGGCGCCGCGTACAGGTACCCCCCATCCCGGGCCGCCGTCGGGACGACCATGGTGCGCAGGGCGAGGGCCATGTCCAGGCCGCCCGTGAAGCCGACGTGGCCGACGCCGCCGCCGTAGGGGCCCCGCTTGGCGGCTTCCAGGCCATCGATGATTTGCATGGCCCGCACTTTGGGGGCGCCCGACACGGTGCCGGCGGGCAGGGCAGCGCGCAGGGCGTCCCAGGGCGTCAGGCCGGGCGCCAGGCGCCCCGTGACGGTCGAGGAAATGTGCATGACGTGCGAGTACCGCTCCACCTCCATCAGCTTGTCGACCGAGACGGTGCCCGGGACGGCCACCCGCCCCACGTCGTTGCGCCCCAGGTCGACCAGCATGACGTGCTCCGCCCGCTCCTTAGCGTCGCCCAGCAGGTCGGCCTCCGCGGCCGCGTCGGCCGCCGGGTCGCCCCCCCGGCGCCGGGTGCCCGCGAGCGGGCGGTTGGTGACCGTCCTGTCCGCGTCCACCCTGCACAGGATTTCGGGGGAGGCCGCCACCAGGATCGCGCCCCGGGCCTGCAGGTAGATCATGTAGGGCGACGGGTTGACGACGCGCAGGGCCCGGTAAATCTCAAAGGGGTCGGCAAACGTGCGGCGCTCAAAGCGTTGGGAGAGGACGAGCTGGAAAACGTCGCCCGCCTGGATGTGTTCCTTGGCGGCCGCAATCGCGCCCAGGAAGCCGTCCTTGGTCATGTTGGACGTTGCCGGCGGGTCCGGGCGGTCCTCCGTGCGCAGATTGACGCGGGCGGGGGGCAGGGGCGGCGCGCCGGGCCCCCGGGCGGATTCCAGGCGGGCGACAAGGGCGCCCAGCCGCGCGCTCCCCGCCGCATATGCGCTTTCCAGGCTGGCCCCGCCCTCATCCGTGCGCACCCAGGCCACACAGTACGCCAGCTTGGCGGCGTTGTCAAAGACGACGACGTCATCGTAGCGGGCCAGGTGCATGTCCGGCAGGCCGTCGGCGTCGGGCGGGGCCGAGGCGAAGGGGAGCTTGCCGCCATAGACGTACCGCACGGTGTCGTAGCCGCAATACCCGACGAACCCGCCCGTAAAGACAGGGGGCAGGCCAGGCGGGGTGGACGGCCTCCAGGATGTCGCGATGGCCTCGGCGACGCCCAGCGGGTCGGCCACGCCCATCCGCACGTCGCGCGTGCGGGCGCCGTGGTCGAGCAGGGTGACCTTCCCCTGCTCGGCAATCAGCTCCAGGGATGGCTGGGCGCCGACGAACGAGTAGCGCCCGGCCTGGTCGCCGTTGACGACGGACTCGAACAGGAAGGAGGGGGCGTCCCGGTCGTCGGGGCCGACCTATCGAGTGGAGAGGAGAATGGAGCTGAAGGGTGAGATATAAAAGGTGGGTGGTGGTTTTCGGCAGCCAGGGGACAAACCCGATGGCCCTTCCTTTTCCTTCCGCCTCTCTCCCCTCTCCACTCTCTTACCAGGCACCGGTACGCTAGCACGGGTGTCAGCGAGTCGGACAAGACCCGGGCATAGAGCGGCACCAGGTTGCCCTGGGCCGCCAGGGCTTTAAAGGCCGCGAAGCCCAGGTCGCCGGCGGGCGGCGGCGGGGCTGGCGTGGGTGGCGGGGCTGGGAAGGGGGGGGGGGGTCGCAAGTGAGATTTAAGGTGCAGCGCCTGTGTACCTTGACCACTCACACACCCAGTCGCGTGCCCGGCAGGGCGTGCCGAGCTCTCCCCGCGCGGGAGCGGCGGGTGTGGCTAGGCTTTGTGTGAATTCTTGACCCCCCCCCCCTCCCGACCTCCCTCTCTCCTACTTACCTGGCGCCGTCGGGACGGGCCCCGTCCCGGTCCCCTCACCAGCGGATGGTAGCGCCTTAGCCCGGTCCAGACCGAGAGCAGCTGCCGCGGCGGATACCAGGCCCCCCGCGGCGGGTGGGGGTGGGCATGCGCGGCGGCGGCGGTGGGTGGCGGGTGGCGCATGCGGGGGGAGGGTGGTGGCGCCACGCCGGCTTGCACAGCGCGGCTGCTGCATGGATGGGAGGGTTGACTGCACGGCGAGCGAGCAGCGCACAGACAGCCAACTGTGGGCGCGCTGCGGCTACTCAACAGGCACGCAAACAACGCAGGTATGAGATGAGAGAGAAAAGAGCGTGGCCATCTCAAGCTCGACCTCCTCCCATCCATCTCCTCCTTCTCCCGTCCGCCGCCCGCCTGTGACGCCCACGCGCTCGCGCCATGTGGCACAGACACGCCCATGGCACTGGCTATCGAAGGGAAAGCAAAAAACAAGGCATCACAAAAAACAGAGCACAAAACATCCCCCTCATCACTCCTGCCCCGCTTCATTCCTTTTCTTCCAGGCCGACCGGAACGCCTCATACTCCGCCCGGGGCGCCCGGGCCACTCTTTCACAGAAATCCGCGTCCCCCATGGCTAGCCAGGAGGACAAAGGCGCGGTCGCCGGGTGGACGGCCGGGGGCCGGGCGGACACGGGCGCGGCGGCCCCTCCAGGCTCGGCTGCCCGCCAGCGCGCGCACAGGAACGCGGCCCGCGGGCCCGTCCGGTTGCGAAGGGAGTAGATGAGCACGGCCGGGTGGGAAGCGATGGCAACCGCCGGGTCCAGGCCCAGGGGGGGCAGCGCTAAAAAGGCCGCGACGGAGGCGTAGCGGGGCCTGTCGAGGGGCAGCGTCAGGAGCACGGGGCACCGCGCGGCCGCCCGGGCCAGGGCTCTGGGGGCCAGGCCCCACCGCGCCAGCGCCGCGCCGCGGGCCAGCAGATCGGAAGGTGAGTGGAGCAGCAGGGGAGGGCAGCGAGACACGGCGGCCGCGATGGACGCGGTGTCGAGGCCGAGGGTCCTCAGCGCAGCAAGGGAGGCGGCCGGGTTGGTCGCCGCCCCACCACCACTCCCTCCGCCGCCGCCGCCCGCCAACAGCAGCCCCGGCGCCGACAGCAGGGCCCGCCCGGCCAGGGCGGGCGGCACGCCCGCGTCGGCCAGGGCGCCCAAGGCTCGGGTCAGGCCGCCCGGTGGGGCGTCGGCGAGGGCGGTGGCCGACCAGCGCAAAAGGCGGCCCAGGCCCTCACCGTCCAAACCCGCCCCGTCCCGCAGGCCGGCGAGGCGGCCAGCCAGGGGAAGGGCGATGGACGGGGACAGCAGGGCAGGCGCCAGGGAGGCTGCCACGACTAGCCCCGTCCAGGGCACGCCGGCCGCGCGAAGGGCGACGGCCGGGGCAGACGCGCCGGCGGCAGCGGCGGCCGCGGCGGCAGTCGCGTCGGCCCGGCCCGCGGGCGTCGTCGGGTGGTGAAGAGAGAAGGACATTTTCGCATCAATCAGGGGAGAGGAGAGGAGGAGGAGGAGGGTGCGGGCGGGGGGCGGGGCGGAGGGCGGGCCGCCCGGGGCCAGGAGCACCTCCAGTGCGGGGCCGGCCGCGCCGAGCGCGGCCAGGTGGGCAGCCAGGTCTCGCAGCCCGCCGCCGCCGCCGCCGCCGCCGCCCGTGACGGCTCCTCCGTCTCCTCCTCCTCCTCCTCCTCCTCCAAAGCCGTGCAGGTGGGGCCAGGCACTCAGCGCCCGCCCCAACACCCGCGCCCCAACCAGGCCGTGGCGGGCTCTCAAAAAACGGACCTGGGCCTTGGCGTCCGGGTCCAGCAGGGCCGGCCACCGGGCGGCCGCCGGGCCGGACAGCACGCCCACGGACGCCAGGAAGGAGACCTGGGACCGGACGCCCGCGGGACCCGTGGTCAGGAGGGCCGGCGCGGCGGCCAGGACGGCCGGGACCGCCCGGCGTGGGATGGCGGAGGCGACCAGGGCGCGGGCGACCGCTCGCAGGGCGGACGCCGGGGTTGCCGCGACGGCCGGGTGGGACGTCAGGACGGCCCGGACGGCCGCCCCGTCCAGCCCCAGTGCGGTAAGTTGCGCCAGGGAGCGCCTCACGTCCACGCCGCCGCCCGCCCGGGACGGCAGGGCCAGGCGCGGGCAGGCGGCGAGGGCGGCCCCAACCTCGGCCGGGGTCAGGCCGGCAGTGCGCAAGGCCCGCGGGCCCGGCCCCAGGCCGCGCTCCAACACTTCGGGCGCCGCCAGGAGGAGGCCGGGAATGGCGTGGGCGGGGACGCCCGCCCGGGCGATCGCCCGCACGGCCGCCCGGGCGCGGGCGGCCGGGCGGCCGCCCCGCCCCGACGACCGCAGGCGGGGGCGGGTCAGGACCAGCCGCAAGCCGTCCGCCGCCCGCAGGCCCGCCGCCTCCAGTTCCACGAGGAGCCGGGCGTGGTGGGTGGCCAGGGCAGCGCCCATGGCCGCCCCGGCCGCCCCGACCTCGACCGCGGGAACGCCTCGCATCCACAGCCAGTCGAGGGCGGCCCGGCCGGCCCGGGTGGAGAGCAGGGCGGGCGCCTGGCGGGCGATGGCCGCGACGTCCGCCGGGCGGGCGCCCGCCGCGATGAGGGCGGCCGCGGCGGGGTGCAGGCGGACGTCGACGACCGACGGGGCGTGCGGATGGTGGCGCTGCTGGGGAGCGGCAGCGGAGGCGGCGGCCACCACTTCCAGCAGCGGGCGGGCAGCGAGCGCCGCGAGGGCAGGCGTGGCGGGGGACGACGCCGCCACCGCCTCCGCGAGGAGGCCCCCAAAAGTGGTAGTTTCCGGGCCGGTGAGAGATCCCAGGCCATCTAACAGGCCTGGGAAGGCGGCCAATGCGGCGCCCGTGGCCGACCGGGGCAGGCCGAGCTGGGCAAGCAGGGCGGCCGCAGCGCCCGCGCCCTCCTTGGTCAGCAGCGCGGGGCACGCCGCGACCGCGGCCGGTGCGTGGCCGGCGGAAATGCCTCTCGCGCTCAGCTTGGACGCCTGAGCCCGCAACTCCCTCACGTCCAGGCGCAGCAGAGAGCCGCAATGGTGGGCGACCTGCGGGCGGGTGAGGCCGAGGGAGAGGAGAAAGGCGGCGGACGCAGAGGCGCGGCGAAGGGGGGGTAGGGGTTGAGGAGGCGGGGGGGGCTCCTGCTCGGGCGCGTGAGCGTCGTCCGGGGCGTCATGATCCTTTTCATCGTCCAAGGCCGGGGCTGGTGGCAGGGAGGAGGGCAAGGACACCGAGGAGGAGGAGGCCTCGCCGGGGACGCTCGAGGCGCTGGGCGGGTGGGCGGGTGGAGACCCGCGCGGCGCCACGTCCAGACGGTCGGAGGGGCCGACATCCGCACCAGGGCTCGCAGAGGCCCTTGATCTCTGCAGTCGCGCCAGGAGATGTACAGGAGGCCGGCCGTCAGTCCCGGACGGTCCAGATGGCCGGTGCGGCGGGGTTGGGCGGGGACGGGCGAGCGCCATGAAAAGCCCTCACAAATGTTGGAGATGTGAGTCAAACATTTTTTTTTTCTCGATCATTATTATTGTGTTTTCGCTTTCCACTCCCTTCTTCGCGGTTTCTCCCAAACCTCTCCTCGCATCAACAGCAACACGCACTCTCACTGCACCAGATGACGGTCGACCCACCCACCAAGGCGTCGCCCTCCCTGGCCTCGGACGATGAAGGTGCGCGAGAAAAAGAAGAGAAGAGACAGGCGATGGCTAGTCTTCGGCGTTTGCATGCACCCCCCCGCGCACTCCTGCCCAACATGCCCTGACCCTGCCCACACCATACCCACACAATGCATACTCCACAGGGTTTGGCGATGAATCCCGGGTCGGCAAGCCCGTCAAAGTGACGGTGAGTAGGTATTGGAGGGAAAAGAAGAAAAGGAGAGAGATGAAGCGCTTTTACTCTAGAAACTTCTCTTCCACGCCAACGGGGCCAGGGGCCGGCCGCCGCCCGCCCTCCGACTCCCGCCCACACCCCACCCCAACCTTTCCATTCTCTGAAGGAGGAGCCTAAGACTTTATCTAGGAGCCCAACAACAATCACTCACAACACCCTTTCCAACGCCCCCCCACACCACCACTCCCAGCCTGACGGCGGCGTCACCAAAACCATCACGACAGCCGGGTCGGGATTTGACACGCCCGAGACGGGCGACGAGGTCACCGTCCACTACACCGGCACCCTCCTGGACGGCACCAAGTTCGACTCCTCCCGCGACCGGGGCGACCCCTTTGTCTTCACGCTGGGCACCGGGTCCGTCATCAAGGGGTGGGACGCGGGCGTGGCCACCATGACGCGCGGGCAGGTGGCCACGCTCCAGTGCGCCCCTGAGTACGCGTACGGAGCCGTCGGGTCCCCGCCCAAGATCCCGGCCAACGCGACGCTCAAGTTCGATGTCGAGCTGCTGTCCTGGAAGAGCACCAAGGACATCCAGGGCGATGGCGGCGTGATCAAAGCGGTGGTGACCGAGGGGACGGGCTGGAAGACGCCGACAGACAAGGATGAGGTGCGGGTCACCTTCAACCTGACGCCGGTTGAGGGCGGCGGTGGCGGCCTCGCCTCGCCCGGCGACGGCGCGGAGGAGGCGGTCTTCGACCTGGCCAGCGCCCCCGCGCGCGGGCTGGCCATCGCCCTGCGGACAATGAAGAAGGGCGAGGCGGTGACCCTGACCCTGAAACCGCCGTACACGCTGCCGGCTGAGGTGGCGGACTCAACGGCCGGCCCCACCCTCACCGGCTCCGTCACGCTGTCCTCCTGGGCGAGCGTGGAGGACGTCACCCCGGACGGCGGGGTCGTCAAGAAAATGATTGTCGACACCGAAAGCTGGTCCAAGGCGACGCCGGGCTCCGAGGTGGTCGTTAAAATCACGGGCACGCTCCTGCCGGCCGGCCCAGGCGGCCCGCCCTCTGAGACGCCTTTCCTGGTGGAGGACGCGCTGGCGTTCACCGTCGATGAAGACCAGGTGCCGTCCGGACTGGACCTGGCGGTGCGCCAGCTGGCCGAGGGCGACCGTGCGGAGGTCACGGCGTCAGCCCAGCACGCGTACGGGGAGGGCGGGGATGCGACGCTCGGCGTCCCGCCGGGCGCGACCGTGCGTTGGGATGTGAGCGTGACCAAGCTGACCAAAGCCAAGGAGGCGTGGGAGATGGATGATGGCGAAAAGGTGGGCGCGGCGGGCGCGGCCAAGGCGGCGGGCAACGACAAATTCAGGGCGGGCGCCTGGGAGGGTGCGATCAAAAAGTATAGCCACGCCCTGTCCCTGGTCGAGTACGACACGGGCTTCGGGGCGGAGGGGAAAGCCGCGGCGGCGGACTTGAAAAAAGCGGTCAACCTCAACCTGGCGGCTGCGCACTTGAAGCTGGGTGACTTCAAGGCGGCGCTCAAGGCGACGGACGCGGTGCTGGCCAAGGACGGGCTGAACGGCAAAGCCCTCTACCGCCGCGCCCAGGCCCACCTGGGCACGCAGGACTTTGTGGAAGCGGAGCGGGACTGCCGGGCGGCCCTGGACGCGGACCCGGCCTCCCGCGACGCGCGCGCGCTGCTGGCACGCATCAAAAAAGAGGGCGCGGCGTCGGACAAAAAAGAGCGGGCCGCGTATGCGAATATGTTCACGCGCCTGGCCAAGCTGGAGGCCAAGGAGAAGGTGAAGGAGGAGGGTGGTGGTGAAGGGCCGGCCCCGATGGAGGCGGAGGCGGTTCCCGCGGTGGTGGATGCTGCTTGAGAGGGGCGAGAGACGGGGGCCGGGAAAAGAAGCACACAACGGGGAAGGATGATGTGTGACGAGTTCTCTTTTTCATACACCCTCCACGACGGCGTCCCGCGCCGCCCCCACGCCCGCCGCCGCGCTCGCCACCGCAGCCGCCATGACTTCCTTGTGAGCCAGGCAGGCCGCGACGGCGTCCTCCAGGGCCGTCGCCAGGGCGGCCTCCTCTGTCGCCAGCGCGCAGACTTCCTCGTCCGCCGAGGCGGCCGCGGCCGCGAGCTCCGCGTCGGCTGCCGCGGCCGCCCCCGCCGCGGAACCACGGAGGGCGTCAACCTCGGCTTTCAAGACGTCAGCTTGGGCCAGGGCAGTCGCCACCTCCGCGTCCGCGGCCAACTTGTCCGCCGCGACATCGGCCTCCAGCCGGGCGACTGCCTTCTCAGACGCGGTGACCTCGGCCGACCGCTCCTTGGCAGCCGCCTCCAAGTCCGCCAGCCGCTCCTCCAGCGCCCGGCGCTCGCCCTCCAGGTCCCGCGTCTTCTGGGCGATGGACGTGGAGGCCCGCTCCAGGGCTGGGCGAACGGCGCCCTTGAAGCAGATGCCCAGGAGCGGGGTGGTGTCCCCGCCCGTCGCGGCCGCGCCTGCCGCGCCGTCCCGGTCCAGGCGGGCTTCCAGGTTGGCGCCGCCCGACCGTTTGGCCGCCCGGGGGACGAGGCCCAGGTGGGCGGCGGCGGTGTTGTAGTCCGCGACGGGCCCGGCCTCCAGGGCGTCCAGGGCGGCGGCCAGCCCGGCCTCCAGTTCGGCCGCCCGCGCTGCAGCCGCTGCCCGGGCCACGGCCCGTTCGGCCACCTCGCCCGCCAGCCGCCCGCGCTCCCGCTCCATGCGGGCCGCATCCTCTACGGACAGGGTCTGGGTGGCCACCTTCTTGCGGGCGGCCGCGGCGGTGGCCTGGGCCGCCGCCGCCGCCTCGGCCGCCAGCCCCGCCCGGGCCTGCGCATCGGCCAGCTGGGTTTTCAGCCCGTCCGCGTGGCCGCGCAGGGAGGCGATCAGGCCGTCCAGCTCGGCCCGGTCGGCGGCAGCCTCGTCCGCACGCGCCTTGGCGGCAGCCAAGGGGGTGGGCTCGGCTTCCAGGGCCGCCAGGCGGGCCTGCAGGGCCGAGACCTCCGATTCCAGCGTGGCCGCGCGTGCGGTCTCGCGGGCTTCGAGCGCGTCAAAGGCGGCCCGCCGCTCGGACGCCCGGGACGCGGCCCGCTGGCCCACGTCCCCCGCCAGGTAAGCCCCGTACGAGTCCGCCACGTACGCGTAAAAGGCCCGGTCGGACCGGACCTTGGCGACCTCGACGGGCGAGGCGCCCGCAGGGCGGCGGTGGCTGCCTGGTGAGGCGGCCGCCGACAGTACGTCCTCCGCCGCGGCGAGGGCGGCCGCGGCCAGGCCGCCGCCCACCCCGCCCGCACAGGCGGCGGCGTCTCGGTAGGCCAGCAGCTCGACCAGCCAGGCCAGGGCGGCCAGCAGGGGCGGCCAGGTGTGGGAGGACCCGATCGAGTGGAGGGCCGTCTTTGAAATCGCAAACGGGTAGCGCAGGCGGCGGAAGAGGGCGGGGACGTCGTCTTCCGGCCGGCCCAAGGGCTTGCCGCCCGGGTCAGCCGTCCGGGCCAGGAAGCCCATGATGGCCAGGAACTCTTTGGTGGTCGGCGAGGCAAGGGTTTTGGGGCCGAGGGGCCCGTCGTAGCCGTGGGTGGTGAGGAAGGACCCGACCCGCCGGGCCGCGTCCGCCTGGAAGGCGCGGTCCGCCACGGGGCGGGGGTCGGCCCGGGAGGGGAGGGGCGGGCCGCCGGGGGCGGTGGTGACGGCGGTGGACGGGGCCGTGGTGGAGGAGGCGGCGGCGGAGTGGTCGGGGCCGGCGGTGGGCGGGCTGGATGGGAAAGGTGTGAGAAAGAGGGTTGAGAAAGAGGGCGGCGGCGTGGGAAAGGGCACTGTGGGTGTCGAGAGGCGCTGTGGGCGGGCTGGCGCCTTACATTCCCACTCCACAAATGAAGTGCGTGCACCCATACCCCTGCTATCGAGGTCGTGTGTGTTGGTATGGGGCCAGCCCCGAGGGCAACGCGGGACGCGGGTGAAGCGCAGGTGGAAACACGCTTGTGCGCCGCATCCCGCGCGCTCGACCGAAAAAAGGATCGACAGCCCGCCCGCTCCAGGCCACGCGCGACCGCGCCCCGGCAAAACAGCCCACGCTCACCGTTTGGTCGAGACCCCCCCGCCTGCGCCGGGGCGGCCCCAGGAGGCACCGCCCCCGCCCGCGGCCCCGCCGACGCGGGCCGGCGCGCCGGCGGCGGCGCCTGGCGTCTTTGCGGCGGCAGCGGCCGCCACGCCTACACCGCCACCAGGGGGCGGACGGTTGGAGACGTCGCCCAGGGTGGCGCGAGGGCGGTCGGACATGGCGTGGAGAGTGTGGGTGCGGGTGGGTGTGGGTGGGTGTGTCTCACGGCACACAAGGCGCACGCGTGCGGGCGAAAATGACAGTGGCAGAGGGCGCTGCGCACACACCCCATTCATCCGTCTCTCCCTCCATCACAGCATCCAAACCCATGCTCGCCGCCACCCCTCGCCTCACCGGCCTGACCGCCCGGTCCCCCGCTCCCAGCACGGGCCGCGCCTCGCCGGCCACCGGCCTGGCCGCCCGGGCGGTCCGTCCCTCCATCATCGCCCGCGCTGCCTCGGAGAATGACGCGACCGCCGTGTCGGGCGAGTGGCCGGTCACGTGGTCGCTCGCGTCGTACGAGGACGTGGGCGCGTTCTTTCAGGCCAATGTGTTCCAGGTGAGAGATGGTGGACGAGAATGGCGAGCGCGCGCGCGCGCCGGGCATCGAAAAAAAAAAAAGAAAAAAAAAAACTCCCGCTCGTCCTCGTCGTCCTCACGGCCCACCCATCACCGCCCATCCACAGGACACTGCCGCCCCCGACACGTTGCTCTCGAACATCATGTCCACCAACCTTGTGCTGGCTACGCCCGAAATGAAGCTGTCAGACGCACGGCACCTGTTTGATGAGGTGAGCAGCAGCCGCTGGCAAGGCGTGTGATTGGGGGAAAATGGCCCGTTGCGCGAGAGTAGGGCGCGCCTTTTTCCCGTCTCCACGCTCACCCCCACCGCGCCCCCCTTTCTCCTCAGGTCACGGGCGTGCCCGTCGTCCGGTCGGCCACCGATCTTACGCTCATCGGCGTCCTGTCGCGCAAGGTAAGGTTGGAGAGGTGTTGGAGAGGTGTCGGAAAAGACAAAGAGGTGCAAAAAAAAAAAAGGCGTGCGCCCTCGAAACTCAAACCAACCTCACCCTCTTTTTCTCCATCTTCACTCTCTCTTGTTCATGTACCACACAGGACATCAAGGAGCGTGGCGGCGAGTTTGTGGCGGACGCCATGACCCGCGAACCCATCGCCCTGCCGTCCCACGCGACCGTCGCCGACGCGGCCGGCCTCTGCCTGCAGAAGAAGATCCACCGCATCCCCATCGTCGACCCGGCCACCAAGCGGGTCCTGGGCATTGTGACCCGCACCGACATCTTCACCGTCATGCTGAAGAACGGGACGGCGCCGGCGTAGGCTAGGGGGAAGGGGG
>Ga0315289_10001063_pt1 | contig 42856 bp, 30 predicted proteins | sample YL17G11_40_MG_FD_203452 | JGI IMG/M metagenome (GOLD analysis project Ga0315289, IMG submission 203452) | Sediment microbial communities from Yellowstone Lake, YNP, Wyoming, USA - YL17G11_40 | ecosystem: Environmental > Aquatic > Freshwater > Lake > Sediment | place: USA: Wyoming | collected... | reverse complement strand
ACCGCTCCCCCCATAGGTGCGCGTCCACAGCGAGTCCCCTTGGCTGTTTGTCTTCACAAGATAGAAATCCCGGTCGCCCGCACCGAAAGACTCGGCTTCTCCCGCCACGATATAGCCTCCGTCACTGGTCTGCTGAACGGACCAGCCACGATCATAGCCGCTCCCCCCATAGGTGCGTGTCCAGAGCGTGTCGCCTTGGCTGTCCGTCTTCACAAGATAGAAATCATAGCTGCCCGCGCCGAAAGACCAGGTCTCTCCTGCCAAGATATAGCCTCCGTCGGCGGTTTGCTGAACGGAATAGGCCCCATCAAAGCCGCTCCCCCCATAGGTGCGCGTCCACAGCGTGTCCCCCTGGGCGTCCGTCTTCACCAGATAGAAATCATAGCTGCCCGCACCGAAAGACCAGGTTAATCCCGCGACGACATAGCCCCCGTCGGCTGTTTGCTGAACGGAGGAGGCCCGTTCCTCGCCGCTCCCCCCATAGGTGCGCGTCCAGAGCGTGTCGCCTTGGCCGTTCGTCTTCACCAGATAGAAATCAAAGAGGCCCGCGCCGAAAGAGTCGCCGTATCCTGCCATGATGTAGCCCCCGTCGACCGTCTGCTGAACGGAAGAGGCCCATTCCTGATGGCTCCCCCCATAGGTGAGCGTCCACAGCGTGTCACCTTGGCTATTCGTCTTCACTAGATAGAAATCTTCGGCGCCTGCACCGAAAGACATTGTGTATCCCGCCACGATATAGCCTCCGTCGGCGGTCTGCTGAACGGAACAGGCAACATCATCATTACTTCCCCCGTAAGTGTACGTCCAGAGCGTGTCGGGATTGGGTTGTCCAAAGCTCGCGTGCGCAAAGACAAGCGTGAACAAGACGACCAAAATCTGACGCATGATTTTTCTCCTTTTGTGTTTCCGTCATCGCAATAGTCACCCCCCTTTCATCCCCCCATTTCATGGGGGGATGAAAGGGGGGTAGAACTCAATTATCATGTCTCAAGGAGAAGCAAATTCGGGTCCGAAAGCTCCCGTACGAGTTCGCTGACAAAACGAGCAGCATCGGCTCCATCCGCGACGCGATGGTCGAAGGCGAGTGTCAGAGGCAAAATCTTCCGAATCACGATTTGCCCCTCGCGTACCACCGGCTTTTCCTGCACTTTCCCAATGCCCAAAATCGCCACTTCAGGATAATTGATCGCCGGAATCAGTGCCGTTCCACCTAACGGGCCGACATTCGTGATCGTAAAAGTCCCACCGTGAAGCTCCGCCACTTCAATTTTTCCTTCGCGTGCTCTCGTCGCCAAATCTTCAATCGCCGCGGATATTTGGAGAATGCTTTTGCGGTCTGTGTCCCTGATAACGGGAACCATCAATCCGCGACCGGTATCCGTCGCGATGCCGATGCTGTAATATTTCTTGTAAACAATCTCTTCCTTGAAAGGATCGAGGCTAGCGTTGAAAGCCGGCGCGGCTTTGAGTCCCGCGGTGACCGCTTTAATGACGAACGCCAGAAGCGTCAAATGTCCCCCGGGTTGACCGGCGCGCCTCTGTTTCTCCCTCTGTCGAAATTCCTCCAAGAGCGTGACATCCGCCTCGTCCATGTGCCAAACATGCGGAACAAGAATCATTGAGGTCACCATCCGGTGCGCGACCTTGCGGCGTATGGAGCGCAACGGTTCTCGCTCGACCGGCCCCCACTGCTCGAAGTCCGGCATCGGCTCAATATCGAGGAAGGGAATTGCAGAAGCCGCATGAGCCGCGAACTCGGCAACTGCGCGTCTCTCTTCACCGGGTTCGGGTGCAGCTTCAGCCGTGGGCGGCACTTTCTTCGCCTTCCCTTCAAGCTGGCGCTTCACATCATCGAGGGTGACGCGACCTCCGGGTCCTGTTGGAATGGCCTGTTGAATGTCAATGCCCTGCTCGCGGGCGAATCTCCGTGTCGCCGGTGCTGCAGGAACCGGCCCTTTCAATGGAGGCATTACGACAGGCGGTGCGGGAACTTTTGTCACGGGCACTGCAACTTCAGCAGCAATCACTTTTGGCGGAGCAGCCACTTCTTCACCTTCGGCCGCAATGACCGCCACCACATTCCCGACGAGAATCGTATCCCCAATCTTGCCCGTCAAAGAAACAATCTTTCCGCTCTTCGGCGATGGAATCGTCACGGCCGCCTTATCGGTTTCCACTTCGACGAGAGGGTCGTCCTCCTTGATGTTGTCGCCGATGTTGATATGCCATTTCAAGATTTCCCCCTCGTGGACTCCTTCACCGAGGTCGGGCAGTTTAAATTGATACATGATTGCCTCCTAAAAGTCCAGCGTTTCTTCAATGGCCCGGTGGATTCGACCCGGACTTGGAATGTACATCATCTCTCTCCCAAAATAGGGCGTGACGACATCGAAATTTGTGACTCGCTTAACCGGAGCTTCCAGGTAGAGAAGCGCCTTGTCGTTTATCTGAGCGATAATTTCAGACGCCACGCTGATCGTCTTCGGCGCCTCCTGAACAATCACACACCGCCCCGTTTTTTTCACCGCGGCGGCGATAAGATTGGCGTCCATCGGCGAAATCGTCAACAGGTCAATTACCTCAATCTTGACTCCTCGCTTCGCTTCCACCTCTTGGACAACCGGCAGCACAATCGGAACCATCGCTCCCCATGCAACCACCGTCAAATCTGTCCCTTCGCGAACAACTTGCGCCTTCCCGATTTCCATCACTTCCTCTTCTTCCGGCACTTCTTCACGGAAAGCGCGATAAGAGCGCTTCGGTTCCATGAACACCACGGGATCAGGGTCACGGATGGCGGCGATAAGAAGCGCCCGCGCATTTCTCGGCCCCGAAGGTATAACCACTTTGACACCGGGGATATGTCCATAGAGAGCTTCGCGGCTTTCGGAATGATGTTCCAGCGCTCGAACGGCGCCGCCATAAGGCATGCGAACAACCAATGGGCAAGTCCACTGCGCCTGAGATCGTGCGCGAAAACGCGAAGCATGTCCCTCCAATTGCGCTATCATGAGATATGAGAAACCCGAAAATTGCATTTCCGCCACTGGTTTTAAGCCCGCCAGTGCCATGCCGATGGCTGTTCCCAAAATCGCTGATTCCGCCAAAGGCGTGTCAATCACGCGGCGTTCACCGAATCTCTTGTACAAACCCGCCGTCGCGCGAAAGACACCTTCATCCATGCCGACATCTTCTCCCAAGACGATAACGCTGTCGTCTTTGGCCATTTCCTGTTCGAGCGCAAAGCTCACGGCCTGAACCATCGTCATCTTAGGCATTTTGCGCCTCCTTTCGCACTTCTTCCAAGAAGGCTTGCCGCTGCTCCTCGATTTCGTCATGCCGCGTTCCGAAGACAAAATCGAACGGCGCATCCGGCTTGAAATCCGTCATCGCCTCGAATTCTTTCACGGCGGCGTCAATCTCATTTTTGATTTCCTCTTCCAACTTTTTCTGTCGGGCGTCATCCCAAATTCCCTTCTTCTCAAGATAAATCCGAAATCGTGGGATGGGGTCACGCGTGCGCCACTGTTCGACTTCGGTTTCCATGCGATATTTGGTCGGATCATCAGCCGTCGTGTGCATCATCATGCGATAGGTGACCGCTTCAATGAAAGTCGGCCCTTCACCCGCATGAGCTCGATCCAAAGCGTCTTTCGTGGCCTTATACATCGCCAGAGCGTCATTGCCATCCACCTGAATTCCGGGCATGTCATAGGCTATGGCTTTTTGGGCAAGCGTTCTCGAACTTGTCTGCTTGCTTCGCGGAAGCGAAATGGCCCATTGATTATTTTGGCAAATAAAAACAACCGGCGCTTTCCACGCGCCGGCAAAATTCATCGCCTCGTGCACATCCCCCTCCGAAGTTCCCCCATCGCCGAAGAAAGTAACAACCGCCGAATCCTTCTCGCCGCGATATTGCATCGCATAGGCAATCCCCACAGCATGCAGGGTTTGCGAACCCACAATAATCGAGATAGGAAGAATGCGCTTTCCGTCAGGCCGCCGATTGCCTTCCTCAAAGCCATTATGAAACAGCAGAGGCTGCAAGATGGATTCGCCGCGCATCAATCGCGCTCCGACTTCGCGGAAAGCCCCGACGAACCAGTCTTTCTCCGTCATCGCAAAAGCCGGTGCGCAATGGGCAGCTTCTTGACCCGTGCACGGGCCAAAGGTGCCAATTCGACCTTGTCGCTGAAGCTTGAGCATGCGCTGGTCAACCTCCCGACCTAAAAACATGCCTCGATATAAGCGAATGAGGTCGTCACCGCTGAGTTTCGGTTCAAGTTCCTTATCCACATTCCCCTTCTCGTCGAGAATCTGCAAATAGGAGACGCTGAACCTCTCAATTTCTTTCAATGGCATCTCTATTTCCTGCTTTTCCCCAAAGATTTCTTCAAACAAAATGATTTACAGCCAATCTGCTCTTTATGCGCATTTTCTGCAAGGTTGACTGCGAAATCGCCGCTCCGCAATTTCGCACCAATATAGTGATATTTAGGGTGAGAAACAATATACGCTATGACAGAGCACTTTGAGCGAACACACCCGAGCAAAGGCTGTTGACAAGGATTCGTTTGTTGCTTATATTGGAGTCCCAGCCCAATCTCTATCGGCTGTCATAAGACATAAAGCTATCTTTGAATGTGTTCGACGAGGCTATTCTACCTCCTTCCATCCCCCCGCAAATGGGGGGAGACCTTGGATACCCCCCTGCTCGCGGGGGGGATAGGGGGGGCAGTCTGGAAAACGCCAATTCCAAGATAGCTTCATCAAACGGCCAGCGCAAAAACGCTGAATCCCGAAGGGAGAATTGCCTGTATGAATATCTTTGATTTCGCCATGCAAATGGAAAAAGATGGCGAAGCCTACTACCGCGAATTGGCGCAAAAATGCGGCGACAAAGGTTTAGCCAAGATTTTCACTATGCTCGCGGATGAAGAAGTGCGCCACTATGCCCTCTTCAGTCGGATGAAAACGGGAAAAGTGGAAGTTCCCAAGACATCTATCCTTGCCAATGTGAAGAACATCTTTGCGGAGATGAAGGCAAAAGGTCAGCCCTTCCATTTCGGAACGGAACAGATTGGTTACTACCGCAAAGCGCAGGAAATTGAAAAGAAAAGCGAAGATTTCTATCGAGAGAAATCAAAGGAAGTCTCGGATAGCGATCAGAAAGAGAGCTTGCTCAAAATTGCCAACGAGGAGAGGAACCACTTCCTGATTCTCGAAGGCATCATTGAATTCGTTCAGCGGCCCCAGACTTGGCTGGAAGATGCCGAGTGGAGCAATATCGGCAGAGAATACTGAACCTCAACTGCCGTTTCCAGAAAGGCAGTCTCGTTTATCTATCCGCCAATCCTCACCGTCCCCTTTTTCTACTAGCCCCCACCGTCCTCGGTGGGGGGCATGCGGGATGACGGACGGCACAAACATAACTACGCGAGCACCATCGCGAGAAGTGCCATCACCCCAACCCACAGCGCCGAAATATCCAAGCCAAGCGAGGGCAGCAGAATCAGACTGCCGACAAGCGCCCCAAGACTTCCTCCCAAAAGATCCGCCGCATAGAGCACGGCACCTTTCCCCTCGGTCTTTTCTGTCGCATAGCAGAAGAGCGCGCCCACTCCGCAGCCGGTCACAAGAAGCCAACTCGCCCCCACGAATATAGACCGCATTCCTTCCCAATGAAATAAGAGTGCCGAGCTTGAACAAAGGAGTGCGAAGAGAAGCGCGAGCATCACGCCGCCCCTTGCTGCTCTCGCCGCCCATCGCCCTACCACGGGGCTGAGTGCAAGCCCTGCCATGAATCCCGCCAGCAGCAATCCAATGTCTCGAAAGAGAATCCCGCTGGCCGTCTGAAAGCGCAACAAGACGGCAAACTCAATGACCATCCCCGCAAAACCTGCCATCGCAACAAGCGCAAGTTTCGCTGCGACCGCTCTTCGTCTCAATATCCAGACGAGGAGTCCCAACAGAAGCAAAAATCCCCAAATCCATGGGCCAGATGCAGCCTGAAAATCGGCAACGGCTCGATAGAATCTCGATAGCCATACGACAAGCGTAAGCTGATAGCAAATTGGCCGAAGGTCCGAGTTTGTGGGCGCGTCCGTTTTGGCGAGAATTCTCTCGATTTCCGCAAAACGATCGTTGGTGTAAAGGTATTGGATATAGGGCGGGCGGATGAGTTTCGCCTCGATGTGCCGATCAACATAGCGATTGGAGCTGATTTGAGGAGCCCTCGCTAGAGGTTCTCTCGATGCAAGAAAAACATTCGCGCTTCCCGGCAAAACAACGATGTGCGGAAAAGCCGATTTCAGTGCTCGATAGATGCTCGTATTGCGCCGCGCAAGTCCTGCCGTCCAATATTGCTCGGCTGATGGCAAGCGAAACGCCACCAAACCTCCCGGCTGCAATTTGCGCGCGCATTCCTCAAAAAATTCTCGCGTATAATACCGATTCGCCTGTCCGGAATTCGGCTCGGGCATGTCCACCAAAATCACATCATATCGCTGAGATGTTTTTCGCAGAAATTTGCGCCCGTCGGAGATGATGAGGTGCACCGAGGATGCCGCCAGTGAAGTCTGGATTTCTCGTGGCATGTATCTCCGCGCCAAATCAATCAGCGATGCGTCCAGCTCAACATAGTCAATTTGCTCGGGCTGATGCTTCAGAATCTCCTGCAAAATTCCGCTCACGCCGCCGCCCAAAAGTAAAATCCGCTTCGGCGCTTCATGCTGCAGCAGCGCAAGATGCGCCAATTCCTCCGGCGCGGTCGCTTGAGTTTCAAATGAAAGCGCGCCATTTTCAAACAGGACAATCTGGCCGCCATGCTCGGTCAATGTCAAACGCCCGTAAGGTGAATCCCGACTGTCCAACAGTCCGGGAAACTGCCAGCGGAGCGTGGCACGGTCGAGGTGGTTTCCTGCAATGATGAGTGCTCCGAGAGAAGCGAGCGTTCCCAAACCAAAGAGAAGGCGCATGCTGCGCGAATGCGATGAGATGAGAAGACCAACCGCGAAAGTGATAGAGCTGCAAAGAATCGCAGTGGCAAAAGCCGGCACATGTCCTGCCAAGACGAAAGTGGAAGCCAACCCGCCAAAAACACCACCCAACGATTCCAGACCGTATGCACCCGCGAAGCTGCCACCTCGCGTGACATACTCTCGTGCGGCTCGCACGAACAGAAACCCGAGCAAGAGTCCCGCGGGTGCAAGGGTCAGCGCTATTGCAATGATTTGCTGTTCAAACGGCATGAACGCGCCGGGCGTCGCACCGAAAACAATGCGAATCCCCCGCACGAAAATGATTTCAGCGGGCAAAGCGATACCAAGCGCAGCGATGCCTGTCAATAGTGTCGTGGGGGCGCACCCATGTGCGCTCCCATTCTTGCCGACAGCGCCACGCCCAATCACCGCCCCCAAACCCGTCCAGATAAGCCAGAGCGCAATGGCCAGGAGATAAATGAGCTCGCTGCCAAAAAAGGCAACGGCCAGTTCGCGCAAGAGCACAACCTGGCCGAGAATCGAAGCGAATCCAATGAAAATGAGAACAAAGGGCATATTAGTCCATCGGCTTTTCCACCGAAGCAGGTTCCCTGACCTGCCGGGAATTATTTCGCCGAGCCAGGCTCTCAACCCGGCCGGAACTCCCTGCAAATCCTCGCTCGCCGCGAATGGGTGCCCTCACCCTTCGCGCCAGAACACCGACTTCGCTTTGCTAACCCGTTCGGCCGGGCACGCGAGACGCGTGCCGCGGCGATAATTCCCTTCAACGCGTGCCGCGCAACCCTCTTTTCCCGCCGTGGCGGGTGTGTCACCCGCCAGGTCAAAGCGCACTATGCTCGCCGTTGTGGGTCTCCAGACTCGCAATGGCAGAAGGTCGCGCGTAGTAGGGGTTCCTGAGTGCTCCGTTTCTGTCATTCCCCTTCGCCAAAAACCTCCGCCTGAAAAATGAAGAGCTCCGCGTCGCGTTTCCAGCAGTCGCCACCCAAACCAGCCTTTTCGCAAAGGTGCATCAGCATTTCGTCTCTGTTCCAACCTTGTTCCGGCGCGACCTGCGGCAGATAGACGGCGGAAGAGCCATGCTTGCGCAACAAAACGCCGTCCCGGCCAATGACGATTTTATCGGGGCTGTCAATCTTCTGGTAAGGGGTCAGCGCGGAGATTTCAATCGAAAGGTTTTTCCATTCGGCCTCGGTCACGGGCTGAAATCGCCGATCATTGAAAGCCGATTGCAGGGCCATAGCACTGATGACTTGGCAAAACGGTCGATCCTCGGTCATGTGGCCAATGCAGCCGCGCAAACGCCCGCGGTCTTTGAGCGTCACAAACGCTCCACGCTTTGCGTAAAGTGCGGCATCACTCGGTCGGGCCAGCGGCGCTGTTCCCGTCGTCAAATAACGATCTATCGTCCGGCGAGCCAAATCAAGCAAATAATGCTTCTGTTCCGGCGACAAGGGTGATTGAGAGCTCTCAGGTTCTTTGGCCATGAGTGCGGACACATCGCTTTCGCCCGGTCCTCGCGCCAGCACCACCGCTCCATAACCCACCACGCGATCCATCTCGCCCAAAGGCGTGTCGCCCGAGTTGGCATAACTGACGACAATCGCATGCGTTGCGTCCAATTCCTTTGCCGCGAACATCGCAGTCAAAATCGGACCTTCTCCACAAGCGCAAGTCGAAAGCCCGGGCGTGCCGCGACTCATCTCCTCGGAAATGGCTTGAGTGACTTTCTGCGGTTCCAAAGTGGCAACGGCGCGAAGAACATGACCATCGCTTAGCACGGCACCTTCATGAGTAGGATAGTGCGACAAATCTGAGCTTGCCACGATGAGCACCGACTTGTTCTGGATCACACTCGCAATCGAGTGCCCCAAATCGCGGCAGATGTCAAAGTCAGTCGAGCCAATGACCAAAGGAACAATTTTCGCGTTCGGCAGAATCGTTTGGATGAAAGGAATTTGCACTTCAACCGAGTGTTCGCGCGCATGTAATTCGCGGCGGAAAGTGATGCGGTCATCAGCGGCCATAAGTTTGTCCGCGAGCTCCTCATCAATCGGAGCGTCGCCCAACGGAGTGCGAAATACCCCGCGAGGCCATATCGAAGCGCCCCGGAATCCGGCCGTGGTGTGGTTCGTCCCCAGAATAATAACGGTGCTAATGGATTTGCCTTCCACCTGTTTGAAAGCGTCGGCGGCAATTTGCCCCGAGAAGACATAACCCGCGTGGGGAACGATTAGAGCGACAGGGCTCTCGATGGACCGGACAACCGCGTCATCGAGATAATAGCGAATTGCACCGCGCAGCTCGTCGGGGTTCTCGGGGTAAAACTGCCCCGCAACAACTGCGCTCCGGATCTCGGCTGGCGATGGATTCGCTTGGGGTGAATCGGCGGATTTCGCCGTTTTGTGTCGTGTGGAAACCATAACTGCAAACCCGATAAGGACAAGGATTATCGCTGCGTAAAGCAGCTTGTTTCGAATATTTCGCTGCATGTTGAAATCCAATTACTGCCAAACTCCGGCGATTGGAGTCTGACAAAATTCGCACAGCCCATCCTTCAGACGCACGGAAGAAACTATGAAGCCCGTGCGTTCAATCACGATTTTGCCGCAGTTAGGGCAATAGGTGTGATTTCCGGCGTGGCCGGGGACATTGCCTACATAGGGATAATGCAAGCCGTATGATAGCGCAATCTCTCGCGCTCGTTCCAAAGTAGATACCGGCGTCGGCGGCAAATTGAGAAGGCGATAATCGGGATGGAATCGCGTGAAATGCACCGGCACATCCGGCCCCACTTCGCCAGTGATCCAGTTGCAGAGCCCCGTGAGGTCTCTCTCAGAGTCATTCAATGTTGGCACAACGAGGTTGACGATTTCAAGGTGAGTGCCGCTCCTCGCGACGGCTTTGATGGTTCGCAGCACCGGTTGAAGCTCGGCGCCGCAAACCTCATGATAGAACTCCTCACTGAAGCCTTTCAGGTCAACCTTAATGGCATCGAGCGTCTGGCAAAGCTCGTCCAAAGGTTCGGGATTCATGAAGCCGCAACTGATGAGGACATGTCGAAGTCCCTGCGGCCTGCCCTCGCGCGCGATGTCCACCATATACTCAAAGAAAACGGTCGGCTCGTTATAGGTGAAAGCAATCACCGGAGCCTGCCGGCTTTGGGCCGCAAGGACAATTTGCGCTGGAGACGTCTCGGGAACATCAAAATCTTCGGGGCTGGCTTGCGAAAGTTCCCAATTTTGACAGAATTTGCAGCGCAACGGACACCCTGCCGTCGCAAGAGAATATGCATCGCTGCCCGGCAGGAAATGATAGAAAGGCTTTTTCTCGATTGGGTCCACATGGATGGATGCCGGATGACCATAGACGAGAGAACGCAGCGTTCCGTTCACATTTTCGCGCGCGCGGCATCGGCCTCGCTCCCCAACCTCAATATTGCATTCATTGGCACAGAGCACACATTTGACCAAGCCCTCCGGATGCTCGAAGCCTTGCTCCAAGGCGGCGCTCGCGCCATGGCAGAGATTGCATTGTCCGGCTGCCGTGACAAGCGAAACCCAATAGCGCGCCTCGGGAGCCATTTGCGCCAGCGAACTTGCACTGGCCGCAAAAGCTCTCCCCGGCGCACTCTCGATGAGAAAGCGAAACCACGCCGGTGATGATGCCGCAAGGGCAAGCCCTCCGCCAACAAGCCCCAAGCGACCGGCAATAGCCAGAAAATCCCGCCTTGTAACTTCAGGAAGCACCGTTTCTCCAAAGGTCCGCTCGCCGAGGCGGCTCTCCAGAGCCGCCCGGAATCGGGTAATTCGCCGCCGCGACTTCACAGGGTAATTTAGCACACTTCCTTCTGCAATGCAAGCCTTCATCGCCCGTTCCTTCTTGTGAGAATGGAGACTTCAGATTCCTCGCTGCTTGCAGGGGGGTAAGGGGGGTGAAATTCAGAATATCAATAGCGAGACAACCTTATCTTCCGCTTGACTTTGTCCCGAACTTCTCGTATTCTAAGGCAACTTGAGCAGGCAATCACCTCACCTGAAAACATGAAACTTTAGTCGGAAAGACCTTCGCATGGCACAATCGCTTGAAAAGAAACAGACCGCGGAAGAAATCGAACTCGAATGGTATCGGAATGTCTATCGTGGCGATGACATGCCTCAGCTCACGCTGCGAGCCGTCATCATGGGTTCTCTCTTAGGGGCATTCATGTCCCTTTCCAACCTTTATATCGGCCTGAAGACGGGCTGGGGCCTCGGAGTGGCGATTACCTCGTGTATTCTATCCTTTGCCATCTGGAAAACGCTACGCAAGGTTTTGCCGCGCCTTTTCCGGACTGACATGTCCATTTTGGAAAACAATGCCATGCAATCTGCGGCATCGGCGGCGGGCTACTCCACGGGCGGAACGATGGTCTCGGCGATTTCCGCCTATTTATTGCTGAATGGTCAGCATATCGGCTATGGCGTGCTTACGGCATGGGTATTTTTCCTTGCTGTGCTGGGCGTTACGATGGCGATTCCCATGAAGCGGCAAATGATCAATATCGAGGGCCTCAAGTTTCCGTCGGGAGTGGCCGCTGCGGAAACTCTCAAGAGCCTGCACGGAGATGGCAAAGAAGGAAAGGCTGAAGGAATGGGTGCGGCGCGGGCTCTCTTCGCCGCCGGAGGCCTCGGAGTTGTGATCGCGGCAATTCGTGATGCCGTCGGCTGGCTCCCGTCGCTTTATAGTACCTTCGGCGCCAGACTTGCCCACTATACGATTTCCTTTGAAGCCAGCCTCATTCTGGTAGCTGCCGGTGCAATCATGGGATTGCGGGTCGCTGTCAGTCTGTTCATTGGCGGCGTTATCAATTGGGGCATTCTGGCGCCCCCAATGATTCACGACAAAGTCATCACCCATCCAGCGCCGACCATTCGGAGCGCCGAAAAATTGAATTTCCCGCTGACCATCCCGGCAGGCCATGCCCTGAAACTGAAAATTGTCGAAGCCTCCACAGATCCATTTTTCTCCTCCGGCATGGATTCAGTCTATATGTCTTATGTCTGGTATCAGCGCGCGACCTATATGAGCATGGCGTCCATGATTGCCAGTCTGAATGACTCCACCCTGAACGACGGACGAACTCGCAACCCACTGTTTGGCCGAGTGCTCTTCGCCGAACCTGAAGCCGCTTACGAAAAAGGGTATCTTGAGGCGCGCGTTCCCTCCGCCGTCCATTGGGAAGCGATGTTCTCTGTGCCCGATAGTGAGCTGGCGCCCATTGCGGTCGGTGGGGTAGCAGCCACGCAAATGGGTTTTTCAGAATGGTCCGGAACACGCCTTGTGGCGGCTCCCCAGTTTCCGCTCTTAGTACCGGCTGGAACGCGGTTTTCGCTTTCAATTAACGAAGGAGAAAGGCCGATTCTCTATTCGTATATTTGGCCTTCCAGTGTAACCTATCCAACCGTCAAAGAGCTCGCGAAAGACCTCAGCGCGTCGAAAGGGCTTGTAGGCCAGCCCAACCCACTGGCGGGTACATTCCGCTTCGCCATCAGCAAAGACTCGCTTTTCATCACAGCTCCGGCCGCCGCGCGTTTGCTCAGCTTTGAAGCGGGAGCCGCGGATCACCAAGTTCCCGGGGGCTTTCGGAATATCGTCTCCTGGAGCCTGTGGGGAGGCGCGGCCTGTATGGTAACTTCGGGACTGCTCGCCTTTTCCTTCGAGTGGCGCACAGTGCTCCGCGCTGTTTCGGGACTGGGACGCATCTTTCGACGCCGCAGAGGGACGACTCTCGTAGAAGACCCGCTTGAACGGGTCGAGGTGCCCGGCTCATGGTTCGCTGGTGGTATGACCGTGGGGACTATAGGTGTCGTTGCCATCGTCGCTATTTACTTCGGAGTCGCCGTCTGGATGGCACTCTTAGCTGTTGTGCTTTCATTCTTCCTGGCCCTCGTAGCCTGTCGTGCAACGGGAGAGACCGACACAACACCCGTCGGCGCTATGGGCAAGATCACGCAGCTTACCTACGGCGCCTTGGCCCCCAGACAAATGAACACGAACCTCATGACCGCGTGCATCACCGCGGGAGTGGCGGATTCCGCGGCAGACCTCTTGACCGACCTCAAAAGCGGCTACTGCCTCGGCGCGAATGCCCGACGGCAGTTCTTGGCGCAGTTCTCCGGTATCTTCATAGGAACAGCCGTCGTAGTACCCGCTTTCTACCTAATCGTTCCCAATGTCAGCGTTCTCGGTTCAGACAAATTCCCAGCTCCAGCCGCCCAGGTCTGGGCATCGGTAGCGAGGCTCCTCTCTAACGGATTTGAATCTCTTCATCCGACGGCGAGATTGGCTTTGCTCATCGGAGGTTTGGTCGGAATTGTCATCCCCATCGCCGAGCGCCTCTTTCCGAAAGCGCGGCCTTACATCCCGTCGGCAATGGGCTTGGGACTCGCTTTCTGCATCCCCTTCTGGAATTGCCTTTCGATGTTTGTGGGTGGACTCATCGCCTTCTTCTTAGAGAAGGCAAAGCCCGCGATAGCTGAAAAATTCACGATCCCAACCGCATCCGGCCTTATTGCTGGCGAGAGCCTCATGGGCATCTTCATCACGCTGGCCTCCAGTTTAGGTTGGCTATAATGGAATAACCCTGTGGCGCCGAACTGTAGCGCCGAACGGCAGCTCGCTCTGACATCGCCGAGCGGCAGCTCGCTCTGACATCGCCGAGCGGCAGTTCGCTCCGGTGATGCCGAACGGCAGTTCGCTTGGATTTGAACGAAAGCAATTCATGCGCACAGAAAGCAAGTCCTGCGTATCTACCCGCCAAATCAGTAGGACTCATAGAGGAAAGTCATAGTCTATTACATTGATTCCATTGACATAAATCGCCATCACAAGTTGGGTCTGTTGTTTGCTTTTGTGATAAACAGAATTGTCGTCAGCGATTTTTCGCTGGCCAATGGAAGGTCATTAAGGAACGAAGGAGGCAGCATCATGCGCAGGATTTCAGCAGTTCGAATTGGCTTGGCCTTGGCGCTTCTGTTTGCACTGTGGTCAAGTAGTCTGGCAACGGGCAAGATTGTCATTGACGGTTTGCACGGGTTGCCCACGGGTGAGGACTACGGCATTGACCTCCCCGCTCTCTATCCGAACATCAACTTCGTCACCTTCGATGCTTCCCGCCTGCCAATGTATGAAATCCTTGCAGAGGGCATCTTTGGCGACTACATTTTGGATACCGTCGGGGTGGATATTCCGGCGGGTGTCCACGCTCTCTATGTGGTGTTGGAAGTGGACTATACACCGGGCATGCCCATCGAGCAACTTCCCATACCCCGGATTATTAGTCCCGACCAAACACAGACATCCGGGGCATTCGGTCTGTGTCATCTTGACTATCCTGAGCCGGGGCACTACCTTGTCATTGCGGATATATGGTATCCGGGTGCTCTTCCCTACCGCATCGGCACAGGCCCCTGCATCTGGGAGGTTTATCCGCCCGAGGACTACGATGCGATGCTCTATCTCCACGGTATCAGTTGGCTGCTCTTTCACGGCTACCCTACGCCGTATTCCAATGCCGATTTCGACCGGCTGCAGCAGATGCTCAATGCCGGGGGTGGCATGGCCTTCGTCTATGATGGCGCCGAGCCTATGGCCGAAAAACCCATTATTCACATTCAGGGGATGGCCTCGCAAGGCGCTACGATTCAGATTGACATTCCAGGGAGATTGACCTATGCCCTGCCGGAACCGCAAAGCACTCGGCCGCTGATTTGGTCTGTCACACCCGCCAAATCCGAGGAGGAATATTACTACGAAGCGGCATTCAGCCGTCCGCTGAATTTCATCTCTCGTGGAGCATCAGCGCATTCTCTTGTCAATGCGTCATGGGCTACCGCTTGCGACCTGAAGCTAATTGAGTTCGTCCGCGGTCATGGCTATCGAATCGCGGAGGTTGGCACACTTGCGCCCGGCGACGAGATCTCTGTGGCCGAGACGCCCGCGCTGCCCTATCTTGGCGCATGTCAAAAGCTTGACGAATTGCTGCGGTGCGAAGCCCTTGCCGCAGGAATGACGCCCGACGAAGTCGAATCGTTTTTCTCGAAATATTCCTGGGCCTCCCGCGTGCTGGGGGATGTGTGCATGGCAGGCAATCCGGTCGCGCTCTACCGCATTGAGGGGGAGGACTATGACGCCATTCTCCCTCTCCAAACGGAGCCGGAACCCGCGGAGAAATGCCGCGTGCTCTGGGTCTGTTCGATACTCCCTGAGGCAGCCCGCTCATGCCAATCGGTGCATCCCCGTGCCGTTGCCGAGCGCGCACCCACCGCAAGCTCTCCGATAGGAATGCTGCATGAATATGGATTCCTGCGAGAGACTTACGGCGGTGATGCTTTGGATGATATGGACGCATGGGGCTGGCATTTCTATGATTTGGCATTGACGGACACGAGTGACAATGATGGTTCGTCCTGGAATATCCAGTTTCACACCTGGGGAGCCAGTCCCTTGGCCGCACGGTTTTCCGAAGGCGTCAATCAGATTCTCGGCAGAAACACCTGTGGTGTGCTTCCTCAGGCAGGGAGCGGGGAAGTGGTGCTTTCGGGTGACGATGACACTTGGTGTGAGTATCCTGAATCACCTTTCCCGCCCGGAAGTTACCCGCCGGTCGTTGTCGGTCGTGAGGAAGCGGCAGGGGGACGACTTGTCGGTCTGGCCGATCTCCATTTTCTTGGTGACAGAGCAGACAACCTCCATTTGATGAACAACATCTTCGACTGGCTCAACGAAGGCGCCACAGGCGAAGGCCCCGACATTGACCTGCCCGTCGCCGTGGTCGAAACCACGCTTGCGGAGAACTCCTCGGGTGAGACCCATTTTCAGGTTCACAATCTGGGCGATGAAGCCTTGACGCTGAGCACGGACTTGCTATCGCTGAGTTGGATTGACATCTCAGGGCCATCCACCATGATCATTGGCCCGGGAGGAACAGTAACCTACAATCTGACTTGGAACAGCGCAGGACTTTCTCCCGGATACTATGACACCCTCTGGTCCTTCAGCTGCAACGATCAAAACGAGGCCTTAGTGCATTGGCCCGTGCGCTTGCGTGTCACTCGTGAGTCCGCAACTGGAGAGCATTCCGGAAACGTCCTGCCCGACGATTTCGCGCTGCTTTCCGTTCATCCGAATCCGTTCAATGCGCGCGCCGGTCTTTCATTTGCCATACCCCGCGAGGGTGTGGTGACTTTCGACCTTTACAATGTGCTGGGGCAGCATGTCGAACGCCTGCCCGTCAAAGAATGGCCGGCAGGAACGCATCAGCTTCTGCTTGACCTGACCGGGAAACCGGCAGGCCTCTATTTTCTGCGAGCAGAGTACGGCGGCAACGCCCGCATTCGCAAGCTGATGCTGGTGAATTAGCATCGCTTCGTCCACTAGCCCCCACCGTCCTCGGTGGGGGTGTCCGAAATCGTAGCGCCCAGCTTGCTGGGTCAAAATAATTCGCCGAGGCAGATCCCCTCTGATCCGCCCGAAATCAATTCGCCGAGGCGAGTGCTCTCACCCGCCCGCAATAGATATTTTCCTTCGCCCGAGGATTTGATGAGCACCGGATTTTTTTCTCATCCACTTTGCCGGGAACATAATCCCGGCCCCGCGCATCCCGAACGCCCCGAGCGTCTCGCGGCGATTGATGATGCTCTGCAAAAGAGTCCTCTTCGTGAACGGATAATCTTCCGCACAGCTCAGAAAGCAACCGACGAAGATCTGCGACGCGTTCATCACGAAGGATTTCTGGAAGAAGTCCAGCTTCTCTGTCAGAGTTCGACCTATTTCCCAAGCATGGAAGCCGAAGTGAATGCGGCGACGCTCGAAGCCGCTTATCTTGCCGCCGGCGCCGGAATTGCCGCAGTGCAAGCCGTCATGAAGGGCGATCTCACGAATGCTTTCTGCGCGGTTCGTCCGCCCGGGCATCACGCCACAGCCCATCAATCTATGGGCTTCTGCCTTTTCAACAATGTCGCGATTGCCGCGGCGTACCTATTGGAACAAGCAGGCCTTTCCCGCGTTCTGATTGCTGATTGGGACCTTCATCATGGCAACGGCACCCAAGACATTTTCTACGACTCGAATCGCGTTTTCTATTTCAGCACACATCAATGGGGAATTTACCCCGGCAGTGGCTCCGCCGATGAAACGGGAAGCGGCGAAGGTCGAGGCTTCACACTGAATCGGCCTCTGATGATGGGCGACGGTGATAATGAAATCGTAGCCGCTTTTGAAGAAGAGCTGCGACCCGCGATGGAAAGGTTCCGCCCCGAGTTCGTGCTGGTCTCTGCCGGTTTCGACGCCCACGCCCTCGATCCGCTCGGAAGCCTATCCGTGACAGACCAAGGCTTTCGACACATTGCAAGGAGCATGCGAGAAATCGCTGAAGAACACGCCCAGGGGCGCCTTGTCGTCTTTCTGGAAGGCGGATACAATCTGGATGTATTGGGCCGCTGCATCTGCGACCTTTTGGATCTGCTCTCTTCATCTTGAACAAATGAGGAGTTTTTCTTAGTATTGAAACACAACGCTTTTATCAAATGGAGGTTCTGATGAAACGCTTTGCCTTTCTGGTCCTCTGCTTGTTCGCAACATTCAGCATGGGGAATGTCCTTGCTCAGAATGTGGAATACGTCGGGTCTGCCCTGTGGACGGGTGTTAATGATGTCAAGGTGGTGGGCAATTACGCCTACTGCGCGTTCGCGAATGGTCTGGTGATCCTCGATGTGTCCAATCCGGCAAGTCCGACCTTCGTCAGTCGGCTCTACTGTCAAGGCGAAGGGCGAGCGATTGACGTGGCCGGCGATCACGCCTATCTCGCCGACGGTCCGGCAGGCCTCAAGATTATCAATGTCTCAAATCCTGCAAGCCCTGTTCTGGCCGGAAGCTACGACACACCGCGCGTTGCGTATGACGTTTTCGTGGCGGGAGGCTACGCCTATGTGGCGGACGAGTCTGCGGGGCTTCAGATCGTGAACGTTTCCAATCCTCAGAATCCGACTGGGGCGGGAAGCTACGACACGCCCGACTGGGCAATGGGCGTTTTCGTGTCGGGCAGCTACGCCTACGTGGCGGACGTGGATGGAGGGCTTCAGATCGTGAACGTTTCCAATCCTCAGAATCCGACTGGGGCGGGAAGCTACGACACGCCGGGCCGGGCATGTGGCGTTTTCGTGGCGGGCGGCTATGCCTACGTGGCGGACTATGATGCGGGGCTTAAGATCGTGAACGTTTCCAATCCTCAGAATCCGACTGGGGCGGGAAGCTACGACACGCCGGGTCGGGCATGGGGCGTTTTCGTGTCGGGCAGCTACGCCTACGTGGCGGACGAGACTGCGGGGCTTAAGATCGTGAATGTATCCAATCCTCAGAATCCGACTGGGGCGGGAAGCTACGACACGCCGGACGTTGCGTATGACGTTTTCGTGGCGGGAGGCTACGCCTACGTGGCGGACGATTGGTCCGGTCTTCAGATCGTGAACGTTTCCAATCCTCAGAATCCGACTTGGGCGGGAAGCTACGCCACGCCGGACGTTGCGTATGACGTTTTCGTGTCGGGCAACTATGCTTACGTGGCGGACAATGATCCAGGTCTTCAGATCGTGAATGTATCCAATCCTCAGAATCCGACTTGGGTGGGAAGCTACAACACGCCGGGCTATGCGTATGGCGTTTTCGTGTCGGGCGGCTACGCCTACATGGCGGACCATTGGTCCGGTCTTCAGATCGTGAACGTTTCCAATCCTCAGAATCCGACTTGGGCGGGAAGCTACGATACGCCGGGCTATGCGTATGGCGTTTTCGTGGCGGGAGGCTACGCCTACGTGGCGGACTATTGGTCCGGTCTTCAGATCGTGAACGTTTCCAATCCTCAGAATCCGACTGGGGCGGGAAGCTACGACACGCCGGGCCGGGCAATGGGCGTTTTCGTGTCGGGCAGCTACGCCTACGTGGCGGACCGGGATAGAGGGCTTCAGATCGTGAACGTTTCCAATCCTCAGAATCCGACTTGGGCGGGAAGCTACGCCACGCCGGACTATGCGTATGACGTTTTCGTGGCGGGCGGCTACGCCTACGTGGCGGACTATTGGTCCGGTCTTCAGATCCTGAACGTTTCCAATCCTCAGAATCCGACTTGGGCGGGAAGCTACGCCACGCCGGACTATGCGTATGACGTTTTCGTGGCGGGAGGCTACGCCTACGTGGCGGATGCGGAGTCCGGCCTTCAGATCATCAATGTGAGCAATCCGCAGAGCCCATTCTTAGCCGGAAGCTACGACACGCCGGGCTTTGCAAATAGTGTTTTCGTGGATGGCGAGTACATCTATGTGGCGGACGAGAATTCGCTGATGATTCTGCGTTTCAACCCGCTTGACGCACCCGAGCCAAATGCGTCCGCGCCGAAAACCTTCCGGCTTTCGCAGAATTTTCCCAATCCCTTCAATGCGGCGACAACGCTCAGCTACACTCTCGCTCGCACTGGTCCCGTAGAGCTCTCCATCTACAATCTACTCGGAGAGCGGGTTACCACCCTGATTCGCGGCATGCAAACGACCGGGGAACATCAAGTGACTTGGGACGCGACAGACTTTGCCTCCGGTGTATATTTGGCGAGATTGAAGGCCGGGGAGTTTTCCCAGACGATCCGAATGGTGCTATTGAAATGAGCTTGGAAGCAGATCGGGGATGTGAGCGCAGCATGGATGTGCCTGTCACCGTGTCTTATTCGCCTGAATAATGATGTGAGACGAGTTTATGTTGCCATCGCACCAATCCACTTTGCACGAGAATTCCATCAAAGCGGCTTATGCCTTCCCCGAAGGGAAACGGATTCGCTGCAAACTTTGCCCGCGATTCTGTCTGCTCAGCGAAGGGCAAGAAGGATTCTGCAAGGGGCGGAAAGTCATCGCCGGCGAGTTGCTCGTAACGAACTACGGGCAGGCGGTTTCCATTGCCATTGATCCCATCGAGAAAAAACCTCTCTTTCATTTTCACCCCGGAGAGACTATTCTCTCGCTGGGTCCCAACGGCTGCAATTTGAGTTGCAAATTCTGCCAGAATGCCGACATTTCGCAAGGCCGCATGCCGACACGCTATGTCTCTCTGGAGGAGCTTGCAGCCCTCTCTCAGCGGCAGCATTCTATTGGTGTCGCATTTACCTATAGCGAACCCCTCATGTGGTATGAGTACATCCGCGACGCAGCCCCCCTGATTCACGAAAGGGGAGGAGTGGTCGTGCTGGTAACCAATGGCTATCTCTGCGAAGCACCCTTGCGAGAACTGCTGCCGCACATTGACGCTCTGAATATTGACCTGAAATCGTCGCGCGAAGAGTTCTACTGGCGTCTTTGCAGCGGGCACCTCGAGGATATTCTGCGCACAATTCGCATCTGCGTCGAAATGGGGCGGCATGTTGAGGTGACGCACCTTGTCGTGACAGGTGAGAATGACAATGAGGAAAACATCCGCGCAATTCGTGACATTGTCACCGAAATCAATCCGCGCATACCGCTCCATCTCTCGCGCTACTTTCCTCATCACCATTTCACAAATCCCCCGACATCGCCCGCGTTCCTTTTGAGAGCGCGAGAGATTTGCAAAGAGACCCTCCCTTTTGTCTATGTCGGGAATGTGGTTCTCGAAGGCGCGGAAGACACACACTGTCCCGTCTGCAACACGCTGGTCATTTCGCGGCTCGGATATGGAGTAGCTCTTCATGCTCTCGCCGGCGGCCGCTGCGCCAAATGCGGAACGGACCTGGGCATCGTTTCATAGAGGGAATTTCATACTTTTTGAGCACCGCGGCGGATCTCCCAACCTTATTTCTCGCCGTGGCGGGTCTCCAGACCCGACCGGCATTCGAGGCAACAGACCTTGACGATTAAGTGGATACTTCTGCCATCAAGCGCTCTTCTTGACTTGCATTTCCAAAAGGGAATTCACATATTTGGCGCGTGAGTCTATTCGGCTGTGGGACGGGCAATTTCATAATTGTGAGGGATAATTGTCAGCACGACCATGGACACGCGGCCCCTTAAGGCAAGGATGGCGTGCCCTCCGCCTCATCGTCGGATTTGCGGTGCTTGCCATCGGTCTTCTGATGCTCGTCCTGCCCGGCCCAGCCATCGTCGTGATTCCCGTGGGATTGGCGATTTTGGCAACAGAACTTGCGTGGGCCAGACGCCTGCTGCAGCGAGTTAGAAGCCGTGCCGAGGCGATTGGCGCGGCTTTGAAATGCAGGAAAAGCAAGGGGGCCGCCGATTCCGAAAAGGAAAAAAGCCACAACGCTCCCCGATAGGCTTGACAATTCGGGATACTCTTGCTAAATTCTAAAGATAGCGCCCATAGCTCAATTGGTAGAGCAACTGACTCTTAATCAGTAGGTTCCAGGTTCGATTCCTGGTGGGCGTACATAGTAAATGTCAGGGCCGGAAGAAAGAAAAGATCATGGCACGACTATGAGCAAAGGGTCAAGATGAAAATTCTTCACATTTATCCCGAGTGTCCGGAAACTTTCTGGAGTTTCAAACATGCTATAAGATTCATCTCCAAGAAAGCGGTTGAGCCACCCCTCGGGTTATTGACTGTGGCCGCAATGCTTCCTGAAGAGTGGGAGAAAAAACTCGTAGATATGAATATATCGCCTCTCGATGATACCAATCTTGAATGGGCCGACTATGTGTTTATTAGTGCGATGTCCATTCAAAAGGAATCCGCGAAAAGAGTCATCGCTCGATGCAAAAGGTTGGGAGTCAAAATGGTAGCGGGGGGGCCTCTGTTTACTGTTGAACATGAAGAGTTTGACGATGTTGACCATCTGGTGCTTAATGAAGCGGAAATCACGCTGGTGCCCTTTCTGGACGATTTGAGAAATGGGTGCGCGAAGCATATCTACACCAGCAAAGAATTCCCGCACATGGGAAGGTCGCCTATCCCGCTTTGGGAACTTCTCGATATGAAAAAATATGCAACCATGGATATCCAATATTCCCGAGGCTGCCCCTTCCATTGCGAATTTTGCAACATCACGACGCTTTATGGGCACAAAATCCGAACAAAGAGTCCTGTCCAACTACTGGATGAACTTGAACATCTATACACCCAAGGCTGGAGAGGTGATGTGCTTTTTGTCGATGATAACTTTATTGCAAATAGGACGAAGTTGAAAAAAGATGTTTTACCCGCCATAATAAATTGGATGAGAAAGAAAAAACATCCCTTTGTCTTTTCCACTCAAGCTTCAATAAATCTTGCTGACGATGAAGAACTTATGCAATTAATGGCCAAGGCTGGATTTGACAGCGTCTTCATTGGCATTGAAACACCTGACACGAAAAGTTTAGCTGAATGCGGCAAGATTCAAAACATGAATCGGGATCTGGTGGCCTGCGTAAAAAGAATCCAGAAGTTTGGCATGCAGGTAAAAGGGGGATTCATCGTAGGATTTGATGAAGATTCTTCTTCAATTTTCAAAAGGCAAATTGAGTTCATTCAAAAGAGTGGAATTGTCAATGCGATGGTGGGTTTGCTAAATGCTCCCCGCGATACCGGACTCTATCGCCGCCTTGTAAAAGAGAAGAGATTATTGAAGGAGACTTCGGGAGACAATACGGACTTTTCAACCAATTTTATCCCCAAAATGGGTTACGAAACGCTCCTAAAGGGATATCGAGAGATTATCGGCGGAATTTATTCCCACAAACCCTACTATAAAAGGATTAGGAGACTGTTAAGAGAATATAAACCATTGCAAAGAAAGTCGTTTCACTTTCGTTTCGACCACCTTGGAGCGTTTTTTAAATCCATATGGTTTATGGGCATAAAAGAAAAGGGAAGGGTCTATTACTGGCATCTCTTTTTTTGGGCGATATTCAGAAACCCGCGACTTTTCCCGACGGCAATTACTTTAACGATTACCGGATATCATTTTCGCAAGACTTTTGGAAGGTACACTTAATCATTGCAGTGCACCTCTGCCCTGGACAGTATTTGGAAAAGTTGGTACATGATTAGGCCAAGATCAAAAAAAATCTTCGGTCATTAACGCCATCTTTCGAAATCAGTATGCTTGCCGCGAAGGGAAGGGATACACGAACCGTCCCAAATCGTTCGCAAGGTATTGATATTTTTGAATAGTGCTTCTTTCTCATAATCAGTAGGTTCCAGGTTCGAATCCTGGTGGGCGTACCATCTCAATGGCCTGTAAGTGGATAGCTTACGGGCCTCATGTTGCTTGCCTCTGAAACCCCTGGGACAAAGCCCCCTTAATCGTCGGAAAAAATGCCCGCAAAGCGCTCCCGCAAATCACCGGTTCGTTCCGATTGGATTCATTCGACACGATTGCATGTTGTCATGTACGGCATGCTTCTGGTGGCAACTCCTTTTCTGCTACTGCAGTCCTTTCTCCAGGAAGCGATCGGAATCCTATCCGGCTCCACCTTGCCTCTGGCGGGGATCAAGATTCCGATTGTCCCGACGAGCGCATTGATCCTGCTGATCGCGTTGATGATTCGCTATCGTTCCCGATTAACCCGACGCCGGATTCTCGCAGGTGCGGTCGCGGTGCTCATGGTGGCTACTGCTCAGCAGATTACCGACTACTATTTTGGCCACAGGTTCTATGATTTACAGCAAAATTGGCACTACATCGCCTATTCCATTTTCGCGTTTATGGTGTATCGGGATCTGGCTCCGCGCGGGCTTCCTCTTTACAAGATCGTGCTGATCACCTATTTCGGCGCTCTCTTCCTCTCAACCTTTGATGAGACCTTTCAAAGGTATATGAGTAGCCGAATCTTCGATATCAGCGATATTGCCAAAGATGTCTGGGGCTCATTAGCGGGGATAATTCTGATTTCCCTAGGAGGAAAGAAGTCGGAGGCTCTGCTCTCGCGCGGGAAGCGGTTTCGTCACGCCAAGTTACAGGATTATGTCAAGAGTCCCAAGAGTCTGCTGCTGCTCTTATTTGTCTTGGGGATCCTGCTGCTTGCTTTCAGCTCTCTTCTCAGCGATTCAGCATATTGGGCATCCATCATCTTGTTCACAGTCAGCGGTTTTGTCTTGTTTTTCCTCTTGTTCCATATCAGTCAATACCGATGGGGAAAGTACAGTCTGCTATCCATCCTGCTCGTTGGCCTATGCGTCCAGTCCTACTTTTTCTTCAGGTATCGTGGGGACAATATCGTCCACAATCAGTATGGATTGACGGTATATAGAGGCATTCCGGTCTTCTTCTTTGATGTGATGATCTTCCCCGATGGCATGTTTCGGCTGGTGGATAAAAAACATGATTTCAATGCTCGCGACCGGATTTTCTTAATGAAGCAGAAGGCTGATATCGTACTCATCGCAAGCGGTGCCCGTGGTAAGGGCGGCAATGGTTTTCCCACTAAAGCGCCCAGTCAATTCTTCTACAATCAATACATCCAACGCGGAACCCAGGTGATTATCCTGAAGACACCCGAGGCGTGTCAGGTTTTCAATCGTTTGAGACGGGAACACAAGAATGTTCTATTGGTTCTCCACAACACCTGCTGATAAGGAACACAAACCCGGCAAACGGCCGCAGGAGAAAACGCCGTCGCGAACGCGAACGATGGTCACTTGGGGCCTGTTCGCTGTCTGGATTCTCCTCTTTTCCTTCGGAGGGATCTCTATTGTAAATCCCAAATGGCTCCAAGAATTGTCTCGACCGGGGAGAGACTCGGAATCTCAGAACTACAAGGACTACGCGGACAATTTTCTGCGACAGAACAACTATCGGATGGCCATTACCCAATATCAAAGAGCTATGGAGATAAAGCCCAACTTTGTGGGGGCGAGCGTGAATCTGGCGATCACCTATGGCCGTATGGGTGACTACGCTCGTGCGGAAAATATCCTGAAAGATGCGCTGCAGACCAACACCGCTCAAAAAGGAGTCATCTACTACAATCTTGGCGAACTCTGTGAGAAGCAGAAAAGGACGGAGCAGGCAATCCAGTATTACCAGCAAGCTCTGAGTTTCGAATTCCAGCAGGATTTGATCTATCGCAAGCTCGGAGCTCTCTATCTCGCTGCAGAACGGTATGACGAGGCGCGAGCGGCCTTTGAAATGATGCTGGCGATTCAATTGAATCCAAGCTCTTCCTATCGCAACATGCTGCTGGGCTGCATGGACATGTTTGAAGAGGATACAACCAATCTGCAGATTATCAAAGAGCAGCTTGCTCAGAATATTCGTGTAGAAGATTTTGCTGGTTATGACCTGACGATCATCCGCTCGATGCAGCAAAGAGACCCGGAAGTTGCCAAGACGCACAATTTCTTGGGCTTCATCTATGCGCGGTTAGGGGATAACGCCGGTGCGATTGAGCATTTCGAGGAGTCTCTGAAAATCTGGCCCGGAAATACGGACGCAAAGAAAAACCTGCAAGTGCTCCACCAGCTGCAAGAAAAACAACAGGTCTCCGTGCCCTCCGAGTAGTGGAATCCGAATCTGGATTTCTATAGCCGTTCTCATAAGTAGGTTGCTATCACAATGGGCTGAAGCCCATTGCCTTCATGTGGGGTAAGGGGTTTCAACCCCTTGTGACCCTATCGTTATGCCGACTTACTTTCGGGAATGACTATAGAAGCGCCGATTTTTTCGATGTCGAGAAGTTCCCACAAATCACCTTCAAATCCACAAAAGCCGTCCACGTGGCTGAAGGGAAATATCGAATCACCGGCGACCTGACCATTCACGGCATCACCAAAGAGATTACTCTGGAGGGTGAGGGTTTCTCTGCAATCGTCAAAGACCCCTGGGGCAATAACAAGACGGGTGCAACGGCCACCGCCAAAATCAGTCGGAAAGATTTTGGTCTTATGTGGAATGCGGCATTGGAAGCAGGCGGTGTGGTGGTCGGCGATGAGGTAACGATTAGCCTCGAGATTGAGCTCACGCAAAGAGCCGACAAGTAGCGCCGGACGGCAGTCCGCCAGACTGCTGACAAACCCCGTCATTTCTGGCGGGGTTTGGTTATTGTGGCTCGGTGGCATCCCCCAGTTTTCTCATTTCACTCGGTTGGCTCTCAGAAGTTCTCAATTTGAGGACCGAACGTATCTCCGAGAACATGCTCATTTGTGCTGAGGGACTTTGTCAACAGCCTGCCGGACGGCAGTCCGCTTTTTTCGTGCCGGACAGCAGTCCGCTTCTGCAGTGGGCCATTCGCCAAAAAGAAAAACACCTGCTGGACATGACAGGTGTTTGTTTCTGCGTTGCGGGGGTAGGATTTGAACCTACGACCTTTGGGTTATGAGCCCAACGAGCTACCAGACTGCTCCACCCCGCGCTATAATATAACGACTCTGACCCCGAAAGTCAAGCTGTCGGCAATTTCTCATTGCCCGCCAGCGCTGCGGGTGCGATCAAAACAGCGATGACCCGCCGCGCATCGGCCTTCAGAATCCTATAGCGCCACTCTTGGTCTGCAAGCTCGTCACCCGCTTGTGGAATTCGGCCAAGTTGCATTACAACAAAGCCGCTTATTGTCGCGTATTCTCCAGACGGAAATTTGATGCCTGTAACGCTCGCCACTGAATCGAGTTCCGCGCGGCCGGATACGAGAAAGCGATTCATCCCAATTCGGCGACAAATCGGGCCGCCTTTGTCAAACTCGTCCTCGACAGGCCCTAAAAGCTCTTCGAGAATGTCTTCGAGAGTTACAATGCCGTCCGTGCCGCCATGTTCGTCCACAACGACGGCGATATGACGGCGATCTTGACGGAATTCCTGCAATAGCTCGCGCACGGATTTGGTCTCCGGAACCACCTCAATGGGATGCAGCACATCGTCCAACGCACCCGTCTCTTTCAGAAAATCCCTGGCCGAGATATAGCCGATAATATGGTCCAAATCACCGTCGTAAACAGGCAGCTTCGTGTGTCCTGATTCAATGAACTTGCGGCACGCTTTGATCGGCTCTTCATTCTTGGCGACGGCGACGACCTGCGTTCGCGGCGTCATCACCTCACGAACTTTGCGATCTCGCAGCACAAAAAAGCGCGACAAGAATCGCTCCTCTTCCGGCGATACCATCCCTAACTTGTGGGCCTCGAACAGCATGAGTTGGAGTTCTTCGGCGGAATAAAAGCGGCGACCCGCTCCATGTGGGCGATGCTCCGGCTCCTTGCCCATCAAGATTCGGTGCGCGAGACGCACCAGCAGGTAAATCGGCGAAAAGAGTGCGAAACTCACCATGAGAGGAACGGCGGTGGGTTTCACCGCCAAGTTCGAGCAACCCAAAAAGATTGCCTTGGGAAGAATCTCCCCAAAAATCAGAATCAGAAAGGGGGCAATCACCACGATGGAGAACGGTGCCAGCCCCTGTTGCGCCGCGAATGCCGCAAACACGGTCGCATAAGCAACATTGGCAAGATTATTTCCAATTAATGTCGTGCCAAGAAAGCGCGTCGGATGGTCAGAAAAGAATTTCACAAGCCCTACTGTCAACCGTTTCCGTCGCATCCAGACTTCCAACAGAATGCGGTCGAAGGCCGTATAGGCTGTCTCAGTCCCTGAATAAAACGCGGACAGCAGCAAGAGTCCGACGATCAGGACGATGTCCAAAAACCGTCCTCCCTGATGGTAGCTTGTCCGGCTGTAGCATTCCGCACCGCTTGGATTGCGCTTTCTCCTTCCGACATCGGCACGCGCACCTCAAATCGCCCCGAATCTCCCGAACTGACGGACACAATATCCCAGCCGTTGCGGTGGGCAAGCCGATAGAGCTTGCCTGTCTCACTCGGCGGCACTTCAATCAGGAATCTGCGTTTTCGGTGGACTATTTTCTTGGGTGCGTCACACAGAGCTTCCTCGGCACAAGCGCTGTAAGCTCTGGCCAGATTCCCTTTGCCGAGTTTCGTTCCGCCAAAGTAGCGCGTCACGATGACAAGCGTGTCGCTAAGCCCTGCCGATTGAATCGCCCGCAAAATGGGTAAACCCGCGGTGCCGCGAGGTTCGCCGCCGTCGCTGCTCTGCACGCATTGGCCCAAATCCCAAATCGCCGCAAAACAGCGGTGCGTAGCATCGTGGTATTCTCGCGCCCGCGCTGCAATTTGTCTGCTGATTTCCTGTTCGCTCGAAACAGGAAGAGCCAATCCCAAAAAGCGTGAACCCAACACGCGGCTTTCCGCTTTGCCCGACCCAGCGAGTATTAAGAACTCGTCGCCGTAACGGGATACCGTGTCGCTCGCCACTTCAGTGCTTTTGAATCGGGATGGAGAACTATAGACCCGCTGCTGCCCGAGGGACGATACGCACTCTCATTTCGATTCGCTCCAACGGATTGTCGCGCTGATCACGGGGCTGATTGACGATTTGATCCACGGCTTCTATTCCCTTAATGGTCTGCCCAAAAACGGTATAGTTGTTGTCAAGCTGTTTGGCGGTTTTGACGCAGATGAAGAATTGGGAGCCTGCCGAGTTGGGGTTTTGGGAACGAGCCATAGAGAGCGTCCCGCGAATATGTTCTTTCGGATTGAATTCAGCGGCCACAGACCAGCCCGGCCCGCCCGTGCCGTCGTTCGCGCGAATCGTGTCTTTCGAATTGGGATCGCCGCCCTGAATCATGAAGTTCGGGATGACGCGGTGAAAAGTGCACCCGTTGTAGAAACCGGCATTCGCAAGATACTTGAAATTGCGCACATGATTCGGTGCGACATCCGGGAAGAACTCCAGCACGATATCACCGAGTTTTGTGCTGATGATGGCAACGCTATCGCCCGTAACAGGATAATCCGCAGGCCATTTGACCAACTGTCCGGCCGGTTCGGCCTTTTTTTCGGTCGCTTGTGTTTCTGCTGGTTTGGTGGTTCCTGTTTGCGATTGCGATTTGCATGAAGTCGCCAAGAGCATGGCGCCAATTGCGAAAATGACCAGTGTCCGCATGAAAGTCTCCTTCTAATAGATTTTGAATTGCCTATGTTTTTTGCTTTTCCTTTTTGAATGTTTCTCGCCGTTGTGGGTCTCCAGACCCGCAATGGCGTTTCTGCAGTGTCGGCTGCTTGCAGCGGAGTAAAGCGAACTGCCGTTCGACGCTACAAGACCATGCCTTTATTCTTTCCGCCGAGCCAGGTCCCCAACCTGGCCGGAATGCCGCGGCGGCAGGTGTCTCCGCCCCCCCACTTTCCCTCCGCGCGCGGGGGGATGAAAGGGGGGCAAATCACTTCACCAACAACATCTTCCTCGTCTGCGTAAATTCCCTCGCCTCCATGCGGCACAGATAAATGCCCGAAGGCCAATTCGTCGCATCCCAAGAGACCGTATAGCTGCCGGGGAGATGGGCGGTGTCAATCAGGGTCGCTACTTGTCTGCCCAGCAAATCGAAAATGAGCACCCGGACTCGGCTCGATTCCACGACATCATAACGAATGATGGTCGTCGCATTGAAAGGATTCGGCCAATTCGGATGCAGCGCATACCCGGAGATTCTTGCAGCTTCCGCTGTTCCCATGGTTACCGTTTCACTCGCCAGCCGCTCGCGGGTTCCGCTGATGTCCACGGAGTAGAGCGAATAAATGTAGCTCGCCCCGCGTTGAACAGAATAATCCTCCCATGAGTAGCTGCTGCCGGATGGATTATTTGCGGCCTTCACAACGGCAACGACGACTCCATCGCGTTCAATCTCTAAACGCTCGTTGTCTTTCTCCGAAGCCGTCGTCCAACGGATGACCACGCAGTCGTCATAAGCGAGCACATGGAACGCGCTGAGCTCGACCGCTAAGATTTCGTCACAGTGACCGAAAATCACCAGCGCGATTTCAGTATTGTCAACATAACGACCGCGCACGGGATCAAACTCATCAGCGAACAGATTGAATGCGACGCTGCTGCTCCCCTTGGCAAATAATGGCACAAGGCTGTTCGAATGATTGGTCGTATAGTACCACCCGCCCGGCAAGTGACCGGCACCGTTGTTAACGATTTCGATGAAAGTGTTCGGTGCGCCCGAACCCGGCCCCCACAAATATCCGGTCTCATGGTCGCTCGTCACAATCAGCAGACTCTCATTCCAATTGCTGTTCGTTTCGACCCACGCAACCACCGCCTCGAGCGCTTGATTGAATTCCGTCTCTTCTTCGATGCACCGATTGAGCAAGTTGCCGTGATTCGCCCAATCCACCGCGCCTCCTTCTACCATGAGAAAGAAGCCTTCCGGATTCTCGTCCAATACATTCAATGCCGCGCGAGTCATCTCTTCTAAAGTCGCCACATCATTTCTCGGAGCCGAGTAGGGAAGAGCCGGCAGATTCGCTCCTTCACCTGCCACGAGATTGCGTGCCTCTTGCAGTGTTGTGCGACATTCAGCTGTGCCGCAAACTCGCGCCGGTGGATTTGGATCGCCAATCATCGCGAGAAATTCTGCGCGACTTTCGATGAGCATCCAATCGGTCTGGCCGTTCGCCAGCGCATTCCATTGTGCTTGACCGCCGACATATCTCCAGTCGTTGGGAACGGTGGGTGTTACCGGCACATGGTTGTTGTTGAAATAAGGGTGTCCGCAGCCCATGATGACATTCAGGTCGCTTGCGAGCATTTCCTGCGCAATTTGCACATAATTATCGCGTGAGATATTGTGCGCCGCAAAGCCCGCCGGTGTCGCATGGCTCCACTCAACACTCGTCACCACGCCTGTGGATTTGCCGAGCTGTGTCGCGCGCTCGGTTACCGTGAACAGCGTTCCTCCGTCCGGCCCGATATTGATGCGCCCATCATAGGTCTTGACGCCCGTGGACATCGCCGTAGCGGCTGCCGCTGAATCCGTCGGGCGAAGCAGCATATACCAAAAATCCGTCCACGCCTGCGCGGGATCATACGCAGGCTCCGGCGCGGCCTCTTCAATTCCATTCTGAGAATAAGTGCTCATGTAGAGGTGCATCGGAAAATTCTGATACACTTGGCTCGTGCCATGCCAATAATTCGTCGCAAGAATCTGATTGACACCGCACCCGTCCGCAATCATCACAATCACATTCTTTACCATCCCGAGCTGTGCATTGGCAACGGTCGGAGTGAGCACAGCGGCACACAACGCGACAGTAACAACACAAATCACTGAAATCTTCTTCATATCAACTCAGTCCTTATTTCAGCAGCGTCATCTTATGCGTAAGAATGTCCGACCCGTTGGTCAGTCGGCAGAAGTAAGTCCCCGAACTCAGCTCGCGTCCATCGAACTCCACTTCCTGCGCGCCCGCGGGCATATAGACTCGCACGGTGCGCGAATTGTGCAAGTTCGTGCTGTAAAAGAGCGTGTCGCGCAGCGTGCCGTGCGGAATCTGCGGATACTCTCCGATTTCGGGCGGCATCACATACTGCGGCATGCGCAGCTCCGAGTTCGGCCCGAATCCACCCATGCAGGTGTATGGATTCAGTGGATCCAAAATCCAGTTGGCGCTGTTGAGGACAAATTTGTAGTCGAGCCGCGCATCAGCCTCGAATTCGTGCGAGAAATACCAGAAATCCGTTGCGGAAATCTGCGTCATGGCAAACATCGCCGGATTCCAATTGTTCGCATCGCCCGGCACGGTCACGGAATTCGTCGTCCCGCGGTAAATGAAATGCGTCAGCGTATCGCCCTCAATGTAGGGAAACGAACCCGCCGCATTCATGAAGCTGTCCACAATCGCCCCGCGAAGTGAATCCGGCGCCGAGTTGACTCGATTCAGAAAATCCTGAAAGGTCTGCGCTCGCGCGCTCACGGCTGAAGCCGCAAACACCACGAGAATCATTATCCGTCGCATCGCTTTCCTCCAACTTCAAAGTGCGGTGTCGGCTGCTCGCAACCGATTTTCTCGCCGAGGCAGGTCCCCTGACCTGCCCGGAATGTCAATCGCTTTTTCGCCACGACAGGTATGCCATCCGCCCGGCGAATTCCCGCCGAGGAGGGTCATTTGACCCTCCCGCAGTTATTTCACCAACACCAATTTCCTCGTCTGCACGAATCCCGCCGCCTCCATCCGACAAAGATAAACACCCGACGGCCATTTCGCCGCATCCCATTGAATTGTGTGGGTGCCCGCAAGTTGCCGCTGGTCGAGCAAGGTCGCCACCTCTTGCCCCAGCAGATTGAAAATGGTCAGGCTCACCTTGCCAGTCATCGGCACATCATAGCGAATCATCGTTGACGCATTGAACGGATTCGGGCAGTTTTGATAAAGAGCGAATTCCTCAGCGATTTCCCGAGGTGAAATCCATTTGACGGTTGTATATGTTGAATCGTAAGGATAGCAGCCCATATCCGCACGGGAGCCGTCAGGATCATTGTAGATAGGATTGGGATCGCCTGTATCAATGCAAGGAGAATCCTCCTGCAAATGGTAGTCATTTCGCGCCGGATTCATGAAAAAAGGATCATCATGGATGATGGTGCTGCCTGGCCAAATACCCTGGATATCTGAGAAAGTAACTTGGACATTAGACCCCGAAGTTTGACATATTTGCTCTGGACTATTTCCCCATAGAATCAAGTCCACCAATATGGGACTGGAAATTGTGCAGTAAATGCCACCACCGGCAGAGGCGCTATTATCGGTGATGGTGCACTTATTTATGGCATAGCTTGTTGAACTCATATAGATTCCGCCCCCGTATTGCGAAGCAGAATTTTGGCTTATCTCGTTGTACTGGAAAGTATCGGGGGCGGAAGAGCACCAAATTCCACCGCCACTTGAAGCTGAATTTGCGTTGATGGTGTTTCCAATGATAGCAGGATTGGAATTAATGCAGTAGATTCCTCCACCAGCATTATTGGCCGAATTTTCGCTGATAGTATTGCCGCTCATGTTTAGGCTCGAACCATCGCAATAAATCCCGCCACCATAGCCGATATACCAAGCAGAATTTCCGCTGATGGTATTCCCGCTGATAGTTGGGCTCGAACCACCGCAGTATATCCCGCCGCCGTACCAACTGCTTGTATTTCCGCTGATGGTGTTGCCACTGATTCTGGGATTGGAGTTGCCTTCGCACCAAATTCCACCGCCACTTTCGGCTGAATTTCCACTGAAGGTGTTGTCGCTGATAGCTGGGCTGGAGTTGGAGCAGTGAATCCCACCGCCACGAAGGAAGGCTGAATTCCCGGTGATGGTGTTGCCGCTGATGCTGGGATTGGAACCTGAACAGTAAATTCCGGCACCATGACCCCACCAACCACTCGAATTCCCGCTGATCGTGTTGCCGTTAATAGTAGGATTTGAGTTATCAGAGCAAGAAATCCCCCCTCCACTACTCCATTCAGCTGAATTTGCGCTGACGGTGTTACCGCTGATGGTGGGGTGAGAATTACGAGAGCAGATAATCCCCCCGCCGCCTTGCCCCCATTGAGAATTAACTGAATTTGTGCTAATAGTATTGCCGCTTAAGGTCGGGCTGGATTCTTCGCAATAAATCCCCCCACCGCTCGAATAAGCTATATTTTCCGCGATGGTGTTATTGCTGATGTTCGGGTTAGATTGGTAGCAGTAAATAGCACCGCCACTTCCGTCGGCGTGAGCATGATCAATCAAGCAGTTTTGCACCGTGGGGCTGGAGTTATTGCAGTAGATGGCTCCGCCGTTTTCATCGCCTCCACTGCCGTTGGCGTAGCCGTTGGTCAGATGGCAGTATTCCAGGCGCGAGCCCGACGAAGCGGAGAGGAAACGGATACCGTGCCAGCCGTTAGTGGGCCATTGCCAGTATCCGTCAAAGAAGATGGAATTCGCTGGTGTTCCAACAGCCAGAAGGGTGGCGCTATTATCCACGATGAATTTACAGTGCGCCCAGAAGTATACTTCCACTCCAGGTTGTATAGATAATATGGAGTCCGGAGGAATGCGAATCTCACCTTCAACAATGACCGTATCTGCAGACCATGTACCGGAAACATCTCCAGAGACATAGATGACATCTGCCAGAGCCGGTGCGAGTCCACACAGCCCGATGCAGACCAAAAGCAGGATCAGTTTTTTCATGCTAATCTCCTTTTTAAGGGTTTGACATCCAACCCGAACGAGTCAGGCGACCCGCCGGGACGAAGAAGGTTTTCTTGCCCTTGATATTGAACGATTTGGTTTTCATTGCCATGTTGCACACCTAATATACAAAATTCTCTTGACAAAATCAAGCAATTTTCGTATATTATAGCCAGTATTTGGCAACAACATGCTATTTCAGGTACATCAATGGGTTATAACTTCAACATTCTAAGAGGCAACTATGGGAACCTTTTTCAGATGCCCAAAGGAATTCTTTCAATCGGCGCTCTTTGAGGCGGAAAAACCTGTCAGTCCGGCCGTGGCCCTCGTGGCTATCATCGCGCAGGTCGCGTATGGCTGCTATCGAATCCACGGCGCGGACGGCAGCGAGACGGAAATCCGCCCGGGGCAATTTCCTGTCAATATCGAACGGCTGCAGCACTTGACAGGCTGGAGCCGCAACAAACTCAATCGCTTCCTCTTTTTCCTGCACGAGAACGAGGTCTTGGGCCGCAAGGTTTGGAACGGCGTCACCATCGCCACTCTGCATGCTGAGGCCCTCGCCACCCTGCCTCGTTTCCCTCGCAAAGCCTCCCGCTCAACTTCCGACAAAAAGAAAAATGATGAAATTCAAGAGCAAACGACGGAAAATGGCGACCTACTTGAGCAAGCGGAGACGATTCTGCAAAATCTGGAAACGAGTACCTCTCTTAATAGAGATAGATAAATAGATCTTATCTTTTCTTTGTCAAGAGAAAAGAGAAAAAAGAGACCTATCTATCTCTCTGCTCGATTCACAGAGTTGCGCCGACAGCAAAGAGAATGATCACACCATCTCGTAGCGCCGCACGGCAGTGCGCTTTGTGCCATTGCGGGCTTGTAGTGCCGCACGGCAGTGCGCTTTCTCGCCATTGCGGGTCTGGAGACCCACAACGGCGGGAGAACTGGTGCGCCTTTTCGGCGGGGGGCATACCCGTCTCGGTGAAAATATGTCAATCTCTCGCCTCCAAGCACAACGCCGCCGCGCCCAAGACGCCAGCCAGATAGCCCAAGCCGGAAGGCAGAACCTCGACACCTTCGTGCACTGCCGCAATCGTGAGTCGCTTGAGCTCAGCCCGTAAGGCCTTGAAGAGGTAAGGCGATTCGAGGACGGTTCCACCGCCGATGACAATCGCTTCAGGATTGAAGCAATGAATGAGCGAGACGCAGCCGAGTGCCAAGTAGTGCGCCAGATAGCGATGAATTTCGAGCGCTCGCTTGTCGCCTTGCATCGCGAGTTCGGCCATTCGGCGGGGAGCAGGCAGTTCGCCGGTGGGGAAGAGCCGGGTGGCCAACTCGTCAAAGGCGCGCCGGCCCACATAAGCTTCCAAGTGCCCACGCTGCCCGCAACTGCACAACGGCCCATTTTCATTCAGGAGAATATGTCCCAATTCCGCTGCGGCCCCGCGCATTCCCCTATAGAGTTTTCCATGAAGGACAATAGCGCCCCCGACGCCAGTGCCGACTGCAAGGCAGACCAGATAGCGTTTGCCTTTGCCGGCGCCCCAGTACGCTTCCGCAAGGCCGAAAGCATTGACATCGTTGTCGAGCGTGACGGGCAGTTTGAGAGCTTCCTCCAATTCAACGCGCACGGGCAGATTCTTCCATGTGGGGAAATTGGGAGCCAAGCAGATGCGTTCTCGGGCTTCGTCCACAATCCCGGGAGCAGCAAATCCCACGGAAGTTGGAGCCACTTCGCATTCTTGCAGAAGCCGCTGCGTGCTCTCCACCAGCGCTCGATGAATATCGGGCCACTCGTGACTATCCGGCGTCGGCGTTACACGCTCGGCAAGGATTCTGCCGTCGGATGTAACCACGGCGATTTTGAAATTCGTTCCGCCGAGGTCAATGCCGATGACTTGTTTTTCATCGCGCATTAGGATAGATGTCTCCTGTCAAACAATCGTGTTTGCATAAATGGCCAGAGAACCGTAAACTATTATAAGAATCTTCGTGGACAAAAACAAGGCATTGGTCTGTGCGCAATGGAACCACCCTCCCTTTTGCAATTCGCCCGATTCTGTCTTATATTTCGACCGCCGAGCCAGGTTCTTAACCTGGCCGGAATCAAGAGTGGAGGCAACCATGAAATCCTTTTGCACGATTCTCGCGTTCATCTCTCTTGTCGTCGCGTCAGTTCTCGCCCAGCCCAATCCCGACACGCTCTGGACACGGACCTATGACGGAGGTCAAGATGATTACGCCTCCTGCGTTCAGCAGACTGCCGATGGCGGCTATATCCTGGCCGGACAACGGGGCGCTGATCTCTGTCTGATCAAGACGAACGGACAAGGCGATACACTCTGGACACGCACTTACGGGTGGTACTTTGGGTCCGACGCCAATTCCGTTCAGCAAACGGCCGACGGTGGCTATGTCGCGGCGGGGCATGCCGAGATTTCTGGATTGCCCGCATGGGATTTCTATCTTGTGAAGACAAACGACCAAGGCGACACACTATGGACCCGCACTTATGGGGGACGCGGAGCGGAATTCGCGCACTCCGTTCAGTCGACATCCGACGGAGGCTATATCGTGGCGGGAGACACCTGGCCTTTCGCCTCGGACTTCGCTGATTTCTATCTTGTGAAGACGAATGGCCAAGGCGATACGCTCTGGACACGCACTTATGGCGGGGGCGACAGTGACTTCGCCAATTCCGTTCAGCAGACACAGGACGGAGGCTACATCCTGGCGGGAAGCACTACTTCTTACGGTGCGGGCTACGAAGACTGCTATCTGGTGAAGACGAATGAACAAGGCGACACGCTCTGGACGCGCACCTATGGAGGGACCGGCGACGATCGCGCCTATTCCGTTCGGCAAACCGCTGACGGAGGCTATGTCGTAGCGGGATGGACGCGTTCTTTCGGTGCGGGGCCACCCATTTACGGATCGATGTACCTTGTGAAAACGAATGATCAAGGGGATACGCTCTGGACGCGCACGTATGGAGGGAGCCAGGAGGACATAGCTCATTCCGTTCAGCTGACCGCCGATGGAGGTTATGTCCTGGCGGGAACCACCTACTCTTTCGGTGCGGGCTGGTATGATTTCTATCTGGTGAGAACGGACAGCCAAGGCGACACGCTGTGGACACGCACCTATGGGGGGCGCGATCTGGATGAAGCCCTTTGCGTCCAGCAGTCATCCGATGGTGGCTATGTCATGGCGGGAATCACCTATTCTTTCGGCGCAGGAACTCCGAGTTTTCCTAATATGTATGTGGTGAAGACGGGGCCAGAGCAATCAGGGATCGAACTCGGCGCAATCGGCATGCCGAGCGAGTACGTTCTCTACCCGGCTTTTCCCAATCCTTTCAATCCGATGACGCAGATTGCCTATGCAGTTCCGAAACCCGGTGAGGTCTCGCTGAAGGTTTTCAATCTCCTCGGAGAGGAAGTGATCACGCTTGTAAACGAGATGCAATCCGCTGGAACGCACACGGTTCTATTCAATGGCTCAGGATTCCCGTCAGGGATTTATCTCTGTCGTCTTCAGGCAGGGAGCTTCGTTGAAACAAAGAAGATGGTGCTGTTGAAATAGACAGAGGGCGGGTCACAGAGCCGCCCCTACGCGCCAACTACCAACATGCTGCGGTATCGGCTGATTGCAGCCGACCCGAACCGAGGAAAAGCTCGGGGGGAACTTACCTCGCCTTGTTGCATTTATGAGGTGGACACCGACGGAACACATAGGACAGCAAATCGAGTTTTGAGAAGGAGATGATAGCTATGAGCAAGCCTCCAAATCCTGAGAAAGTGCGCGAGGAAATCGCCGAGTTCCTTCGCAGCAAATATGGCAATGATGTGGCGATTGCGGAAGGGGATCTCGGGTCGCCGCACGAAGGAGTGCACACGGCTCCCGGACCGGCCGAAGAGGAAATTGATTTCGACCTGAAGCCGACCGAGCTCGAAGCGTTTCTGAGAGAATATGTCGTGCATCAGGACGAAGCGATTGAGATTTTGGCGACGAAAATCTGCACACACTTTCATCGCTGCAAATACGAGAGCCAACGACATTCCGACGAGCTTGATTTGGGTCGAATCAAGTCGAATATTCTGATGATCGGGCCGACAGGCGTCGGAAAGACCTACATTGTGAAGCTCATCGCCAAGCGTTTGGGCGTTCCGTTCGTCAAGGGCGATGCGACGAAATTTTCCGAGACGGGTTATGTGGGTGGCGATGTGGAAGACCTCGTGCGCGAGCTGGTGCGCGAAGCGAAAGGCGACACGAAGCTCGCCGAGTATGGCATTATCTATGTGGACGAGATTGACAAGATTGCGTCGTCGGGAACAACATGGGGGCCTGATGTATCGCGTTCGGGTGTGCAGCGTGCGCTGCTCAAACTCATGGAGGACACGGATGTGGATTTGCGTGTGCCGCATGATTTGGCGGCGCAGATGGAAGCGGTGATTGAAACGCAGCGCACCGGCAAAGCCGAGCGGAAGAAGGTCAACACACGGAACATGCTTTTTGTCGTATCGGGAGCTTTTTCGGGGCTGGCGGAAATTATTCGCCGGCGCATGACTCGCGGCTCGATGGGTTTTGGAAGCGAGCCCGTGTCGGGGAGAGATGCGGAGGCGCTGCTCAAGCGTGCAACGACGGCGGATTTGATGGACTATGGATTCGAGTCGGAATTCGTGGGGCGGTTGCCCGTGATCGCGCAATTGGGCGAGCTTGATGAAGAAGCGCTCTATGATGTTTTAAGAAATCCGAATTCGGCGGTTGTCCAAGGCAAGCAGCGTGATTTCGCCGCCTATGGAATCAAGCTTGAATTCACGGATGATGCTTTGCGCGAAATTGCACGGCGCGCTCATAAAACGGGCATCGGCGCGCGTGGACTTCTGACTGTGGCGGAACAGGTGCTGATTCGCTTCGAGAAGCTTCTGCCGACGAGCGCCATTCGTGAACTGACCGTGACGCGCGAGATGGTGGAGAACCCTTACGAGAAAGTGGCGGAACTTTTCTTTGAGCAGAGCCTTCGCGATTTTCAGCGGCAATTCTTGGAGTCGTCAGGAATCACGCTCGAATTTCCAAGCGAGAGCCAAGCGTGGCTGCGAGAGCAGAGCAAAGGCGACCCACAAAAAACGACCGAGCTCTTGCGCAGCGCGTTGAAGAATTACGAATACGGTCTGAAGCTCGCGAATCGGACTTCACTCAAAGTGACCGCGGAGATTTTGACGAACCCCGAAAAGTATCTGGACGAAATCATCAAGACGGCCTATGTCGCAAGAGAGCGCGGTGCGGCGAAGGGCTCGTCGGGTGCATAAGAGGTAGTGCCGCACGGCAGTGCGCCTCTTCTCTTAAATCGCGGCGGCGAATCTCCCGATTCGCCCTGCGTTCATTATTGCGGGCGGGTCAGGCGACCCTCCTCGGCGATTTAGTTTTTTCGGGAGGGTCTAATGACCCTCCTCGGCGAGATTGTCTGAAATTGTTATGATCGACGAACCTTCCGATAGTTTATTCCCCGAACGAAAAAGCTCGCATATTGTGCGTGCGCCCTTGGCCGAGAGGATGCGACCGAAGAGTCTGCGCGAGTTCTTGGGGCAGGAGCATCTTTTGGGTGAGGGCGCGGTGCTGCGCAGGCTCATTGAAGCGGGCGAGCTGCCTTCCCTGATTTTGTGGGGCGACCCGGGCACAGGCAAGACCACACTCGCGCGCATTCTTGCGGCAACGCTCGGCTATTTCTTCGTCGCGATTTCCGCGGTGACAACGGGCGTGCCTGAACTGCGAAGAATTTTGGCAGCGGCGGAGCGGCGGCGTTCGCAGGGCAAGCAGACAATGCTCTTCGTGGATGAGATTCATCGCTGGTCGAAGGCGCAACAGGATGCGCTGCTTCACGCCGTCGAAGATGGCACGGTGACTTTGCTCGGCGCAACAACGGAGAACCCTTCGTTTGAAGTGATTTCGCCGCTGCTGTCTCGCGCGCGGGTCTTGCGATTGCATCCGCTGAAGGCAGAGTATTTGCGAGAGCTTCTTCAACGAGCAATTCGAGAAGATGAAGTCTTGAAAGAATTGGAAATTGAAATCGAGGCGGAAGCGGAAGAAGCGATGCTGGTGCTTTCCGGCGGCGATGCGCGCATGCTATACAATGCGCTCGAGCTTGCGGTGAATATTGCCAAGCGCGATGGCAATCGTGTTCTGATTGACAAGAAGCTCATTGAAAAGGGCGTTCTGAAGCGGCTGCCGATTTACGACAAAAAGGGCGAGGCGCACTACGACACGATTTCGGCGTTCATCAAATCGGTGCGCGCGTCAGACCCGGATGCGGCGCTCTATTATTTGGTGCGGATGCTCGAAGCGGGCGAAGACCCACTTTTCGTCGCGCGGCGGATGATTATTTTGGCCAGCGAGGATATTGGCAATGCGAATCCGAATGCGCTCGTTTTGGCCAATAGCTGTTTTCAAGCGGTGCATTCGGTTGGGATGCCCGAAGCCGCGATTCCCTTGGCGCAAACAGCCTGCTATCTCGCTTCATCACCGAAATCGAATGCCAGCTATAAGGCGCTGATGGAGGCGACGGAAGCGGTGCAGTCTGAAAAAATTCCTGCGCCGGTTCCTCTGCATTTGCGCAATCCCGTCACGGGTTTGATGAAATCCGAGGGCTACGGCGAAGGATATATTTATCCGCACGATGTCCCGGGTCATTTTTTCGAGAGCGACAACCTTCCGGAGATTCACAAAGATAAAATCTTCTATCATCCCAGCGACCAAGGCCAAGAGCAGAAAATCGGCGAGCGCCTTCGCAATTGGTGGAGGAAGAGGCGCAAAAGTTAGCGGCCACTGTTCTTGCCTCATCGTGTAGGTTTGCAGATTCACCATGGTGAGCCCTCGCAAGTAAAAGTAAGTGAAATGGCGAGCAGTTTTTTTGGGGGGGGGGGAATTGGACGATCATTTCGCCGAGAGAATTTTGAGGCGGTGATTTGCTCAAGTTATCCTTTTAAACGTGGGCCTTATGCCACGTCGTGTCCTAACTCAACCGAATCATGAGGAGATCACCCATGAAGCCTTTGTCTTTCATTGTCTTTTTTGCAGTCCCGGTACTATGTACCAATGTTTGGGCAGGTCCGGCCTTTGGGCTAAAAGGGGGGGTGAACCTAGCCAATGCCACTGTTCATCCCAGCGAGAGGCTTTCGTATAATATCAAGCCCGGCTTCCTTGTCGGGCCTGCGGCTGAAATCTCCCTTTCGAAGTCTAACGAGACCGCTATGCGCTGGGAAATACTCTATGCACAGAAGGGGTGCAAGATAAGCGGCGGTCGCTTTTTTGGCCACGATGAGGAGGTTTTGGTTTCTGCAAACGAGCTGGCACTAGCTTTGTTCCTAGTGTTGCGCTTTCCACCTCGGGCGATGACGCCATTCCTTCAGATGGGTCCTGAGTTGGGTATTAGTCTTTCAGCGGAGTGGACAGAAGAGATTCCGGATCTCGATTTTTCAAAAACTGAGAAGATCGAGGACTGGCGAAGCACGAACTCTAGCGTAAACCTGGGTGCCGGAGTTGCCATCCGCTCGGGCAAGGGTGAAGTGGTGATTGACGCCCGGTATAATCTTGGCCTCAGTAACATGAATACGAGCGATGAGGATATTAATTTCAAGACCAACGGAATTCAGTTCTTGCTAGGCTACAACTTTACAGTCCCTTCGCGTTGAAATAGTCCAATGGCCAGAGTATAAGTCGGTTGCAGGCGGCCGACAGCGCGGAGTATGGTTAGCGGCCAATGCGTTCTTGCCCCCACTTCGATTTCAAACGAAGATATTTTTGGGTGCTCTCGGGCGTGGACCAGAGGTCGCAGAACGCAATTGCGAGAGGGTCTGTTGACCCTCCTCGGCGGGAAAGTCAAAAACGATTGGTGGTTATAATGCGAGAATGTCTATGCACATGAAGACGAGGTATCTGCGTTACGGTCTGATGGCTTTGGTTCTGTTGTCAGTCGTTTACTTGGCTTTGGGTTTCGGAAAACGCTCGTTCGAAGCGTTCTGTCCTTTCGGCGGCATGGAAAGTCTGTGGGGACTCCATAAATTTGGCGAGTTCAGTTGCACATTGGGGCCGCTCAATCTCTCCATGCTGATTGGTGTGCTGCTCTTGGCGCTGGTCGCCAAGAAAGCTTTTTGCGGTTGGGCATGTCCGATTGGATTTTTAGGAGAATTGGGTGCAAGGTTATCGGGACTCTTATGGAAAAAGCAGCCGAAACCGTCCGCCAAGGTGAATAGCCTACTCAAGGGGCTTCGCTATGTGGTCCTCGCGCTGGCGCTCTATTTCACCTACAAGACAGGCGAACTGATTCTGCGCGGCTACGATCCTTTCTTTCTGCTCTTCTCCGGTTTTGGGCACGGCTCCATCGGACTTGTCAGTTGGATTGTGTTAGGACTTATCGCTGTCGGGGCACTGGCGATTCCGATGTTCTTCTGCCGCTACTTGTGCCCAATGGGTGCGACCTTCGATCCATTCTCGCGGCTGGGACTCATCAAGCTCGTTCGGAACGAATCCACTTGCACCAAGTGCGGATCCTGTCAGCTTGCCTGCCCTCAAGGCTTGGCGCCTCACCAGATGGTCAAAATCAGGCATCGTGATTGCACGAATTGCCTCGAATGCGCTGATGCATGCCCGGAGAAAAATGTGCTGAATCTGAAAGCGACTCTGTAATCAATAAGGAGTCCTACCCCCCTTTTATCCCCCCATGAAATGGAATGCGCCCCTCGATTTGGACAGGGATGGGGGGATAGGCGATGAGGGATAGGGTTTGGGTTGATTGAGTTTCAAACATGTCCGGGCTGCGATAGGCTAAGGCGGAATGCAGCCGGATCGGATTA
>Ga0315289_10001062_pt1 | contig 42893 bp, 45 predicted proteins | sample YL17G11_40_MG_FD_203452 | JGI IMG/M metagenome (GOLD analysis project Ga0315289, IMG submission 203452) | Sediment microbial communities from Yellowstone Lake, YNP, Wyoming, USA - YL17G11_40 | ecosystem: Environmental > Aquatic > Freshwater > Lake > Sediment | place: USA: Wyoming | collected... | reverse complement strand
AAGCAAATATTGCTATTAATGGTGACAACGCCCCGAGTATTAAGTCTATTCCCTTTACATAACTTTTTCTTTTAATTGCGCCCTCAAATACATTGTATTCAGATATATTCCTCATCTTGCCTCTTTTATTCATTTTATTTTCAAGATGGCTTTGTTTTTGACATCTTATTTAGCGTGCAGACTCAGAAGTCTGCTTGAAAAAGAGATGCCGGTTTCTTGTAGTCTTTCTCAGTCTCGTGCCCCTGCAAGCACCTGTCCTATTGCTTAGGGCTGCTCCGGTCAAGGCCTGACCCGTTTTGCAGTAAGAAGATCGAGCAGGACGAAACCTCAGCGTCCGACTAAAAGGCTTAACATCCTTTATCTCACTCGCTTCCTAACAGCCTGCCATGAAGCCCATTTGCAAATTGCGGAGGGCTAACCCGCAAGCCTAGTCTGCACAAATTCTTTAAGAATTAATAGTTTTTAACCCTTTCCTTCCCATCAAAAAATACATCCCTACAACTTTATTTGAATCATCAAACTCTGTCCGTTATATACTTATTCAGTATGTTTTACATTAATACTTTTAATCGAATAAGTTTGCTTCAGAAAGCTAGCAATACTTGTCATCAAAACCCGAGGCAATCTCTGTACTTTGTCATGCTTTTAAACTTCCATAAAAGCTGTGCCTTTGAAAGCTCTGTCCATGTTCCCAAGTCATTGTTTGCCCTGGCATTTTTTATAATGTCACAAAAATTATTAGGAGTCATCCGGCTCAAATATTTAGAATGTATCACTATCGTCATGTCCGCATTATCTGCAATCCCCTCTTTGGCATTGCCTGTTGTTAAGACATATGATTTTTCCCACTGCCTTTCGCCCGTATAAAAATTATAAAACCTTAGCAAAAGCACTGCATTCTTAGGCAAGTCTCTTACAATGCTGTTCTTCGATAAAACACTTGGAAGACTTTCATAAGTTATAACTGTCTGGCTTCTTGTTTGTTGTCCTGTAGCAGAACCTTTGGAACTAGGGGAGTAGTCCTTGCTTGTTTTTGTTGTTTTTGCAATCAAAACAGAATTAATCAAGAAAGCAATAAAAATCACCAGAGCTATCACAAATATGCCGTCCAAAAGCAATTTTTTAATTTGGATTTTCACAGTATTTTGGCAAATTCATATGCGATTAATTAACCTCGCTTTTGAAGGTATCCTACCTTTAGGGAGATAGTATCGGAAGAACCTTGGTTCTTTTTTTATGCGGGAGGAAGGAATCGAACCTTCGCAGGCACTAAGCCACAGGATTTCTCCTCCTTCATATATTCAGAGGACCTTAAGTTTGGCATCCAGAACCAAAGATTCTGAGTCCTGCCCGTTTGGCCTCTCCGGCACTCCCGCATATAGTTCTTGCGAACTATGAAATCCAAACAATTTCTAAACTTAAAAAGATATCGCTAAATGATTAATCTCGCCCATGAACTTTGCCTTTTGTCTTCTTCGCCTTTTCGAATTTATGCTTTATTTTGACATGCTCTTCAAGGCTCTGAGTATGCTTATGGCAATACGGGCATTTTCCCTCTGTATGCGCAAGAATAAATTTTCTTGGCCAAGGTTCCCCTCTCCTTTGTTCTTTTGCCTTTCTATGCCCCTTTATCTGCACCATCTTCCCTCTTTTATTTTTCCTTTTCTTATTTTAAACAAAGTATTTATATTTTATAATTGTTTGGGAAGCCTCTGGAGGGAGTCGAACCCCCACTCTTCTGCTTACGAAGCAGCTGCTTTACCGTTAAGCCACAGAGGCATGTAGTTAACAATCTAAATTAAGTTATAAACCTTTTTGGTAGATAATAATAAATACCTGTCTTATTAACTCTAAAAATGCAAAATCTTATTAATCAAGTCCAAGAATTAAAGCAAGGCAAAGTCAAAGAAACCATAGATAATCGCATAGCCGAATTCAAGGAATTTGTAAAAAGCGACTCCGACAGGCTTTTTTCAGAGCTTTGTTTCTGCATTCTTACTGCTAACTTCAATGCAGAAAGAAGCATTAAAATTCAAGAAAACATCGATGAAGGCTTTTGCAATCTATCAAGGGAAAAGCTTGCATCAAAGCTGAAAGAGCTTGGACACAGGTTTCCAAACACCCGTGCAAGTTACATTGCAGAAGCAAGGCCTTGCATTAACGCTCTTAAAAAAATACTCAACAATAAAAACGAGCCGGAAACCCGAGAATGGCTTGTGAAAAATGTCAAAGGCTTGGGATATAAGGAAGCCAGCCATTTCTTGAGGAATATTGGCAAGAAAAACCTTGCAATAATTGACTTTCATATCCTTGATATTCTTGAGGCAAACGATCTAATCAAAAAGCCAAAAACAAAAACACTGACAAAATCAAAATATCTTGGAATAGAAAATACACTCAGGCAGTTGGCAGAAAAATTAAATCTCAATTTAGCAGAATTAGACTTGTATTTATGGTACTTGGAAACAGGCAAAATCTTAAAATAAGTTTATAAATCCATTCATACTAAATAGGGCATGGTAAGCCCAATATTTACTCCGTTAATTATAGTTCTGATAATAGTTCTGATATTCTGGGAAGCAGTATGGAAAGGCATAGCATTATGGAAAGCAGGAAACCAAAAACAGCTTGGCTGGTTTATAGCGCTCTTTGTTTTGAACACGCTTGGCATTTTGCCGATTGTTTACATATGGTGGTTCCAGAACAAGTCTTTAAAGCACAAAAAGTAAAAACCAAGATTTAAAAAATCCTTTTTCTTAATATGTCTATGGAAAAAGTCCATGAATTGCAAAAAAAAATATTGAAGCTTCAGAATACAGAGGGGGTTAATTCTATATTTAGCAAAATGATTTCAGGCAAGCAGGATTATAAAACAATCATAGAAATGAAAAGAGAGCCGCAGAGATGCAAGAACTGCGACTTGATTCTTGACGGCAATGAAAAATTCTGCCCTGAATGCGGCGAAAAAGTGGAAAAAGAAACAGAAGAAGCAGAAGAAAAAGAGGGAAACTAAGCAAAAAAGAAAAAATGAAAGACACAAAAGAGGCGATTTCAGAGCTGCTTTCAAAGCATGTCGGGCTGGAAAAAGATAAAATAACAAGCCTGATAGAAGTACCTCCAGATCCAAATCTTGGAGATTACGCTTTTCCGTGCTTTATTCTTGCCAAAGAATTCAGGAAAAGCCCTGCTGAGATAGCAACAGAGCTTGCTAAAAAACTATCAAAAGTCATTTTCATTTCAAAAGAAATTTCTGAAGTAAAAGCAATAAACGGCTACCTTAATTTTTTCATTGACAAAAAACCCCTTGTTGAAAACATAATAAACAAAATTCTCAAGGAAAAAGAAAAATACGGAAAAGGAAAGGAAAAAGGCAAAATTGCTCTGGAGCATACAAGCCTTAACCCCAATTCAAGCCCGCATGTAGGAAGGGCAAGAAACTCGTTCATAGGCGACAGCCTTAAGAAAATCCTTGGTTTTATGGGCTTTAAAGTAGAAACTTATTATTATGTTAATGACGTAAGCAAGCAGATTGCAATTATGGCTCTTGATTCTAAGGGCAAGGAAACTTTTGAGCAGCTTCTTAATCTTTATGTTAATGCAAATAAAAAATTTGAGCAAAATCCTGAGCTTGAGAAGAAAGTTTTTGATCTTCTTAGCAAGTTTGAAGCAGGCGACAAAAAAACAACCGCTTTATTTAAAAAAATTGTTGATGTTGCAGTAAAAGGCCAGAGAAAAATCCTTGAAGACCTCGGCATAAAGTTTGATAAGTTTGACTATGAGTCAAAATATATCAGGTCTGAAAAAAGTATTTTGAAAGATTTTGAAAAAACAAAAAGGCTGTTTAAGGATGACGAAGGCAGGCTCGTTTTAAACCAAGAAGGCTTTGGGCTTGAAAATAAGATGAAATCTCCTATGCTTGTCCTTGCCAGAAGCAACGGCACAGGGCTTTATCCGTTAAGGGACATTGCTTATACCCTTGATAAATTAAAGAGGTGCAAGAAAACATTAATAGTGCTTGGCGAAGACCAGAAGCTTTATTTTGAGCAGATTAAAGCAGCATTAAAAATCCTTAGCAAGCCTTCGCCAGAAGTTGTCCATTATTCTTATGTCTTGATACAGACAGAAGAAGGCGCAGAAAAAATGTCAACAAGAAAAGGCGAGCTTGTCCTGCTTGAGGATTTTATGAAAGAAGCAAGGGAAAAAGCAGAAAAAGAAATTGCAAAGAGAAAGACAAAAGGAGATGCAAGGAAAGTTGGATACGGCGCAGTAAAATACATGATTTTAAAAAATGACCCTGACAAAAATATAATCTTTAATTGGGAGCAAGCCCTTAATTTTGAAGGCAACACAGGCCCTTACTTGCAGTATACTTATGCAAGGGCTAACTCAATCCTTGAAAAATCAAAAGCAAAGATTCCTGCAAAAATCAAGATTTTAAGCCTGCATAAAAAAGAAATCGAGCTTGCCAAAAAGCTTGCAGAGTTTCCTCAAGCAGTGGAGCATGCTTATAATCAGCTAAATCCAAGCATAATTGCAAACTATTCTTTCCAGCTTTGCCAAATTTTCAACGAGTTCTATCACGAATGCCCCGTAATCTTCAGCAAGGAAGAAGAGCAAAGGCTTTGCCTTGTAAAGGCTTTTATGTCTGTCCAGAAATCTGCACTTTCTCTTTTGGGAATTGATGTCTTGGAAGAAATGTAATAATAAAATCTTAAATTTAATCTTTTAACTGCATTAGCTTTTACTTAGTTCATTAAAAACTTATTATCTCAAACATCATCTTCTTTATTATCCCACAGCTCTTTCATTTTCTTCATCTGAATTTTATGCAAGAATTCATCATATTGATTCTTCTGTTTTATCTTTTTGAATAATTTTGGCATAATTCAAAACCCCTTTTTATTTTTCAAGTATTCAACAAGCTTTTTGCTTATCAAAGGCTTTCCATTTATCAGAACATAGCGATAAGGCAGGATAACACTTTCTTTTTCGCCTGTTTTAATCTCTATCTCGTCCTGAAATTTAAGATCAAAAAGCTTTTTGCCTTCTGCTATTTGCTTCACGGCATAAACAGCATTGTCAGTTGACATCTGCTCTTTTCCAATATTTCTTGCTTCAGCATTTTTGAATTTTGAAGTCAGCTCTTGTTTTGTCCTTTTTCTTGGAGGATAGTCTCCAAGTATTCCGCCAAAAATCATATAATCAAACTTTCCTGCCTCGCCAGGCTCAAGCATCTTGCCTGCTTCAGGATCAAGAACACACGCATTTGTCAAGTTAAGTTTAGAAACACTTTCTACAAACACTTTTCCGAGCTTTTCAAGCTTTTTTGCATTCTTGCTTTTCTCTTTTACATTTGTAAACCACAAGTTCTCCTTTCCAACTATCTGCGAAATATGCTCATATTCCAAGGCACACCATTCCCATAATTCTGGCTCTAAATGCTCAATAATGTAAATTGTCATAAAGCCCAAAACAGAGTGTTTTTTATAAATATATCCTCAAATAAATTTATGATTACTATAAAGTAGTTAAAAATAAAAAGATTTAAATACCCTTAATGCTTTGCTTTGATATGAATTATTCAGATAAAACCCAAAAAACTGATGAAACAGGCAGAGCAGCTGTAAAAGACTCAGCCCAAACGAGTTTAAGCCCTTTTAAAATAAGAGTTTATGCTAAGGTAACCACTAGGACTGCAGAAGACCATGTATCTCCGCAAGGTTTTGGCTGGTCTACGCCTTTGGGTAAACCTGAAATGAGTAATTCTTATATTTGGGAAGGAAAACTTCATGGCCAAAGAAGTGATGTTACGACCCCATACAATTCCTTAGACTCTCTCGAAGAACTAGCACAAAATCTTGCTTTAAACTTGAAAGGCCACCAATCTCCACAGCATACTCAAGCAGGAGCGCCTGCTTATTCTATCACATTTGATGTCGAAGAAAAAGAAGAGAGTCGTCAATATTCAAAAACCCTTGTTCGAAGGCTAACCCTTGTAGAAGAAATGACATTTAACAGGCTTCTTGAGAAAGCGTTCAAGGATAGAAAATAAAAATCAATTAACAAGTTTTTTAACACCCCTATTCTGTATTTTTTTATGAACCTTTACTTTGAAACTTACGGCTGTTCTGCCAATCAAAACAATACTGAAATAATGTACGGGCTGGTTGTAAAAGCCAGCCACAAGATAGTTGAAAATCCGGGCGAGGCAGATGTTGTTATCATTAACACTTGTATTGTCAAAGGCCCGACAGAAACAAAGATTAGAAGAAGAATTCAGGACTTGCAGAAACTCAACAAGCCAATCATAGTTGCGGGATGCATGCCTGATGTCAGAAGCCAAGAACTTAGGTTAAAAAATGTTTATCTTCTCGGAGTAAAGCATATCAAGGATTTGTCAAAACTTCTTTCTTCATTTCAATCCTGTCTTTCACAAAATTGTGAAATTAAGATAAGCACTGAAAAAATCCATAAAAATCCCGTTGTCGGAATTACGCAGATTTCAGAAGGCTGCCTTGGTGCTTGTGCTTTCTGCGCAACAAAGCTCGCCAAAGGCTCGCTTTATTCTTTTCCGGAAGATTACATACTGGCTTCTGTCAAATCAGATTTAGAAAAAGGCTGTAAAGAAATCTGGCTTACAAGCCAAGACCTTGCTTCTTACTGCCTTGACACAGGCAAGCCAAAACTGCCAGAACTCCTGAAAAAAATCTTGGCTTTGCCTTATGATTTTTATTTAAGGCTCGGAATGATGAACCCCAATAATGTCATGAAAATTAAATGCGAGTTGCTTGAAATTTTCAAGAATGAAAAAGTCTACAAGTTTTTGCATATCCCTGTCCAATCCGGCTCAAATAACATCTTGAAAGCTATGAACAGGTTTTACACTCGCGAAGATTTTCTAACTCTTGTTAATGAATTCAGGAAAGAAATTCCGAATATAACCTTATCAACAGACATAATCGTCGGTTTTCCACAAGAAAATGAACAGGATTTTAATGAAACTCTCGATTTGTTAAAAGAAGTCAAGCCAGAATTTCTTAATCTAAGCAAATATTGTGCAATGAAAGGCACTTCTGCCTCAGAATTAAAGCAAGTTTCAAGAGAAATTGTAATAAAAAGAGCAATAGAAACACAAAAATTATACAAATCTTTGCAAGACAACTCAAAATGGCTTGGCTGGCAAGGCAAAGTTCTTGTCAATGAAAAATCTAAGGGCAGATTTTTTGCAAGAAATCTATATTATAAAAGAATTTTTGTTGGTTTAAAAGAAAATCTTTTTGGCAAGTTTGTTGAAGCTAAAGTAAAAGAAACTAAAAAGAATTTTTTGATAGGAGATAAAATTTAATTTTTTATTGACTACATATTTCCCACGCCTCTCTCTATAAAATTAAATAAAAAACTAAAAAAGGTAGCCTGAACTCTATGAATAAATGCCCGTTTCTCCTCTTTTTATTTTAAGTAAGCTTGCTTTGTTACTTTTTGCCCTTTTTTACAGAGTCTAGCATTTGTTCCAATGCTCTCGCCAAAAACTCTGTGTTAAGCCACACGCCTGTATCATAGTTAGGGTGTATTTTCTCGTCGTCCAATAGCATCAGCATTATCTCTTTTCCGTCTATTACTGCAAATCGTGCTTTTATATCGGGCACGTTCTTTACTTCAGCAACCTTGCTTAATTCCTTTGCAACTTTCTCATTGCTAGAATTTATAGGCGCTGAAATCTTTATTTTCACTCCTCTCTTTTTTGCATTCTTCAACGCAGGCAGTAATACCTCAATTTTCCTGTTAAGCCCTTCTGCGGTTGTTACAAGATTCACTGTCTTGCTTGCGTTCCTTACCATCATATCAAGGTGGTTGTACATATTTTGTCTTCCCCTTAAACTTCCGCTTAAATCACTTGGCTCAATATATTTTATCCCTTGTGTAAACAAAGTTGTTAACTCAGTTATGACGTCCTCGCCTTTAAGCTGTTCAAGTCTTTTACTTTTCTCGTGCGCTTCTACCACTAAGTTTTTCTTTACCCGTTCAATTACTTCTTCTGGTTTTAAAGCCATGAATTTTATTGGCTTCCCCAGCTTCATCACAATAAAGCCTTTCTTTTCAAGGCTTTCAAGAATGTCGTATGTTCTGCTTCTAGGCACATCACTTATGTTGCTTAACTCGCCTGCTGTAGAAACTCCTCTCGATAGCAATGCCGTCCATACTTTCGCTTCGTACAAGTTCAAATCAAAGATTTTTCTCAGCCTACTCAAAAATTCTTCTTTCACTATCATTTTAATTTATGTTTTTATTATGTTTGAGTGATATTTAAATCTTTCTTTACTGCATTATATCTTATTGAACAGTACTTCTATATTATAATCTTTAATTTTTAACATTGCGCCATTGAGCTTTTCCGTCGAAAAAACAATATTTTTTGCATTTGTTCTTTCCATAATTATGCCTTTTTGGCTCTCCAATCTGCCCAAGATCTCTTTTTTTCCTGAAATTTTCAGCAAAATTTTATCTTCTTTAACTAACCCCTTCTTCTTCCTCTCTGCCTGCACTCCTCGGGAAACCTCTCTTGCGTAGCCTTCTGCCTCGAGTTCAGGGGTTATAGCAGTGTCAAACTCAACTTTTAACTCCTCGCCCTCGGTAAAAACTACAGATTTGACATTAAGCTGCCTTGCAATGATCTCTTCTGTTTCTTTGTTGATTTTTTCCTTTGAATAAATAACAACTTTCACCAACGGCCATTTTAATCCGATTTTAAGCTTGTCTCTCTCTGCAAGCCCTTTTTCAATTATTTCAAAAATCTTTTCAAACTCTTCTTCAAGTTTCTTGTTTATCTTTTTCTCGTCGGCTTTTGGCCATTCTGACAAATGTATGCTTTCTTCTTTTACTACCCCATCTTCCTTTAAATTCTGCCAGATTTTTTCAGTTATAAACGGGCAGACAGGCGCAAGTATCTGCAGAAGATTTTTCATGCAGTAAGTAATGACTGCAGAATTATCTTTTTCTCTTGTCATCTGCACATATCCCCTCGATAAGCTGTTTGAAATAAAATCGGAAACCAATTTCATTGCAGTATTTAATTCAAATCTCTCAACTAATTCATTATATTTCTTAATCAGGCTGTTTAATTTTGAGATAATCCATTTGTCTTCTATATCGAGCTCTTTTATTTTTTCATTGCTCGTTAGATTTTGCAGGTTCCAGAATATATTCAGAATTCCCCCGACCTCTTTCTTTGCATTTTCCATATTAAATTTCTGTATTTCATAAGGGGAAATGTCCCAGCAAAAATAATATCTTAAAGCATCTGCTCCCAATTCTTTTAGCGCATCCTCTCCAGTCACGACGTTCCCGAGGCTTTTTGACATTTTTTCCCCCCTTTTGTCAACAACCCAGCCAGTCATGCTTACTGCCTTATAAGGCGCTTTTTCAAAAACTGCTGCAGAGCAGAACATCAGAGAATAGAACCATCCTCTTATTTGGTCCTGTGCTTCGTTAATTCTGTCTACCGGGAAATGATCCTCAAATAATTCTTTATTCTGCAGCGGATAGCCCAAGCTCGCCCATGGAGCAACTCCGGAATCAAACCAAACATCTAATATTCCTTTGAACTTCTCCATCTGTTTTCCGCATGAGCATTTTATTTTTACTTCCCCGGCTGTATGGATATCTTTGATTTTAGTTCCGGATAGATTTTCAAGCTCTTTCTTATTCTCAATCACTTTTTCTTTTCCGCATTCGCACTTCCATAACGGGATAGGAATCCCCCAGTACCTTTGTCTTGAAATATTCCAGTCTTCTGCGTTTTCAACCCAATTTGTGAACCTTTCTCTTGCAAATTCAGGCATCCAGTCAACTTTTTCATTTTCCTTCAATGAGACTTTCTTGACTTTATCTACTTTCAAGAAAAGCTGTTTGCTCAGCCTGAATATTAACGGGCTCTTGCATCTCCAGCATAAAGGATAACTATGAGTGATGCTTTCTTTGAATAAAAGCTTCCCTTCTTGTTCCAGCCTTTCTATTATTTTTGGGTCTGCACTTTTTACAAATCCCGAAAATCCTGCTTCATCTTTGAAATAGCATGCATCATCTAGCGGAGAAACGCAGGCGAGCTTGTAGTGCTGCCCGACTAAATAATCTGTTTTTCCATGCCCCGGAGCAGTATGAACCATTCCTGTTCCTTCAGTCATTGTTACAAACTCCTCAAATATATCCTTTCCCTGAACCTCTTTTTTTGCCCTGACCTTAGAAGAAACCCTTTCTTTTAACAAAGGAATAGATGCAATTATAACATGTGCCTTGCCAAATTTTCCAGATTTTAATTTTTCCTGCAATGGGACATTCAATAAAGGCTCATACTCTTTTCCAACCAGTTTTTTGCCTTTGAACTTTTCTATGATGCTGTAGCCAAAACCCATTCCTGACAATTTCTGCAGTCTTTTCTCGCCGAGAATTACATTTCTTCCGTTAATGTCTGCCTTGACATAATCTTCATTAGGAGCAACTGCTACTGCAACATTTGCCGGCAGTGTCCACGGAGTTGTTGTAAACACAAGCAAGTAACTATCTTCATCTTTTAGTTTGAATAGGACATAGACTCCGGGATCAGTCACATTCTTATAACTGTCCGTGACTTCATAGCCTGCAAGGCTGGTTTCGCAATGAGGGCACCACATAACCGGCTTCTCTCCCTCGTAAACAAGCCCTTTCTTATGCATCTGCGAGAAAGCCCACCATGCTCCTTCTATATAATAGTCTTCATAAGTCAAATAAGGCTCTTTAAGAGCATACATGCTTCCTAATTCTTTATAGACTTTCATCCATATATCTTTGTTTAATGCTGCGTTGTTTTTGCATTCCTGCATGAATTTGTCTATTCCAAATTTTTCAATCTCTTTTTTCCCGCCGAGATTTAGCTTCTTTTCAACCATATTTTCTATAGGCAGTCCGTGAGTGTCAAATCCTGGCTGGAATAATACTTTGTTTCCTTTCATAAACGCCATTCTTAATATCAAGTCCTTGAACACAGTATTTTTGATATGGCCGACATGAGGGATATTATTAGCATAAGGAGGCCCGTCCAATAAGAAGTATTTTTTGCCTTTTCTTTCCATCAATTTTTCATATATCTTGCTCTTGCTCCAGAAATCATGCATTTCATTCTCTACTTTTTTGAAATCATACATTTTTAATAGAAAACTTTGTAATTTTTAAAGCTATTGAACTCTTTGCCTTAAGCCATCAGGAAGCCAAAAATGAAAGCCGTAATCCTTAAAGGCTCTTGCAAGCTCGCTTACTTGCCTCACCGAAACATAAATATATTATTTTATGATAGATAAAACATGGAAAACATGGAAAAAGACGCATTAATTTCTGATTGCCAGAAATATAGGTATTGGCTGTCAAGATGCTGGGACAAAAACAAAAAATCCTGCTTGTTCATAATGCTAAATCCAAGTACAGCAGATGATAAAATAGATGATCCCACAATTAAAAAATGCGTATTTTATGCTAAAAAATTTGGCTATGGCTCAATGTTTGTTGTGAACTTATTTGCTTACAGGGCAACTGACCGGAGCATATTAAAGAAAGCAGAAGAGCCTGTTGGAAAAAATAACGATAAAATTATCTTGCAATTCGCTGAAAAAGCAGATTCAATAATTACCGGCTGGGGCAACGACGGGAAATATTTAAATCGTTCTGAAAATATTGTTAAACTGCTGGAATCCAGGGGCCATAAATTATTTTGCTTAAAGTTAAACAAGTCCAAAGAGCCATGCCACCCTCTTTATGTCAAGAACTCTGTGCTAAAGCCCATAGCATACTTTGGTTCTTGAGCACTATCAAAAATGCATACAGCAAAGAGCATTTTTGAAGTCTTAAAAAAGACGCTTGCTTAATTCCTTTATAACTTAAAGTTTTCCAGAAACTCAAGTTCGAGAAAATGCATTTCTGCCGGAATAATAAAGCAGAACGGCTTTTCAATATTTTTCTTTTTCAGCTTTTCAATGCTTCCGTAAAAAATCTTTGCTTTTTCTGTCCCAAGATTAGAGCATGCAATAATTTCTTTTAATTTAATTTCACCATCATCGCTTTTTTCAAGCTGTTTTAAAGCCTCTGAAAATTCAAGCCCAATATCAACCAGCAGAAGAGTGTGAGCCTTAATGCTCTGGTTTTCTTTAATTACATCAATAAAACTTGTGGGCTTATGCTTTTCTGTCCACTTTGGCAGGCTTGTTGTCTTGCCGAATTTGTAAAGCTGCAAGCCTGTTTCTGCAATCGCGTCAAAAATACTCGCTGAATAAATTATTTTGTGTTTTATTTTCTTTTCAATGCACATCTGTACAAGGGCAATATGAGTTGTGGCAAACAGCGGGCTTCCATAAATTAAAAGGGCAATATCTTTTTCTTTTGCAAGATTAACAATTTTATCGCTTTCAACTTCTTCTCTTTTCAAAACATTAAGTTTCTTGCCTATAATTTTTTCAAGCTCCTGCTTGGAATAAGGAAAATCAACAGTATACCCCTCTAAAAAAACCTCATCTGCTTTCCTGCAGGCTTCAATTCCTTCAAGGCTTATGCCTTTTTCATTCAATCCCAGCCCGATTAAGTATAACATAGAATAATCCGGAAAAAAGCCTTTTTATAGTTAACATCTTTGGGCTTACAAATCCGTTCTATTCAATCCAAATTCTTTTCCGATATCTTCTGGAATTTCAATGCTTCCAGACTTTGTCCAATCAACACCTTTTGGTCTTCCTGCTCTTTCATAAGCAGCATTTCTGGCAGCATACTCTCGCTGTTCTCTTGTTCCATATGTTTTTCCTTGTGCTTTTCTGCCCATAATCCATTCACGATGCAAACCCGCAACCATTGTTCTATACTCTTCTAATTCATAATCTGGAAAAAGATGCTGATCAGAATCAGTTTCATCTCGAAAACCCCCAATTGTTGGAATACAATTTACATCTTTATGTAACATATCGGCTAATTCTCTGGTAGGAACTCCTCGAATTTTTGATTTTTTCAGTAAATTCATTAATTTCTCTAAATCCTCATTTCCTTCTAAATACAAGACCACTTGATTATCCAATGATACAATTTTCATCTTAATCTCCTATACATTGAACCTACTACAATTATTAATATTTAAATCTTTTGGTATATATAACTACTTTTAAATTAATACTCCCTGATAGACAGAATTTCCGTTTATTCCTGCACCGCAATAATGGCAAGATTTTCCTTGGTCTCTCCTCGCAAAATCCCTTGGATTAATGCCATGCCTGCGCATTTCATCCTCTATTTCTTTTCTCTCTTTCTCGCAACACTCGCCATTTTCAACCTTTGTTAAGCCATACTTCTGGGCATTGTCTTCAAACCATCCATCTCCACCGGAGAACAATATGTATGCTTTCTGACCATGCCCTTCACAGCTGTCAGTTGTTCTGTAGCAATGTTTCCAAAGCTGCCTCATTAAATCTCTGATTCCTTCATCAATTCTCAACCTTTCCATAGCTGCAAGCATATTTCTTTTCATTTTATTTCCCCTCAGTTATTGCCTCAAGATACTTTTCAGGGCTTTCCATGTACAAAGCAAGCCCTTGCTCAACGCCGTTTCTTTTAAGCCAATCTATTGATTGCCCAACGAGGCGATATTTTGGTTTTTTAAACTGCGTTTCTAATTCTTTTTCCAAAATTTCCTCTCCGCCAGAAATTCCTTCTTTCTTGACAAACTCTCTGCCGAGAATATGAGCAATGCCTTCAGTTATTGCCTCTTCTGTATCTCTGCCCAATCCATACTGAAAATGCTTTTCATGCTTATGAGTCCTTAACGATGTAGCAAGATGTATTGATTCACTAAACGGGCCTGATAATGAGTTCTCCCCAGTCCCAAAAAATAAAAAATAGTTATCCCTTTCATCAGTCAGGCGATTGTATCCTATTTGTATATGGCTTCCTAAATTACTCCAGCTTTTTCCCAAAGAAAAACTTTCACCGGAAATATCTTTAACCGTGGCAATCGCGGCTTCATGCCTTGATTTTCCTATAAAACCCAAGCCGCTTCGTACTTTTGAAAAGTCCTGGCCGTTTTCTAAAATAACAAGCTCTAATGGCACTCTTTCTAACATAAGCAGCCTTGAGAAAAGATATTCTCTGGCTCTTTCAATATAAGATTTATAACCTTCTGCAAGCCTTCTTTCTTCAGGCCTGCCAAACTGCTGATAGCTTAAATCCAAAGTTGCTTTAGTAAATCCTCTTCTTCTTGCTTCTTCTTCCATATTTTTCTTATGAGACTCTTTGAATTCTTTGTATATCCCCGGAAGACAATCAGGCCCAAGCTTTACCGCCGAGCTTAACGGAACATAGTTTCTTATGATATCTCTCCATGAGCTATTCAGCAAAGGCTCTTCCTGCCTTAAAAAATCAAATGCTCTTTCATCTTTTCTGCCTCCTGAAAATGTCAGATATCCTGCAGACAATAAACCGAGCATTCCCAACCCAATTCCCAGATTTTTAAGAAAATTTCTTCGGGTAATTCCTGCCTTTCTTTCTCGTTTTAGTTCGCCTTGGCTTTTTCCCATTTTACCTCCCCCTAAGCATCTTTTTCATTCTTCTGATTTCATCTTCTAGGACATAATCCGTTACATACCCTATTTCAGGAATAAAAAGCTCAGTATTTGCATCACCGGATTCCTGTAATAGCGGGGCATATGTATCCGCCGCAGCGATTACTGCAGACCTTCTGGAATTTATTTTATGACGGCCCGGGTTACAGCAGCTAAGCAACAAACAAGCGTATCTTCCATCATTTTCATCTACCCATTCTTGAACGGCTCGGCTATTTCTTCCGTCACAATAATGCCATTTTTTATGAACGCTTTTTCCATGGGCGTCTAAAATTGCACTCCTCTTGCCTAACCCAAACTTTCTGGAATTCAAATCAATTAATTCTCTTTGTAACGGATTTGATAGCATTATTTTATATCTTGGATTTATAATAAATTCTTGTATAAAGAATCTCTTCATCTCATCTTCTTTCCAATCCCGTAGCACGCTCGAGCCAGATAATCCTTCATGTTCTTCAAGACATTCTCGGCTGATAAAAAGGTCACATTTTTTATCTTCAATCTTTAGTAGTTCTGGTTTTTTTCCCATTTTAACTTTAGTACAAAACCCCAACAGTAACATACCTTATTTGCCCAAACCTTATTTTTCCATCTGAAAAAGCATTATTGTCGCCTTTTGTTATAAAATATTTTCCTTCTTTGTCCTCGCTGATTTCAATAACTCTGTGCACAATCAAGCCATACTCTGACTCAAAGCTTATAATATCTCCGACTTCTATGTCCTCTTCACTTTTAGGCTGTATTCTTATGCCATTAGCACCCTTGTCTATTACAGGAAGCATGCTGTTTGTGTCTGCATATTCTGAAATGCTTGCATCTTCAAGCTTTATTACAATCCTGTCTGAATAAACTTCTATGTCATTTTCTGAAAGCCTGTCATCAGGGACAGAATTATAGCCTGAATGCAAAAGCCCTTTTGGAAACTCTATGCCAAAGCCAGAATCCTGCATTATGGCAGAAACCAAAAATCCTGAAAGAAATATGACTATAACTAAAAGCATTCTTTCTATTAAGTCAAGCTTGTCTGTTAGCATAAAAGCCCAAATTTGGCCGTGTATATAAAGCTTTCTATCTGTAACTACTTTAAAGTTACATTAAATGTCTTGCTAATCCTTGCAAAACGATTTTTTCCATGAAATCCCGCTGACAACCCCTATATAAGCAAAAGTCAGCATCAAAGCATATTCTTTAAGGAAAACCCCTGCCACAACCCCTAAAACCGAGCCAAAAGCCATTGTTTTAAACCACTTCCTTCCTGCCCTAAGCTCTTCCTGAGTAAGCCATGCAATCAGCAAGCCTGCCGGAACTGCTGTCAAGAGGGCAAGAACTGCCAAGATTAATGTTAGCATAACAAAAACAAACAAAATGAGTTTTTATACTTTACATTCAAAAAGTAAGATTTTAATAATGCCCATACTATACTCTTTTATGGCTCCTAAAATTGGATTAAAAACTGACAATATTTTCTACGAAGGGGAAGACAATCTTAATTTTGATGTTCTTGAAATCACAACAAAAGATCCAAAATTCACATTCAATATAAAAAAAGTCTTGAAAATCAAGGAATATCTTAAAGGAAAAGATGTAAGCATGCATACTCAAACCAGCAGAATTTTCAGTTGCAATGTCCATAAAGTCCCTTCTTTTAATGAGGCTGAGTTAAATGTTCTAAAAGCCGAGATTATTGTTTCAAAGATCTTGGGAATAAAGGAGCTTATATTTCATCTTAAGCAGGAAAAACTTACAAAAAAAGAAAAAAGCATTCTCAAGGGAATTTTATTATTTGCAAAGAAAAAAAATGTAGAACTTATTTATGAGTCTAATCAAAATCTTATTGCCTCTACTTGCTTGGATGTCTTGGCATCTTTTCCAAAATTGCAGTATACACTTGACTTGGGTCATTTGAACACCTCAATAGGCAATAAAACACTTGGCATGGACTTGAACGAATTTATTGATAAAATCAAAAACCGGGTTATCTATGTTCATGCGCATAATAACAACGGCTTGGAAGACGAGCATAAATCTTTGGAAAAAGGAACCTTGGACTGGAAATCTGTTTTAGACAAGCTGGACTTGTCAAAAATCCGCAAGATTCTCATGGAAGTTAGGACTGCTGAAGATATTTTGAACACAAAAAAACTTCTAGAAGACTACTTTAATAAACAAATAAAGAAAGACGTAGAAGAAATAAGCAAGAAAATAAAAAGGTCTTCAGCCATAAGATTTAATGAAATTTAGTATTCTCGCAAGCAAGAAAGATATTGCAGCATTGAACATTGCCCAAGAGCTTGAAAAACTTGGCATTAAAGTTAATTATCTTGAGCAGGACTCAATTTATTCTGAAAATATTGACAAGCAAATAAAAGGTGATTTTTACATTTTTGTTTCAAAGCACAAGTCAGAAAAAAACCTTAAGTCTTTGACAGTTCATGCTCCTGGAAATTGGAAGCAGGCAGATTTCGGAGGCAAGCCAGGCAGAGTATGCCCAACTTCTTCATTTTTTCTTAAGCATCTTTTTCAGGTTTTAAATCAAAAAGCATCTGGCTTGGATTATCAGGTTTCTTTAGAAGTAACTCATCACGGCCCTTATTTGGAAAAGCCTTGCTGTTTTATTGAAATCGGCTCGGGCGAAAAAGAATGGAAAGATAAAAACGCAGGAAAAGTAATTGCAAATACTATAAAAGAAGCAATAGAAACTCAAATGAATGAAAAATGGATTTCTGCAATTGGAATTGGCGGCCCTCATTACTGCCCGAACTTTAACAAAGTCCAGCTTTCAAGCCATTATGCCCTCGGGCATATTATTCCTGAATATGCTTTGCCTTTGACAAATGAAATGCTTAAAGAAGCAATTGAAAAAACAATTCCCAAGCCAGAAGTTGCAATTTTAGACTGGAAAGGCCTCGGCAAAGCAGAACAAAGGCAGGAAATTTTTGCTTTGCTTGAAAACCACAACCTTAAAGCAATAAGGACTGAAAAAATAAAATAGTTCGGTACAAAATATACCTCCCGAGGGTATATATTATACCAAAATTACAGAAGGGCTTATCAAAAAATTAAATGGAAGAAAATTGTCTGCTTCATCATTTGCAGTCTCTTTAGACTTCAAAAATGCTCTTTGTGTACCCTATGAGTTTTAACTCGCAGAAAGCAAAGGCATTTTTGATAGTGCTCAAGAACCCAAACACGCCCTGTGCTTTAGCCCATGGGTTTTTGACAATATGCCCACCAGATAATCAAGCTTTTAGGGGAAGAAAAAGTTAGTTACAGTTTTTTTGAAATTTGGACAGATCAACTCTAAAAAAACCAAATTGTAACTTTTTGTTTATTCAAACAAAAAGTCCTCATTTATGCTTTCAGAGTTTGCAAGCAAGTCAGTTACTGTAATTATTCCGACAAGTTTCCCCTCTCTTGTAACAGGCAGCCTCTTTATCTTGTTCTCATCCATAACTTCTACTGCCTTGTCAATATTTTTATCTTCTTCAATTGTTACAACATTCTTGCTCATTACTTTATCGACTTTATCGCTTAACTTAGATATATTCTTTAGCACATCTCTTTCGGTTATAATTCCAACAATTGCTTGGTCTTTTATCACAACAAGGCTTCCTATATGCTCTTCAGACATTATATTTGCAGCCTCTTTCAATGTTATCACAGGACTGATAACCTTTACATCGTGCATGATTTCAGAAACTTTCATAAAAATATTATGCAAAATCTGGTTTTAAACCTTTCTAGCTAAGTTTATAAATTCTCAAGAATATACAAAGTTATGTGGCCATTTGACTATTTTAAAAGAGGCGACAAGTTTCCATTGTCGGCAGAGTCTGTGAGATTTTCTTATAGTGAGCAGGAAGTTTTGCAAGACGTTACTTTGCATGTTAAAGAAGGCACGATTACAGCAATAATAGGCAAGTCAGGAAGCGGCAAATCCACTTTCTTGAAACTTGCAGCAGGAATTATAGCAAAAAGGTATTTTGGAAGAATAAGGATTTTTGGCAAGCCAAAAATATTGGAAAAACATTCCATAGGATTTGTGCCCCAAGAGCTTGCGGTAATTCCAGATCTTTCTATAGAGGATAACATAAAAATTGCAGGCCTCAACCTCGGCATTTCAGAAAAAGAAGCATTAGAAAGGGCATTCGAATTAATGAAACTTTTAAGGCTCGACGAAAGCATAAAGAAAAAACCCACCGAGCTTTCTGGCGGTCAAAATGTGAGGCTCAATATAATCCTTTCCCTGCTTCATAATCCCAAAGTTGTAATTCTTGATGAGCCTTTTGTCGGCCTTGACTTTTCAAATCGAAGATTGTTATGGCACTTCCTCGAATCAATAAAGAAAAAAGGCTTCTCTGTAATTCTTACCTCTCATTTGCTTTCAGAAACTCAGGAACATGCAGACAGGCTAATAATACTCAAGGACGGAAAAGTATTCTTCAGCGGAAACATCGACTCTTTGAAAGAAAAACTCGAAATAAAATTTGTATTTGATGTTCGTTTTTCAAGGCTATCTGCTGAAAATTTCAACAAAATCAAGAAATATTGCGATTACAAGGACATAAAGATTATAGACAAATACGAGAAATATTTGATGTTTGCCCTGAAAAGCCAGTCCACAAAAGATATTTTAATAAATTTATTTGATAAGCTTCAGCTTCAATATCAAATCACCGGCTTCAGAGAGCCAAATCTGGACGAAATTTTCCTAAAAGCTTAAAATGGAGAAATAAATAAAAATACAAAAATGATAAACCCAATATCCTTTGCTGTTTCAATATCAAGAAAATTTTATGGTTATTTGAAAAAAGATATCCTGCTTTTAGTAAGAAGGAAAAAATATTTTTACTTAACAATACTTATTCCTTTGCTTATTGGTTTTCTTTTCTTATTTTTCCTGAACCCATCACAGAAAAACATCGCAATCGGCATTTGCGACCACGATAATACTGGATATTCAAGGCAGGCAGTCTCAGACTTGAGGGGCTTTACTTCCATATTTTTGCCTGCCGAAAACTGCACAGAAAACTTGCTTGCCCAATTAAAAACTAAGGAGATTTCTTTGGGCATAGAGATACCTAATGGCTTTACACAAAATCTTCTTAATCTCAAGCAGGCAAAAATTGTAGTCCATTACGACAACACTGACATAGCATTTGCCAATTTTGTAGACTGGAAAATTGACGAGTCAATGCAGCCCTATGAGAGAGTTATTCTTAATAATCTGAATGCAGAACTTAAAAGCAGAGTATCTGCAATAAGAACCGGGGTAGATTTTGTTTTAGAACTAACAGAAGACTATAACCTGGCAAGGAACAGGGCAGAAAAAGTAGATTCTGACCTAAAGAAACTGGAGGACATAGATACCGAATTCATAGTAAATCCTATATGGACCGACAAAAGGCCAATTTACAGCGAGCAGACAAAAGACGCCGGGCTTGCCTTTATTTTTCCAGTCATTGTTTTGTTTGTTGTTCTTATGCTTTCTTCTTCATCTTTGATATACGACAAAAAAGCAAACTTTTTAGTAAGAGTTAAATCTTCAACCTCGCCTATAATCTATATCCTTGCTAAATTAGCATTCTTCTTTATAGTCACTCTTGCTAATTTTATAATAATCCTATTCTTATTTTTTGCCTACGGTTCAACCTACTCTCTGTCCTTGCTTAAAATCCTAAACCTTCTTGCTTTTATCTCGATAATAAACACGCTTCTTGGCATGCTTATCGGCCTAATTTCAGATAATGAAGGAGTTGCTATTTTATTTTCTTTTGTTATTTCTTTCCCGTTTATGCTTCTTTCAGGAATTTTCTATCCAATACAAACAATGCCTTCGCTAATGCAGTACTTTGCAAAAATTATTCCTTTAAACTATCAAATTGCATACTCGAAGTCTGTTCTTTTATTTAGCCAGTCAATTGGCTTTAAGTGGGTTTGGCCTGCTCTTGTTCTTTTTATCACGGTTTATTATCTTATAACCCGAAAGCATTAATCATAAAATATTCAAAGATTCTAAAAATATAAACTAAATCTTAATCAAAAATCAACTCAGGCTCTTTATCACAATAAGCTCCGCGGTTTCTTATTCTTATTCCTGGCTTTCTAACAACTCTTCCAATAGTCTGGCAGGGAATTCCGTGCTCTGCGGCAATCTTCTGCACTTCCACTTCCGTATTTTTTGGTGTTACGATAACCATTCCCTGCCCCATATTCCAGGTTTTGTATGCCTCTCTGTCAGAAACATTTCCTTGCTCCTGTACATGCTTCATAATTCCTCTTACCTCAAATGGTGTATCAACATCTGCTCCTAATCCAGAAGGCTTCAAAACTCTTTTTAATTTTTCAGGCAGTCCGCCTCCGGTAATATGAGCCACTCCATGAACTTCGGTTTTCGGCTCTTTGCAATAGCCCCCAAACGTATCAACAACAGCTGCGCAATAAATCACAGAAGGTGTTAAAACAGCCTCGCCAAATGTCAGCCCATGCTTCCAAACTTTTTCATGCCACCTCTCTCCGTGTTTGTCTTTCATTATTTTTCTTGCAAGCGACAATCCATTTGCCCTGAAACCCGGCTCGCATAAGCCAACTAAACTATCCCCTTCTTTTATCTCCCTTCCTGTGAACATTCTTTCTTTTCTCGCAAACCAGACAACAGCAGCGCCCCAGTTGTAATTAAAAGAGCCATAACCCCCAACCAAACTGCCCAACTCTGCAGTTTCTCCATTGAACACTGCAACATTTGCCATTTTTGCTGCATCAACATAGCCTTTTGCAAGTTCTCTAACTTGTTTAATTCTTTCTTCCCCGCCCTTTAGCGAGTTAACATCAAGAATTGAGCCGACAAGAACAGGCTCTGCCCCCCTTACCACAGCATCGTCACAAACCATCGCAAATAAATCACGAGCTATAGTATTGTGTTTGTTCAGCATTTGTGCAACCATAACCTTAGTTCCAATGCCATCAAACCCCATTCCCATTAAAGTGCCTTGAGGCAGTCGAGAAACATCAATTGCCCTTATGCCAGAGAAATCATCAAAAGGCACAATCACCTCGCCAAGCTTTCCTTTTCTGTTTTGCCATGTTTGTCTGGCAGCCTCATACAAAATTCTAGAAACATCTTCTTTTGCTTCATTATTTACTCCAGCGCTTTTGTAAGTATGTTTTTCTGCCATTTTATTCAAATTTATCGGAAAAATTATTTATAAATAGTATTATTCTCAAGGATATACTTTTGTTTCTCAATTTTGGTAATCAAAATTCTCTACTAAAAATCTAATAAAACCTTTGGGCTAGATTATCCGGATTTGTTTAACGCCCGTTTCACTTCTTCTTGCAATAAGGACAGCCGTTATATTCTGTGCTGTACAGTTTTTTGCAGAAGCGGCATCTTATCTTGCTTACTTGCGACTGGGAAGATGTTTTCGCTGGGATTTGAGTGGCAGTCGTTGTTTCATTGGATGAAGAAAAGATGTTATCTGTGCCTTTAGCCAAGGCAATTATGTTAACTATCACCATAAATGCCCCAAATATTATAAATCCAAAGCCAATCATCTTGCCTTTAGGATCACTTAGTGAACCTTCTTCTGTAAGAAACCCAATTATGGGAAAAACTGCCATTAATATTCCTATAACAAGCCCTATAATTGGTCCTGGTTTTACCATCTTTTTGTTATTATTAAACTAGCTTTTTAACTTTTTAAACTTTCTTGCAGTAAGGGCATCCGTTATATTCTGCAGAATACAACTTCTTACAGAACCGGCATTTTATTTTCTTTTTGCCTTCAGTGTTGTTTGTATCTTTTGTCTTGGCATTATTTCCTTTTAATATACTAGCCCATATAATGCATGCAACTGAGATTATCATACATATAAGGGGAGAACGAGTAAAATAATAGGCAGCTAGATTTCCTAAAATCACAACAGCCGAGCAAATATTATTCTTTTTCTTTATAGCCAACGAAGCAGCAATGATCATAAGAAGGATCGTAACACCATTGACTGCCCATTTAACGAGTTCACTTGTTGCTTGAATATCTACCATCTTTTTTACTACCTCTTTATCTAACTAAATTATAACGATTTATTAATCTTTTGAATTTTAAACTTAATAAAATTAAACAAACATAAATTTAAGTCTGCTGAGTTGCATACTTAGTAAGAAACCTTCTTAATGTTTCAGGGTCTGTGGCATATTCTTCAGAAATAACGGCTACAGCTTGGTCTATCCCTGCCCGGTCAGGCTGTTTTGGTCGGCTGAAATGATCAATTGCCTGTCTTGAATTGATTGAAATCATATGTTTACGTGCAGTTTGCACGCGGGGTTCGTCATTATTATTTACTACAAGATCATAAGCTTCTTCAAACCTTTCAAATGCTACCTGAGGATTTTTTGCTTTTCTTCCGTCTTCAACCAAGGCTTCATAAAGCTGAGCCCTTCCAAGATTGTCAGCGCAGGCTGGGTGCCAAAAGAATTTTCTCTCTTTTCTGAGACAGCCTTTAATAAGCTCTTGTCTAACTTGATCTATATACTTTTCAGATAAATTGCCACCGCCAGCTACCCAAAGATCATATGCCCTTCCAAAATTCCCTTTTTCTTTAGCAGTTTTGCTTAACTCCCTTAAAGCACCTTTATCCTTTAAATGACTAGCAACAAATACTTTGAATTCGAATGGCAATTTTTTATATGCTTTTCTAAGATGTTCTTCTTTTACACTACCAATATCTAATTTTTTTTCTCTGCCGTGAGTTAATCCTGCCAGAACCGCTGAAACCACTTCGTTGCCCTCATAACCCATCCTTAAAAAAATTTGGTAAACTTCTATAGGGTCAGATTTTGCATGTCTCTGAGCCCAAAGCAAAGCCAGCTCACGATCATCTTTTACATGCTCCTTAATTTGATATGCATGCAACTTAGAAGCTACTGCTTCATAAAAAACCTTTTTTTCTTGTTCTGTAAGCTGAACCTTATGCTCTCTATATAATCTTAAAGCTTCTAAAGGCTCATTTGCGAAATTTCCTGAAGCAATCTCTAATACTAATTTTTTTAATCTGCTTTCTCTTTTTTCTTCATTGCTTAATGCAATCTCCTCCAACTGGCGTATTCCATCTTCTTCAGGATAACTTAAACAAGGATGTTCTTGAGAGAAAAACCGGTCCCACATAGCTTCTACTTGCTCTTGGTCTCCTGCTCTTTTAAAGAATTGTGCAGCATCTAAATATTTCTCATTTCTTAAAGCCATCTGGCCGCGCATCCTGTCAATAACTCTTAATCTTTCCTGGCCTTGAACAGGGTCCCTAAAATAAGAATCCTGGATAGCTCCTACCGCATCTTCAAATTCAGGATCTTCCATTTGAACACTTGTAGCAAGCGCAAAAAGAAGATCATCCTCTTTTTTTTCTTTCAAAACTTTGACAGCAGCAGATACCCTGTTGATATAGCCTCTGCTCGAGCCTTCGCGGTCCTTTTTTGCAGACTCTACAATATCTCTTTTCAGCTGTTCGCGGTCGCCTTCAAATAACGCATCTGCTTTTCCAACTCCGCCGTAAATCATTTCTATCACGCCCTGCCATCTTCCCCGCCTTAGTTTTTCAGCAAGAATGCTGTTTGCAATTCTTCCGCGTTCTACAAGAGGAAAAAGAGCTAATTCGCCATTAGAAAGAAATTTGTCTTCCAAGCCCAAAGCAGTTAAAGCCGCCCCGAGATTTTCTGTTGTCGTCCTTGCCATCGTCAATCTTAAAATTCCTTTTAATTTAAAAAGATTTGTGTCTTTTGTCACATCTATTAAAGAACATAAACGCCCGGACCCCTCAATCCGGCTTTGTGGTATCTTCACGTGATGAAACCTTTGTATTCATTTATTTTCATCAGGTAAGTTAGTTCTCCCAAGCATCCAGACTTTTTAAGGATTGTCGAGATTGAGTGGATAGATAAAATTGATAATTAAAAATATCTTTTTACAAAATATGCAAAGAACAAGTGTTAAACCTCAAATTCAATAGCACAATCAAGAATTGTTTATAAAAACAATCACTCTATAAACTGAAAGGTAGCTGTATGAAAATTATCCCTCAATTTTAATTTTACTGCTCGATTATCCCATAAAGGCAGACTAACCCTAAAGTTTAAACCATTTAAGCTAAAATCCGTTATAGGATTCCCTATTAAGGTTATATCCTTAACAACCCTCAAAGAAGGATTATTAACTGGAAAATAAGTTACAGACAAATTTGCAAACATTACTGCAGCCCCAAGTTCTTCAGCATTAAGAATTTTGCCACTATTCTTCCCGTCCTCAAAAATCAGATGTCTAACTTTCTGAACAGCTGTAAATTCAAAACTATAGTGATATCCATTATATTCAAATTCGGTTTTGATGGGGATATGAGTATCATCCTTATAAAAACCAGAATAAAAAGATTGATTGTATCCATCATTGTCTATATATTCTAGTTTGATTGGAGTTTGGGTATCATCTTGCTGGAAACCAACCCAAAAGAAACCGCAATCTTTGGGGCATCCTATCTCTCTTGGACCTCCCCAGCAGGCACCATCTCCACAAATAGGATTACTCAAAGCAACATCAACGAATCCTAAAAGTTCACATGTCTGAGTGTTGACATAAAAAGTTTTGCCATTTTTTAGAGTAAAGTCTTCTCTATTTCCAGTCTGAAAAACTTCTTCTTTTCCATCGTATCTTACAGCTACCTCAACATCTTTTATTATTGCACCCTCAGTATCTTTTTCCTTCAAAGTAGTTCCCAATCCTTCACATTTTCCAGTAACTTGAAACTGATATTTTATTCCGTCATAATTACTCTCTCCAGAATAAACATCTCCATTAATCCAATTATTTTTTGCAACTAATTTCCCGCAGTCTTCCAAACAATCAAATTCATAACTCCCGCATATTTTATCGCCACAAGTTCCACCTTTGAAAAAACTCAAGATATTTAATAAAAATCTACCTCGAGTATAAAATTCATTTAAGTCGGCAGATTTTTCTAAATCAGAACTTGCTGCTTTTTCTGCTTCTTCTTCACTCATTTCAGCACTGACAAAAACGCTTAATCCAATAATACTAAATATCAACAATAAAGAAAATGTAATCCAACTCTTTTTCATCATTAATTTTTATAGAATTATATATATATATATCTTTCGTGGCATTAATTTAGATTGTTTTCATCACACGAAGATACCAAAAAGACTATACGCCCGGACCCGGATTTGAACACTTAAATTTATGAAAATTTAAGTCGCCACAGGCTTTGCCTGTGTGCGCTTTCAAAGCCTCGGCTTAATATCACTTTTAAAGCTATTTCAAAGGAGGTATAGCCAGACTATATCAAAGGAAGATGACTTGTCAAGGAACCTTGGTTCCTTACGATAAGTTCTTCGGCTTTGTAAAGGTGAAAATCCAAACGCCCGGACCCGGATTTGAACCGGGGAATCCTTGCGGAAACGGGTTGTTCGCTATTTCAGAGCTAAAATAGTTTTCTCTGATTTCCAGGGAAACTCTCTTTTTCTAAAAGAGAGTAAGCCTTAGCAAACCCGCGCCTTAACCACTGGGCCATCCGGGCATTTTTAGGATAAGTCAATCCCTTTTAAAAGATTTTGTATCTGCATATTTGTTCAGCTTTATGAGGATAATTTTTATGAAAAGCATTAATTAAATAATCCATCCCAACACCGGCAATTGTCAGTTTAGCGAATGAATGCAACATCTAAAGTATAGAAGAATATGTGATTAATTCTTTGTGAGTTCTAAAAAGCCAATATATTTAGTATCTATTTCTCCTCTGCCTTTTTTATAATTTTTTCAGCCCTTGCCAGCATTTCCTTTTTCAAGCCAATGAAAACTCCGCCTTCCTTGCCAGCACAATAAGTTGCTTCTTTGTTTTTGACAATTTCATTAATCTTGTCAAGCTCAATGTCAATATGTGTTGCCCTTGCCAGAGACTTGCCTTTCTCATGCAGGTAAACATCTGCTTTCCCAAGAAATATTTTGCCTTCGCCAGGTCCGCTCATTTTTGTCCTCTTTGAATATAAAAATAGCGGGAGTGGGATTTGAACCACACGACCTCAGGGTCACCCATACAAAACTTGTTTTTATGAGGATTAAAAATCCCCGATTTTTAATATGGGCCCTGCGAGCTAACCAGGCTGCTCCATCCCGCTATACAAACATTAGAAATAAGTCATTATTTAAAATTATCTTTCCTGAAGTTCTTTTGTCATTCTTTCCCTTGCCCTGTTCAACTTTTCTTGGTTTTCTTTCACCACAAGCCTATTTAAGAGTCGGTATGAAAGCCAGCTTGCGGCATTTGCAACAGCGTATATGCCTGCTCCTGCTAAAAAATGAGGGTTTGAAACTCTTTCTACCAATTCCTCATTCTTTACTATCCCCTGGACCATTTCGTAAATGCCTGCAATTTTCACAACAGGCAATACAAAATACATCCCTGTTTCAAAAAGCATTCTTTCCAGTCTTCTAAATACCATGAATTTGTAACTACTTTATAGTTTATAAATCTTTTGGATAAAACAAAGTTTTAGACTTCAGAAATCCTGAACCATCATTACTTTAGTTTTGAGTTGCGTTGGATTTCTGATAGTGCTCAAGAACCGCACGGCGTTTCACGCCGTGGACTTTAGTCCACGGTTCTTGACAAAAATAAAAAATAAAAAAGAATAAAAAATTATCTATTTTTTTGGCCTTGATTTAGCTTTGCTGGCTTTTTACCAGTGCTTTCACTTTCTTCACTTTCATTTCCTTCTCCCTCACCCTTAGGTGCTTGGAATCTTATTCTGCTCAAGATTTTTTCTCTTCTCTGCTCAAGCTTTTCCCTTGCCTTTTCAAGCTTTTCCACAGTTTTTGCTTTTTGTTCTTTCAGCTTTTCTAGCCTTTCCAGGTTTCTAAATCTTACAGCGACACTAATTTGCCTTCCAAAGTTTCCAACAGGCTTCAAAATCTCAAGAACCTTTTCATAGTCACCGGCTGCATAAGCTGCCCTTGCCTCTGACAGTCTAGCTTCAATCTCTTGGATATAACCTTCTATTGCAGAAACCTGTGTTTCATTCAAAACAACGGCTGGCGCTTCAGGAGCTTCTTCTGTTTCGTTTCCCTCTACACTTTCTTCGCTTTCAGTTTCATTCGATTCAGCTTCGCTTTCATTTCCTTCTGGTTCTTCAACTTCAGTTTCATTCTCTTCAGCTTCTTCCCCACCTTCAGTCTCTTCTTCTTCCTCAGCTTCTTCTTCACTTTCTTGTTCTGCAAGATTTAATCTTGCTTTTAATTTTTCCAAGGCTTTTTCTGTCCTTTGGATCCATTTTTCAGCAAGTGCCTGTCTTGAGTTGGTTAAGCCGGCTTCATCTTCAATCTCGCTTTCCTCATCTTCAATCTCGCTTTCATTCTTTTCTGTTACTGCTCTCCATCTGTCCTTTACTCTTTCAGTTTTTTGTTCCACTTTTTCTTTCAAGCTATCTGATTTATCCTGCATCTTGTCTAAGATTTTTTCCAGCTCTGCTCTCACTGCTTCTGTAAGGTTTTCTTCAGCAAGCTTGCTTTTCAAAGCTTCAACAGCCATTTCATTAGCTTCTATTTTTACCTTTAACTGGGCTATATTTCTTACAGCATCTTTTATTTTTCCTTCTTGGCGGTCTTCATTTAATTTGTTTATGTTTTCGCTGACCTCGCTAATGGCATCATCGTAAGCCTCTCTTGCTTTCTCTGCTTGTTTTGCTTTTTTCTGTTCAATCATTGCCCTTACTTCTAATAGCCTTTCTCTTGCATGCTCAAGCCCTTTTTGGGCTTTTGCAGCCTTGTTAAAAGTCAAGGCAAGAGATATTCTTTCTATAGCTCTATCCAAGCCGTAAAAGACGCTATCAGGCGCTACGCCAGGGCTTTCTTCAATCTCTTCATAAGTTTCTGTAACATTCGGCTCTGTGACTAACACCTCTTCAGCACTTACAGCCATTGACATAAAAAGGCCAAAGGCTAATGCCAAAATTCCTAATGCAATCAAATTTTTCATTTTTTTAACCTCCTGTGATTTAATTTAATTAATTTATCAAGCAAAACCTTATATAAAGAACCTTTCTGAAACCAAAATCATAAGAAAATGAAACTATCTGAAACCTTTAAAGAATTACCAGTCAGGGCAAAAATAATCTCTTGCTCCATCTGTGATAGACAAGGCATTTGTTCCATCTTTATCAATAACAACTAAGTCTTCAGACTCAGGGCTTGCTACATATTCTCCATAAACTATTTGAGTTCCATTTGGTGAGAAATTTGGCTCACATGCGGCTCTAGAACCAAAAGTTATCTGCACAGGATTTGTTCCATTTGGATTTGCAGTAAATAACTGCTGGCTTCCTGTTTGTAATGAAGCATATACAATTTGTGTTCCATTATGAGAAATATCAACATTTCCTTCATCTGCAGAAGTATTAGTCAGATTTTCTTCTGTTCCTGTGCCATCTGCCTTTGCCCTGCAGATTTCCCAATTATTTATTTTCCAGGTTTCATAATAAATATAACCATCAGCACCCCAGACAGGATTCTCTTTTACGCCACCTGAACTTTGGTTTGGAAGTTTTGTTTGGCTAGAGCCGTCTGCATTTGCTGTATAAACATACAATGTTCCGCTATCTCTGTCTGAAATAAAACAAAGTTTAGTTCCATCTGGCTTATAAGACGCTTTATAATCATGCCATGATGCAGAATTATCTATAATTGAAGTTTCAGTTGTGCCATCCCGATTTGCTGTAAAAATATAATATTTACCTGTGCCTGCATTTTTTCTTGATGCAATTATTTTTGTTTTGTCAAGCGGATGCCATTTTGGTTTTGTATATATTTGTGTTCCAACTTGTGTTAAATAGCTTCCGTCTGATTTCATAGCCCATGCATAATCAACAGAAATGTCTGAATTGCAAATTATTTCAGGAGTTGTGTCAGGAGGAGTTCCGCCACCTCCGCCTTTACCGCAGCCATTAAATCCTGTTAAAGCTGAAAGCCCCATGCCAGCATATAAAATTGCGGGGGCAATTTTTCTTTTAATAAACCTGCATGCTCTTGAGAATATTCCTTCTTTTCTTTGTTGAGCATTAATTAATGTTTCAAGATTTTTCATGGTTTTTATAAACTTGATAGATATTTAAACGTTACTCTTTGAAAGTTTCACTTTTTGATTAACAAAAAGTAATTAAATATTCTATTATTTTTTGGATTTTATCTTACTGGACAAACAGACGCAATAAAATCTTCAATTTCTTTAACGCCGCAATATCCCAGGATAGCTCCGGCTTCGCAGCCAACCCTTGCTTCAAGAAAAGGAAATTCAGCCTTTCTTTCAACGCTTATTAAGCGCAAAACCTCAAATTTTTTTTCATCGTCTGGCTTTAATTGAATGACCCTAACTCTGCTTCTTATCTGGTGCTTTTCCAATATGCCAATAAGTGCGCTGCACTCTGCATCATCTACCGCATATCCGATTAATTCAACATCTGATGATTCATCAATCACTTTTATTTTTTTTCTTTCCTTCTCTATCTCTTCTATCGTCCTGTCAATTGTTTCAGCATTTATGCAGCTTGATACAGAAGGAACTGCTGTCAGTTTGTCTTTTTCTTTAATCTCTTTTAGATTCCTCATTAATATTCCGCTAAAGCTTGCTCTTTGATTTTTAGGGCCTTCTATGTTAGGCTTTCCGCCCCCAAACTCAATAATATCTACTCCTTCGCCGCAGACAATCCCTTCCAAATGCCTGACTGCTATTTCCATTCCCTGCCACCATCTTACAGGATGATCAATCTGCTCTATCATGGCTTGTTTGATATCTTCAGGATTAGCTGAATGAAACTTTCCCGTATAATTGGATATTACTTTGCTTCGCGGCAGCCTGAATTCATAATTTTGAATCATTTCAGCAAAATGCTTTTTGGCTTCTGCCATTAAAGGAGTATGAAATGCAGCGCTTGTTTCAAGAAGAATTGGCCTTGCCTTTGTTTTTGCAATTTCTGTTTTCAATGATTCAGCATACGCCTTAACTTTTTCTGTAAATCTTGCAATCTTCTCTTCTTCCCCGCCGACTACTGTCTGCTCGCCAAAATTGCAGTTTGATACATAAACACCCTCTTGTTCGCAAAGCTCATCAAGCATCCTTGCGCCTAAAGAAACAGCTACCTGTTTGCCTCTTGCATGCTTATGCATCAATTCCCCTCTTCTCTTTACCAGCTTTAAGCCTGTTTCAAAATCAAAAACATCTGCTGTTAATAAAGCAAAATATTCCCCAAGGCTTGCACCCGCGCTTATTGTAGGCTTAAACTCTTCTCCTATTTTTTCTCTGTAAAATTGCAGGAATATCTCATAACAGGCAGCAGAATGTGTAAATATAACAGGCTGCGTGACATCAGTCCTGCTTAATAATTTTGCCGGCCCTTCTGCGCAAACCCCAATCAGGCCCTTTCCATCAGCAAAATCCTTCCCTAAAATATTATCTGCACTCTTATAAATCCTGCGGGCAGCATCATATTCTCTGTATAAATCTGTGCCTATGCCAATATATTGTGCATTCTGCCCTGGGCCTATACATAAGTTTGTAATTTTTACCGCCTGCTCCCTAAGAATTAGTCTTAGAGGCTACAATCACCCCTTTCTTTCTCTTTATAAAAGTTTCACTTTTTAATCAAAATCTTGTTTGTCTTGCCGAAGTTAATTTTCTTAATCAAGCCCCTGCTTTCCAGGTTTTTTAAAACCCTGCTTAGCTTTACCTTGCTTAGCCCTGTTCTTAGTTGCAGTTGTTTCTGCCATATCTCTTTTTCTTTCAGAACTTCTTCAAAAACTTTCTTTTCATTTTCCAGCAAGAACTTAGTCACATCTTCTTTTTCTTTCTTCTTTTTAAGAGGTTTCTTTTTTGCTTTCCGCTCTTCCAATTTCTTCCTTAACAAAGGATACAATAACCACCCCATAACTCCAAGAACAAGCATTAAAATAATAATCCAAAAATAATTTATTTTTTCAACGCTTTCAAATACTACAAATACAGGAACATACTCGTCCTGTTTAAAATTGTTAAACTGCCATTCTATTATTATTTTTCTTCCGTCGCTTTCAATTTTTGTTGCTTGAGGGTAAATGTCTTTTGAAACAACAAACCCCTCGTCAAGAACAAGCTTTAAATTTAAAGTAGTAAGGTTTAGCTTTGGCTCAATTCTTTTTGTGAAATAATACTTTCTGCCCTTTTCTATCGCATTGTTATCAATAAAACTGAACTCAATGTTTTTGCCTTCAATAATAAGTTTGCCTTTTTCAATAGTATAGGGGTTTAAGACATCAAGCGAGCTATATCCCACCGGCAAATCTAACATAATTTTCTGGCTTGCATCAAGGCTTATCTTGTGCTTTTCAAGAATTTTTGTGCCATACTGGCTTAATTCTATTTCATAAGTGCTTGCCAAAACATTTCCTGCAAGCAAGACAATGCTTACTAAAACAGCCAAAAATACTGCTTTCTTCATTATTTACATAAGATTTTATAATTTATAACCTTTTTCCAAAGGCTTTTATATCATTCATTTTTAACATAAATATGTTAGTCATTGGAATTGACGATGCAGGCAAAGGGCCGGTAATAGGGCCAATGGTTCTTGCAGGCTGTTTAACTACAGATGAAGTTGAAAAAGAGTTTAAGGAGAAAGGGGTCAAAGACAGCAAAATGCTCACCCCCAGAAGGCGTGAAATTCTTGTAAAACTGATAAAGGAAAAAGCCCTTGCTTATCATGTCATCAAAATCAGTCCTGACGAAATTGACACGAGGAACGGCAATGGCACGAACTTAAACCAGCTTGAAGCAATCAAAATGGCTGAAATTATCAATGCCCTGAACAAGAAAACAGGGCAGATTAAAGTGTATATTGACTGCCCTTCTGTAAATATTCCTGCATGGACAAATTACCTGAAAAAATATGTTGAGCATTTGGATAATCTTGAAATTATTTCAGAGCATAAGGCAGATATCAATTATCCGTGTGTATCTGCTGCCTCAATTATTGCAAAGACAACAAGAGACGAGGAAATTGAAACTCTTAAGAAAAAGATTGGAGTTGATTTTGGCTCTGGCTATCCTGCAGACCCGACTACCTGCAAGTTCCTTCAGGAGCATGCAAAAAAGCACGAGCACGACGGAATTTTCAGGAAGACATGGCAGACTTGGAAAGACTTGTGCTCGGGCAGGAAGCAGAAAAAACTCGGGGAGTTTTAGCAGGCTTGCTCTTTTCTTTTTTTATTGAATTATTAGTCATTAATGCTTAAAATATTGTTATCTTCCATAAAACTAAACTTTAAATATATCTTTCTCCAAGGTTTTTTATGCCTTATATTAAAAAAGTGGTATTGAATAATTTTAAGAGTTTTGCAAGAGAGCTGGAAATTCCGTTTAATAATTCTATGAATGTTGTTGTTGGCCCAAACGGCTCTGGCAAGAGTAATATTGCAGATGCACTTTGTTTTGCCCTTGGGAGGCTTGGCGTCAAGAGCATGAGAGCAAATAAGTCTTCTAACCTCATATTTGTTGGCTCTAAAACCATAAAGCCTGCCCATGAAGCAAGTGTCAAGCTTGTATTTGACAATAAAGACGGCGGTCTGCCTTTTGCAGAAAATGAAGTCATAATAGAAAGGATTGTCAGAAGAAACGGCCAAGGCATTTACAGGATAAACAACGAAACAAAAACCAGGCAAGAAATTCTCGAACTGCTGAGCCAGGCGGGCATAGACCCTTACGGATTTAATATTGTATTGCAGGGAGGCATACAAAACATTGTGAGGATGCACAGCGACGAAAGGCGCAAGATACTAGAAGAAGTTGCCGGCATTTCTGTTTATGAACAGAGAAAAGAAAGATCCATCCATGAACTCGAAAAAACAGAAGAAAAGCTAAAGGAAGTCTCTGCGATACTCCGGGAAAGGTCATCATACTTAAAAAACCTTGAGCAGGAAAGAAAACAAGCCCTTAAGTATAAAGAACTGCAGAATTCTGTACAAAAATTCAAGGCAAGCATACTTTCAAAAAAGGTCGCAGAAAAAAAGAAAGATCTTGCAAAAGTTATTGCAGGAATTTCAAAAGCGCAGGAACAGAAAGAAAAACAAAAAACAAAACTTGAAAGTTTTCAGAATGAAATCAATGCTCTTGGCAAAGAAATAGCAGAAATCAATGATTCTATATATAAGTCCGGAGGGGTAGAGCAAGAAACATTGCATAACGAGGTCTCTGAATTAAAAGCCGAGTTTACAGGCTTAGAGGTAAGAAAAGAAAACAACGAACAGAAACTCTCAGAATTATTAAAAAGAAGAGAGCGCATGGAAAAAGATTTGAAAGATTTAGAATCAGGCCTGTTTAAACTAAAGCAAAGATCGCCAATAGTAGCAGAGAAATACAAAGAACTTGAGCAAAAACGCAAAGCCCTTGACGAACTGGAAAAAGCCAGAAAAGACCTTTATAAGTTAAAAAGCGAGTTAGAAGTTTGTAAAATAAGGCTTAACGACAAAAGGCAAGAACTGCAGGCAAAAAATATAGAAAGCCAGGCAATTCTGCGCGAAGTCGAGAACCTCGCAAAAAGCCTCAGCCACAAAGAACTTGCTTCTGCAAAAAATTTTCTTGAAAAAATAAAAAAAGAATTCTCAGAACTTTCAAATCTTCAGGAAAAGAATCTGGAAAAAATTATGAAACTTGAGAAAGAAAAATCAGTGCTCGAGTCCGATATACAAAACAACGAGAAAATCAAGAAACAGATTACAGAATTTGATGTTTGCCCCTTATGCAAATCAAAAATGACTTCTGAACATCTGAAAGAAGTATCAAGCGAATGCGGCAAGAAAATATTCTCACTCAGTGAAAAAATAAAAGAAAACAAAAAAGGGGTAGAAAGCCTAAACAAAGAGATAATCGAAATAAAGAACAATCTTTTTTCAATGCAGGTAAATATCTCTAAGGCAGAGTCTGACATAATAAATCTGCAGACAGCAGAAAAAAGAAAAGAAAGAATAAAGCAGCTTTTCTCAGAATCAAAACAACTTGAACTCGAAATCCAAGCATTAGAAAACAAAAAAACAAGTTTGGAGAAAAAAACTTTTGAATCTAAAGATATTGATGAGAAATATGACTTCCTCCTGCAGGAAATAAAAGAAATCTCTGCAAGAACAGAAGCGAACATAGACTCTGAAATAGAATTTAAGACGCGCGATTTGGAGAGAACAAGAATAATACTCAAGCAAAGTTTTAGAGATGAAGAAGAACTTGGGTCAGAAATTTCCGAGCTTTCTTTAGCAATAGAGAACAATAACAAGATTTTAGAAAAAAAAGAGGCTCTAGAAAAAGAGCTTGTTGAGAAATTTGAAAAATTAATCAAAAAAAGAAACAGCATGCAAGAGGAAATCAACAAGAAAAACTCTTCTATTCTTGAAACAAGGCACGAGTCCGAGATTATAGACAATGAAATGAACACTTTAAAGATAGAAAAGGCAAGAATTGACGCAGAAATCGAAAATATAGAGTTTGAATTCAAAGATCTCCGGGGGATTGAGATAGTCAGTGCTTCTCTTGAGGTATTGCAGGAAAAGCTTGAAAAAACACAGGAACTGCTGAACCAGATAGCAAACGTTAATCTCCGGGCTTTGGAAGTCTATGACTCTGTGAAAAACGAATATGACGAAGTAGCAAAGAAAGCCGAGCAACTTCTAAAGGAAAAAGAAGAGATAATGAAAATCGTGGAAGAAATAGACAAAAAGAAAAAAAGAACTTTCATGAAGACGCTTGAAGAGATAAACACAAGTTTCTCGGAAAACTTCCAAAAGCTTTCTGCTAAAGGGCAGGCTTTCCTCGAGCTTGAAAACCCCGAAGAGCCTTTTTCAGGAGGCCTTGATATTGTAATAAGGATAGCAAAAGGCAAATACTTTGATGTTACAAGCCTTTCAGGCGGTGAGCAGACTATTATCGCTTTAAGCCTTATTTTTGCAATCCAGAAATACAAGCCCTATCCTTTCTATATCTTTGACGAAATTGATGCCGCCCTTGACAAGCGAAATAGCGAAAGGCTTGCTTTATTGATAAAACAAAATCTCGAAAAAGGCCAGTATATCATGATAACCCATAACGATGCCCTAATATCTTCTGCAAATGTTCTTTACGGTGTCAGCATGCAGGACGGCATTAGCAAGCTGATAAGCATAGAGCTCTAGAAATAACTCTAAAAATCTCAGGTTTAGCGCCTTTTCAACTGCTTGAACAGCTTTATTGCTTCTTTGATATAACCGCCTTCAAAAATGTTTTTCCCTTCATTTATCTGCTTGACAGTCAAAGGGTATAAGCAAGCTGCAAGCTTTGCCCTAAAATCACGGTAATAATGTCTTTCACTTTTGTTTTTTGGAGTAATCTTAAAGTTCTTAAATATAATCACTAAAGGAGATTTGGCAAGCTTGTATTTCACAGCAAAATATCCAGAAGGAACAAGCGTGTCAGCTATAGCCTCTCTTACAATATCCGAATCATCTTCAATTAAACCATCTTTTTTAAGAATTTTCTTGACATTGTTCTTTTTTCCAAGATGCCCTATCAAATGCAGTGATTCATGCACAATAATGCCTATATCTCTAAACAAATTTTCTTTTGACCTTTTATTTAACATTCGCGGCTCTAAAGAGATATTTTGATTCAAATGCTTTTCAATATTTGCCCCGCCCCCAGATTGGCCTTCAGAAGTATTAACTATCATGTGGATATTAGTCTGTTTAGGCAGTTTGTGAACATTGTAGAATTTAGCAATATCTTTCAGCATCTTTCGAATGTTATGTTTTTTCAGTTCTATTTCTAACAATTTTTTTCTTTTAATCAAATCCTTCTCAAAATCCAAGAATAAAGCATGAATTTTTTTGTAAAAATAATTGATTATTTCCTTTAATTCTGAAAATTCGGCTTTATTCATTCTTTTCCTGCAATTTTTTAAGGCTGCCTTTAAATTTTCAGAAAGATAAAAATCACAGTCTAACTTTGTCCAGAAGTATTTTTTCCTGATTTTAATGAACTTTTCAATGAATTTTTTGTCTTCCTTGGAAATGCCAAATTTTTTCTCGTAATATCTTTTTATATTGCCTTGTGTATGAATATCCCAGTTGGAAATAGAGTCCAAAATATGCAAAAAGCTTGCGGGCTCTCTGACAAAAAGTCTTATACGCATCTTCTAATCAGCTGAAATAAATATATAAAACTATGGAACTGATGTTAAAACTATAGAAATAAATAAAAAGCAAAAAATTAAAAAATTTAATAATAGCTTTCCTCGAATTCCTCTGCTTTCTGTGGTTTCTTGGTTAACAGTACAATCAATACTATAAGCAACACTGCAAATATTATCGCAAGTACAATTGCTATTGTTGTTTCTGTATCAAAGAATCCGCTGGTTGCTTTCAAACTTAAGCTTACCCTGCTTGCAACTTTGCCATCAACAACAACTTTTACTGCAAAACTGTATGTCCCTTTCTTGTCTGCTGTTGCTTTTACTAAAAAGGTTTTGCTGTTCCCAGAAGGGACTGCAAGTATTGTAGGCTCTGTATCTATAGCAAGGTTTCCGTTAGGCTCTGGCACAAATTCGTAAACCTTAAGTTCATTTGCAAGGTTTACCAGTGTTACTTCAAATTCCGCTTCTTCTCCGGCTTTTGCTTCTTTGCTTCTCTCTGCGACATATACTTGTGTCATCTTGTCAACGCCTGTTACTGTAATGCTTCTTTTTGCAACAGTCTCAAAATCGTCATTTTCGACTTTTACTTCAAGTGTATATGTGCCCGAAGCAAGATTACCCGGTAAATCCATTGTCAATACTTTTTCTATTGCGTCATTGTCTTCCTCTTCATCATCTTCGTCCTCACTATCTGCAGAAGGCAAGTCGCTAAGATATGCCCTTGCTACGACGTCAGTTCCTAAGATTCTAGCAACAACAACGAGGTCCTCAAGTTCCTCGTATCCTGTGTTTTTAACAACAACAGTTACTGGAAGCCCTGAACCTGCCTTTACTGTACTCTTGACCTGAAGTTCGAGCAACTCTGCTTCATAAGACTCTCTCTGCATTCTCAGATTGAAACTTCTTTCGATGTTTCCTGTCTTTCCCTCAACTCTTACATAAAGGGTATATTCTTCAGAAAGGTCTATGTCTTCTGGAAGCCTCAATGAAATGGTTTCTGTATATGTACTGCCGCTAAGCAAATGCATCCTGCCAGAAGAATCTTCAATCTCATCTTTATAACCGCTGAGCCAAGCCATTACTCTTACATCTTCCTCATCTTCATTAGATGTAAAAATAACCTTCACAGGCAATATTTCTCCAGAAAATCCTGCAACCACGCTGTTTGATTCTGCGGTAAGTCCATTCAAGTCAACTCTATTAATTACTACATCCAAAGCGCTTACAGACACTGCTAAAACACTGATTGTTAGAATTGCTACCAAAAAAACCAACAAGTTTTTCACGATTTTCATTTTCGATTTTTAAATTTAATTAACAATCGTATGACTTACCCATTTATAAACTTTGTGGTAGTTACATTTTTGTAGTAATTTCAAAAAGACAGCAAAAAGGTTTATAAAGTATACTCAAGTATACATTGTATGGAAGATTCAAAAATTACGACGGTAAAGCTTAGGGCAGAAACAAAAGCGAGGCTTAACAAATTAAAGGAATATGCGCATGAGAGCTATGATGAAATTATAGGCAAGATTCTGGAAATATTGAATTTATGCAAAAACAATCCGGACAAGGCAGGCAAAATTCTATACAGAATAAATTTTAAAAGGCTTAAACTAAAAAACTCCAGCCAGTATTCTGAAAAAGAGCTCGAAGAAAAATTTGGTTTTTAGGTGTTCTTATGAGTATACTTAAGTGTACATATCCTACTTCAGTTTCTTCCAGATATTTAAACCTTTAACACTATCGCCTACAGGATCCGGGCTTTCATTGATAATCACTGCCTCTTTATTTTTAGGTAGAAATTCGAGGAGTTTTTTCAACTCTGCTTCGCTTGTCACTATATGATTTCTCTCCCCTTTTTGGCCATAATTTATGCCGGAAAAATGGCAATGCAACTCAGGAAAGCTTTTAACTTGTTCATACATTTCCCCATAGCCTTGTTTTCCAAGGCTTCTTGCATGCAAATGCGCGAAGTCTATGCAAAAACTACAGCCAGTCTCTTTTACAAGCCTCAGGATTTCATCCAGGCTGCCAAACACATTAATTTTTCCCATTGTCTCTGGAGCAAGTTTAATTTTCCACTTGCTCTTTTTGATCTCTTGTTGCATTTCAACCATGGCTTTTTTAATATTCTGGAAAGTAGTTTCTTTGTCCATCTTGCCGTAAAATCCAGAATGGAATACTACAGTATACGCGCCCAAGTCTTCCCCTATTCTGCAGCACCCTAAAATCCTTTGCTTGCTTTGTTCAATTTTTTTCTTCTCAGAACTATTAAGATTAATCCAGTAAGGAGCATGTATACTTAATTTAATATCAAGCTCTTTTGCCTTCTTGCCAATTTCTACAGCATCTTTTTCTTTTATATAAACTCCATAAGTAAAAGCAATTTCACAAGCTTTAAGCCCCAGCTCTTTATACCTTCCAAGATTAGAAATAGCTTCTTTTACACCCCCAAGCCCTGCAGGCCCAAACCTTATCATAATCAATAAATAAGGTTTTTGTTAATAAACCTTTTGATGATAAATACTATCAAGGTATACTAAAGTATTACAAACTAGAAGTTATATTATTTTGCTTAGTTCCTCGCTTATTTTTCCGACATTCTGCATGATATACGCATGCATTTTCTGTATCATAATGTTCTGAATTCCTTCCCTAAGCTCTCCGTGGCATTTATTTAAATCATTTTTTGGGTCAACTACTTCCCCGATATTTAAATAACAATCCATTTTTTGGTTTTCTAATGCAACAAGGTCAGCAGAACCCTCTTTGACTGTCATAAGAACTACATTCACAATACACTTATCACTTTTAACCCCTTCAATGGAATAATGCCAAATTGAATCTTTTACATCATTCACGAATCTTGCTTTATTGCATTTTTCTAAATAAGTATTAAAACATGCAAGGCTGCCACATTTTTTTGTATAAAAAAATACGCCTGTTAAAAAAATCAAAACTAAAATTGTAATCCCTGCCCTTACTAGCCATAACCTCTTTTGATTCATTCTATATCTTCGAATTTAGTATTTTTATACCTTGTGTTTTCTAGGTAATAAAAGAATAAAAAAGAAAAAATAAGCTTGGGTTTACAAGCTTATTAATTTGATTTTGCCTTCTCTTACAACTCCGAAGTTTCTTGCTGCTATGTTCTTGATCCCTCTTTCCTCTGCAACGTTCATAATGCTTGCATTGACTGTTCCGTCTATCACTATGGAATGGATTGGTTTACTTGACTTTTTGATAGCAGGTATAATGCTGTTGGCATTTGCCTTTTTTATCACTTTCATTCCACTGTCAAGCAAAACCGCCATTTTGCTTCCGATAAGTTCATTGCCAATTTCTCTTAGCTTCTCTTCTGCATTTCCCACATATTCCTCGCTTCCTTCTTCCTCTGCTTTTTCTGCCTTCTTTTTTTCTGCCCTTTCTTCTTTCTCCACTAAAAATTTCTCGCCCCTAAAAAACTCTTCTGGGGTCATTCTTTTTCTCAACGCAGCAAGAATTTCTTTCTGGTTTAGCTCTTCAACTTCTTTGCCATCTGGCGCAGATACTATTCCTGCTACTTTTGCGTTTCCTACAACATTCTGAGCAATCAGTTTTCCGCCTCTATCTCCGTCGACAAACAATATAATGTCTTTTTCCTTGCTTAATCCCTTTATTGTTTCAGGCAATTTTGTGCCGTTCATTGATATCACGTTTTTTATCCCATTCTTGAGCAAGTTTATAACATCCGCCCTTCCCTCAACTACAATTATTTCTTTTCCGCTTATGTCTCCTGCAGATAGTTTTTCAGGTCCGTACTCTATAAGTCTGGCAAGTTTTGTTCCTTCTTTTAGCTTTTCTTCCATTTCCCTGCTTACCGGAGCATTTTCTTCCATCTGTGTAAGTAACTTTTTTGCTCTTTCAAGTATATAGTCTCTCTTGCTGCCTCTTACATCCTCAATTTTTTCAATTCTTATTTTTGCATCACTCGGCCCAATTCTTTCAATTGTTTCTACTGCAGCTCCGATAAGAGTTGTTTCTGTCTTGTCTAAGGCTGTAGGAATTTCTATACTTCCAGTAGTTTTTCCATTTGTTGACCCTATGCTTACTTCAACTCTTCCTATTTTTCCTTCTTTCTGCAAGTCTCTTAACTCAAGTTCCTCACCAAGCAAGCCCTCTGTCTGGCCAAATATTGCGCCAATGACATCAGGCTTTTCTACAATGCCTTCTGCTTCAAACTTTGCTTTAATAAGATATTTTATTGAAACCGGACTAATCTTAGCCATATTTTTGTCCTCCTAAATTGTTTATTTTTATCAGAAAGATACCAACAATATCGTAAAAGCTATTTTTCAAACTTTTATTTCTTTAATTCTGCCTTATCTACCTTACTAAACAGCTAAACAAGCTGAGTGTGAGTGTGAATTATTTGTGATTGATATAATGATATCGGTTTATTGATACCTTTCTTCTATTATGTCCTAAACTATATATTAAGATTTATAAATCTTTCTAAAAAAAGAAAAAATAAAAGTTAAGAAATAAGTCTTTTGTAATTCGCTCTATTTTGCGCCTTTCTTTTCAGCGCCGAGTTTCTTTTCAACAAGGTCTATGCAAATTCCTGCCGCAACTGTTGCGCCCGCATCTCTTATTGCAAATCTTGCCATGTGAGGATTTTCTTTCTGTGTTTCTATCACAAGATTTCCTATTGGCTTTATTTTTACAATTGCTACATCTCCGTTCTTGATAAAGTCAGGATGCTCTTGCGCTACTTGCCCTGTTTTTGGGTCAAGCTTTTTTACAAGCTCAATAAACTGGCAAGGAACTTGCGCAGTGTGAATATGGAATACTGGTGTGTAGCCTTTTGCTATAACAGTTGGATGGTTTATTACAGCCACTTGCCCCGTGAACTCTTCAACAACTTTTGCAGGCTTTGCTGCATCGCATACAATGTCTCCTCTTGCAATATCTTTCTTGCCAACTCCTCTTATATTTACTCCAACATTATCTCCTGCAATTGCTTCTTGCATCGCTTCATGGTGCATTTCTATTGTCTTTATCTCGCCTTCTACTCCTCTTCCGCTTCTTCCAGGCAGGATTATTACTTTCTGCCCTACTTTCATTTTCCCTGTTTCTATCTTGCCGACAGGCACAGTTCCTATTCCCGTAATTTCATAAACATCCTGCAAAGGCATTCTCAAAGGCAATTCAACAGGCTTGTGAGGCTCTTTGAATAAGTCAAGCTGCTCGCTTATTGTTGGCCCTTTGTACCATGGCATCTTTGCAGATTTTTTGACAACATTATCTCCGTGAAATCCAGAAGCTGCGATGAATGTAACAGTTTCAGGCTTAATTCCAACAGCTTTTAATACAGCAGAAACATCTTCTTTTACTTTGTTGAATTTTGCTTCGTCAAAATTTACAGTGTCCATCTGGTTGACTATTACTGCTATCTGCTCAACTCCCATTGTCCTCAAAAGCCATAAATGCTCTTTTGTCTGAGGCATTACTCCATGCTGGCATGCAACTACAAGGAAAGCAGCATCTGCTTGGCTTGCGCCTGTTATCATGTTTTTGACAAAGTCTTTATGGCCAGGAGCATCAATTATTGTCACTTGGAATTTTTGAGTTACTAGCTTCTTATAAGCGAGATCAATTGTAACTCCTCTTTCTCTTTCTTCTTTGAACCTGTCCATAACGAATGCAAATTCGAATCCAACTTTGCCGTGCTTTTGTGCCTCTTCTTTAAGCTTCTGCAATTCCTGCTCTGGAACCATTCCTGAATCATACAAAAGCCTTCCGACTGTTGTAGACTTTCCATGGTCTACATGCCCGACGAAGACAACATTTATATTTGGTTTTGCTTGTGCCATTTTAATTATAAATTTTGATAAATACTTTACAAAAACGGGATTTAAAAAGCTTTCGACTTTCGTGCGTTGTTGCATGATTAGGCAACAACTCTAAGTATCCTATAATTTGCTTTATACTTTTTTAAATGCTTAATCAAATCTTTGGGCTTTTTCCTGCATAACACCACGCTCTTAGTT